>Ga0222651_1001603_pt1 | contig 10851 bp, 10 predicted proteins | sample AntAcemetagen369_FD_179855 | JGI IMG/M metagenome (GOLD analysis project Ga0222651, IMG submission 179855) | Saline water microbial communities from Ace Lake, Antarctica - #369 | ecosystem: Environmental > Aquatic > Non-marine Saline and Alkaline > Saline | place: Antarctica: Ace Lake...
CAATCGAATCCTTCCTTCGCCATTCCCAAGGCAATGATCATATCGACATGATCACGGTTGAATTTCTGCGAGGCATCTTTCAGAGCGGAGGAAACCTTTTCCCGCTTCGCTGGATCGTCATCCACCAAGTCAGCAATCCGCAGAATCTTTCCTTCGGGTGTTTCCACCATTTGGAAACCAGTTGCCGGGTCGGTTCCCTTCCACTCGCCAAGCTCCTCGATGATGTGTTCCACCTCGCGGACTTTATCCTTCGTGCTTTCGCGGGAATTCACGTTCGGAATATGGATGATCGTTTTCTCATTCGGATCGAGAACCTTGAGCACCTTATCCGTGTAGCTATCGGTGTAGAAATAGTAACCCATGTCGAGCTGCTTGAGATGCTCATAGCCGCTCAATTGCTCATAGTAGGTGTAAGTGACCGTCTCAAACTTCGCCTCATCCTCCGGGTGAAGCACCGCTTCTGCATCACCACGGAAATAAGAACCCGTCATCGCCACGACGTGGCACTTGTCCCGCGCAATCAAATCCGCGAGATGTGCGCCCAGCTTGTTGTCGGGGTTCGTGGAAACGTGGTGAAACTCATCAATTGCGACCATCCGCCCGTCGAAGGCATCGATCCCAAACTTATCGACCGCAAAGCGAAAGCTCGCATGGGTGCAAACCAGAATCTCGTCTTCGCTGTCCAAGAACTTCTTGATTGCGTCCACCTTTCCGCCGTCCGTTCCCGGCGCGTTGCAAAGGTTCCACTGTGGATTCACCTTCCAGTCCTCTGGGAAGCCATGATCGGAAAGCGGTTCATCATGGAAGCTGGAGCCAATGCTCCTCTCCGGCACGCAGATGATCGCTTGCTTCATTCCTTGGTTCCGCAACTTATCCAGTGCGATGAACATCAATGCCCGGCTCTTCCCGGATGCCGGAGGTGATTTAATGAGAAGATATTGCTCCCCGCGTTTCTGGAAAGCACGCTCTTGCATCGGGCGCATCCCCAGCTCATTTGATTTCGAAGCGGATGCGTTGTGGCCGTAGGTGACGGAAATGGATGGAACGGTATCGGGCATTGTGGTTTTCCTTTGGTTATTTCGAAGCGGTGGTCATTTTGGTGTAGAGCGCGAAGAGCTTTTCCAAACGCTCGGTGTCGTTCTTGAAACGGCGGCCAATGTAAATGCGTTCCAAGGTTTCATCGTTGCGCTCGTGCGCGGCACGGAGATTCTCCGGCATTTTCTCCGGGTTGTAGAGATCCGCAATCGTCGCCGGAAAATGCGACTCTCGTGCCAAAAGGATCTCCTCCGCGCATTTCGTCAGATCGGCTTTGTTGGTCTCCGTAAGCGAAGGGAGCGGGAAAGTGTTCCAGCCGAGGGTGCTCGAATATCTATAGCGAGTTTCAAGCTTCCCACAGACGGCGGCTATCCAAACAAGATGGATTCTTGAAACTAGCAGCCCAAAATTTGAGAGATCTGCATCGAATAGAGCAAAAGCTCCGTCCGCAACAATGGTTCCTTTTTCAAAGAGAGTAATGGGTAGATATTTTCTGGATTCAGAAGATACCCGAGGAATAACAATCAGAGCTTCTCCGCCGAACTGTCTGATTTGCTGAAACGCATGAGGAGTCATCGCTCCATCTTTCGTAAGCTTTTTGGGACTTTTATTTCGCTTTTCACTTACTAGCCTCAAGCGCTCAGCAATCTCCGGTATTTTTTCCGCTTCTGCTTTCTCGTCATCTTTAATCCACAGACAAAAACGCTGGGACCCCTTGATTGCCTCATCACCACTAACGTATCGACGAAGATATTGAATGGATCGAGAGTCGGCACGTTGCAGCTCAGTAGCTTGCTGCAAATTAAAAATCAGATGCCCACCATCTGCCGCTTTATTCCCGTTTGTAATACAGGGAACATCAGAAATTGGATTGGTAAGAGCCGTTATGACGATGTTTTTATAAGGCACTAAATACGGAGATATATTTTCTACTTCCAGTCGTTGAGGAGCGTCATCAGCACCTTGATGAAATAGAACAGCCTTTCCTACCTTTTCTCCTAATCCAATAATAGCGACAGTCACTCCCGCATTGTGTGAAGCTAGGTTCCTCCACTTGAACGAAGTGTGGGCAAAAATTATTTCTTGCCCACGATCCTGGAGCAGAGGCCATATCCGCGCTACCTGTTCGCCCTGTGAAATCGAATTAGTCGTTACGAACGCGCATGCTGCTTTCGTGTAATTTGCGTATTGTGCGAACTTAAAAAACCACCCGCAGACATAATCGAGAGATTTCCAGTTTTTAGTCCAGAGATCAAACACTGCAGACATGTCTTGTTTTTGCGCTGCACTCTGCTCAGTCCCACCCTTGTAAGGGGGATTACCGCAGAGATACGTTTCCCCGCCTTCATTCTCAAAATCAATCTCCGACTGATCGAGCGGCGTGCTGAGCAAATCATCTCCACGCAGTTTCACTCCCTTCCCAGTCGGCGGACAAACACTCAGCCAATCCACTCGCAGGGCATTGCCACACGTTATCCAGTTCTTCGCATCCAGCGGCAGAAATTCCGCCAAGGCCTCCTTCTGCCCCAGATAAAGAACATCGCATTGATACTCCGCGATGATGAGGGCAAGCCGGGCAATCTCCGCAGAAAAATCCCGCAACTCAATGCCTCGAAAGTTTGTCAGCGGGATGACGCTACGAAGCTGGCTTTCCTTCCGCCGGGCGTTGATCTCCGCCTCGATGACGCGCAGCTCTTTGTAGGAAATAACGAGGAAGTTCCCCGAACCGCAAGCCGGGTCGAACACGCGAATGCGAGCAATACGGTTGCGCAAGTTCAGAAGCTTCCGGGAATTGTCCCCGGCCTCGGCGAGTTTTTCCCGGAGGTCATCGAGGAAGAGCGGGTTGAGAACTTTGAGAATGTTCGGAACACTGGTGTAATGCATCCCCAGGGCACCGCGCTCTTCATCATCCGCGACCGCTTGGATCATGGAGCCGAAAATGTCTGGATTAATCTTCGTCCAATCCAAGTTTCCAACATGGATCAGGTAGGACCGTGCAATCTTACTGAAGCTCGGAACCTCGGTGCTGCCTGAAAACAGTCCGCCGTTCACGTATGGAAATTTGCCCGCCCAACTTTTGATCCCGGCACTCTCCCGCTCGGCGATCTTGGTATTCATGCCCCGGAAAATTTCCTCAACCACTTCATGGGTATTCGAAGAATCCCGGGAGCTCATCTTTTCGATGGTGTCGGTGAAAAGATCCTGACTGTAGAAGATGTCCGTATCTTCCGCAAAGAAGCAAAAGATCAGCCGGGCCATGAAATGGTTCAAATCATGGCGGCGCTCCGCAGAAGCCCACTCTTCATTATCCTTGAGTAGCTCGATATAGAGCTTGTTGAGGCGACTGGTCGCCTTGATGTCGAAGGCGTTTTCCCGAATCTCCCGCACCGTGGTAATCCCTGCCAAGGGCAGGAAGAACCCAAAGTGATCTGAAAACTTCTCGAAGTCACAAGCAACGGTCTCACCGTCGGCAAGGTTCTCTGCCTGGAACTCCGCGCCATCGGTGGCGAGGATGAACTTCGCCTTGTGCTTCGTGGAGGCCGGGCTTTCTCGAAGGGCTGTGAGAGTGGCCGCAACCTCACCCGCCGCGCAAGTGGCAAGGTGGATGTTATTTCTCTGAAGAACACCGCCGGGAAGATTAGACTGATTGGTGCTGCCTTTCCCCTCCGCTTTCAGGCGTTTCACCGTCGTTGATTTGTTCCCGAAAGCTTCAAGGAAGGCAAACGGGAAGGAATCAGTCTCAAAGGGTGCTTCTGCGAGGGCTGAGACGGCCTCTTCAATTTCTACGGCGTTCATTGCATTCCTTATCTACTCAGAAGCTCAGAGCTAGGCCAAATCGAGGATTCGTTTCGGAAAATGATTTTGTTCATAATGGGGTCGAATCCTTTGATGGTTCATTGGCGCATAGCACACTGTCAGCGACTAGCTCAGGGAGTCGAAAAAAGTTGAATCAGCCTAGCAGAATTTAAATCGTCGTTCCAGCCCTCCCCAGTGGCCTTTGGCATCATCTCCTCAATGACGGGATAATCGAGTATTTATCACGGCAATATTGAACTGGAGTCCTTTCGAGAGAAATGCCGATTCTCCCTGAAATATCGCCCCTAGCCTTCTACATCCTTCAAGATCACAAAATCGCTCTCGCTACAATTGGGCTTTATACGGTTTGGCCTCTCTGAACGGTCTAACTCAATTTCGAACCGAGGCTCCTGTTCTAGCAAGCTATGAAGATCTTCTTTCCCAAAAAGTGGAAATGCCATAGTGCAGCAAAACACCTCTCGATATGGAATCTTCGCCTTTTCCGCAAACTTTTCGTAGAGTTTCGCCTTGGCCTTCTCACGATACTTTTCCCGCAGCTCTGAAAGATAAGGAGAACTCCCGAACTCAGCTACAGCAAACAGGCTATCACATCCGGCTTTTTCGTTGGAAGCCTGTTCCAGTTTCTCATTTTTAATACTTTCTTGAAGATTGTTGGCTCTCGACTCAGCATCCTTGAAAACTTCAATTCCCCTGTGATGATTTGTGCCAAAGACCAAGAAATATTTGATGTCATTGCGATCAGGAGACAGGATCGCACACGATGAAACATGGTCGAAACCGCAACACTGCTTGAGGCTTTTACAGTATTCTCGGACTAAGCCATCGACTCTCTGCTCCCTCGGCAATTTCCTAACATTAGCTAGAGCCTCCTCCCGTCCAAAAAGCCTGAGATAACTAGCCTCTCTGTCAATTTGTTCTAAGAACCGCCTCAGATCTTGGGTCATTAAATTGACCAGAACCTCACTACTTCGGTCGTTAGTTATGGCTGCTATGCTACTCATTGGAATGCTGTCCCACCCCTTGGGGTCAATGAGGATAAAACGGAAAGACTTGGGTGAGGACTTAATGAATGCCTGAATTGAGGGCGTGGCATCCTCGAAAGTTTGATTGCTTGCCGTGACCTCCACACCTCCTCGCGAGGACTCTTCAGAAAATCTATTCAACCTATCAAACGGGAATTCGTCTTTCTCACTATTGTTTAGTTCATTGAGAAATGCCTTCACTTCAATCGAATGGCCATGCACCTCACGGAGACCTAAAAGGACTCTGCGAAGGGTATCCACGCCAATGCTGAAAGATGTGTCTCTAAGGCTTTCGTCGTTTCCTTTCCAAGGGCCAGCATGGGTATCTATATAGAGCAACGATTCCCACTTCCTACCCACTTTGAATCCAAGTTCAGGAAGGTAGCTTCCGAGGAGAGAGTGCTTAATGAAGGCCTGCTCTCTTCCCTCATAGTTTTTCAGCTCAACTTTAGACATTGGCCAAAATCTTAGGTAGTTGATCCCACTCACCATCATCTAAGGTTCTTCCAGAGACAGCCTTTCCTAAATGAGCCATTACTTCGCCGTCGAATTCAACAGTCTTCCTCGTTGTCCCATCTGGAGCAGGCCCCCAATTCCCCCACTGTTTGAAGTGAAAAGCGATTTCATTTTCTACGCAAAAATCTCTCAGGTCACGCAGGGACTGAGGGTTCATGGGACGGGATTTGGGACCGCTTTCGCCACCAGCTATAATCCAGTCGATCTTTTGCATACCTCTCTTTTTAGCCCACTTTTTAAGCTTCAGATCCCCTAGCAAAGGCTCACAACTTAAAAACCTAACTGTGGCTTTGTGCTTGAGTAAATGGGTAAGCCTTTCATCTGCCATCTCCTGGTTCTCAACCGTCGCGCCAAGCCAGATATTTGAAGGCCACTTTTTCCAATCAATCATCGAGCTGATATTCTCGGGTCGCTTCGTAAGGAGTAGCCAGTCGAGGTGAGGAGTCTCCTTAATTAGCTTCCATAGCTTCTCTCTCCACAGCTTCAGATCTTCGCGGTCCTCAAAAACATCTGCCATCGAAGCGCAAAACACTCTGCTTCTGACTCCTTCCTGTTCGGCATCCCTGTTCCAACGCAGCGGCTCCTTCCAATGCTTCTCTCCAAAAAATCGACGATCTGAAGCGCTCCCCCAAACTTTCTGCCCAAGACGCTTGGCCCAAGTTTCAGCATAGCAATGCTGGCACGCTGGAGAGACCTTCACACAGCCCCACCACGGATTAAATGTATGAGTCGTCCATTCAATTTTTGAGTCTCTAGCCATAGTTCACAAGAACAGTGCCTCTCGATTTGCAAACTAACCAGAAATAAATCTGAAAAATAGACCGCTGATCGCATTATTGCGGGCGGCCAGATTTCAACAATACAAATGTAGAACCTGATTCTAAAAAGAAATAGAGACATCTTGCGTCATTTTGAGCCAGTTGGGGGCTAATGAAATCGACCAGCCATCGACCAGCCGCCCAACCACATCAAAAAGAAAGCTGGTGGGCAGGGCTGGATTCGAACCAGCGTACACATACGTGAGCAGATTTACAGTCCGCCAACTTACACGTTTGGGCGCAGTTTTCCTTGCTTCAAAATAACAACGCCAATGATCGTGGAAACGGACCATCGTCGTCGCAAAGCGAACACGTCTTTGTTCTCACGTCCTTGCGAAGATCCGGAGAATCGTCATTCTCCCCGGTTAAGCATCCCTCGAATTTCGTAACTATAGGCAAGGACCATTCACCATTGATGACAACGACTGAAAGAACCGAAAAAGTATCGCCCCTCGACAAGTTCGCTGTTCTTGCTAATGACATCGATCTTTTGAGACATCGACTTGACACCGTTAACCGTGAGCAATCGATTGACGATCTCCTTGAGGTGATCGAAGTCGAATTCTTAGCCGACCGATTTCGAAACACTCCAGATTTGATGAAAAAAAAGCTCTCTCAAGCAGGAGGCAAGGTCTTCAAGCTAGGTCGAAAGCATGTCATTCGAAAAATCTGCTTTCTTGAGGTCCTGGAAAATCTCGAAAGCGCATCGCTGGAAGATTAAAGCTAAAAGAACGCCGTCGGTTTAAGGTGTTATCCCCCAGTATTCCGTTGCCAGCTTTGGGGTAATCTTTCCATTGCGATATTTTTGTTCGTAGGTCTTGAATGAGCTATGCCCCATATTGTAGCTGAGTTTTTCACGGCACCCTTCTTTCCCACGATTCATGGCTTCGAAATAGGAACCGTATGAATGCCGCATGATGTCGTGCCCCCACGATATCCCCGCTTCTTTTTTAGCCTTCGCATAGCGTTTCGTAAAATTCTTAGGAATCACCGATCCACTCATCCCCTCAAAGGACCGGAACCACAGCAATGCATTGCCCTCAACTGGAATTTGTCGACGCGGATTACGATGAGTTTTAGTGGTCACACAATCGACGAGCCGCTCCTCGAGATTAATCTGCTCAAACGTCATCGCAAGAATTTCAGACTGAGGCCGAAGACCTGCAAAATACCCGAGCACGAAGTAAGGAATCAATTCCCGGTCATTCACCCAACACCACCTCAACAAAGCCTCAACGTCCTCGGGGGAAGAGACGCAAACCTCACTTCTCACGTCTTTCAAACGAGGAATATCGTCAATTGGGTTGTAAGCGTGAACTCCCCTCGCTTTTTCGTGACCAAAAACCGTTCTTAACATGCTGACAGTCTGGTTGTAAGTCGCAGGAGCTGGCTTGGTTTTCTTCCTCCAAGCCGCCAGCCAATCTCTCCAATAGTCCGTGTCCATGAGAGCAATCGACGTCGAATTAAGGTCATCAACCTTCTTGCAGAACGGATTCCAGCGAGCCGAGATATACCCTTGGGTCCAATTCTCTGCATGATCGCGTTCATGGGCTTTGACCAGCTCACCAAGACTAAGAGCGGAGAGTTTACTACTGTGCTGGTCTGCCCAACTCATGAATGCCTCCCTAAGCCCTGAAAATCCGTGAATTTGGGCAAGCTCGTCCATCTCAACGGCATCCTGAATGAGTTGAGGGGAAGCCTTCACAGCGAGGCTTCTATTCTGCTTCTCCAGCTTTTTGAGAGAGTTGGATCGAGTCTCCGCCTCTTTCTTAGTTTTGAAGTATTCCTGAGCACGCTTTCCAGTCTTCGAGAGCCGCGGCGGGATCGATAGCATCCAAAGTTTTTTACTCCTCTGGTAGGCTGGTATCAGTGTGGCTGTGCGTCCCATTACTCCGAAAGGATAGCAAACAGGTCCATTCCACGAAGAAAATAGTGTGGATTTGTGTGGATATAGTGTGGATTCACACCAAAGAACAAGGGCTTAGGATTCCTCCTAAGCCCTTGATTGAAAATGGAGCGGGTGAAGAGATTCGAACTCTCGACATCGACCTTGGCAAGGTCGCGCTCTACCACTGAGCTACACCCGCATTGCTCATCCCCAAAGAGACTCGCATGCGGGCACTCTTTGCCATCGCGAAAGACCTCCGACAAGAGTTTTTTCATAAGAATTTTCAAGAACCCCTTTTTGAACGATCCTTTACCGATCTTAAAATTCATCTTCCTTCAGCCCGAACACCCGAATGTTCACGGTTTCATCTTTTTTAATAAGATGGAACCCAAACCTTGGCAACTCCGGCGTTTTTTTATCCTTTTCGCGGTTCAATCGAGAAGGATTTGAGGAACTGACTTCCCTCCTCCGCCCAGCAGAGATTTTTGCTTTCGAACCGTACGAAGGTAACGGAATCTTCGGTCCCCCCAATGCAAAGGGGAACTCACTATGCGTTGTATTCAGTGCGGAAACCATCAGGACAAGGTCATCGACTCGCGTTCGTCAAAAGACGGGACGTCAATTCGCCGTCGTCGTGAGTGCCTGAATTGCGGTTCTCGCTTCACCACCTATGAACAGGTCGAGCGCACCGAACTCCGCGTCATCAAGCGCGATGGCACCCGGGAAGCGATCAAACGTGAGAAGCTCTTCCGCGGCCTCGTGAAAGCCTGCGAGAAACGAAAAGTCTCCATGGATGTCATCGGGCGGGCCGTCGATGAAATCCTCAGCGAACTCCACAAGGACCACCACAACGAAGTCCCCTCCGCCAGCATCGGCGCGAAGGTCATGGACAAACTCCACGACATCGATCCCGTCGCCTACGTCCGCTATGTCTCGGTTTATCGCCAGTTCGATGACGTGGGCGAATTCATCCGCGAAATCCAAGCCCTGGAAAGCCGTTCCCGCCAAGACGCGATGCAACGCAGGCTCTTCAAATAAGCACCATGATTTGTCTCGCAGGAAATCTCCCCGCTCTCCAAATCGGCCGCCAACAGGTCGTCGGCTACAAGACTGATTGGATTGAGGAATCCCTCAACCGGGCCGCCGCCGCTTGTGGACGGACAGATTGTCCTTTCCTCAACGACATCCAAAACGGCATCTTGCATTTTCTTGAAAAGCGCTGCTCGCTCAAGGTCTTGCCCATCGTAGACCTCTACGAGCGCATGCGAGGCATGCTTCGTAAAATCGGTTGCCCCGAAATTGCCGATCATCTCGTCCCCCTCGCCCCGCCGGTCGCCGTATCCTTGATCGGCCCGGCCCGTAAAGCCGGCAATGGCTTCGAACTGGTTTTCTTCCAGCTCTTAAAAAATGAAATTGAGCTTCTCCAGGATTCCGGCGCCGAATCGATTCGCTTTTGTGATATCGACGAAAGCGTGAAGCTTCTGCGGAGCAGCGATACCACCGACGAACTCCGCCGCCAGCTTAAGATCGAAATCACGACCTTCTTGGAAAGCTACCATCGCCAAATCCCGACGCCCCATCGCGAACTTCATCTCACCCTCGATCCATGAGCCACGAACCCACTCTTTTTGAGAAAATCATCGCCCGCGAAATCCCAGCCGAGATTGTCTTCGAGGATGATCTCTGCCTCTGCTTTCGCGACATCGCTCCGCAAGCTCCGGTTCACCTTCTGCTCATCCCCAAGAAACTGATCACCCGGATTGCCCTCGCAACCCCGGATGATCAGGCCCTTCTAGGACACCTTATGCTCAAGGTCGGCGAGATCGCGCGTCAGGAAGGCTACGCCGAAGACGGCTTCCGGGTCATCATCAACAACGGCCCTCACGGAGGGGAAGCGGTGCCGCACCTTCATCTCCACCTCCTCGCCGGTCGCCAACTCAAATGGCCTCCGGGGTAACACCGGAAGGGCTTTCTCCAGAATCCCCCCAAAAAAAAAGCATCATCCCTCATCACAAAGGTCGTCGATCAGTGATTGCTCCGGAATGCCAACCAGAATAGCGTCTGCAAGATCAAACGGTTTCCCCTCTCATGAAACTCCAGATCACTTCAGCTCTCCTCTCCGCCTTGCTTCTCAATCAGGCTTACGGATGAGACGCCTGAAAACTCACGACCCCGCCAGCTGGCGGATTTGATAACGACGGCACCTCCAACTGGAGCTTCTCGCTGGACTCCACTTATCGCAAGAGTGACGAGCCCTATCGCGGAGATCAAAAAATCTCGAACCCCAACCAGGTTCAAACCATCTTCGAACGGCATAGCCTCAACGCGGCCTATCGAATTTCAGCCCAATGGATCGTTCAGGCCACGGTCCCTTACCTTGATGGCACCTTCGAAGAAAACGGAGTCGAGACAGGTCACATCTCAGGGCTTTGCGATGTTTCCTTTCTCGGAACCTGGCGACCTTCCAGCATCGACGGTTTAAGTTTCAACCTCGGCGTCAGGGCGCCTACGGGAGAAGAACGAGATCAACCCGTCATTGGCGTATCACCGAACGCCTCAACATGTCAGGCTCGATCGACCTCCCCGTTTACTGGGATGTCAATGCGATCGAGATCGCGACCGGCCCAAGGTCCCTACACAAGGGAAACACAAGATGTAGTCATTGAAGATTAATCTGTACGCAATATACAGGTTTGTTAACCTTCAGGAATGCCCAGAAATCCTAACAAAATTGATTACTCCCGAGGTTTCCCGA
>Ga0222651_1001610_pt1 | contig 10821 bp, 10 predicted proteins | sample AntAcemetagen369_FD_179855 | JGI IMG/M metagenome (GOLD analysis project Ga0222651, IMG submission 179855) | Saline water microbial communities from Ace Lake, Antarctica - #369 | ecosystem: Environmental > Aquatic > Non-marine Saline and Alkaline > Saline | place: Antarctica: Ace Lake...
AGCCTGGTTTTTGGGGAACGTAACTAATGGAGCCCGGGCTCAGGGTTCGCAACGCCACAGGTGACATCCCGGAACACTCAACAGTGCCAAACGTTGCGTGATTGAGCCCCAGGATCACGTCAACAAGTGTGCTTTTCCCGGCTCCCGAGGGGCCGATAAAGGCAACTACGCTCCCGGGTGTGATGGATAGCGAGATGTTGTGAAGGGCAGGGGAAGAATCCTGTGCATCGTCATATTCAAAACTGAGATTCTGCAGAGATACCCCGTAGCCGCCCTCATCTCGAGCGACGGTGGGAGAGTGATGAGAATTGTCGGGGTCAGTGTGCTGTGCGTCTTTTTCTCGAAGAAACGGGTTCAGTTCGGCTAACAGGTCTTGCGCTGCTGCGGCACTGGGCGCATCGAACTTTATCGCCATGAAGGCTCTCTGCAAAGGGAGGAGAGCAGACATCATTCTCAGGCTTCCCATGAGAAACACACCAAAAATGACGAGGCTAGAAAGCCCATCTCCTCGCACGTACTGAAACGCAACAAATCCAATCGCACCAGCAATGAGAGCAATCTCAACAATCAGCCGGGGTATTGCCCCTAGATACTGATTCGTCGCCGTTCCACGTGCCACCTGTCCACGGGATTCAGCCAAAGAATCCATGAACACTGATGTCTTGGATAAGACTTTAATCTCTCTGAAGGCGCTGGTGAGGTTTGAAATTGCCTGGTTAACCGCAATAGAGCCTTGAGAGAATTCGGACCCTGCCTTTGTCAGAATCCGTCGGGAATAAATTTGAAACATCGCCAGAATTAAGGAGAAGTAGAGCACGACGGCGATAGCTGATTGCCAGTCGGTCAGGAATAGTAAGCCGAAGACAAGGATGGCAAGAGAACCTTCGGTGACCATAGCCATCGCTTGCCCGAGGAGGCTCGTGAAAGCGACACTCGTTGATCTCAGAATCGCCCACTCGATTTCTGGCCTTGATTGTTTCCGCAGGTGAGAGAGGCTTCCCAAAAAAATCGACCTCGCGACCTGAATGGAGTAGAGCGTTTCAATCTTTGCCAGGTAGAGCATCGTTGTGCGAGCCAGCGCGATACCGAGAACCGTCTTAACGACAAAAACGGCTCCGGCAGCGAGAAGTACGCCCACGAGCAGGGTGTCGGTTTCGATGTCGAGCTAATCCAGAAAGGGGATGGAAACGGCCGAACCCAGCGCTAGAGCCCCCACAGCACCAATCATGGTGACCTGCCCCCTGTTTTAGGTCCATCTGATGTGACCCCCGTTTTTGGGCCGGCCTCACGTTAGTTGCAGCACGGGGGCATGTTGTTGTTCGTATTCGGTTGGTGTCAGCATATCCAACGAGGAATGGCGTCGTTTGTCGTTATGGAAAGAGTCAATGTAATCGGCCATTGCGGCACTGAGCTCGAGAATCGTTGCCCACTTTTTTCGATCCAGCAGTTCGGTTTGCATCGGGCCCAAAAGGATTCGATCATGGCATTGTCATAGCAATCCCCGACCGTTCCGAGGCTTAACCGCAACCCGTAGGTGTCAACATTATTCGTAAACGCCCAGGACGTGAATTGAGTGCCATGGTCGGCATGGATGATGCTGTCTCGCTTTGCCTCACGGGTGGACCAGGCCATGTAAAGGGCCGAGTTCACCAGGGTGGTTTCCGCTTTCCGATCAATGGCCCACCCGACCGCTTTTCCAGAACACGCGTCCAAGACCACACCGGCGTAAACGAGGCCTTTCCTTGTGGGATGTTCCGTAATGTCGGTCACCCATAACTGGTTCGGACCAGTCGCGCTAAAGTTCCGTTTCACCAGGTCACTCGTGGTTCTAACACTCACCAGGTTACGTTTGCGGGATTTCCTTTCGGGGAGCCCCTCAAGGCCCAACTCGGCCATTACTTGGGCAACAAGTTTGTGGTTGACTATCAGGTCTCCTTCAATTCGTAAGGTTGCTTGGACCCGCCGGCAACCATACGTGCCACGAGACTCAGCATGGACCTGCCCGATCGAATCAGCGATGAGCAGGCGTCGTATTTCCCGGTTCCCTGGAGTACGTGGCCTGGTCCGACACCCAAAAGTGGACCTGTTCACACCACACACCCTGGTGGCCTTTCTGATGGAATGACCGGCCGTCACGAGTTCTTCCGCGACGGCCTGTGTTCTATTGGGTCAACCACCGCCAACGAATCAAACAATGCTGAAGCTTCTCTCACCAGTTGCAGTTCTACTTCCAAGGCCTTGATCCGCTTCTTCGCTGCACGTAATTCAGCGTCCTGGGTCGAGTCAACACCTTCCACGAGACCTGCGTCGATGAGGGCTTGGTGTTTCCACCGGTGGAGGGTCTGCTCCGGGACACGGGTTTCTCAAACCAGGGCCACCACGGCTTCACCGCCGAGCATCCGGTCGACCATTTCCCGTCGGAAATGTGGAGGGTATTGGCGTGGCATGTGGTGCTCCTTTCGAAGCCCACCATCCCACAACTCTCGTAAACAACGGCCAATATTTGGGGGTCAGATCAACTGGACCTAAAACACCGTGGCAGTCCACAGGTGTGAACCCGTGCATTATGAATCTGCGAATTGTTCGTGTCAGAAAACCGGCTCAAGCCCGCTTTTGAAGTAACACGGTGCTCGACAAGATTCGACATGACTTCGATTTACAGGGATATGCTCGCGTCCATTACTGCACTGCGGCAAATGGGTGATACGTTCGGGGCGATGTCAAACCAGTTTATGAAGGGGTAATCCGATGAAAGCTGTCATTCTGGCAGGGGGTTCGGGGACCCGGATGAGGGAAGAAACAGAGTTTAGGCCAAAGCCGATGGTGGAAATTGGTGGCCGTCCAGTGTTATTGCATATTATGGAGAATCTGGCAAGGCAAGGAATTACTGACTTTATTTTGTTGGTGGGGTACAAAGCGTCGATAATTAAAGAATATTTTTTGCATCTTGATGCCTACACCCATGACTTCACAATATCACTGGGCAAAAACGAGAATCTGACAATCATTGGCGAGACCGACAAAGACTGGTCCGTGACGGTTCTGGACACGGGACTCAGTGCTGAGACAGGGCGCAGACTAGCTTCCGCGCAAAAAATTGTTGGAACCGAAAGATTCTTTTGTACCTACGGGGATGGGCTCGCCTCGGTTTCGATTGACGAGCTGCTGCAGTCCCATGCCGGGGCGGGTACGGTCGGAACAATGACGGTCACGCAACCCTCGAACCGCTTTGGGGTGGTGAAAATTGCTGACAATTCGAAGGTGCAAGAATTTAGGGAAAAACCCAAAATGTCTGACTTCATCAACATAGGACACTTCGTCTTCGAGCCGGAAGTTTTCGATACCCTCGGCGAAAATGAGTCCCTCGAGTCAGGACTTCTCCGTGCTCTAGTGGCGCGAAACGAGCTAAACGCGTACAAGCACTATGGCTTCTGGGAGCCTATGGATACCTACCGCGAATACTTGCTTCTGAATTCGCTCTGGGAATCGGGAGAAAAGCCCTGGGTCTATAACGGTGGCTGAAGTTGTTGAGAGCCTCCCCACTGTGGGTCAGTTCTCAAGATTTGATGACCTCAGGGGGTCGTGGTCAAGGACCTTTGAACTGGGGCTGTTCCGAGAGTTCGGGTTGGAGGTTGCGGAGAATTCAGTGTCCTTCACGCGAAGCGCAATGACTTTAAGGGGTTTGCATTCGATGGATGAATCGGCCGGGGAATGGAAACTGATCTCATGCGCTCGTGGTGAGATTTGGGACGTTGCAGTTAATGTGCGAAGGGGCAGTCCAAATTTTGGTTCATACGAAACCTTCTCTCTCAGGGGCGACCGCGCGGATTGGGTGCTGATTCCGCCCGGTTACGCGCACGGTTTCATATCTCTAACTGACGAGGTTGTTCTCAGCTACACGATGTCTATTCCCTTTGACCCGGCCCTAGAAGTAGGGTTTCGTTACGACGATCCTAGGTTCGGTATTCAGTGGCCAGGACTGCCGGCCGTAGTTTCCGAGAAAGACCTTAGTTTTAGCTTCATCGAATAAACTGGTTTTATGCGTTGTTTTTTGATTGGGTCGACGGGATTCGTGGGCTCCCAAATAAAATCTAGCCTCGAGGCCGACGGTCTTGAAGTGTTCACCCTCATGCGCTCACCGCACGAAGCGAACCTTGACCTCAGCGTTTTTTCCACAGAACCAAGCGGGGATTTTTCTATGGAAAACCTTTCTGAATTCATAGCCTCCAAAAATATCGACTCTGTGGTCCACTGCGGCAATGTCTTTGACCCTTCCCCGAATGCGTTTATTGTGGAAAAAATGTTGTACGCGAACATCCTGGTTCCGGCAAAGGTATTGAGAGCAGCAGCTGAAGCTAACGCCAAAACGTTTGTAAACCTTGGCAGTGGTTGGCAACTCGACCCTGAAAAATCGTTAAGTTCGCCCGACTACGTCGCCACCAAACAAGCGTTTCGCGCCCTCCTCTCCCACTATTCCGAACGTTTACACACTACGACAGTATTTGCGAACGAAATATTTGGGGTAGGAGATAGACGTGACAAACTACTGAATCAAGCTGTTCGCTGTGCCATAAACAAGGTACACATGACGGTCCAGTCAGCAGGCAAAGTGTTGGGGTTCGCAAACGTCAACAGGCTCGGCACCGATATCGCCGACCTGTTGAGGAACCCGAAATCTCGACCAGAGGAATATGTCTTTCAGAATTACTCCAACACCACCGTGGGGGACCTGTTGGAGACCGTCGGGTTTTTAGCAGGTGGACTGTCCTGGTCTGCACATTCCGAGGAATTCGCACCGGCTCCGGTGGTTTCCCTCGAAACCTTTGGAGAGAAACGTAGAGAAGATTTCTTAATGGACATTCACGATGTTTTAGAATTCAAAAAATCTGAAACTGCTAAATACTAAATTGGGTTCATGCTTGAAGCGTAGTCATTATCAGTCGCATTACTCTCTCGAGAGATGTTATCTACCCACTGCTCGAGGTCCGGTAGCACCTGAAATAATGGGCCCTCCGATGCCCACTTCGACATGCATCTAAGGCTTTCACCTCTCAATCCATGCTCCTCTGATGCTGACCTCGAGAGTTTTTGCATCTAGAGTTGGAGTGTGTTTCTGCCCAGCGTCACCATCGTGTCACTCGCAGGAGTGGCTCCGGAGCGAGCGGTAGAAGCAATTTTGTATTCCCAACTGTCTATTAAGTTCGCCGAGGCCAAGATAATATCTCCGTTGAGGCCCTCCAACCTCAAGCCAAGTCTTGTATGGGAAGAAATTGACCCTCTCCCGCTGCGAAGTCCAGGCGAAGACCCATACAGCAAGTTCATGATTTACGAGCTCTGGAGGTACATTGACACAGAACACTGTCTTGTTGTCCAAGGAGACGGATTCGTGATTAACCCCAAAAAATGGTCACAGCAATTCCTTGAATACGATTACATTGGCGCGCCATGGCCACTAAGGAATGATGCGTTTATCGACCCTTTTGGCTCCCATCAACGCACTGGTAACGGCGGGTTCAGCCTTCGGTCAAAAAAACTCCTTGAAGTTCCCCGCCACACTGACATTCCTTGGGATGTGAATGAGGGCAATTTTTACAAACACATGGATGCCGGTCTTCTTCACGAAGATGGAAACATCTGCGTGCACAACCGCCACTTATACGAAAAGGCAGGGTGTATTTTTGCTCCAACTAAAGTTGCTGCAAAGTTTTCACAGGAAATTTTCGTACCTGAGGCGCGCTGGATCCGCCCATTCGGCTTTCATCGACACAGGCCGAGATTCTGGAGAAGCTTTTTCCCCTAGATTTCGCGTACGCTACGCTAATAGTGCCCATTTACTCAGGTCAGCTTCCTTGGGTTCAATCCACAGAAAGGTAAGCTGAAGAATGAAAATATACGACGTTTTTCCTTTTTACAATGAAGTCGATCTCTTGGCCATGCGGATGAGGATTCTGAGCCCTCACGTTGATTTCTTTGTGATCGGTGAAGCGTCCACCACCCACTCTGGTCTGACTAAACCAATGTATTTCGAGCAATATCGTGAGGTTTTCTCTGAGTTCGAGGAAAAGATTATTTACGAACCAATCGTGAAGCTGTTTGACGGAGACAATTTTGGACGGGACAGGTTCCAGCGCGAGCAGTTGTTCGGAGTCCTGTCTCGGCACTGTTCGGACGAGGATCTTCTGATTCTTGGCGACCTTGATGAAATCCCAAATCCAGATATTTTAAAGCAAGCGGCAAAGGTCGCGTCCGCTAATTCGGTCGCTCATCTGGCACAGGACGTTTATTTTTTTTATCTGAATTACAAAGAAATAAAGGGTAAAATCGTTGCCTACTCTGGTGATTTCCCTGGAGTAAGAAAGAAAAAGTGGCTTGGTACGAAGGTTGTGAGCTATGGATACGCACGTGAATTTGGTTTCACTGACATGCGACACCCTATGCATAAATCTCGAGGAGTGAGGATTGACGACGGCGGTTGGCATTTCTCTTACACTGGGTCGTTGCCTGGGGTACCTGTAGAGGAGCGGGTTCGCAAAAAGATGTTGGCCAGTCCACACCAAGAACTGATGTCTGACGACGCTTTCAGCCGGGTTGAAGAGAGAATTGCAAAGGGCAAAGACCCGTGGGGACGAAGAGGGCCAAAGTTTCGCAAAGTTCCGATTGATGCGAGTTTTCCGTTGCACATTCGGGAAAACGTGGGAATCTACCAACACCTCATTTTGCCGTGATTACCACTACATATTCGAACGAGAATCGCTAAGGAGACTGTCGCGGCGATGACTCACAGGTCGATAAGTTGGGAGGATTTGCGTGGACTGTCTGTTGTTGGGGTGATTTATAGGTGATTTCGACTCGCTTCCAAGATGGCCAAGGCCTCGGTAATCAGCTCTGGGCTTACGTTGCCACCAGAAGTATTGCGCAACGCCTTGGTTATGGTTTTTCTATTGGGCAGCCAGAAAACTTTAAGGGCCGAGAATTCATGGACGTCGATTTTGGCGTTCCTTCAGCTCCAGCTCCCCAGAATTCGTACCGTGAGCGCGCCGAGTTCCTGAAAGGCACTACGCGCGTCATCTCAAGGACTGACCCCAAACTATTCGCTCTTCCCCCCAACACTGTTATTGAGGGGAATTTTCAGTCCGTTGAATACTTCCGGGAGACCGTCGGTTCCCTCAGAGAGTGGCTGAGAGTCCGACCTGAGATTCCCCAATTTGATACAGCAGACAACGTTTGTGTCGTTCATGTACGGGGTGGGGACTACCGTGGGATAGTTGATGTCGCGCTTCCGAGGAGCTACTACCGGGCAGCTATGTCACAGGTCAGGCAGGTCTGTCCTGAAGTTGAATTTAGGTCTGTGACAGATGATGTTGACCTGTCGAGGAGACTATTACCAGATGTTCCCATTGCTGGCTCAGGCCTGACGGGCATCGAAGATCAAAATAAAGCCTCTCACCACAAGGGCGGGAGCGTTTCTGTTGACTTCACAACACTAAAAAACTCACGATACTTAATTATCCCGAATTCGAGCTTTTCTTGGTGGGCAGCATTCCTAAACACTCGAGCAGCCATGATTGTTGCGCCAAAATTCTGGGCTCACCATAATGTCTCGACGGGATACTGGTCTTCCTTCGATCTCATAGCTGACGCTTTCGTCTATCTTGACAGGAAAGGGGTGGTTTGGCAGCCTAGGGAGTGTAAACAGGAGAGAAAAGAGTGGGAAAAACGAAATTTTTCAAAATTTGCTCCGTATTCGACGGAGCTAAACTTTCCTCGTAAAGCGATAATCCGTGCCCGCCAGCTAGGTTCCAAATCATTTCGAGGCTACTAGGTGTGTGTCTTTGCCGATAACGTTGCGATTGCGTTTCTCAACTTTCGCACATTCGGCTTTCAGGGTGTTGTTGCTAACAACGAAAGGTCTGCGTTCGGCAGCCCCTCCCGGCTCCCTTGACTTCCTCAGTCCACCAAGTGGCGTTCGGCAAAATCACCGCAAAGAGCCAAAAGTGCCTTGAGCTCGGGCTCCGAAATTTCGACAACAAAATCTCTTAGACCGCTCCGCATCAGATTCCCCAGCGATTTCGCAAACTCGTCAACATTCGCGCTTTCCAGCCGCGCAGTGTGGTCGCTGCCACTAATGTGTGCCAGTTCAAAATTTCGGCTTGCTGCCAGGCCGCTTGGCGAGAATACCTCGCAATCGAATGCGTTGGCGAAATCAAATACTGACCCGAGACACAGCTCTGGCGCGCACGTCCAGGGGTGATTGATATCTGCAGAACATTGTTCCACGCATATATTTTCGACGACGACGCGACGAGTGTTACCAAGACCGGTACGCAATAGATTCAGGCACATATCCCAGTCTGTCTTGGAAACGCGAACGTTAGCTGCACCAAGAACCACGGTCTCACACCCGAGGTAATCAAGAATTTCTCTAATCCACTCCACTCTGTCAGTCATCGCCTGGCGACTGCTGAAATCAACGCCATAAGTCACTCCCTGAATGGACGAAACTCGTTTTCCCGAGGCCGCGACCTCCATACATTGCATTTCTAGTTGGGTGCCTCTGAGTGGCCGTCCCTCGTTAAAAAAATGGCTCGGAGCAACAGACACGTGGGAAAAATTCGAGTCCTTTCGGAGGATTTCAAGGTTGATTTTGTCAAGTTGGCGGACAGATACCAAACTGACTCCGACATTAATCAATATTGCTGGGCTCCAGCCAAACGCGCAGAGAATTACGCACCTCTTCTTCGGACAGTAGAAAACCAGTTTCAGTCGCGACTGTCCGCATGCCGTATTTGATTAACGGCTCTTGGCGATCGATGTGCTGCCGCCAGGCACCATCGATAGGTAAATCTATGACTCGAATTGGCTCGACTGCAAGATTCCTAACCATGAGGCCCTGTTCAAGGAAAACCTTGGCAACCCGAATGGCCCATCGAACTTCAGCCCACTGGAACAGAGAATTTGGGTTGAACCTATCGGTTGCTTCCCACCGGGAGTTCAAAATGTCGAAAAGCAAATTTTTCTTGAGCCCAAAGCCATACAGTCCAGGCAACCGCACCACAGTTGTATTTAGAAACGTAGATTGGATTTGGGAAGCAAAGAACTTTCGGTTCTCACCGTAGGGCGTTGTTGGTTTCGGCTCAGAATTTTCGTTCGCGCCAAATTCTGTGCCGTAGACATCGATAGTGGAAAACAAGAGGACGCGCGAAGGCCTAAACCGCTGAGTAATCTTCTCCACTAACCGTTGCGTCGCGGTCAGATCCTCGACCGGACTTGCGTTAGCTCTCCATTTCTCTGCCGACGGAGCGGCGATTATTAATGTTTCACAGCCAACCGGCCGATCTGACCCATTTAACTCCTCTCTGAGCATCGGCTTTGTCGCGGGGGAATCCAGCATGTAGTTTGTCCCCACGAAACCTGTGGCTCCAATCAAAATGTCCATTTGCCTATAATAGGGGCATGCGGGTTGGTGTTGTAGGGGGAGGTATTTTTGGTGCAATTATTGCGCGCGAATTTGGTCGAGCGGGTCATCAAGTAGTTTTGTACGAGGCGTCTTCTAAGCTTTTGTCCCGTGCGTCCTTGGTCAACCAGGCCCGATTGCACACAGGTCTCCACTATCCTCGGTCCCTGGAAACAGCCCTGGAAGCAAAACAAGACCACGACAGATTTATAGAAAGCTTCCCCTCTGCCGTTACGCCGATAAATCAGTTTTACGCGATTGCAACCGATTCACAGCTCAATTTTGATGAGTTTCGTGAGTTTGCTTCCCGACTCGGCCATCAAGATGACGTCGAAAATCCCAGCCGGTTTTTCAAAGAAGGAACGGTTGAAGGAATGTTACGAGTGAGAGAATCATCGTTCGATGCGGAAATCCTAAGAAGAATCTTGGTTGGCGACTTGGAATCAATCCCTCGGGTGACCATTGAACTCAAAAGTCTGGTTCTGGAAATCGATGATTCACCCACACCTCGGCTTAGGCTGGGAGACGGATGGCAGCACTTCGACAAAATAATCGTAGCGACCTACGCAATGAACAGTAAACTTGCGTTGGGCGCGGAAGTGGAATTCCCCGCGTATGAAAATCAACTAACGCAAGTCCTACTGGGGAACTTCCCGGGCCTCAAAGGGACCGGAGTCACAGTCATGGATGGCCCGTACTGGTCCACGATGCCGTTCGGACAAACTGGTCTGCATTCGCTGACAGCCGTGGAACACACACCTATTTCGTCAAGCGTCAATGCTCTACTTCCCTGCCAAGAGCTTCATTCGAGTTGTGGCAAGCTAATGATTGCGCACTGCGGAACCTGCAGATTCAGGCCGGAAGATAAGACTCCAGAATTGCTGGCCACAATGCGTTCATTTCTCCTTCCCAAATTATCTTTCGTCCCCGTGCGCTCAATATTCACCGTGAAAAGCCTCCCGCACGGCACACACTATAAGGAGACTGCTGCACGGCCTTCGCAAGTTGTTAAGTCCGCCACAGGCAACACGACTTTCGTCCATTCAGGAAAAATAGGATCTTCTCTCACGATTGCCAATCAACTCGTCCGCGAGAACACAGGGCTCTGAATACTCCCGAGGACAGCTCTGCCGCTACACTGCTCGGCTATCTTGCGATTTGTGTCAAGCGGGTTTGGCATGACCCCATTTTTTAGGTCCATAAATTATGAGAGTCGTCTTGCAGCCAACAACAGTTGGCGGGAAGACTATAACCATGACGAACAAAAGAAGGCAACGGCACTCTCCGGAGCAAATAGTTCGCAAAATCCAGGAAGCTGACCGGATTCTCGCCGAGGGCGGTGATGTTGTTGCCGTGTTGCGGCAGCT
>Ga0222651_1001618_pt1 | contig 10769 bp, 7 predicted proteins | sample AntAcemetagen369_FD_179855 | JGI IMG/M metagenome (GOLD analysis project Ga0222651, IMG submission 179855) | Saline water microbial communities from Ace Lake, Antarctica - #369 | ecosystem: Environmental > Aquatic > Non-marine Saline and Alkaline > Saline | place: Antarctica: Ace Lake | collected...
CGAGATCGTTGATGTTCCAAGCCCCAGACTCGTATCACTATTGTTGCTCGGCGCAACCGTTGGCACAGCCATCAGTCCAATTGCCACGAGCTGGATTGTAGAGTGGACCGATAATTACACGATTCTGGTGTTTGGCAGCGTATGTTACGGGTCGCTATTGATCCTGATGCTTTTCGCGGGGCGGGCACATGACCTGCATATGCATAACCAAGCTAAGGCTTCACCGCAGCTAGATTAGAACTCCCCCGGTGATCAGTCGTGTATGCCATATGCGCCCCGGTCTTTACTAGTCGGACATACCGGATACGATCAAGCTCGCGCGAATTGGTTACTCATTAATCACAAATTCGGTAGGCCTTTCCCACAGTTCTGATATTTCCTCGGGGATGCGTGAGTGCCCGGTCAGCACATTGCTTGTCTCCGCGGGCTGAGCAGCTGACATACAAGAGATTATCCACTGACATGCATTTCACATCGAGGGATGGTGAAATCAATTTCAATCCTACACAGCGGAATCGCCGCCGCATCGTAGCCGAATGACCGGTCTTAGATAGCTGCTTAGATAATTTCACTACGAAGCGTGCCGCCCGGTATTCGATCGCATGGGCATGCGAGACAAAAGGTGCTTGCCAATGCCACCAACACCAAAACAACGGACTCACCAATAGACATATCCCTCGTCAGCGGATTTAGGGGAATCTGTTGTCGTTACCCATGCCGCCCATGCCCATGCCCATGCCCATCCCGATATTCTCAGCCATCATCCCGGAACCACCCGCAGTCAATTGGGTAAGGTGACCCAATCGATCCAAGCTGGGTTTTTGATAGGGCTTTTTTCGAGGTTTTTTATCGGATGGTGTGGACATAACTTCATACGACTAAGGCAATAGCGTAAATGCTAACACAACAACATTCGTCAACCGAACACGCTAGTTCAAGCGCTACATGGCGATTTTTTCTTTAGCGCCCCAATCATCTGCCCGGGGATTAATCACGGTTCGGGATACGCGAAATTGGTTTTAGCCCAACACAGCGGAATCACTAACGCATCGTTAAAGAAGAGTACCGTTAAAAAAGAGTATCTTTAAAGAAGAGTGCTGTTAGAGATGAGTACCGATCAGTTTAGATTCAGCGACGGATCTAGGGGAAACGCATGAGCATCATACCCGCCATCATCATGGAAAAGTTCTCAGCCATAATTCCCGAACCACCAGCAGTCAACTGCGTTAGACGACCCAAACGGTTCAACACGGGTTTTCGATAAGGCTTTTTAGGCGGGTTTTCATCTGATGGTGTAGACATGACTTTATATGACTAGAGCGACAGCCCAAAGGCTAACACAACTAGATCAGCCAACCGAACACCGAAAACAGTTACCACTGTTCAGGGCTCGGCGGCGGTTTTTTGATCCAGTTCTAGCTATGCCCTTCCCAGTAAGGCGCACGTAATTTTCGCTTATTGATCTTGCCCATGGTGTTTCGACCCAAATCGTCCACATAGTCTAGTGAACGTGGGCACTTATAGTGCGACAGCCGTTCACGGCACCAGGCGATCAAGACTTCTGGTGTTGGCAGGTCGATACCCTCTGTGGGAATCACCAGACATTTTAGTTCTTCACCCATTTCTTTATGCGGCACGCCAATGCAGGCGACGTCCAGGACAGCAGGGTGATCAATCAAAACCTGCTCCGCTTCAGCGGGATATAAATTCACACCACCAGAAAGGACCATGTCACTGAACCGGTCAGTGATAAAGACGTAGCCTTCTTCGTTCATGTAAGCAATTTCGCCGAGTGTGAATACACCCGGAGCAATATGCGCAGCCGCCGATTTTTCTGGATCGTTGTGGTAGATCACACCACGACCCGTCGCGTCTTCAAAATACAGGCGGCCTTCAACGTTTGGCGCGACGTCATTGTTGTCATCATCAAGAATTCTAGCGGTAAACGGTGGTACTGCTCTTCCAACTGAGCCAGGGTTTTTAAGCCATTCTTCAGATGTGATCATGCAGGTCGTGCCTACTTCACTCGCGCCGTAAGCGTCCAAAAATACAGGGCCAAACCATTCAATCATTGCCCGTTTCACATCAACCGGACACTTAGCACCGGTATGGCTAATCGATGTGATCGAAGAAATATCGTATTTCGCTTTCACATCATCGGGTAGTGCGAGCAGTCGAACAAAATGCGTCGGCACCATGATGGATGAGAAGATACCGTAAGTGTCTATGGCTTCCAGCGTTTTCTCGGCGTTAAATCTCGCCATAATCACCGACGATACGCCAGCGATCAGTTGGCGTGTGCCAGATAACGGACCTGTGTGATACATGGGGCCCACAACGAGTTGAGGACCAATCACACCGCCGGTTCGCTCAAGGACACCGGCCTTGAAATTGGCAAGGTGCTCGTTAACCGTATCACCACCGGCAAACATGGTGGGCGGCAGGTCTGTACCTTTTGGACGCCCTGTAGTGCCGGACGTATAAAGCAGATTGGGTCTTGGCGGTACATCTTGATCAGGTTCGCCCGCATCGCAGCTGGCAAGCCAATCGGACCAATGCGTTAGTGGCGCATCTGCCGGCGCACCCCAGCCAACGACCGTGTGTACATTTGATTCCGCTGCAGCTTCAACACCGCGCTCCCACGTTTCAGGACCAACAAACAAAACTTTGGTATCCGAATCAGTCAGGATGTAGGCCACTTCTTCAGCAGTCAGGTGAAAGTTCACCGGTACGACAGAGGCTCCTGCAATCAAACCACCGAGGTTTGCCATGGCGGTTTCAACGGCATTCTCTGCGAATACGGCGATACGAGTTTCAGGGCCCAAATCCATGGACTGAAGACCATTGGCACAACGATTAAGTACATCATCGACATCGGCCCATTTCAGTTCGAGCTGGGGATCGCGAATAGCAATTTCTTCTGGTTTTTCTGCTGCGTAGGCTTTTGCAAAGGTCATGACGCTTCCCAAATTTTTATGATCAAAAGTTTAGTGCCAAACCGTGGTGTGTCACGACTCGACTTAAAAGTTACTGAGTTGCTTAGAAGTTGATTACAAGTTGCGTGAAACTTCCTGAAATTTACTATTTTCTATCAGTTAACAGGGTCTAAAAGTTAATCGTTCGGTCGTAGGCTGAGAGCACGGATTCGTGCATCGCTTCAGACAACGTGGGATGTGGGAAGATGATATCCATCAGCGCTTCTCCCGTAGTTTCAAGCCCCATTGCCACAGCAAATCCCTGAATCATTTCGGTCACACCCGGGCCAATCAAGTGAGCACCCAATAGCGCACCGGTATTGGCATCAAAAATTGTCTTAACCATGCCGTCGGTATCATGAATCGCGACCGCTTTACCGTTGGCCAACAAAGGGAATTTACCCACTTTGATCTCACCGCGCGATGCTGCTTCCGCTTCCGAAAGACCAATGCTCGCAACTTGCGGATGACTATAGGTACAGCCAGGAATCCGTTCTTTGATCACCGGATGAGGCATTCGACCTGCGATGGATTCAACAGCAATAGTGGCTTCGTGACTTGCCTTATGAGCGAGACAGGGCGCACCCGCCACATCACCAACGGCATAAATACCATCAACGCTGGTTTGCAGGTATTCATCAACGCAGATAAAGCCGCGTTCGATTTCAACGCCTAAAGCTTCAAGGCCCAGCTCTTCGGTGTTTCCGGAAACGCCAACAGACAAAATGCAGGCATCAAATTTGCGCGATTCACCCGCAATATTGGCGGTGAGATGCTTCTTACCCACCTCAACAGATTCGACGCCCGTGCCAGTCAGTACTTCAATACCCTGATTGCTGAAAGACTGCTTCGCCAGTTCGGCGATCTCAGCGTCTTCCGCTGGGAGTATCTGGTCCATGACTTCAACCAAAGTAACGGACGCACCCATTGTGTTGTAGAAACTTGCGAATTCAACGCCAATCGCGCCGGCGCCGATGATCAGCAGTTTCTTCGGCATAAACTTAGGTGTCATCGCCGACCGGGCATCCCAGATGCGATCGCCATCCACACTGATGTGCGGCAGGTTTCGCGCGGATGCGCCGGTGGCCAAAATAATGTTGTCCGCAATGATCACATCATCGTTCACCATGACGGTGTGCTTGTCAGTGATAAAGGCATCGCCTGCAAAAACCGTAATCTTGTTCTTACGCATCAGGTGCGAAATACCGCCGCTTAACTGCCCTGCTACATCGCGAGATCGTTTTACGACTTTTTTCAGATCGAATTTGGGTTTGCCGATATCCAGCCCGAGCGCTTTCGCACTCTTGGCTTCACGAAATACATCCGCTGCGTGCAGTAGTGTTTTAGTCGGAATACAGCCCCAGTTCAAACAAACACCGCCGAGCTCAGCTTTTTCAGCGAGGCCAACACTTAAACCCAATTGGGACGCTCGAATCGCTGCCGTGTAGCCGCCAGGTCCGCCGCCAATTACTAGTACATCAAGATTGTGCTCTGTCATAGAAACCCCTTACACCAACAACCGATAGGGCGCTTGCAGGAACTTTTGAACCTCAACGAGGTACTCAGCTGCTGGCGCACCGTCAACAGCTCGATGATCCCAGGTCAGTGACATATTCATCTTTTTCGTTTTGACGGGTGTCTCGCCGTCCCAGTCAAGGCCGTCATAAATTCTGTTTACACCCATAATGCCAGACTGAGGCTCATTGATGATCGGTGTAAAAGTATCTACGCCATACATGCCCAGGGCAGAAACCGTGAACGTTCCACCAGCATAATCGTCAAGACCGAGCTGTCCTTCTCTGGCCGCTACTGCCAGACGTGAGCTTTCGCGCGCCAACTCTTTGAACGACAACTTGTTGACGTTTCGTATCACTGGCACAACAAGACCTTCCGGTAATGCTACGGCCATACCAATGTTAATCTCACCCATAAGCAAGATTTCGTCACCCAGAAATTGGCTGTTCATCATCGGGTGAAGTTCGAGTGCTTTTGCGACCGCTTTAATGACAAAGTCAGTATAGGTTGGCTTAACACCATCTGCGGCCCACTCTTCTACCAACCCGGTGCGCATTTTGACCGCATCATCCATGTTAGCTTCCATATTCATGGTGAGCTGAGCACTGTTCTGCAAACTATGGTGCATGCGAGATGCAATCGTTTTGCGCATTCCTTTAACGGGCAGGCGTTCGCCTGCCTGCGGACCACTTAGCCCAGGCTTGCTTGATCCTGCACCCGCTGCCACCACTTGCAATTGCGCGACGTCTGCCTGAACAATTCGTCCACCAGGACCTGTTCCCCGAACCTGTCGAAGATCGATTCCACGTTCTGCTGCAATTCTTTTTGCGAGGGGCGAAGCTTTTGGCTCAACGCCCGCAGGCACAACCTGAAGATGTTGAACTGCGCCACCCGAATCTTTAGCTGCCTGAACATCCGCTTCAACAATACGGCCACCCGGACCGGTTCCCTGAAGCTGCGTGTAATCGACTCCCAACTCTGAAGCAAGTCGCCGCGCTGCTGGTGAGGATTTCAATCTGCCATCGGCACCCGTTGAGGCTATTGAAGCCACAGGTGTCGGTGCAGGCGTAGATACTGCTGCTACGGGGGCAGCCACTGGTGCTGGTACCGCTGCCGCTGGTTCAGGCGTCACTGCTGGTTCAGCAGCAGAACCTCGAATGACGAGGTCATCAGGGATCGCTTCTCCCGCTTCAAAAATGTATCCGACCACATCTCCGGGCTCAAGTGTCAGACCCACTTCGACAAGATGTTTAACCGTTCCGCTATATTCGGAATCCACATCAAGATTCACTTTTTCAGTTTCCAGGGCGTAAACCATATCGCCCTTGTTAACCTGACCACCATCGGGAATAAACCACTCAGACACCATTCCCTCTGTCATGGACATACCGACTTTGACGAGGTAAATCTCTTTTGGCATCACATGCTCCTCAAACGCTTAGTTTTTTTGATCGCTGATCTCTCATCGGTTTTTAATCAGACCTGATGAGAGATCAACCAAATACATTCCTCGATGCCGCCAGGTGCATCGTCTTTTTAACATCGAGAACACGAGGGCCACTGCGACTCACTCTCATCGAAACCTTTTGGCCCTTCTGAATCTCTCGTTCCCGCTCACCGTCGAATGCCAGGACACAAGGTCCAACAATCTCAATGACATCATCAAACTGCTTTTCTTTGCACGACTTGATCCGCATCGTCTCGTAAAGACCCGGAGCAATCGGTGCATGTACCATCTTCTTGCCGCGGCCACCTATTTTCAGGTGCAAGCCCGCATCAACCTCTTGGCCCAACGGGTGTATCAAACCACCGATTGACGTCATACCAACAGCCATGGGCTCCGCACGCGTCAAGAAAATTTCTTTAATCATATCGCCATCGAGCAGAGCACGACTTCCGATGAACTGATCTTTGGTCACGACCGCATCAATCAAAGCAATATCGGGCTCTTCGCCTTCAATTTCTATATCGATGATCTTGACTGCATCGGTCACTTCTTCAAGTTCCACTGCGCCCTGCGCCAACACGCCAAGCGCCGCACCAGCCACCGTTGCCTCAGACATCACCGGGAACACGTTATTCGTACCCGTCGACAATGGCAGCAACACGGAATCGCGCCAACCTTTGACAAACGCTCGACTGGTTCCGTCGCCACCCAAGATGAGCGTGATAGCGACATCGTGCTCTTTCAAATTTCGAGCACCTTGAATCGTATCAAGTACAGATGAGGTTTTTAAACAGGGAACCATAATGGCTTCACAGTCCTCGCCCAACTCTTTCAATGCTTCGCCTGAAATATTGTGCGAGTCATCCAGATAGGCAAACCGATCAGCGCCTGAATTGATCGCGCCAGAAAGCGCCCGCCGAATAATCGCGCATTTTTCGCGATTATCGAAAACGGACGCACGCGCAACCAAACGCCTCACATCTTTACCAGAGGCGGGGTTCGCGACAATCCCTATGATTTTTGTAGCCACCTTGGCTCCGATCTAAAGTGCCAGCGTTTCGGTCACTTTTGCCACAATAGAATCAGCGTTAGGGATATAAATTTTCTCTAGCGCCGGGCTAAAAGGAACGGGAGAGAATGGAGCACCGACTCGCATAACAGGCGCATCGAGGTAATCAAATGCCAATTCCTGAATTTGCGCGGAAATCTCACCACCAATACCGCCGAATTTAACCGCTTCATGGACAATCAACGCGCGGTGAGTTTTCTTGATCGACTTCACAACGGTTTCTGTATCAAAAGGCTGAACGCTTCGTGCGTCAATAACTTCTGCGTCGATGCCTTTTTCCTTCAGCATTTCTGCAGCAGCCATCGCTTCATGGACCATTCGACCCAGCGCAACGATTGTCAGATTTGTACCCTGTCGCCTAATACAAGCTTCCCCAATGGGGACCTCGTAGGCACCTTCGGGCACTTCCATCGACATCGCGAGTGACGCTTTGTTCAAAACGACGAACACCGGGTTATTGTCACGACAGGCAGCAATAATCATGCCTTTAGCATCGTACGCATCCGAAGGCATCACGACCTTCAAGCCAGGCAAGTGTGCCAACCACGCTTCAAGACTCTGTGAGTGCTGAGCTGCCATACCACCGCCAGCTCCGCCCATCGTAAGCACGGTGACAGGCAACGTTGCCTTACCACCGAACATAAATCGCATTTTTGCCATCTGGTTAGCGACTTCGTCCATACACTCGCCGATGAAATCCATAAACATCAGGTCAATAATAGGCCGGCAACCCGTCGCAGATGCGCCGACGCCCAAACCCATAATGCCTTTTTCAGAAATAGGCGTATCAATAACCCGCTCTGATCCAAATTCTTCAAGGAGCCCGCCACAATAACCGTAAACACTACCGGCCTCGGCGACATCTTCGCCTGCAAGAAAGGCATCCTTCTGCTCTCGGAGCACTTCTCGAATACCTTCGTTGATCGCAAGAACATAGGGCAATTTACGCACTGCTGGTTTCGCTGCTTCTGACATTTCTTACGCTCCCTCTTCGTTGTAAACGTTTTTAAGAAGTTCTTCAGGCAATGGGAACGGTGAGTCTGTCGCGTACTTAATAGCCACGGCTATGTCTTCCTCGATGCTCGCGTAAAGTGTGTCGATTTTCTTCTGCGTCAGCACACCAAGTTGAATCAACCGTTTTTCAAAAGACGCGATCGCATCTTTCTTTTTCCATTCTGCGACTTCTTCATCAGTACGATAGTTCAAACCCATGCCTCGAATACCAACATGATCGTAATAACGATACGTCTTACACTCCAGCAGCGTTGGACCACCGCCGGCTCTGGCACGATCAATCGCTTCGCCTGCGGCTTCGTAGACAGACATCACGTCCATTCCATCACAAATCACACCAGGCATTCCGTATCCCGACGCGCGATCCGCGACGTCAACAATCGCCTGATGATTTGCCTGAGGTGTGTATTCGCCGTAGCCGTTATTTTCACAAAGGAAAATACACGGTAGTTTGTACAGCGCCGCCATGTTGGCCGCCTCGTGAACACTACCTTCGTTTGAAGCTCCGTCGCCAAAGAACGCAACGGCGACGTTTTTATTCTTGTGGAATTTGTTCGCAAAGGCTGCGCCCATCGCAATGGGTACGCCACCGCCAACAATACCGTTAGCGCCCAACATGCCAAGGTCCATATTGGAAATGTGCATGCTGCCGCCTTTACCACCGCAGTAACCCGTAGAACGACCAAACAGCTCGGCAAACATCGGGTTGAATTCACCACCCTTTGCAACCAGGTGCCCGTGGCCTCGGTGAGTTGAGGTAATCCAGTCTTCGTTAGAGAGGTGCTGCATCACGCCTGCGGCCACAGCTTCCTGACCAACATATAAGTGAAGCGCTCCCGGGACCTTGCCATCTTCCATCAGGCGGCCCGCGTTTTCTTCAAACTTGCGAATCCTGATCATTTTCAAGTGCATCGCAAGGAGCACTTTCGCGGAGGGGTTACCCGAACGAGCTACAGATCTCTTAGGCGCAGTTTTTGCGGCAGATCGTATAGAAGAGGTAGCGGCTTTCTTATGTGCTACCTTCTTTTTCGCAACGGTTTTTTTAGCAACTGGTTTTTTCTTAGCTGCTACTTTTTTTGCAGTAGGTTTCTTCGCCAAGGAATATCTCCTTATTTGTATGGTGAACCTGTCGGCCGAGGCTGGACTATATCGCAAACAGCATCAGCAAACATCTACCGATACTAGTCTATACAACGCCATAGGCAGAGCTTATGGCATGGGGTCCAACGGACTGTCAATCGGGCTGTCTATCACGTTAAGGGGACGGTTTGTAACACGTTGCAAAAATCAAGTCCAGTCGATAGTCTCGGCATGATAATTCGAACGATAGAGCCGAACCATGCCACCACTATCCGGCATCAGCGTCGTCGAACTCGGCGTCATGATCGCCGTCCCGGGCGCATCAGAAACACTGGCCGGTTTTGGGGCCAGCGTGATTAAGGTAGAAGACACCATACGGGGCGATGAGCTTCGCAGCTATGGCAGCTCCCGCGGTGGAATGAGCGCCTGGTTCGCCAACGTTAACGCCGGGAAGCGATCGATCGCAGTAGATCTGACCTCAGCTGCCGGCAAAGAGATTTTGTGGGGAATACTTGAGCGCGCAGATGTCTTTATTCAGGGTTTCCGAGCGGGCGTTGCGGGTCGCCTGGGTTTCGACTTCGACACTGTCCATGCCCGATACCCGAAAATTATTTACTGCTCATCAACGGGGTTTGGTGAGTCAGGGCCCTACGCTGATATGCCAGCTTATGACCCGGTAATACAGGCTCTGTCAGGTTGGGCAGGATTACAATCGCAAGACGGGCAACCCGTTTTGCATAAAGCCATGGTGTCCGATAAGACGGCCGCGAGCTATAACGCCAAAGCCATTCTCGCCGCCCTGGTCCAGCGTGGTCGAACGGGTGAGGGCTGTTTCATTGAAGCCTCAATGCTTGAATCCAACATCATGTACAACTGGCCGGACGCGATGATGCAGTGCTCGCTCCTGGGTGAGGACGGTCAGCACAGCCCCAATATTTTCGCGAACTATTCATTGTATCGCTGTCGGGACGGATTCGTGACCGTAGCCGTAGGCACTGACAAACAATGGCAGGCATTTTGTAGCGCCCTTGACGCAACAGCGTTACTTGAAGACACCCGGCTCACTAAAGCGAAGGATCGCGCTGCAAATATTGATCATTTTTTCGATAAGATCGGCGCCGTCACCGCCAACTTTTCCGTCACTGATATTGTTTCGAGATTACGCAGCGCAGACGTTCCAGTAGCGCCCGTGCACCAGCCAGAAGATGTTCGGGATGACCCACAGGTAGTGGCACGCGGTTTCATCGAAGAAAAGGACCACCCGCACGTGGGTAAATTCCTCGGCCCCAAGACACCGACTTCGATGTTTGGCGAAGAGCTCGCCTTGACGCCAGCCCCTATGTTGGGTGAGCAAACTCGGGAAATTCTACTTGAACTCGGATACAAGCGAGCTACAGTGGATGCACTAGAACAATCAGGTGCGGTCTTCTGTCCACAGAACCTTCAAGCGTGAAATCTAAAAACGGGGCCCAGGTGTCATGGCCAGTCAAGCTAGCATTCGGCATTGGTCAACTACCTGAAGGCATCAAATCTGCAGCCTTCGGTTTTTTTCTTCTGTTCTACTACAATCAGGTTCTTGGCCTGTCGGGGACGCTATCAGGGGTAGCGATTTTTATTGCGTTGCTGGTTGATGCGGTCAGCGACCCCATGGTCGGCGCCTTGTCTGACT
>Ga0222651_1001619_pt1 | contig 10760 bp, 5 predicted proteins | sample AntAcemetagen369_FD_179855 | JGI IMG/M metagenome (GOLD analysis project Ga0222651, IMG submission 179855) | Saline water microbial communities from Ace Lake, Antarctica - #369 | ecosystem: Environmental > Aquatic > Non-marine Saline and Alkaline > Saline | place: Antarctica: Ace Lake | collected...
GCCACCATGTGTTGCCCTTCGCGAACTTCGGTAATAACTGGGTTAAGACCTACTACAACAGGAGTTTATAAAAATACGGATACACCTCTAGATCTTTATAAAAGTAAAAGAACCCTAAATAGACATTTTAAGGAAAACGGATATTTTGTTGCAGGAGCTGGTAAGATTTTGCACAAGTTCCATTATGAGAAAACCGATTGGCACGAATTTGTGGGCAGACATCAAGACGATGGAATAGTGGGTAACCGAGAGAATCCAGAAAGGGAAAACATAACCAGGCTGAGCGGTAATATTGCTTGGGGCTCCTTTTCCTCACCGGACTCCTTAACGTTTGATGGTAAAACCGTTGACTGGGTCAAAGACAGAATTAATCGTGACCATGACAAACCGTTCTTTTTGGCCTGTGGCATTTATCGTCCGCATATTCCTTGGTTTGTACCCGAGAAGTACTTTGACCAACATCCCCTGAAGGAGATAAAACTACCCTTGGTTAAAGAAAATGATTTGGATGATGTCCCTCTATCAGGAAAAAATATTGCCTATTCAACATCCAATTTTAGTAATGATAACGACCTGGATAATACAGACCAAAACAGTGAGCATGAAGCCATTAAAAATGCAGATTTATGGCATGAGGCCGTTCAGGCATATCTGGCCTCGGTAAGTTATGCCGATGCACAATTTGGTCGATTGCTTGATGCCCTAGAGAACAGTAAGTACGCTGATAACACCATTATTGTACTATGGAGCGATCATGGATGGCAGCTCGGGGAAAAGGAACATTGGCGAAAGGCTACTTTATGGGAAGAAGTAACCAGGGTTCCACTAATAATTTATGATCCAAAAAATACAGGGAATGATGAATGTAGACAAGCTGTTAGTCTCATAGATATTTATCCCACACTAATTGAACTGTGCGGCTTACCACAGATTGATGATTTGGAAGGTGAAAGCTTGGTTCCCCAATTAATAGATCCAAAAGCTAAAAGAACTGGCCCAGCTATCTCAAGTTTAGCACCAAATTTTCATTCAATAAGGGATGAACAGTTTAGATATACTTCCTATGGAAACGGAGAAGAGGAATTGTATGACCATGAAACGGATCCGAATGAGTGGACAAATATCGCTGATGATACAAATTATAAACAAATAAAGGAAAAGCTTAAAACCTTTATACCCACCAATACCCAGAAGCCGACCAAAGGAATCTATAACAAACAAAACCAAAAGTAATAGTGCTATGAAACTAAGAAGGACAAGTTGCATTTTAGTAGTGGCCATTTCGATACTTATGTGCTCATGTATGGGCGTAACTCCGCCTAAGAAGGAACAACATAAAAGCCCCAACATTATATTTATTCTGACAGATGATCAGGGGTGGACACAAACTTCGCACCGGGCAGACCCGAATATTCCCGAATCGAAAAGTGACTATTATGAAACACCTAATATGGATTTATTGGCTGAATCAGGGGTAATGTTTACTGAAGGCTATGCACCCAATCCAATCTGTTCGCCATCGCGTAACAGTTTAATGTTTGGTCAGAACGGGGCTAGGCACATTTACAATAAAGATGCTGATTGGTATAAAAAAACAACCAATTGGCTAACTATTCCTAGAGCCATTAAAAAAGCTAACCCTGCTTATAGGACTGCCCATTTTGGTAAGTGGCACATTGCCATGGAACCTAAGGATGCTGGTTTCGATTACAATGATGGAATGACTTCCAACAGTGGGGGCGAAATATTCGGTGATGGGTTTCTAAATGTCAAAGAGTTTACAAGGGCTGCCGATAAATATATGAAAGACAATAAGGAAGAAAATCCTTCAAATGCTAAAAGGGCCGGTAAGCCAAGTGGACATTGGGACGATAAGAATGCTAAAGATATTTTTGGAATCACCAAACGCGCTAAAGATTTTATGAAAGAGAGTGTTGCAAATGGGAAACCTTTTTATGTTCAGCTTTCACACTACGCCGCTCATCTTTCATTGGTATCACAAAAGGAAACCTATGAATATTTTAAGAACAAAAAAACGGGAGAACGGCATACAAATCCGGAATTTGGGGCCATGCTGAAAGATTTGGATACCGGTGTGGGAATGATTATGAATTTTGTTAAAGAGATGGAAATCGAAGACAATACCTACATCTTTTTAATGGGCGACAATGGCGGACGATTATCGCTAAATCAAATTGCCGTAATCGATGAAAACAAGAAGTTGGTAAATGCTTATTATTCAACGCAGCACAACAGAAACCTTCCTTTACGCGATGGAAAACACTCCTTCTACGAAGGTGGTATAAGGGTTCCGTTTATGGCTGTAGGCCCTGGAATTAAAGCAAACAGGGTAAGCCGAGCTCCAGTAACGGGTTTAGATTTTTTACCAACGTTTACGGAGCTGGCTGGGGGAAATGTGGAAATGACAGAGGCAATTGATGGTGGAAATTTGGTGCCACTGCTTCTCAATGAAAATATTGAAAAAGTAGAACGGAACAGCGAATATTTAATATTTCATCAAGCGTCTCACCGTAAACCTCGTAGTGCAATTCGGAAAGGCAATTTTAAACTCCTTAAATACTGGTCCGAGGAGACAAAATACAAGAACACACCTAAAGTAGAGCTGTTCAACATAGCAGAAGATTTGGGTGAAACCACGAACATAATCGAAAAACATCCTGAAATAGCAAATGAACTGGAAACAGAATTAAATAAGTTCCTGACCAAAACAAAAGCTGAAACCGGAATACGGGATATTGAAGGAGCATACTATCGTTTAATGGATGATTTGGCGATATCATCTGACGGCGACGAATAATAGCAAGAAGTTTTCTAATCTGGTTTCAAAGGTTTGGCGACACATTATTAATGAAGTCAATCTAAAAAAAAAGAATCTAAAATTATGGATATAGGTAGAAGGCAATTTACAGAATCACTAGGGGCATCCCTGATGCTTTCACTTTTGCCAGCCACTATTCTTGGTAGTTGTGGAACAAAGTCAATACAAAGAGTTGACTCGGTCTCCTTATTTCTTATCAATGTTACCAAAGCCCGAAACTTCAGTCATTCGGTCTGGTATAACAGACAACATGTTTTTTTGAAAATTCAATCAGGCAATCACATTGGTTGGGCAGAAGCATTGGTCAATAAAAACGATCTTGATTTTGATATTGCCTCATGGGGAACTTTCCTAAAGGAGTTACAAAATTTGAAACTAGAAGAGGCTATAGAATATGTCCGTAATAAATTTCTTAGGGGTACCTGGAATGCCAAACAGTGTGAGCCGGCACTTATTGCTTTGTATGATTTAGTGGGCAAGGTAACTAATAAGCCTACCATCCAATTATGGGGTCTAGAAGGTCGAAATCCTGTTCCTGGTCTCTTCTGTATTTTGGAAAAGGAAGTAGAGCTGGCTTTGAAGCAAGCAGAAATTGCCAAAGAACAAAAATTGGCCAGCCATGTAAAGGTGAAAATGTTCGGTATATCTTCGGTCGATTTAGCTCTGACCACGGCACTTCGTGATTCTTTTGGTAAAGAGACTTTTTTAATGGCCGATGCAAACAGGGGTTATAAAACTTGGGCAAGTATTGATGAATTGGCCAAAATTTTAAAGGGGTTACAGGCAGAAGGATTGGATGCTATGGAAGACCCGGCCGAATTAACATCGGAACAATGGATTGCCTTACAGTCCAAAGTTGGTGATTTTTCGTTGATTCCTGATCGCCCGATGCGTCCCGCCTATAAAGCGCTAGATTTATTTAATCCCCAAATGGGGGATTATTTCAACATACACCCCGATACCATGGGAACTTTCGAAGAGGCCATAGAATTGGGCAGGAGGATATTGGCTTCCGACCGTGGTTTAATGATCGGGGATAGCAGCCTAATTGGTCCGGCCTGTACATTTTGGCAACAATTGGCCATTGGGTTGGGTGCCTCATGGGTCGAAGCCATTGAAAAACCTCATGAGTCAGAGGTATTCGCTAAATGTGTAAAGCAAATGTCAACAAGAATAAACAACAAGGGGATGAGTGAAATTACAAAGCTTCGCCCTGGTTTCGGAATAGAAATGGATGAAACAAAACTCGAAAAAATGGCCGACAATTTTGTTATTCTGTATTAGCCAAAAGATTGGATTTAAATGCAAACACTTGAAATTTATGATTACAATGAATACTAAGAAAGTGAAAACTTACATAAAAATAATGATGCTGGCCATCGTAGTAAGCACATCGATTATGCCAGCGAAAGCGCAACAAGAGAAACAACCCGCCGATTTGGTCTATCCCTTGCTGGATGCGGCAAATTCACGTTGGTTTTACTTTTCCTCGGCAACTCGGCCCTTTGGAATGGTAAATCTTAGTCCAGATATGGGTGTCGGTGGTGCTTGGGATTCCGGATACCGTTATAATAGGGATACTATAAACTTTTTTAGCCACATTCACGCATGGCAATTGTCCGGTATTCCGGTACTTCCTGTAACCGGAGACTTTAAAGGCCATCTTGGGGCAGAAAAATACGGATCGCGATATTCCCATGAAAATGAGGTCGTAAAGGCGGGTTATCATTCCGTAGAACTTGAATCCTATGGTATTAAAGCTGAACTAACGGCCACTACACGTGTTGGCTTTCATAGATATACCTATCCCGAAGGAAAAGAGAAGTTCTTATTGCTCGATCTTGGGGCAATGCTGGGGCCAAGTGGCACAGAAAAAGGATATGCCAAACAAGTAGGTAAAAATGAGATTGCCGGGTATGCGCTAATGGAGGCAACGAGAAGAAGGCCTAAAGCGACATATGTGTATTATTCCATCAAGTTTGACACACCTTTCGAGGCTATGCGGGCATGGCAAAATGGAAAGTTATTGAACAAGACCAAAAAATTCGAAGGTAGTGATGGAGGGGTCTATGTCAATTTTAAGGGCAATGAAGCACAGACCGTGCAAATGAAGGTGGCCATATCGTATGTAAGTACGGAACAAGCTAGGCTAAATATGCGAAGTGAACTCCCGCATTGGGATTTTGACAAAGTGGCGGCTGATGCCTTCAATGAATGGAATAGTTGGTTGGGCCGTATCGAAATTGATGGGGGTACCGAAAAACAACAGTCTCGTTTTTATACTGATCTTTGGCATGCTCTGCAAGGCCGGCGGATTATCAGCGATTTTAATGGGAAATATAGTGATATGACCGGAGAATCTTCCCGTGTTGGACAAATACCATTGGATGCCAGTGGAAAGCCGAAATTCAACCATTATAATTCTGATTCCTTTTGGGGTGCACAATGGACCATTAATACCTTATGGCATTTGGTGTATCCAGAAGTTTCGGAGGGATTTGTGAACTCTATGCTGATGATGTACGATGACGGTGGACTGATTCCACGGGGTCCATCAGGGGGGAATTACACCTACGTAATGACCGGGGCGTCGTCTACACCATTTATTGTTAGTGCGTATATGAAAGGTATTCGGGGTTTTGATATAGACAAAGCTTATGAAGGAATGCGTAAAAATGCATTGCCCGGTGGTATTATGGGCAGAGCCGGTTATGAACACAATACAGAATTAGGGGGAGGTCTCTCTTATTATATTAACAACGGATACGTACCGTTTCCCAATCCGGATAAGAATAACGCATTCCATAACGAAGGAGCGGGCCAAACCTTGGAATATGCCTATCAAGATTGGTGTTTGTCACAAATGGCGAAGGCCTTGGGTAAAAATGAAGATGCGTCACTTTTCTCCAACAGGGCTAAAAATTATCAAAATGTGTGGGACAATAATTCAGGCTGGATGAGACCGAAGGAGTTGGATGGTAGTTGGATGGAGCCATTCAATCCTATTTTGAGCCACCATGGTTTTGTGGAAAGTACCGCCACACAATCTACTTGGTTCGTGCCTCACGATATGCAAGGACTTTTTAATTTAATGGGTGGTAATGAAAAAGCAGCGCTGAAATTGAACCAACAATTTCAGATTAGTGATTCCCACGATTTTATTTCGAAATCCTTTAAAGCGGACAAATTAGTAAGCAGAGCACTGCATAACACCTATCTAAACTACGGCAACCAACCATCCATGCAAGTCGGTTTTATTTTTAACTATGCGGGAAAACCATGGTTGACGCAGTACTGGACCCGTGAAGTAACGGAAAGAATTTACAGCCATTTAGATCCTCAAAATGGATATAATGGTGATGAGGACCAAGGGTTGATGGGATCCCTTGCGGTATTGTTAAAAATGGGATTGTTTGAGATGAGGGGAGGGGCCGCACTTAAACCCAGTTACGAAATAGGAAGTCCAATTTTTGATAAAATAACAATCAAACTAGATAAAGAGTTTTTCCCAGGAGGTGAGTTTATAATTGAAACCAAAAACAACTCTTCACAAAACAGATATATCCAATCCGCAAATTTAAATGGTAACGTCTTGGACAAGACTTGGTTCTATCACGATGAATTGATAAAGGGTGGTAAACTCATTTTGGACATGGGGAAGGAACCAAATAAAAGTTGGGGCAGTGATCCTAACAAACTACCTAAATCCATGTCTACAGAGTCCAATTAGGAATTTCAAATAACAGAATGATTTAAAAAAGATGAGAAAAAGAATGATGGCAAAAGAATTGAAAACAACGGTGGTAATGCTTGTGATGATTTTTACCAGCCTTGCTATAAATGCTCAAAACTGGATAAATCTGTTCAACGGAAAAAACTTGGATGGTTGGGAAATCAAACAAGGTTCAGCGAAATACAAAGTAGATGGGAATGAAATAATAGGGTATTCAAAACTGGGAACAGAAAGCACCTATCTGTGTACAAAGAAATTGTACGGAGATTTCATTCTTGAAGTAGATGTAAAAATGGAAGTAGGGCTAAATTCAGGAATTCAGTTCAGAAGCCTTTCCCATGACAATGGGGAAGTATATGGTTATCAAGCAGAAATAGATGCATCGGATCGCAAATGGAGTGGCGGTATTTTTGATCAATCAAGGCGAGGATGGGTTTACCCGGTTACTATGAACGAGCTCGGGCGAGAGGCATTTAAAAACGGCGATTGGAATTCGTATCGGATAGAGGCTATTGGAAACACCATCCGTTCTTGGGTAAATGGAGTACAAGTCACCAACTTGGTAGATGATATGACTTCGGAAGGTTTTGTAGCATTTCAAATTCATAAGATAAAAAACAAGAAACAAGAAGGTCTAAATGTTAGATGGAGGGGAGCTCGTATATTAATAGACAATCTTGAAAACGAAAGATGGCCTGTAGCCGTACATGCCACCGAAATAAGTTATTTGAAAAATGAATTGACCCCGAGCGAAACAAGAAAAGGATGGCGTTTGTTATGGGACGGCAAGACTACCAATGGATGGAAAGGTGCAAAATTAAGTGATTTTCCCGAGGATGGCTGGGAAATTAAGGATGGTATTCTTTCGGTTTTGGAATCTGGAGGTGGTGAATCAAGAAATGGGGGGGATATTGTTACAAGAGATACGTTCGGCAATTTCGAATTGGAACTGGAGTTTAAAATTACGCCAGGAGCGAATAGTGGCATCAAGTATTTTGTAGATACAGCACTCAATAAGGGAGTAGGTTCCTCTATAGGTTGCGAATTTCAGATTCTTGACGATAAATTGCACCCTGATGCCAAGAAAGGGGTCAAGGGTAACAGAACCGTTGGTTCACTATACGATTTGATAACTGCCGAAAGCTATTCCGAACCCAATAAAGAGAAACGTCCAGTAAGCCCAGAAAAATGGTACAAGGCCAAAATTATTGTAAATGGCGGTCATGTTGAACATTACTTGAACAATATTAAAGTTGTGGAATACGACAGGCATTCACAGCTATTCAAAGCCTTGGTAGCGTATAGTAAATATTCAAAATATGAAGGTTTTGGGCAGGCTCCGGAAGGCCGAATACTTTTGCAGGACCATGGGAACACGGTTTCTTATAGAAGTATAAAAATCAGGGAAAATAAGTGAACCAACGGTTAGGTGATGGTGGCGAAAAAATAATCTAGGTCAATTTGAAGGGTCGATAAAACTAAAATTTGCCATCATGGTGTAGTTATGCCGAGTATGAATAGAATTTGAATGATTAATAAGCTCCCACTTATATGTAAATTAAGTTGATACAAAAAGAATTTTTTTTATTATGGAAAATGCATTGAGAAATATTATCCTTTTATCTATCTGGTTTGCGAGTAATTCTTGTTCGGAGAAAACCAGTATAGTTTGGTTGGACGATCTTCCCATGGAAGAATATAATGATGGAATTCGCCCGATCAAAACCAAAATGAATTATAAAAATGATACCATCAGTATGGATGGAGTTAATTATGGACGAGGTATCGGTTCTATTACAACTAATGTAATTTCCTTCTATTTAGATGGAAATGCAAAGAGATTTTCAGCTTCTGTGGGCATGGATGATGCAGTTACGAATGATATGGCTGTAAAATTTTATGTGGTAGCAGATGGTAAAGTGCTATTCGAAAGTGGCGAAATGAAAGCGGGAGATTCTCCAAGGGAGTTAGATGTTGACCTTAAGGGAATTGACCGATTGGGATTACTCGTTACAGACGATATTGGAGGAGTTGGAAATAAAGGAACATATGTAAATTGGGGAGATGCAAAGTTGGAGATGTTTGGAGATGGGTTGCCTAAAGTATTTCCCAATAATAGTGAAAGGTATATATTAACTCCAAAACCAAAAGTGGGTCCGAGAATAAATTCGGCAAAGGTCTTTGGAGCAACGCCGGGCAATCCGTTTCTTTTTACCCTTGCTACAACAGGAAAACGACCAATACAATTTTCTGCAGACAATCTTCCCGAAGGACTAATTCTTGATTCAAAAACTGGAATTATCACCGGTAGCGTAATGCAAAAAGGAACTTACACGGTTACATTAAAAGCCCAGAATAAATTTGGTGTGGCAAGTAAGGAACTAAAAATTGTGATAGGTAATAAAATAGCACTTACGCCTCCTATTGGCTGGAATGGTTGGAATTCCTGGGCATTTGATATTGACAAGGAAAAAGTGATTGCTTCCGCAAATGCTATGGTTAGCAAGGGTTTGAGAGATCATGGATGGACTTATATAAATATAGATGATACCTGGCAAGGTGTTCGTGGTGGGCAATTAAATGCGCTGCAACCCAATGAAAAATTCCCAAAGTTCAAAGAGATGGTTGATCATATCCATTCCCTTGGCTTAAAAGCGGGAATTTACTCTACTCCATACGTTTACAGTTATGCAGGTTACCCTGGTGCATCCTCCGATTTTGAAAAAGGAGGAGAAATGTATGAACCCGTGAAGGCGAGAAGGAAAAATTCTACACTAATTGGAAAATATCGGTTTGAGACGAATGATGCCTTACAAATGGCCGAGTGGGGCTTTGATTATCTGAAATACGATTGGCGTATAGATGTGAACTCAACAGAACGTATGGCAAAAGCACTAAAAAAATCGGGTCGCGATATTATTTTTAGTATCTCAAATTCTGCTCCTTTTAGAAATGTTGAAGATTGGGTTGGACTAACAAACTTATGGCGAACCGGACCCGATATTAGGGATAGTTGGAATTGTCTTTATCTAAAGGCTTTCGAGATGGAAAAATGGGCGCCTTACGCTGGTCCTGGCCACTGGAATGATACCGATATGATGATTTTAGGAAATGTGGCTATGGGGCCAACAAAAATTCATCCTTCTCGATTGACTCCAGATGAACAATATACCCACGTTAGTATTTTTAGTTTGCTTGCCTCACCTTTACTGATTGGTTGTCCCATTGAACAATTGGATGACTTTACTTTGGGTTTACTCACAAATGACGAGGTAATAGAAGTGAATCAAGATCCATTGGGAATCGCAGGAAGGTTAAGACTAGAAGAAGATGGTGTCCAAGTTTATGTTAAACCAATGGAAGATGGGTCGCTAGCTGTTGGCCTATTTAATATTTTCAATTTTGGAAAAACGCCAAAATCCTATTTCCGGTGGGGCGACGAAACTACTAAACCTTTCACTTTTGATTTTAAAAAAGCGGGGTTGCAAGGGAAATGGCGGGTACGTGATTTGTGGCGGCAAAAAGATTTAGGAATATTCGAAAGGTCATTAAAAACCGAAATTCGCCATCATGGAGTGGTAATGCTTAGAATGTTTCCAAGTAAAATGTAATTATGAAAATGCAGTTCATGGTTTAGGTTCCATTTTTCTGGGCGTTTTTGCGGGACCATGGTAATACTGTTTCTTATAGGAGCATAAAAATTAAGGAATAATGGGAGATATTGAGGTGATTTAAATTTTTTAATCCCACTAACTTTTCAAGATATCATACTACTAAACTTATAAATTATTGCAAATAGTTTCAAATTAAATACGGAGAAGATAAAAAATGGATACAAAAAAGTATTTCTTACTCGCTTTTGTTTTTGTAGTACTTCTGGTTCCACAAAATGCCGTGGCTCAAGTTAAGAAAGTGAAATCGACCCTTGTAGGCCAATCTAGAAAAGATTTGAAATCTACCAATAGACCGAACATCCTATTCATAATGTCGGACGATCACACTTCTCAAGCCTGGGGCATTTATGGAGGTATATTAAAAGATTATGTACATACTCCAAATATAAAACGTTTAGCAAAGGAAGGATGCGTTCTGGAAAATTGTTTGGTATCCAATTCAATTTGCACCCCAAGCCGAGCAACCATTCTTACAGGTCAATATAGTCATGTAAATGGGGTAACGACCTTGGGT
>Ga0222651_1001623_pt1 | contig 10746 bp, 10 predicted proteins | sample AntAcemetagen369_FD_179855 | JGI IMG/M metagenome (GOLD analysis project Ga0222651, IMG submission 179855) | Saline water microbial communities from Ace Lake, Antarctica - #369 | ecosystem: Environmental > Aquatic > Non-marine Saline and Alkaline > Saline | place: Antarctica: Ace Lake...
GTCTGTGTATCGCCAAACCCCTGTAGACATTCGATCACCGCAGCATTGGCGGTGAAGCCGCGTGACGCCATTTCAGCAGCAAACAACCCGTTCTGGGCGGCCTTTCCCGCATGCAGTGGCTTGCACATCGTGCCGAACATCGATTTCAGGCCCGCCGCCTGGGTTCCCGCGATTCCAAGCGCCACGGCAGTGGTTTCCGCATCGAGGCCGAGTAGTCGCGCCGCCCCCGCGGCGGCACCAAAATGGCCGACGGTCGCCGTGGCATGCCAGCCATGCGCATAATGGCCTTCACCCATGATCGCGCCGACCCGGCTTTCCGTTTCAACACCGGCCGCGAATGCCTCGATCACAGCCCTTCCATTGGCGCCACGACGTTCCGCCAGCGCCAAAACCGCCGGCATGACAGGGGCTGTCGGATGGCCGTTCAGCAATCGCAGCACGTCGTCGTAATCCAGTGCATGGCCGGCCGAACCATTGACCAGTGCCGCCTGCCCGGCCGAAACCTTCCTGCCGATACCGATCAGCGTCGCCTGCGCGGCGCCACCTTCCGCCGCGACATAATCAGCCAGCTTCTGCGTCAATGGCTCCAGCGCGCCCGCCATCGTCACGCCGAGCCAATCGAGCAGGCAATGCTTGGTGACAAAGACGACATCTGCGGGCAGCGCATCAAAGGCAATTTCGGTTGCGTTTTCAGCCAGCAGCCGGGTTATTTCCGAAGATTGCCCCGCCTGCTCAACAGCCTGTTCCACCATTTTTATCCCCCTTCTCGGTATCGGATGCACTGCGCTGCGCCTGCGCCACGCCACCCGGCATGACGACGAACCGCCGCCGACTGCGCGCCGGTGCGGCAACCGGCGTCGCGCCGTAAATCTGTTTAATGGCCTCGACCAGCAACACGCCGGAAAACCGCTGAAATAACCGGTCGCCAAGCCGTTCAAACGCCGGCGAAGAAGACAGCAGCAAGCGGCTTCGGCTCGGCGGCATGTATAAGGCCCGGGCACTGTCGACCGGCGAGAACAGACTGTCCTGCAGCAGCCGTCGAACCTGCCGGCTGGTATAGGGCTGACCATGCCCGAATGGCGTCCGCTCCATTCGCGCCCATATGCCCCGGCGGTTCGGCACCACGATCATTAACCGCCCGCCTTCGGATAACACGCGCCAGGCCTCGCGCATCATGCCCCGCAGGTGCTCGCCATGTTCAACCGCATGCACCATCAGCAACCGGTCAACCGACAGGTCGGCAAACGGCAATTCAGCTTCATCGACCAACGCAACCAGTCCGGCTTCATACCGGGGCCAGTGCATCACACCCTGTTGCGCCGGCATTGCGGCAATGACCCGCTCCGCCTCGCCCCGGAAAGAGGTGAGATAGGGCACCGCATAGCCGAGCCCCAGCATCCGCATGCCACGAACATCCGGCCATAGGGCACGAATCTGGCGACGAATCATACGCTGCGCCACATGCCCCAGCGAGCTGTGGTAGAACTCGTTCAGGTCGACAACATCGTTCCACATACCCGCAGCCTATCACAAGGTGATCCCCTTGCCGCCAGCAGATAAGAATGACGCGCTGCAAACCGGCACCCTGCAGAAATTACTGACAGCACAGGGCTTGATCCTGCGCGGCGCTTTCCACCCCACAGACGAAGACGATGCGCCGACGGGAACCGGAACGCTCATCATGGTCGGCAATGCCGGTCCGGAAATGTGGCAGACCTTCCAGTCAACGCATCCGGACGGGGCCGATCCGCTAAACCACTGGACCCGCCAGGTACTGGAAACGGTTGCGGAACGCACCGGTGCGACCGCGTTGTTCCCCTTCGAAGGCCCGCCCTACTGGCCATTCCTGCGCTGGGCCGCGCGGGCAGAGGGTGTTTATCCATCACCACTCGGCATGATGATTCACCCCCGGTTCGGGCTTTGGCATGCATGGCGCGGGGCGCTTGCCTTCCGGGACCAACTGGACCTGCCGGAACGTACACAGGCCGCCAACCCCTGTGACACCTGCAGCGACAAGCCATGCCTGACGGCCTGTCCCGTATCGGCCTTTGGCAACGCCGGCTATGACACCACCGCCTGTGCTGCCTGGCTGCGTGGGTTGGGTGGAAGCGACTGTGTGACGCGCGGCTGCGCTGCCCGGCACGCCTGCCCCGAAGGCAAGGGCTATCGTTACGAACCGCCACAGGCGGCCCTGCACATGGCGTCATTCGTCGCAGGCCGGCCAGACAACGGCTTACGGTTGCGCGACTATCGGTCGGAAGACGCCCCCGCGCTGGCTCAGCTGTTTTATGACAGCGTCCACCACGCCGCCGCAGATGAATACACGCCAGCACAACGCGCGGCCTGGGCACCGAAGGTTCCGGATAAAGACTGGATTCACAGCCGCATGTCAGCTTGCGTGACCTTTATCGTAACGCAAGGATCGGTAATTTCGGGATTTGCCAACCTCGAACAATCCGGCCTTATCGATATGTTCTACGTCCATGCCGACCGGCAGCGGCTTGGTGTCGGCCGGCTGCTGTATCGCCGCATTGAAGGCGCGGCCCGAAACATGGGCCTGCCGCGACTGACCGCCGATGTCAGCATCACCGCCCGACCCTTTTTCGAATCCATGGGCTTCACCGTCATCACGCCGCAGACCATCACCCTGGACAGTGTCGAACTGAGCAATTTCGTGATGGAAAAACCGCTTACGCGATCGGCGCCGCTTCAGCCTCGATAACAGCAAGGAATTGATCGGCAAAATCACGCAGTTTCGCCGCCCCGACACCATGCACTTCCGCGAACTGATCGCGGGTCCGCGGACGGCTTTGCGCCATGTCCTGCAGCGAACGGTCAGAGAACACCACATAGGCTGGAACACCGCGTTCGCTGGCCAGTTCCCGGCGCAGTTTCTTCAAAACACCCAGCAGCGCCGAATCTTCCGGACTGAGGCCAGCCGCTGCTTCCCGCGCCAGGGATTTCGTCGTTTTTTCCCGGCGCACCGTATTGGCGCGATAGGCGAATGCCGCCTCGCCGCGCAACAGTTTCTGTCCGTCCGGGGGAATGGTCAGCCCGCCAAAGCCGGCCACATCAAGGTGCAGATACCCTGCCGCGACAAGCTGGCGGATAATCGAGCGCCAGATATCCTTGCTGCGGTCCGCCCCGGCGCCGTAGGTCGGCACCCGGTCGTGACCCGCAGTGCGCACTTTTTCCGTATCGGCACCGCGCAGCACATCAATGATATGCGACGCGCCGAAGCGTTCCCCCGTTCGTGCAATCGTGGCAAGCACCTGCTGCGCTTCCGTCGTCCCATCCGCCATCTCGACCGGATCGATGCAGACATCGCAATTGCCGCATTGATCGATTTCATCGCCAAAATAGGCCAGTAGCGCACGGCGGCGGCAGGTCGACGCTTCGCAAAAGCCGATCAATGCATCCAGCCGTTTGTGTTCACGCCGGCGGCGGTCATCGTCACCACTGTCTTCCTGTTCGATAAACACCCGCCGCATGCGGATATCATCCAGCCCGTACAGCATATGCGCCATTGCATCACTGCCATCGCGCCCGGCACGGCCGATTTCCTGGTAATAGGCCTCCATACTGCCTGGCAGGTCGGTATGCAGCACGAAGCGGATATCCGGTTTGTCGATCCCCATGCCAAAGGCGATGGTCGCCACCATCACGCTGCCCGGTTCGGTCATGAATGCATCCTGATTGGCATCGCGCGCATCTTTTTCCATTCCCGCATGATAGGGCAGGGCCGGAATGCCGTTTTCACACAACATCTGTGCAACCGATTCGGTCTTCTTGCGTGACAGGCAGTACACAATGCCGCTTTCATCGCGATGCGCATTCAGGAAATCGAGAATCTGGCGGGTGCCACCCTTTTTCATCTCCACGGAAAGCCGGATGTTCGGGCGATCAAACCCGGCGACGAATATTTCGCCTGTGCCGCCAAACAGCCTAGCGGCAATATCCCTACGCGTCGTCTCATCGGCTGTCGCTGTCAGCGCCGCGATTGGAATGCCGGGGAACAGATCGCGCAACCGCGCCAGTGCCTCATAATCCGGGCGGAAGGCCGGTCCCCATTGGGAGATACAATGGGCCTCGTCAACCGCGATGAGCCGCACCGGCAGGCGCTGCAACGCCGCCAGCATGCGGTCTGTCATCAGCCGCTCGGGCGAAAGATAGAGCAACCGGGTTTCGCCGGCGGCAACCCGGCGCCAGGCGTCGACGTTTTCCGACCGTTCGCGAGCCGAGTTGATGGTATCCGCCGCAACACCGGCGAGCCGCAACGCGGCGACCTGATCATGCATCAGGGCGACCAGCGGCGAGACAACGACGGTCAATCCCCCCAGTACCATGCCCGACACCTGGAAGCACAAAGACTTGCCCGACCCTGTTGGCATCACTGCCAGCGCGTTATGGCCGTCGAGCAACGCCTGTACGACCGGTTCCTGTGCGCCCCGAAAATCGGTAAAGCCGAACACGTCATGCAGCAGCTGCCGCGCCTGCGCCCGCCTGCCCACGGCGCTTTCTGAGTCGTCATGTTCCTGGATAGTCATCCCGGGTCCGATCTTAAGCCCTCTCACGCCGAAGCCGAACCTTAAAACACAGGGCCGGACACGGCGCGCGGCGGGTCAGCGGCTTGATTTGCTGCGGTTGTGGCGCAGTTCGTTTTCGCTCAGCTCCAAACCGACATAAATAAGAAACGAATCGGTCGCCATGCCGGGGACCAGCGGAATGGAGAGGGTGAGGACATCTTCGAAGGAGATCGATTTTCGGCTGACATATGCCGCGTTCGTCGTGAACGTCTGTCGGCTCAAAACATTTCGCTGCCCGTCGGTCACTGCGACGAAATACGGAATTTCAGCACCTTCAGCCCGATTCGCCGGCCCACGCCGTGTGAGGATCCTGACGGTCAGGTCGACAATGAGATCCTCATCGTCCAGCAGGCAGGTACCGTTTACCCGCTCTACCCAGGCTTCAAGCAGGACATCCGTCGGGTCGCGCCCGGGTCCCGGATTAAAGCGCGTAACCTCACTGAGGTCGCGGAGCACTTCCACGTCCGGACAGGCGATCCTGTTATCGTTTCCCCCACCGCAGGCCGCCAATACGAACCCAGCCGCGAAAAGTATCGCCGCGCGCCATGACATGATGCGTCGTCTCCCGCCAGCCTGTCGGATCAGAGGTCGCCGTGCGCGCCGTCGCAAAGCGGGTGATTCGCCGTGTATTTACAGCCGCAGAAAAAAACCGACTTACTGCGCGGCGCGACATACTCCATCGGCGACATTCCGGTGCCTTTGTGGCTACCGTCGCAAAAGGGCTGCGACTTGCTTTTGCCACAGGCACACCACCAGTAGCTTTCTCCCTTGGTCACTTCGACCTCGTATGGCGCTTTTTGTGCTATTACCGGGTCCGTCATGGCTTGTTTCATCCCCGTGCTGGATATATTAGGTTCGCGCCGGTGGCTGCCCGGACCGGTCCGGGTCTCTTGCCAGCAGAACAAAAGATTGAGGGTTTTTATGGGCACCTCGCAGCAGGGCGTCAAGCGAATGTACGACGATACCAAACTACGAATGCGTCACTAGCGATGGCTGTGTACACCGATGTCGGTGACGAGGAGCTCGTCGCATTTGTCGCCGCGTACGATATTGGCGAGGTCGTATCCTTCAAGGGTATCGCGGAAGGTGTCGAAAATTCGAACTATCTGCTGCAGACAACCAGGGGCAGCCACATCCTGACGCTCTATGAAAAACGCGTCCGGCGCGAGGATCTGCCCTACTTCCTCGGTTTCATGGAGCATCTGGCGGAACAGGGAATCGCCTGCCCGACCCCCCTGCACGCGCGCGACGGCAAGGCATTGCGCGAATTGTGTGGCAAGCCGGCTGCTATCATAACCTTCCTGGAAGGCATGTGGCCGCGTCGCATCCTGCCGCATCACTGCGCCGGGCTGGGCGAAGCACTTGCGGGAATGCATCTGGCGGGTGAAGCATTCCCACTGACACGGGCAAACAGCCTGTCGGTTGAATCCTGGCGGGCGCTTTTCGAATCCTGCGCCGCCCGCGCACATGAAGTGAAACCTGGGCTCGATACATTGCTGGAAACCGAGATCGGCTTCCTGGAAGCGCACTGGCCATCAGGCCTGCCGTCCGGCGTGTGCCATGCAGACCTGTTTCCGGATAACGTCTTTTTTCTGGGCGACCGGTTATCCGGCGTCATCGACTTCTATTTCGCCTGTAATGATTTATTCGTCTATGACGTGGCGATCTGCCTGAACGCCTGGTGTTTCGAGCGCGATGGCAGCTTCAATGTCACCAAGGCGCAATTGCTGTTGTCCAACTATCGCAAGAAACGGCCGCTTTCGGATGACGAATTGCAGGCCCTGCCCATTCTGGCCCGGGGCAGCGCCATCCGCTTCCTGCTGACCCGGCTGTATGACTGGCTCAACCATCCGGAAGGCGCCATGGTCCAGCCGAAGGATCCGCTGGAATATCTTGGCATCCTGCAGTTTCACCAACAGGTGCGCGACCCGGGGGCATACGGCTTGTGATGGCGGAAGAATCAAACGACGTGGTGGAAATTTTCACCGATGGCGCCTGTAGCGGAAACCCGGGCCCGGGCGGTTGGGGCGCGATCATGCGTTATCGCGATACCGAGCGGGAATTGAATGGCGGCGAAGCGGAAACCACGAACAACCGAATGGAAATGCTGGCGGCGATTATGGCACTGGAAGCCATGAAACGGCCGATCAAGGCGATTGTCCACACCGACAGCACCTACCTGCGCGACGGGATCACAAAATGGATCCATGCCTGGAAAAAGCGAGGCTGGAAGACCGCATCGAAAAAACCGGTCAAGAATGTGGATCTGTGGCAGCGCCTGGAAACCGCGATCGCGGATCACGATGTCGAATGGCGCTGGGTCAAAGGGCATTCAGGCCATCCGGAAAACGAGCGCGCGGACGAATTGGCCCGCGACGGCGCAAGGGCCTTCGGCGGAAGGCAATAGCCCTCCGCCGAAAAGAAACCTTACAGCGCTTCGAGAACGTTCTCGGCGCTGGAAATGCTCAGCGCGCCGCCTTCTTCTTCATTCAGTGTCTTGACCACACCGTCTTCGACGACCATCGCGTAACGCTTGGAGCGGACACCGAGACCACGTTCGCTGAGATCGAGTTCCAGCCCCGCCGCCTTGGTAAAGTCGCCACTGCCATCGGCCAGCATCGCAATATTGTCACCGACGCCCTGATCCTTGCCCCAGGCGCCCATGACAAAGGCGTCATTCACGGAAACACAGGCGATGGCATCAACGCCTTTCGCCTTGATTTCAGCGGCATTGTTCAGGAAACCCGGCACATGCTTCGCCGAACAGGTCGGCGTGAAAGCCCCCGGAACAGCAAACAGCACAACCTTGCGGCCTTTGAAAAAATCATCCGTTGAAACAGCGCTGGGCCCCTCGGCACCCATTTCGTAAAGCGTCGCCGACGGAACCTTATCCCCTACCTTGATCGTCATTTTCTTCTCTACCTTCCCATGTTGAATTCATTATCCGACATATGTCTGCGCAGATACTTATTTCCGCAACCCGCCAAGTCCAGCGCGATTTGAAAAAAGGCCTGAAATTTATCGGGATACGGTGCTTTTTGTGCCGCCGGCCCGCCCAACCGTATCCAGGACAACATCGCTGGTCAGAAGTTCCGGCAAGGCAATCCCGTTCGGCGCCTCTGGCCCGTAAACCGCATTGAACGGGATACCATAACGCCCAAACCCGGCGAGATACGCCGCAATAGCCGGGTCAGGACGCGTCCAGTCCGCCCGCATTGGCGTTATATCATCACGCGCCAGCCAGTCCGCCACCGCGCCATGGTCCAATACCAGCCTCTTGTTGACCTGGCAGGTGATGCACCAATCCGCTGTCACATCGACAAACACGACCCCGCCATCGGCGACAATCCGGTTCAGCGCAACCAGGTCAAAGGTTTGCCAGCGACCCTGCAGTGTTTCCGCCGGGACCGAATCCGGCGAACGCCCGATGGGCAGAACCAGCGACGCCACCGCAAGCATCAGCACCATAAGGCCGGAATGCCGTCCGATTCTGGACTGGGGCATACGCCGCAGTGCGAAGACGACGCCAATCAGCGCCATCATCGCACCCATCAGGACAGCGCCTTCCACACCGATCTGTGCCGATACAACGCTTAACAGCCAGAGCGCCGTGACCACGAGGGCCCAGCCCAGCAGACGGCGCAATGTGACCATCCACGGTCCCGGGCGCGGCAGCGCCGTCGCAACACGGGGAAAGGCGACAACCGCCAGGTAAGGCGACGCCAGCCCGATTCCCAGGGCCGCAAACACCGCCAGGATTTCCCCCGTTTCACGGCTGAGGGCAAAGCCGACCGCAGTACCGACAAACGGTGCGGAACAGGGCGTCGCCAGCAGCGTCGCAAACGCCCCGGTCAGGAAATGGCCGCCAAGCGACGGCGCACCACCGGCTGCCAGGGCAAAGCCCGAGAGCCGTTGCGGCAAAATTATTTCGAATAATCCGAACAGGTTACAGGCAAACAGCGTCACTACAACGATCATGAAAGCCAGAAAAACCGGCTGCTGGAACTGGATCCCCCAGCCTGCGGCAAACCCCGCCACTTTCAGCCCCGCAAGGGCCACCGCAATGACCATCATCGACGCGATGATACCACCCGCCGTCGCCAGGAAACCGGCGCGCACCGCAGCAGTACTGCCACCGCCATGGCTTACAGCCGATAACAGTTTGATCGACAGGACCGGCAGCACACATGGCATCAGGTTTAAAATCAGACCACCCAAAACGGCCAGCAACAGCACATACCAAAGCGCCAGCGGTTCCGTCGCTTCTCCGGGCACGACATTACCCGTGACCGCAACGGCCAACGGATCGCCCAGCCGCACGGCGAAGGTTCGTTCCAACGAACGGTCACCATCCACCACCGTCACGACAAACGCATCGCCGTCCAGCTTCGGCGCGGACGCCCCGGCACCTTTCAGCTCCAGCACCGCGCTTTTCCGGTCGCTTCCAAAAACCGCCACAGGCTTGCCAAACAAGGTATCCTGCGGTGCTTCGACAAAAATATCAGGCGCGTCCAGAACCGTATCGCTGCGCAATGCAACCTGCAGCACCGGTTCCGTGCCCCGGTTGACCAACACGATGTTTTCAAGCGAAAGCCCCTGACCGGTATCCGGCCCGGGAACCATGGCCGCGAACCGGTCTATCAGCGCGGTTTCAGCAGCCGGGGCCGCATCACCCGCCGGCAAATCGAACGTCAGGGCAACCTCATACGGGATGCAGATGTCCTTGCAGGTCAGGTATCGGATATTGCCTTTCAGCCGAAGCGGTTCACCCGGCCGATCCAGCTTGGCCGTGATCGGCAACAGCACCTCATCCGAATATCCCAGAGTCTCCAGCCCGAAGATGGAGAAGCGCTGCGGCGCAGGCCAGGCGAGCGTCGCCGCGCGCAGATTGTCGGACCCCTCCCAAACGGGTTGCGGCGGAAACCCGGCATCGCCCGGTGAGCGCCAATACAGTTTCCAGCCGGGCTTCATGCGAAAATGCAGGCCCAACTGCACCGTTTCATGGCCACCGACAGCTTGTGTCATCGACACGATTCGCGTGTCGACGTGATCATTACGGTCCCAGGCACTGGACGCCGCGACACCGGTGCCGGGCAGCGCGAGGCAGAAAAGCGCGCCCATTGCCGCCAGTATTTTCAGGATATCGCGCAAGTGTCCGCTTTCCTTTACCGATTCGCAATAATGCTGTGGTCTATATAGTCGCATGGCAGCCGAATGACGTGTCACTTTTCTGTCAAAGAGACTTGAACTTTTGCTGCGCTGCAAAAATGTTATAGTCAGTCAGATGATATTGCCTGTCCCGGTTCCGCTGTAAACGGGCGAATGGCGGAACAGGGCGTCGATAAGACAAGGACGCATCATGAATGAAGACAACAGTGCTGATGGTTATCTGAAAGGCCAGTTGCTGGTCGCCATGCCCGCGATGCAGGATCCCCGGTTCGAACATACCGTCATCTTCCTGTGCGCGCATAATGCCGACGGCGCTATGGGTCTGATCGTGAACAGACCACTGAAAAAATTAAGTTTTCCGGAACTTCTCGACCAACTGGGTATCGCGCGCGGAACATCCGATATTAACATCGGTGTCCAGTATGGCGGCCCCGTAGAAACTGGCCGGGGGTTCGTTCTGCATACGCCCGAATACGAGCAGAACGGCACGATTTCAGTCGATAACAGGGTCGGGTTAACCGCGACCGTGGAGATATTGCGCGATATTGCCAGCAACCGCGGTCCGCGGCAGTCACTGCTGGCGCTCGGTTATGCCGGGTGGGGCCCAGGACAGCTCGAAAATGAAATTCAACAGAATGCCTGGCTGAATGTTCCCGCCGATGACCATCTGCTGTTCGATGAAGGCATTGAATTGCGGTGGGAACGGGCCATCGGCAAGCTGGGAATCGACCCGTCGCTGCTGTCTGACCAGCACGGCCACGCCTGAACCGGATCAGTCGTACATCGGCACCACGGGCCGGGGATCTGTACGCAGGACCGCGTAGCAAACGTGATCCTGCCAGATACCGTTGATTCGCAGGTATCGGCGCGCCAGCCCTTCCTGGATGAACCCGCTTTTTTCCAGCAATCCCCGGCTTGGCCCGTTTGATGGCAGACATGCCGCCTCTACCCGATGCAGACCCAGCGTTTCGAAGCTGAAATTAAGCAAAAG
>Ga0222651_1001624_pt1 | contig 10740 bp, 10 predicted proteins | sample AntAcemetagen369_FD_179855 | JGI IMG/M metagenome (GOLD analysis project Ga0222651, IMG submission 179855) | Saline water microbial communities from Ace Lake, Antarctica - #369 | ecosystem: Environmental > Aquatic > Non-marine Saline and Alkaline > Saline | place: Antarctica: Ace Lake...
GACGCGACGATCATAGCGCCCGGTCAGGAGGCTGGCGCGGGTCGGAGAGCATTTTGAGGAAGCATAGAATGAGGTCAGACGCATTCCCTCCGCCGCCATCGTATCGATGATCGGAGTCAGTAATCTTGCTTCGTTTGGCTCGGGAAGGTCGGCGTCTGGATTGAAAATATTTAGTTTCGGTGTTGGGCCGGAATTCGGATAATAGTCCAAGGGATCTGGTGACGTCTGCACGCCAATATCATTATAGCCAAAATCATCCATGAGGATGAGAACGATGTTTGGTCGGGGCGCGGGAAGTTCCTTGACGCGATAGAAAGCGGCATTGGCTGGAGGAGTTGGATCGACTAAGGTTCCCGCTCCCGCACTCGGGAAGTATCTGTCGCCAATGACCGTTTCGAATCCTGCCGCAAGATTCTCGGTGCGCTCTAGAAGGTATTGCTTAAAGGGATCAAAGCCGACGAGATCGAGGTGTAACTCCTCGCCCACAAACTTCACCTCTACGACCTTGAGTTCCGGTGGCACGATCACCCGTGAGATCGGTGAGAGCATCGAGAGCCCGGCACTAGAGACGAAGAAATTATCGATTACGGCCGCAGAAGCGGGTAAGGCCTCGTGCCCTTTGAATCCCCCGAAAATACTCCCGTTCAATTCGCTCCCCGCAGTGCCTCCGGTAACGAGATGCCCCCCCGTTTGACCTAAGACCTGATAGTTCCGAACGACCTTGCCGATGACTCCATCCGATGATGCCTCTGCGACAGTTGCTTCGTAATTCACCGCGACCTCAGTGCCATTCCCTATGCGGGTAAACGTCGCTTCAAAGTAGTACCACTCATCAGTCTGAAGAGCGAAAGGGATGGGATCGCGCGGCTCGTTCGTGCCCCCGCCTCGAACAACAAACCGTGCTCCGCTACCGGTGAGTTCAAGCGAGACAAAAGGAAGACCCGCGTAATTATCAGCACCTCCATTGGTGAGACCCAGACGAAGGAGCTGCCCGCTTGCCCCGAGATTACTTGCTTGGAAAAATGTCCCGACCGTGAACTTCGCGCCGCTCACAAAGGTATTTGCAGGCAACCACTCGGCCTCCGAACCATCGAAGGAACTCACGCCAAGATTATCAAGAGCAATGCCCGTCGTGCCGTCCAGACCTCCACCCGCGGACTCGCGATAGAGGGTGTTACTAAACTGCGCCCCGTATTCATCAACCGCATCAAATCCCACCGTGGCTCCGGGTGCCGGTTCTACTCCCATTCCGGAAACAAAGCTCAAGGCATCGAGGGCAATTTGCGAGGTCCCAGCATCGCGCGTGATGTCGATCGTCACCTTCGCGATATTGGAGGAACTACTGATATAACTCGTGAAGAAATCTCCGCCGTTGCCTGTCCCTTGGGTATCCGGGCCTCCGGTAAAGTTTTGGGTTGATAGAATTCCCTCCACCGCATCGAAATAGGTCACCGTGACCTCCGGGTAGGCGCTTCCGAAATTCAACAGCATCAGACCAGCCGCTTGCACGGTACGGTCGGCACTAAACCCGCCATTCTGGGTTCCGAAGGTAATCGTGAGCTGTTGCCCATCCGTCCCGGTCCATTGATATCCACTCCCGACCGATGAACTGTTGTATGCCGTAGCCGAGTTCGCATTCGCCGCGAAACTTCCGGCTGAGTGAGCGATGCGGATATCGATCTCAGCTCCGTCAATCGTATTTCCAGTGGTGCCACCGATGCCCGACCAATTGGCTTGCGTAACACGAGCACCAAGAGCACTAAAGGTGGCAAGCTCCTCCGAGTTGGTCGCTTCAACGTCCATCTCTTCTCCGCCCACCGGATCGACGGCACCGCCCAGTTGCGGCGTGATGATGGCCCCGCTCGCCCAGGAGGCCGCCCCGATAATCGCCAGGAAAAGGAAAGATTTCACGGTCGAGTTCGTGGCCAAATTCTGGAGCGAAGCTCTCTCAGTGAGGGGTTCGATTGTGGTTGGGCTTTTTTTCATGGGTCTTTGAGATTGGCACGGCATGTCGCGCAGGAGGTCTCGGAAGTTACGACAGCTTGGCTTCGTTTTTCGAGGTGAGGGATCGAGGCCGAGGCGAAGGACGGCTAGGAAATTGCGGTTTCAGGAGCCAGCGGAAGGAGGATCCAACAGCCGAAATTGGAGGGGTTGAGTTTTTTTCGTCTTCTGCATCACAGACGGATTCGGCGGGAAGCTTCATCCTTTTGAGATCTTGAGAGGGACATCGTCTCTCGACTCCTTCCTAGATTGAGGTGCAACTCTACCCCAAAGGCTTTGTTCGCCAATATGGCTATTTAACCAATCAAAGTCACTGGTCACAGCCCCCAAGATGAGGAAGACTGTCACTCGGTCGAATGATTCTAAAACCTCACAAACCCCCAGCACCTGCGGTCACGCTGATAAGCCACGATATTGTGGCGGCAGGTCTTCTCTGGCGTGTCGTCGGCGTGCTCTTGCTAACCACCGGCCTCGCCCCGGCATGGTCAACCATGACGCGGGAGAGCGACCCGATCCGGCGCGAAATTTCGCAGATCCAGGCCCAATTGATGACCCTTCCGGTGAACCCGATCAATGCCTGCCCTTGGACACTCGGCTACAGCTCAAATAACGTCAATAAAGTCGAGCTCCCTGTCACCCTCACTATCGCTTTCGCCAAGCCCGCGGTCATCGATCTCATCGCCCTACTCCCGGCAACCTACACCGATGATGGCAACGAGGTTCGAGCCTTCGGATTTCCCATCCGCTTCTCCATCGAGCGCCTGCTTCCTGATGGCTCGGTGAAGATGCTCGCAAATCACCTCGAAACAGACTTTCCCGAGCCGGGCCTCGAACCCCAGTTGTTCCCCTGCCACGATCCGAGCCTGACAGAAGGCCTGCGCATCACCATTACGGAAAGCGCGAGGAACCCCACGTGGTGGCAAACAAGCCACACCACCGCCCTGAGCGAAGTTTTCGCCTTCGCGGAAGACAAGAATATCGCGCTCAATGCCAAAGTCACGGCCTCTGCCTCCTTCGACTTCTCCTACATCTGGTCACCCGCCTGCATCACCGACGGGTTCTCCCTCTTCTCTCCGATCGACCACAAGCTGACCAATCCGATGCAGAATTTCTCCGCTCGCCGCGAACAGGTGACCTTGGAGATGGATTTAGGGGAAAACCATGAAATCGATGAATTCCGACTTTGGCCCGTAGTCCACTCGATCCAGCATAACTTTCCCGCCTCGAGTGGCGTGGGCTTTCCCCAGTCGTTTCGCCTCGAAATTGCCTCCTCGAATGACTTCTCGGATGCCACCTTGTTGTATGACGAAGCGGCCCTCCCGCAACGACCAGGTGCCGGCCCCCTGATGCATCAAGTGACCCCTACCGCCGGCCGCTTTCTTCGCCTTACTCTCCGGCATGGCTTACGGGACTTCCGCCGAGATGAGCGGGTCGAGATCACCCTGAGTGAAATCGAATTTTTAGAGAACGGTCAGGTCGTCTCTGGCAACAAGCCGGTTCTTACCCCGGGCCTCCAGACCATTCCCCCCGGTTCGGAGTTTCTCACCGATGGAGTGAGTAACGAGGGCCGCATCCTCCCCCTCCGTCAGTGGGTCACGGAATTCAAGCAACGGGTTGAGCTCGAACGCAAGCTTGCATCGCTTCAGATCGCTCTCGGAATCGCCCAAAGTCGTGAAGAAAAATGGGCCATCCGCCTCCTGCTCATCGCGCTTGGTCTCATCCTTGCCCTGATCCAAATCGTCTGGCTCGTCCGGGTGGCGGCACGGCGGCGGTGGGCCCACATGAGGGAACGCATCGCGTGTGATCTTCACGATGAGATTGGGGCCAATGTCAGCAGCATCGCCCACACTGCTGAGCTCCTCGATGAATCGATAGACCAGCCCTCCACCACGCAGGCTCGACTGCTCCACAACCTCATCGAGAGCGCTCGTCTTACCTCGAGGGAAACCAAGCACTTCATCCGATTCATCGAGGGCGAAAACGAGGACCGAGATATGACCGAGCAGATCGGCCGGGTCACCGCTCAAATTCTCGGAACGATCCCCGTCAAGGCCTCATTCCAGAATACCCGCTCCTTCAACCGGCTCGATCCCTCCACCAAGTGGAACCTTCTCCTCTTCTTCAAGGAAGCTCTCAATAACATCATCAAGCATGCCGAAGCCACTCGCGTTGAAATTACCGCTCAACGAGTGGGTTCCAAAATGCAACTCACGGTGAGCGACAATGGCCGAGGCCTCCCCGAGGATGTCGGGGCATGTCGGCACCTCGAGAGTCGGGCCCGGATCCTCAAGGGTCAGATGGCAGTCCAAAGTGAACCCGGCGGAGGAACCCGCGTGATCCTAACATTCAAAAGTAAGCCCCAGCCATGAAGGACTCAATCAAGATCGCCGTCGTTGAAGATAACCGGGCCTACGCCCGCTCGATTCAAGAAATCATCAAGGTGACCGAGACCATGGAGTGCGTCGGTCTCTATCCGACCGCCGAGGCCTGCAGTCAGGCCTTCCAGCAAGCCACCCCACCCGAAGTCGACGTGATTCTCTTGGACCTGAATCTCCCCGGAAAAAGCGGCCTCACCCTCATTCCCGGCCTGCGCAAGGCCACTCCGGATGCCGGAATCCTCGTCCTCACGAGCAACGACGACTACCGCACCGTCCTGGAAGCGATCCAGCTTGGCGTCGTCGGCTACATTCTAAAAGAGACCTCTGTCGCCAATCTCCGTCGCGCCATCCGGGAAGTGCACGAAGGCGGCAGTGTCATCGACCCGCAGCTGTCCCGCCTCGTCCTCAAGACCTTTCGTAGCGATGATACCGAGAGCGACGAAAGCCCCTTGAGCAAGCGCGAACGTGAAGTCCTCGAGTTGCTGGCAATGGGCTATGTCAAGAAGGAGGTCGCCACCGAATTAGGCATCAGCTACAGCGCCGTGGCCCTCTACACCTCGAACATCTACGAGAAACTGCAGGTTCCCAATATTGCCGCCGCGGTCGGCGCCGCAATCCGCAAGGGCCTGATTTAACTCCTTGGCAGCTGCCGCTGATCTATAAAATGATGCCAGGCATTTTTCCTCATCGGATCTCCCATTCGTTCGATTGACGATCTCAAATCGAAGCGGGTGGTCTACGGGCCCAAGGGCTCGGGCATGCGAGCCAGCGCCCAGCGGATTCTCGAGCACTATGGCATCTCAAACGAAATGAGGCCATCTTGAAATCACCAGTCGCCCTCCACCCAGTCTCACGCAGTTTTTTAAACCCACCCGATCACATCAACCGCATTGCCCAGATCATGGACACCTTGGCCGCCTTCAAGGAACTCTCGGTCGCTTTCGCTGCAGGGTTGTATCTGCTGTGGACACGCAGGAAGCGACTTCGGGAAACAATTCAGGCCGAAATGGTTCAGCTGCAAAAAGATCGCCTCGATGTTTTCTTGGAAAAAACCCTCGAAGTCGAGCACGCCCAAATGGACACCGTTGACATCGCCGAACTCCAAGAATTTCTCGATAAAGTCACCCAAATCAAACTCGCGGCACTCACTCAACTCACCCACGAAGAACTCCGAAGCGATCAGGCCTTCTCTATCTTCCTCCTTCAATGCGTCAACCTCATCAGCAAGATTCAGATGAAGATTCTCCAGTGCTCATTTCGGGTATAAGCCCCTCTCATAATAAAAGGCTTTCTCTCACTTGTGCTCGCCGCTCTTGGGAGTCCGGGTGCTCTTTCGGCCGGCCTCCTTGAACATCAAGCATGACGAAGCCAAGGGGACGCTCACCGTTTATCGGGAGGGTTCGAATGGCCCCTTGCTCACCCAGAATGCGCGCCCTGATTTTCGGCCCTTTCTTCATCCCATCGTCGCGCCGGACGGGAAGGGAATTCTCACCGCAGACAGCCCGGGTCACCACAAGCATCAGACCGGACCCTAGTGGGGATTCACGCGGGTGAAGGGCCGGAATTATTTTCATCATCCCAAGGGGGACGACTGGAGGCGGATTTCGGCAAAAGTGCTGAAGGGGAACGGTGACACGGTCTCATGGGAAACCGCTTATCATTTGCTCGGAAAGAATGGCGAGGCCGTCTTGCCAGAAACCCAGCATTAGACCCTTCAGGACAGTGGTCACCAATACGCACTCGATCTGGTTTGGATAGGCAAGGCACTGAAACCAGTGACGATTGGTAAATACCACTACGGCGGCTTGTTCCTCCGTCCTGCAAATCGTCTGACACCCTAGAATTCCTTAGAAGGCATGATCGGTCTCATTATTTCCTGCTAGAAATTTTCTTTCTAGGGGCGCTTTAGTCCGTCATTGAGCGAATTGGAGAGGGGGGGGGAAGATAGGCAAGAAAACCCGATTGGGAAATGGATCAGTGCCAGGACACTTGGTCTCAAGACTGAAGTTCGCGGCCCAACCACAATCAACTGCTTACAACCGAGTGATGCCTCCGACGGCTGACGATGTTGGGCCAGCTCGCTTTTTACTCCAAAACCCGCTTTATCGGCTTCAAAAATTCTCGCGTAATCCATCATGAATCCATTGATGCTTAGGGGGTTAAGGAGAGTTTCGCGTTGGAATGAAAGCGGCATCCTTTTCAGGGTGATTCGGATATCAGAAATCATCCGTTAGGAAGACCATCGCTTGTTTCTATGGGTCTCTTGGCTTAGGAGACCTACGTGTTCTCCTCCTTGTCGTTCCGTTCTCGTTGGCTGGTCGTTGCTCTCGCTGCCTGTGGCATGGTGGCGACGTTGCCAGGGCGGACCGTTGGTCTCGGCTTGATCACGGAGCCTCTCCTTGGAGAATTGGGCCTTACGAGGACGGCATTTGCTAGGATGAACCTTGTTGCCACCTTGCTGGGTAGTGGCTGTGCGCTTGTTGCGGGGCCGCTCATGGATCGCTGGGGAACTCGTTGCATTCTTTCGCTGACCCTGCTCGTGCTTGGTGGTCTTGTCATGATGATGAGCCAATGGGTCACTGCGGCGACAATCACGCTCTTTCTGATTCTCACGCGTGGAGTTGGGCAGAGCGCTTTGTCGACAGTGAGTGTCACCGTGCTTGGCAAGCGATTTAAGCAAGACTTGGCGATGGCGATGGCTGTGTTCTCTGTTCTGGTCGCCCTGGGCTTCAGCGTGGCCATCGTGACTGCTCAGGCTCAGATTGAAGTTTTGGGATGGCGAGAAGTTTGGCGGGTGCTTGGCATGGGAATAGTCTCGTTAGGCTTGGTGTGTGCCGTGGTGTTTAGGTCAGGGGCAACGACGGAGGTGGCTTCTGTACACGATGCGACAGACGTGCCAGATTCATTCACGCTTAGACAAGCACTGGGAACCCCTTGGTTCTGGGTCTTCAGCATCAGCATGGCGCTCTATGGGGGGCTTCTTGCTGCGGTGAGCTTGTTTAACGAATCCATCTTATTGGAGCTAGGTTTTGGAACTCTCACATTTCGCTACGCCATGGCAGGATTGATGGGAGCGGGCTTGGTCGGGAATTTGTTAGCCGCTTGGGCCAGCAAGCGCTTTGGGGTCACGCCAGTCTTGGGATCTAGCCTCGCCCTCTTGACGCTTGCCCTCTTACTCTACCCGTATTTACAGACTCAGACTCAGGTTATTTTTCATGCCAGTATCTATGGATTCTGTGGAGGCGTGTTTACGGTGCTTTTCTTCACGAGCTTTGGGCAAACCTTCGGCCCAAAGCATTTGGGTAAGATTCAAGGGGTGGCGCAAGCCTTGGCTGTAATCGCGTCTGCGCTAGGTCCATGGTGGCTTGCCTCTCATCAGGAGATCGAGGGCAGTTACTTCCCAGCGATGTCGATGATGGTGATTCCGTTTGCGATCGTGACGGTGCTCGCGTGGTTGACGCGGATGCCGGAGCGGTTTAATCTCAAGTGATCTTGGCGTTTCGCAAGGTAGGCTACGACTTCTCCTATGAAGGCGGGATTCCCCCCGCAGTCTGTCGGACTTAGCACTTTATCTTCATAAGAACATTTCGTGAATCTTCCGCATGTTAGCGAAATTCGTCCACGTTGATCACGATACCCCATTGTTGCGGCCGTTCGAGCTACGGGAATAAATCGCCAAAAATCACATGGTCCACTTTGTCATGGATGCCGTTGAGGCACTCGATCTGAGCGCGGCCAAAGTCAATGAACGTGGCACCGGTTCCGCACAGTATCCGCCTGCCTCGAGGATAGCTCTCTTGATCTATTGCTACGCCACCGGCACCTTCTCGAACCGCCGGATCGAGCCCCTCACTTACGAAAATTTCGCGGTGCACTTCCTCACCGACGAGCCCTCTCCCGATTACGATTCTATCTGTAAGTTCCGGCGCGAACACGAAGCTCTTTTCTCCTCGAGCGTTCAAGAGATCCTCGAACTCGCCGCCACTGCAAAGATCCTCGAAGTCGGCGATCTCACCGTCTCGATCGATGGCACCAAGATCCTTGCGACAGCGGCAGATGCCGACAGCGTCCCGCTTCAGGATGGCCTCACCATTCCGGACGAAATACCGCTTCGCGAAGACCGTCTTGCCAAACTTGGTGAGGCCAAAAAAGAATCGAAAGCACTTCGGGAGCCAAAACGCCCGGCTGCCAAAATTCATTTTCGGGAAGCTCGCTCTGAGCGAATTTTTAAATCTCGTTCTGAGTCATAGTCCGACAGATTACTCGCTTGATCGCCCCGAGGGATGAAGCCAGTTTTGGGACGAGCCAGCTTCCGGTTGATGATAACGCCTCCTAAAAGCGAGACAATTACCGAATCCCTGTCAGATCGATCCATAATGCACGTATTCACCAGAACCGTGATCAACAAAGACTTCTTATTCAGACTCCTGCTCCTTGTCTCCCTAATGACCTCGGGATACGCCTCCGCCCAAAACAAACGGGTCTCCTTGTTCAATGGGAAAGACCTCACAGGTTGGTCGGTCCTGAAGTGCGAGGCCGAAGTTAAGGACCGCAATCTCTTCATCAAAAGCGGGAACGGCTTGGTGCAAACCGATAAAAAGTATCGCGACTTTGTCCTGGAATACGAATGGAAAGCGCTGGGCGAGAACAATTGGGACAGCGGCGTCTATTTCCGCTACACTTCGGTTCCCAAAAACAGCCCGTGGCCGAAGCGCTACCAGGCCAATCTCCTGAAAGGAAAGGAAGGCAATGTCGGCGGAATTGAAGGCGGCACCAGCAAAGGACTAATCAAGGAGCGCGAGTGGAACACCTTCAAACTCACCGTGCAGGGCTCGAAAATCTCTCTTCTGATCAACGGCAAGGAAGCATGGAAGGCCGACGGGCTCGCCGACCTGGAAGCAGGATTTATCGCAGTTCAAGCCGAAGTCCCCGGAGGCGGCCAGCACTTTTTCCGCAACATTTTCATCACGGAACTCGAATCACCCAAGGAGTAGCTCTCAGGAAAAACCCCCGTGAGACCATCTTGCGGGATGTTCATTCACTCCGCGCCTGATTCGCCAAATTCGAAGCGATATCCTTGAGGCTCTTTGGCCATTGACTCAATGTGATGCTTTTGGTTTCAGGAATATTGGGGACGGTCATGCCTTCGACCAGAGAAGGCGAAGGCTGGCCGTAGAGGAACGATATTTGCCGCCGCCAGTTACGAAACGGCGCTTTCTGGGAGTCGCGGAGGTGCTGGCATTTGTCTTTCTCTTAAACTCGCGGACCAAGGGCATCGTGGCGGGTAGTTTGGCTTCTTTATCACGCTGATTAAAGGCCCCCTCGGAGGTCAACTGAGTGCTCCCAGTGAGATCCCAAACATCACCAATGAGAATATTTTTGACCGTTCTACTGAGTTCGTGACTTGCCTGAACCCCCAGGATGATCGGCTTCGTCGAGGCCTTCCTTGCCGGGAAGGACAGCGACCTGAAGAATGGGATCATTAGGATCGGTGTAGCGAGCATCCCTCGCTTTTTCGGCAGCCGCTTTTTCCAGATCATCTTCTTCAAAAATGAACTCACCATTGATCATCGCAAATGGCGTCGCGGGCAAGCCGGCTTTGTTGTAGAGATTCGACTTTTTTGGAACTCCGCTGTAAGCGTCGTGCACGCCGATGGGTGCCGATACCTTTTCGGAACTCACCACCACGGTGTCTCCCATAATTTTCGCCTCCACAGCGTGCCATTTTTTATCGGCACCACGGACACGAAAATGATTGAGCGGGTCTCCCGGAGTTGGTTTGGCCGGCTCCACAAATTTCCCCGGTTCCCGATAATCCTTGGCCATCCCTTTGTTGCCCACCCTAAGTCCGCCAAAGAGACTTTCCTTTGCAAACGAAATGACGGCCTAATTTCCTATTGCTGCTGTGGAACAAGTTTCTACACTTGGCCATGTTGATCCATGAATCGCAACCACCGCGATCGTCAACCCCGCCCCCAAGCACCCTATCCCAGGGGGAGAATTCCTAGCAAAAACAAGACATGACACATGAAAAAGTAAGTCGATGGGCCGCGATCTTAATCGCATCCCTGACCGCGATATCAGCTGAGGCAAAAGCTGCGAAAGAGAATCTCAAGGGAAGCAAACCCAACATCATTTTAGTGATGACCGACGACCAGGGATACGGCGATCTCGCCTGCCACGGTCACCCCTACCTCAAAACGCCCAACCTCGACAAACTCCACCGCCAAAGCACCCGTTTTACCGATTTTCACGCCAGCCCGACCTGCGCCCCGACACGCGCCGCCCTGATGTCGGGTCGCGCCCCCTTTAAAAATGGCGTCACCCACACCATCCTCGAGCGTGAACGCATGACGCTCAA
>Ga0222651_1001628_pt1 | contig 10723 bp, 8 predicted proteins | sample AntAcemetagen369_FD_179855 | JGI IMG/M metagenome (GOLD analysis project Ga0222651, IMG submission 179855) | Saline water microbial communities from Ace Lake, Antarctica - #369 | ecosystem: Environmental > Aquatic > Non-marine Saline and Alkaline > Saline | place: Antarctica: Ace Lake | collected...
ATAACTGCTTCATTTCCCTGCTTTTGGCATAAAAATACAACATCCCTAATTCTGAATAAAAAAATTCTTGAAACCGACCAACATTAAGGCATGCCACTAATTACAGGCCCCATACAAAAATTTAGGAAAATCCGTATTAATTGGTTCAGGTAAGGAATATAGGAACTATCATTTTCATCCACCGTATCAACAACTAACACTATTGAAATAAGACTTCGGAAAGTCTAAAAAAAAAGGAGAACCCTAGAGGCAATGATGACCCAAAATACAGTGACGATTTTATTCTTCAATTACATCGTAACGGGCATCTTTTAAATATCTTGCCACAATCTCATTAAACTCGGGCGTAATGCGTAGAAGGGCCGTACCTTCCAAACTATAGAGTTCTGCCTTATCAGAATACCCCTTTTTCAATAATTCTTCCAGATAAAACAAAGAGGTGCCATAATCTTCCATTTGAGCACTACTGGATATTATTTTTAGATAATAACCGTAATTATAGGGATCTGTTATTGTCTTTAACATCCAAAGGAGGTTCAGGACTTCTTGATTTACCTGGCTTCCCCCTCTAACAATATCAATATTATCTTCGATCAGTGCATTTACATACCCCAAAAGTCGTTTGCCCATCTCCCTTTCGGCAATAATTTTACTTTGGTCATACTTCTTCAACTCCCCCATTTGGTATATCCACCAACCTAAATTATTGTAATTATAGGTAGCTAAATCCTCCTCCAAATAATAAACATAATCTTCCTTTATAAATGACTCCTTCAACAAGGTATTGTTTTCGTTGCGGGTCATCGTCTTAAAAACCTTGTTCTTATTCAGTTCGCGCTTTATCTTCTTTAAGGAATCGGCATCTTTGAACACTCGATATACGGACATGACCTCCTCCAATAAATTATCGGCTTCAATTAAGTTGTTGGCTCTAATTAGACCATTAATTTGCTGCAAATTCTTGGCATAGGCACTATTTACATAAGCCTCATCCTTTTCAATCTTCCCCTTGGCCATGGCAGATAAGTTGAAAATTTCCAGTGCTTTTTCCAGATATTGGGTTTTGGGCCATTCATGGCCACCGTTAAATACCAGTAAATGATTAGGGAATTTTAATCGGCCAAGGACCGACTTCCCAATCAACATTTCTGGATATGCGTAATCTTCCTTACCTACTATTCCTATAAATTGAAATAAATTGTTACTATCCAATATTTCCATATTGGGATACCCTGCGCCACTGGAAATCACCCCTGCAATACCTTTTACAAAAATTGGCAGGACAGATGCAAATCTGGCTCCGCTGTCAAATCCCGCACTATAGGTCCTATCCTTTTGAATAGGCAACAGGCTGATGATATGATTAAACATCCTCCCTGTTATTAGAATATTCTGGGAAGTAGTCAAAGTGTCGTTAACATTGTTTGAAGATGCTAGGATATACCCTTGCTTTTCAGCCGCTTCCTTAAACATGCGAATGGTTTGTTTACCCCTACCCGCCATGTCAAAAACAAAAAGGATTGGCCAATTTTTATCCAATTCAAAGCTTGAAGGAAGATAAAGTGAAAAACTTTCCGATATAGAATCTTTTACAGCAATCGAATCGATTACGATGCCTTTTTTTAAGGTTATTTGCTGCGAATTACCAAAAAAAACCGTCCCTAGGAACAGAAATATTATAAATTTCTTCATAGACTTATTGTCATCAAATATCTAGCCAAATTAATAAAGTGTCCCTAACATTCCAACCAATCCCATTTACAGAAATCGCTTGGCAAAACAAAACAAACACCATTACCCTTCCACTAGGCCCCTTACAATACATTAAATTAAATAATAAAAACTATAGCAACAAAGAGGTTAACCTCTTTTAATTAAAAACTTACTTAGCAAACCAATAGAACAACTTCTTAAGCCTCCCTTTTTCTAATAGGAGCATTGGAAACTACATCAGATAGGATAATGTGGGTTCTGGTCTCACCATATTGTATGAGCTTGTCAATAAATTTTTCCAAGTGAAATTGATCTTTTAGGACCACCAACATAATAATATTCTCGTTTCCCGTAATCCGATAACAATTTACGACTTCCTCATACGTGTTTACAATTTCTAAAAATGGCCGCAATTTCCCCATAAAGGCACGTAGGGTAATAATGGCTTTTAATTGATATCCCGTGTGCGAATGGGACACCACCGCTTTGTAGCCAGAAATAACGCCAATATCTTCCATTTTTTTCACCCTTTCCGCCACAGCAGGAGGGGTTAAACCAACTTTCCTTCCAATATTGGCAAAAGATTCCCGGGCATTTTCCTGTAGCAATTTTAAAATCTTCCAATTAAGGACATCTATCTTTGTATTCAATACATAAATGATTAAAATTATTTACTTTCAATAGCCAATTTACAATATTACTTTATATTATAAATCCATTTTCCTTAATTTCTACGTAATTTTATAAAAGAAAAGTTGCCATAAAAAAATGCCCTATAAAAACTTAAGTACGATTCCGATTTATCGCAAATCCTTGGATCTTTTACAGATGAGCAGGGAAATTGCTTCGTACCTATCTTACAATAAGGATTTACTGAAGCTTTATCAATCCAACAGCCTTAGGGATATTATGGTCGACTCCCTTTTAACGGATTCCATTTTAATTCCTCAGCAAATAGCCACGGCGGAGCGTTCTGAATGTCATGCCGCTAGAATGAAAAGTGCTACTTTTATCAATGTAATAATAAGAAACATAAACTCTTATTGTACTGGATTGGAAAAGGATGGGGTAAAAGAAAAGGAATACCTAAACCTTTTGAGGAACGAAATTAAAAGTTTCAGAAGAATGTACAAAGTATGGAGGCTATCCATTCGAAGCTGAGATCACCTCAGCACAACTTACTCCTTATTACCCTCACATAAACCACAGAATCTGCGAAATTCTGCCTATTGACCTAAACCAATTTTTACAATTGCCTATATTACATATTTCGCCTATACTGCCCTCCTACCCCAAACAATGCCTTGGTAATTTGCCCTAAGGAACAGAACTTGGTGACCTCCATAAGCCTTTCAAAAATATTATCGTTGTTAATGGCCGCAATCCGTAAGTCTTCCAATTGCTGCTTTGCCGAATCCTCCATCATGGCATGTAAACTTTCCAAAGTACCTATTTGGGCTTGCTTTTCAGCCTCAGTAGCCCTAATAACCTCTGCTGGTAAAATTGTAGGAGAACCTTTGGAACTTAAAAAGGTATTCACCCCAATAATTGGAAATTGCCCATTGTGCTTTAGTGTTTCGTAGTATAGGCTTTCCTCCTGAATTTTAGATCTTTGATACATGGTCTCCATAGCGCCCAGCACTCCCCCTCGTTCCGAAATACGATCAAATTCCAACAGCACTGCCTCCTCCACCAGGTCTGTCAATTCTTCTATTATAAAAGAACCCTGTAAAGGATTTTCGTTTTTGGTCAATCCCAATTCCTTGTTTATGATCAATTGTATGGCCATGGCCCTACGAACCGACTCCTCAGTTGGGGTAGTTATTGCCTCATCATAGGCATTGGTGTGCAAAGAATTACAATTATCATAGATAGCATATAGCGCTTGTAAAGTTGTACGGATATCATTAAAATCTATTTCTTGGGCATGCAAGCTGCGGCCAGAAGTCTGTATATGATATTTTAACATCTGCGCCCTGGGATTGGCCCCGTATTCGAGATTCATTGCCTTTGCCCAAATTCGACGGGCAACCCTACCAATTACGGCATATTCAGGATCAACCCCGTTGGAGAAGAAAAAAGACAGATTTGGACCAAATTTATTGATATCCATCCCCCTGCTCAAATAATATTCCACATAGGTAAAACCGTTGGAAAGGGTAAATGCCAATTGCGTAATGGGATTGGCGCCCGCCTCGGCAATATGATAACCTGAAATAGATACCGAATAAAAATTACGTACCTCGTTCTTTATGAAGTATTCCTGTACATCACCCATAAGGCGCAGGGCAAATTCCGTTGAAAAAATACAGGTATTTTGAGCCTGATCTTCCTTTAATATGTCGGCCTGTACAGTACCCCTAACCTTATTCAGGGTTTTCTGTTTTATTTCAGCATATACATCACCCGGCAAAACCTGATCCCCAGTAATACCCAAAAGCATTAAGCCCAACCCGTTATTCCCTTCTGGAAGATCTCCTATATATTTTGGTCTCTCTATGCCCTTATTCTTATAACTAGAAGCTATTTTCTGTTCAATTTCATTTTTCAATCCATTTTTAATAATATACTTTTCACAATTCTGGTCAATTGCAGCATTCATAAAATAACCCAATAACATAGGAGCAGGACCATTGATAGTCATACTTACAGAGGTCTTAGGGCTACTCAAATCAAAACCTGAATACAATTTCTTAGCATCGTCCAAACAGCATACAGAAACTCCCGCATTGCCTATTTTCCCATAGATATCCGGTCTAATATCAGGATTATGGCCATAAAGGGTCACCGAATCAAAGGCAGTGGACAAACGCTTGGCCGGTAATTCTAAGCTAACATAATGAAAACGCCGGTTGGTACGTTCTGGTCCACCCTCCCCTGCAAACATTCTTGTCGGATCCTCCTCTGTTCTTTTAAAAGGATATAGTCCGGCAGTGTAGGGAAATTCCCCAGGCACGTTTTCCTTAAGAATCCAGTGCAGAATATCCCCCCAAGCCTTAAATTTTGGAAGCGCAATTTTAGGAATATTCGTATGGGCCAAGGATTTGGTATGTGTCTCAATTTTAATTTCCTTTCCCCTTACCTTAAAGTTGAACACTGGCAATCTGTATTGTTCTACCATTTTTTCCCAATTAACGATAAGCTCCCAATTGAAGGGATCCAGGGTCATTTTAATTTTATCAAATTCCTTCAACAGGAACTCCACCAATTTTTTTTTATCGTGGGGAATGTCCAACTTTAGGATTCCTTCCGTATCTACTCCGCTTTTATTGAGAAATGAATTAAAATTTATATTGGCGTCCGCCCCGGATATTGATTGAATTGTAATAAAAATACCAAATAATCTTTGCGCTATATCCGCTTGATCAACGGCCTTTTTATCATAAGCCCTATTGTTTTCAGCTATTTCGGATAAGTAACGAGTACGGGAAGGAGGTATTATAAAAATCTTCTGTTCATTGGTATTCGCAATTTCCAAATGGGAATTCATTGCGGTTCCTGTTTTAACAACCAATTTGTCCATGACCGACTTATACAACCGATTCATTCCAGAATCATTAAACTGTGAGGCAATCGTCCCGAAAATTGGTAGTTCATTTTGATCAGCCTCCCAAAGTCCATGATTCCGCACATATTGTTTTTTTACATCCCTAATGGCGTCCAGAGCCCCACTTTTATCAAACTTGTTAATGGCTACGATATCGGCAAAATCCAACATGTCTATTTTTTCCAGCTGCGTAGCCGCACCAAATTCTGGCGTCATCACATATAGGGAAACATCGCTGTGCTCTATTATCTCTGTATCAGATTGTCCTATACCCGAAGTTTCCAAAATAATTAAATCGAACCCTGCCATCTTTAGAACCTGTACAGCTTCATCCACATGTTGCGACAATGCTAAATTGGATTGTCGGGTAGCCAGGGACCGCATGTAAACTCGGGGATTGTTTATGGCATTCATGCGAATGCGATCCCCCAACAAAGCACCGCCCGTTTTCCTTTTGGAAGGATCTACAGAAATTATCCCAATAGTTTTACTTGGAAAATCCACTAAAAATCTTCGTACCAACTCATCTACCAAACTAGATTTCCCAGCCCCTCCTGTTCCTGTAACCCCTAGTACCGGTACAATGCTATTCAATGGCAACAAACCTGAAAAGATCTTAATAAATTCCGCATGTCTATTTTCGGCCAAGGTAATTAGCCTTGCTATTGCAATTGCATTCTTATCCCTTAAGAATTGGACCATCTTTTGACCCTTTTCAATTTTAAAAGAGGGAATAGGAAAATCGCTTTGCCTTACCAAATCATTTATCATTCCTTGAAGTCCCATAGTCCTGCCATCATCCGGTGAATATATTCGGGTTATGCCATAATCCATCAACTCCTTAATTTCATCAGGCAAAATAACGCCTCCACCACCACCAAAGATTTTAATGTGGTCTGCTCCTCTCTCCACCAAAAGATCGTGCATGTACTTAAAATACTCATTATGCCCCCCTTGGTATGAAGTTATTGCTATGGCATTCACATCTTCTTGAATGGCGCAATCCACCACCTCCGAAACACTTCGATCATGACCTAAATGTATTACCTCAACACCTGTGGACTGTATAATGCGGCGCATCATATTAATTGCAGCATCGTGACCATCAAAAAGGGAGGCTGCCGTAACGATACGTACTTTATTTTTTGGAATATATAGTGGGTTTTGCTTCATAATAACAATACTATTTCCTTTTATGCCATTAATAATAAATCATTCTATATACAATTGTTCCCCATAGTGCTCGTTGGATATATGGAAATAGTGAGACGCGCACATTTCAATAGACAAAAAAAGAACAATTACATAGGTGCAATTTAACGAAATCGCAAAATATAAAGCCATAAAATTAGAATATTACAAAAATACCCCTTAGCCAAAGCACTTCATTCCTAAAATCTTAATTTTACAACTTAAAACAATTAAACTTTGAAGACAACCATCCTCATTAATTGCCCCGACCAATCTGGAATAATTAGTACGGTAACCGGATTTATACATAAGAAAGGAGGCAATATTATTTATATTGATCAGCACGTAGATAAAGAAGCAGGTGTATTTTTTATGAGACTGGAAAGTGATTTCGAAAACAACATTCCAGCTGTAAAAAATTTAAAGCAAGAATTTGAAAAGGAATTGGCCCAACCATATCAAATGGAGTGGAGTTTGCATTTGGGCTCTGTAAAGCCAAAAATGGCCCTATTCGTTTCTAAATACAATCATTGTCTATACGATTTATTAAGCAGGTACAATATAGGTGAATTAGAGGTTGAGATACCCTTTATCCTAAGCAATCACAGTGACTTGGAATATGTAGCAAATCAATTCGAAATTCCTTTTTTCCACATACCGGTAACCAAAAGTACCAAAATTGAAGCTGAAAATCGGCAATTGGAGCTTTTAAAACAGTACCAAATAGATTTTATTGTATTGGCCAGATATATGCAAATTGTTACTGGCAAAATTATTGATCATTACCCCAATAAAATCATCAACATACACCATTCCTTTCTTCCCGCATTTGCTGGGGCCAAGCCTTACCACGCCGCCTTTGACAGGGGCGTTAAGATTATTGGGGCTACGAGCCATTATGTTACGGAGGAGCTGGATGCCGGACCAATTATTGAGCAGGATGTTACTACAGTAACCCATGCACATAGCATTAAAGACTTTATAACCAAGGGGCGTGACCTGGAGAAAATTGTACTTTCTAGAGCGGTGAAGCTTCACATTAGAAGGAAAACAATGGTTTATAACAATAAGACCATAATTTTCTCATAATTCCAAGTACTAAATCCTTACAACATAAGTTATAGTTATAACTCTAAAATTTTAAAATGAAAAAATTATTATTAACCGTTGTCCTATTTCAATTTATGGGATGTTCGGAATTACAACAAGTGGTCAATCAATTACCGCAAGGAGGTACCATAGGCAATGAGGAGATTGCAAGTGGACTTAGAGAAGCGCTTACTATGGGCATTGACAAACAGGTAAGTAAACTTACACAAACCGATGGTTTTTTTAATAACCAACTTGTAAAAATTATGCTGCCCGAGGAATTGCAGAAAGTGGACAAGACCTTGAGGGATATAGGCCTGTCCAATTTGGCCGATGAAGGGCTTAAAATACTCAATAGGGCTGCTGAGGACGCTGTTAAAGAAGCAACCCCCATATTCGTAAACGCAGTTAAGGGAATCACCTTTAATGACGCTAAGAATATTTTATTGGGTTCTGATAACGCTGCAACTACATATCTAACCAATGCCACACAAACAGAACTTTACAATAAATTTAATCCTGTTATTAAAAATTCATTTGAAAAAGTGGGGGCAGATAAGATATGGAATAATTTAATTACCAGATACAACAATATTCCCCTAACCAACAATGTAAATCCAGACCTAACAGATTATGTTACCCAGGAGGCCCTGGATGGTGTTTTTACGATGATTGCCATAGAAGAAAAAGAAATAAGGACAAAGGCATCTTCTAGAACTACCGCTGTTTTAAAAAAAGTTTTTGCACTGCAGGATTAAAGGAGCATTTTTTATAGTCAATTTGCACAATAATTATATTTTCTATCCGTTACAATAAAAGAAACAGACCACAACCTATTATTTGTCCAATTGACAATACAGTTATAAAACAAAAATTTGAGTTAGTATTTTTTGAGTTAGTTAGTTTAAAACCGGTGGGAGCACCGGTTTTTTTGTTTTTATTGTGGTTGCTTTATTATTAAAGATGTTGTGATTGGCTAAAAACTAGAGAGGATTGCAATTCCGAAAAAACCTTCAATTTATTTTATCAATAGATACGCTATAACCGTATCATTGAAAAACTGTGGTTGCTCTACATTCACCACATGCCCACAGTTCCGGACTACAATCAACTCGGAGCTTTTATGATCCAATACAATTTGCTTAATGGTTGGCAAGAACAGATAATCTTCTGCACCCATCACATAGAGAGTGGGAATCTTTATATCCACTGTCCTGAAAAAATGGAGTAGTGGATTAATTTCCGAAGTCAACTTAAACCATCGAATGAATTCCTTTTGGTATAATTTCTTGGCCTCTCGAACAAAAAGTAAACGAGATTCCTTATGGTTCCTATTTGGCATGATGACAAAAGCAAAAAACTTATACAGCCATATATAAGGCACTATGGATTTCAAAATTACACCCAGCTTCATCAATATTTGGGACCTAAGGTTCAATTTCATAATAGCACCTCCCATTATCATGCTCTCCACCCTATGTGGATGCTTTTCTGCCAGATTGCGAATTAAAATGGTCCCCAAGGAAATCCCAATAAAATGAGACTTTTCAATTTTTTCATAATTGATAACCTCCAAAATATCCTCGGTTATATTATCAAAAGTATACTTATCCTTAAAGGCGTCCTTAAAATGCAGCTTGGAGTTTCCATGCCCCCTAAGATCCAACAACAATACGTTAAAATGTTTTTTAAATTCCCTTAATTGCTTGTGCCAAATAGTGGAGCTACCTCCTGCACCGTGCACAAAAGTGACCCATTTAGTGGACGTATAATGGAGATGTGTATTATAACTTATCAATAGAAATTTTTTATAAAAGTAATATTAATTACGATATCGTTAATATGCCATAAAATTTTCAAATTATATAGCTAATATTACCTTAAGGTTAAAAAATAGATAAGTTACCTGATTATTAGACCAATACCCTTTTCCTGAGTCGACTTAGACCTTCATTCTATTTATATTTGTAAAAAAAGTTTATGGAAAATCAATATTGTAAAGTTGGCTCAACAACACTAAAGGGAAGCGGCTCCGATGAATTAAACCTATTACAGCATCAATACCAAAATTTTATGGATATGGCTTCCAGTAAAAAATATTCAGATACAAAACTTGCTGAATTTTTTGAATTGAAAGCAATGAAAATCCAAAAAATAATCCAAAACCTGATATAATTAAATCCTTAAATCTGTTTTAGCTCCATACTCATTTCCAACTGCAGCTCCTTGGCTTTTTCAGCTGAGGCCTGCGCAAAATCCATTTGGTCCGAGGCGTAAATAATTCCTCTGGAGGAATTTACCAAAAGACCAACATTTTTACTCATTCCATATTTGCACACCTCGGATAAACTTCCACCTTGTGCTCCAACTCCCGGTACCAGCAAAAAACTCTCGGGAATAATTTTTCTTATTTCCGTCAAAAAAGTCGCCTTTGTTGCGCCGACGACGTACATTAAGTTTTCCGAATTTTTATAGGATTTGGAAACCTCCAAAACTTCCTTGTACAGCTCGTGGCCATCTACCATTTTAGTCTGAAAATCGAATGCCCCCATATTGGAAGTAAGAGCCAACAAGATGGTGTGCTTATCATTGAACTCTAAAAATGGCTCCACGGAATCCCTGCCCATGTAAGGCGCAATAGTTACAGAGTCGAATCCCAAATCCTCAAAAAATGCTTTGGCATATCTCGTGGAGGTGTTGCCTATATCCCCACGTTTGGCATCGGCGATAGTAAATATCTCAGGATATTGGCTATTTAAGTAGTTGATCGTTTTTTCCAAAGCCTGCCATCCCTTAATCCCATATGCCTCATAAAAGGCCGTATTGGGCTTATAGGCAACACATAAATGATGGGTGGCATCAATGATAGCCTTGTTAAAAGCAAAAATAGGGTCCTCCTCCTTTAAAAGGTGATTTGGAATCTTATCCAAATCCGTATCCAACCCAATACAAAGAAAGGATTCCTTTTTTCGAATTTGTTCAACTAAAAACTGAGTGGTCATAGAATTTAAAAAATCTCAGAGGCTTCTTTTAGTTTCTCCGTATTGTCAACCAAACTCAATTCGTCTATGATACGTTGAATATCCCCATTAATAATATTTTGCAAGTCGTAAAGTGTTAGACCGATCCTATGGTCCGTAACCCTACCCTGTGGGTAATTATAGGTTCTAATTTTAGCGGAAC
>Ga0222651_1001631_pt1 | contig 10713 bp, 17 predicted proteins | sample AntAcemetagen369_FD_179855 | JGI IMG/M metagenome (GOLD analysis project Ga0222651, IMG submission 179855) | Saline water microbial communities from Ace Lake, Antarctica - #369 | ecosystem: Environmental > Aquatic > Non-marine Saline and Alkaline > Saline | place: Antarctica: Ace Lake...
GTGGTGTTGTAACTTCACCAACGTTGGCAATGATTGGCGAGGGCGGACAAAGCGAAGCGGTCATTCCATTGGATAGATTAGGAGAGTTTAACGGCGGCGGATCGCAACGCATTGAGGTAGTTGGTAGAATAAGCGGATCGGACATCTTGTTGTCTAACGAACGCGCAGCAAGAACAAGACAAAGAACAACTGGAATCTAATATGGCAAATGTAAAATTGTTTTCCGAATTCAGAAGCACCCACGGAAGTTTTTATTTGATTGAAATATGGGATGAAGATTACACTGGCAATGATCCGGATCAATTCAATGTGACATCGGAAGGATTTCAATTGAACTATTCGGGGCAAACTGACAACATATATTCCCCAGTCATTGGATCGTCTGTTTCGGTTGGTATGTACATAAATACTACGGCGACAAGTGATTTTGTCAATAGCTTGAAATTATATCAAGAAAACCGCTATTTTGTAAAGATTTGGAAAGGTGAATTTGATGGTCAAAATGCTGATCAATGGTATAACACAACTAAAGTTTCCGATGATGGGTTGGTGATGAATTTCTCACCCGATGAAGAACAAGTTGTTTATCTTGATTTTTATTGGGGTGGCTATATTATTCAAGACAATCTTGAAATAGAAGATGTTTCCCAACCTTACGTGTTGAATATTTCCGCAACCGACGGCATTTCAAAACTACAAAACATTGATGGCCCCGATGGTATTACACCAATTCAAAACGTATTTAGTAATGCAATTTTCAATTCTTATAGTTATAACATTTATCCAACCGAATGGCCCGCGCTGAAAATGACAAGCAATTGGTGGAGTCAACAACACACTTATGACGCCAATGAAAACGCATTAGAAACGGCGGTTGTTGATCTTAGTGTTTTTCATTCTTATGACGCCGATGGCACAGTCAATAAAGTTTCGTATTATGATGTATTAACGGGAATTTGTAGAATCTTCGGATTGCGTTTTTATTATTCAAATGGTAGCTATCGAGCGGAACAAATATTTCAACGCGACAACGACACCATCAAAGAGTTTAGCTATAAGCCAAACGGGAATTTTATTGGTTACGAAAGCGTAACGCGTGACAAAACAATCAATCAAACAAGCAATAGGGCGCGTTTGGCTGGCAACATCTTCAATTTTTTACCAGCCGTAAACGAAACACGAATCCAAACATCTGAAGATGGTATTGATTACAATGGAGTAATTGCAACAAACGTAGCAACGCCGTTGATTGATTTGGGATTTACCCCGGGAGTTGGGGGAAGTAACTTTTTGGAAATTACATTTAATTATGAAATAACACTCACCGCAAACGTCACAGACAACGCACAGTTTTTGTGGTATATGTTAGACGTTGACGTAATACAAGATGACGGAACAACCGTTTATTATTTAGAGCGTGACCACACAAAATTGCAACCGCTTGGACAAACATGGACAACAACACAAGCCGATGGCGGGTATCAAGTTTTAGCGGGTAGACTGGTCGAAAGGTCAGATTTAGGATATCAATACGTTAGAGGTCAGCACACTATTGTGACGCCTTTGCTACAAACCGATGGCGACATCACGGTTCAGTTTAATAGCAATAAATTTATCAACTCTAACGGCACGACAAAAGTGTTGAACGCATCGAACGCATCAACGTGGCGCACCGCTGTGGTATCTATTACCAAATCAATCGGGACAAATGGATATGATATCCGCTCAAAAACAACGAACGCTGACAACGGAAGTGGTATTATTTATGACCTTGGTGATACTAAAATATTTGACGGCCCGGGAACCGCTGGGAGTTTATACCAACGCAACCCCAGCACTTTGGTAAAAACATTGACAACGGGATGGCGTGAAGGGAATGCCGGAACATACAACACAATCCAACGACTTGTGGCGAATGAATTTTTGTCATTGATGAATAAGCCCGTTCAAAAATACGATGGAAGCATATTTAGCAACCATGATTTCATGACGCGTTTGGTTTTTGAGGCTAAAAATTGGCTACAACTTGGCGGCACTTTCAAAGCTAATTCCGATGAATGGGATGGCGAATGGTTTGCCATTGCTAAAGAAACGATCACAATAAGCAACACCGACACCGGGGTCGCTACTGATCCCGTGTTTAGCATTGGCGGATCAAATGGAATTGGTAATATTAATATCGCTGCATTGGATGTCAATACTTTGATCGGCGTCAACGCTGATTTAGATAATGACGTGACAATCGGAAATGATTTAGGCGTCACCGGGTTGTCGACCTTAGCAAGTACATCTGTGGGCGCGTTCACTACAACCAACCAAGTGGCAAAGACGGTGAACTCGATATCGGGTGGGCCGGGTGGGGGCGTGACGATTGACAACTCTAAGAACTTTAATCTTGTAAGCTATTCGGGGGCCGTTGGATCGTACACCATTACATTGCCGCCCGCTGAAGATGGCGTGGTGTTGCAATTTAAGGCAGACGATTCCATTGGTGCAACGAAGACGATCACATTGCAAGTGTACGGAGCCGAAAGGATAGAGGGCGAAGATACCTACATCATTGCGGACGCTTACGGCAATGTGACGTTGCTTGGAAAAAATCACTTGTGGTTCATCATCTAAAGATGGGGCAACAAAAGGACACGATACTTATATTTACAACACATACATAAAGACAAGATGAATGAAACAATCTCAATTCTATTACCTCCTTCGGAGAGGGTTGTTCAGCGCCGGGTCCGCAATCATAAAAAATGGACTCGTTATGTTTAACAAGTTCACGACTGCTGGCCTAAGTTCCCCAGCCCAAGGCTCGGCCGAATTCAACGGCACGAGTGATTATATACAGTTACCGGACGCGTTCAGCCATACGAACCACACCATTGCGGCGTGGGTTTATTTTGACGATACAAGTGGAAGCAATGTTTTTTTTGATAATCGCGATGCAAATGATGACGGGATTCGTTTATTACAAAGTGCTGGCGATTTAACTTACCAAATAAACGCGGTAGATAGAAGCGCAAGCGTTGCCGCGTCTAAATGGTATTATGTAAGCGCATCATATAACGGAACAACGCAAAGTTTATTTATAGACGGCTCTTTAATGGTAAGCGGCACAACAAGCCAATCAATAAGCGCCACGACCAACGCACTCATAGGACGACAATCTTACGCGGCAGTAAGTTATATGCTCGGCAACCTCGCAAACGTAGCAATATGGAACCGCGCATTAACAAGCGACGAGATCAACTCCGTGATGTGGAAACCTTACCAAGCGTTAAGCAGTACGGAAACAAGCGGCTTACAAGCGTGGTACTCTTTGGACAATATAGACGGCTCAACGGTTCCGGATAGCACGGGCAACCATAACGGAACGGCGAACTAGTCGCCATAACTAAACAACTTTTTTTATTATGGCAACAACTACAACAAAAATAAACAAACCGTTAAACCCCCGCGGGAATGATGCAAGCCCTTTAGCTTATAACAAGGCGGCCATCTATTCGGGGAAAGCCTTGGATTTTGATGGGGTGAATGATAAGGTGGACATTACCGCATCAGCGTTTGACCTTTATACATTATCTTTCTATTTTAAAGGTGCAATAGGTGCGGGAACAAATGGTTTTGTTTTTCATACTAATGACCAAACAAATGATGGAGTAGCTATTGGACATATCACGTCTACGTTAACGGGTGAAACTATTGTGATGGGCAATAATGGTATATACACCGCAATCTCGCAATCTTTTGATGATGGCATTTATTTCATTACAATTACTTGGAATGCAACCGCCAGTAAATACGATTTTTATGTGAATAGTCAAGCCGTTGAAACATTTAATAGTGGTTCGGATGCACCTTTACACTCTGGTGTAACTAATCCAAAATTGGGATATCGTCCATCGTTAAACGATTTTTATTTAGACGGCGGACTTTCTAACGTGCGGGCCTTCAACACCGCCCTAACCGCCGCACAAATAGCGGACTTATACAACAACCCGGAAAAAATAGTACCTACGGGAGTGGATGACACCGCTTTGAAGCTATGGCTACCTATGCAAGAAGGCGCGGGGACTACGGCTTATGATGGTAGCGGTAACGGAAACCACGGGACAATAAGCGGAGCGACTTACGTTAATGGCGTAGGTGCGCCAGTAGCACAGACCGCGGTGATTGATTGGAATAAGGGGACGAATTTGCTTGAGTATTCGGAGCAGTTTGATAATGCTTATTATAGTATCAACAATGTATCAAGGTCAGCAAATGAAACAATTGCACCCGACGGACAAACAACCGCTGACAAAATAACGGGCATATCAACTAACGATCATTATGTTTGGAATACAAGTATAGGCTTAAGTGGTCAAAACACTATTAGTGTATTTGCAAAATATAACGGATACAATATCGGTTTGAGGCCGCAAGGAGTAGGAAGCGGTAAAGCATTTGCAAACTTTGATTTGCAGAATGGCACCATTTTAGGAAGTGGCGGAGTTGATTACGATGATTCAAGCATTACAAGTTTTGGCGATGGGTGGTATCGTATATCTTTGACATTAGACCTATTGTCCGCCTATGGTTTAGGTATTTATTTAATAAAAGGAACAACGGCAACTGAATTGCCAAACTTTACCGCAGACGGCACAAGTGGTTTTTATCTATGGGGCGCACAAGTAAACGCTGGCGCAACATTAACGCCTTACGTTCGCACGGGCGCAACCGCTCAAACCTCCCCCGTATTACTCCCGGCGGGCTTAACAACGGGCCGCGATATCACGGGCGTTAATCTATTTGAAAACGTGCGGAAACAAGGGGCGCTAAATCTTGATGGAAATTCGTGGGCAGAGGCGCACGATAATGAGAGTTTGGATTTTGGTAGCGGGATGACATTGGAGGCTTGGATTAAATTAGAAAATTTAAGTCAAGGGATTTTAGGCAAATGGAATTATGGCGGAAACAAAAGAGAATACTATCTATATTATGTTTCTAGCGGTATTTTACAAGCACATTTTGGACACGGGGCAAGCGCGCAAACTGCTACTATAAGTTATGCTGGCGACGGTTCGTGGGTGCATTTTGTAGGTACTACTGACGGCTCAACAATAACGCCTTATCTTAATGGTGTAGCGGGAACAACCGTAGCACAAACAACGCCTTTAGCTGCATCAGATATCGGCGTTACCATTGGGACAGATAATGGAGGGAATGAAAAATTTATCAACCAACTCGCCCAACCGCGCATCTATAACCGCGCGTTAACGGCCGAGGAAGTGCAACGCAACTACGACGCTGGAAAAAACACATACACTAATTAAAACTAAATCAAAATGAGAGGAAATATTTACATAAGTATTCCGGCAACCGATAAAGAAAACGCATTGCCGGCGGGTATCACTCGTTACGATTGGAACGAATACACCTACAACGACGAAGGGGAAATTGAAACTACAACTTTGATGCATCCTACGTGGAACCAATATGGTGAGAAGTACGCGCCACAATTCGGTGCAGCCGTATCGGTGAGCGTGAACGATGTTGAATTCATAGTTTATGAGATAGAGGCATCTTGGCAAGATTCAGAAGTGAGCGCATTGATTGCGTTGGGTTCGGGATTATCTGTGCCATCCTACACCTTGTACAACGCAAGCGAAGCGCGTGGATTTATCCTTGCGAACAACGACGTTCAACTTTAAACACAACGATCATGCGGAAAATTGAGAAGATCATCATCCATTGCGCTGCAACGCCGGAAGGCCGCGACGTAAAAATGGAAACGATAAAGTCGTGGCACGTAAAAGGAAACGGATGGTCCGACATCGGATATCATTTCGTGATCGAACTTGATGGCGCAATCAAAGCCGGGCGACCATTACATCGCAGCGGTGCGCATACCAAGGGGCAAAACTCGGTATCAATTGGTGTTTGTTACGTCGGCGGTATGGACAACAACAAGAAGGCAAAGGACACCCGTACAGATGCCCAACGTGAATCGATGGACCAATTGATCGGATCATTATCAAACGATCACAAAACGGCTACCATACATGGACACAATGAGTTTAGCGCAAAGGCTTGCCCATCGTTTAATGTATACAAAGAATATGGCAACATCAATGCACCGATAACGGAATTGATAAAGGAAGCTGTAAAGAATAAACCAACCAAAAAACACAAAGACTAATGAAAAGATTTATTGAAATATTTAAAGACGACAACCATTGGAACGAGAAAACGATTTTAGGATTTTTGTCATTCGCCGTGATGGTGATTGTGATTGTGGTGGATGTGGTGACGGGTGCCTTCGGTAAGGACCTCACCATTAACGAATTTACTTACAACTCTTTTTTAATCGTGACACTTGGATCGTTCGGAATCGCCGGGCTTGAAAAGTTTGCAAAGAAAAAAATGTAATGACGACCGGTGATATAAAAGTTTACGCCCTTAACACAACATCATTAATGGTGACGTTGACCAGCCTTGAAGATACTTTGAAAATTATTCTACTACTTGCGTCCATCGGATACACCGCACACCGTTGGTATTTAATGAGCAAGAAAAATAAAGAAGATGCAGAATAGCGCAACCGATTCCTTTGCGGACTTCATCACTGAGATGGAAAACAAAGAACAACCCACTTGCAACCTTGAAAATGCAGAAGACTGTGAAGCGTGCGGATCTTGATTGGCCGTTCGTGATGGCGGTTGTTCGCGTCATCCTTTTGATCCTTGCGTTCTCGATGTTATCGGGATGCAGTTCTCAGTGGCACCTAAAACGTGCGATTGCTAAAGACCCAAAGATCATTTCAGATACAATCGTTCGTATTGATACAACCATTGTAACGGCATCACGCACCTTAGTGGACACCTTAGTTATTCGTGATACAATCGTTCGTGAGATCGTTCGTGATGGCGTTAAAATACGCCTACAAGTAATACATGACACAGTGCGTTTTGATGTAGAGTGTCCACCGGATACTATTCGCGTTGTTCGCAACATACCCGTTGAACGCCTAATCTATAAAGAGAAAAAAGGCGAAGGTTTGATTGTGCGATTAACGAGGTTGATTGGAATCATGGTGTTGCTTGCTTCAATCATTATAGGATACAAAGTTTTAAAATAAACGATCAACGGGGGACCGTTGTTTTGTTGTTGTGGGGGACGTCATTCGTGGCGTTCCCTTTTTTTTAAAATTATTTTTAATTATTTTCTATTAACATTTTGTGGATTCAAATATTTGTGTATCTTTGAAGTGTTGGAACGAACCAACGCAACCAAATACCACGATATGCAAATTTTATTGAACACTAAAACAACAGTTACCGCCGACGGAATTCAGCACTATCAACCAGTGATCTACACTTTCTATCAAGCCGGAAAATATCAACAATGGTGTTGTATGTATAAAAGCCCTTTCACTCTTGATACCCAAGTGAGATTTTACAATAGCGAACAAGGAGCAATAAAAGCACAACAAAGAATGATTAATAAAGGCGGAACAACTTGTCCCGATGCTATCAGAAAAGTTTACATTAATGAATACTAAGATGCAAGAATAGCAAGAAGAGATTTTGGAACGTGAGGGGTTTAACAAACCACAATCAAAAAAAGAGGCCCCAAACGGGGCTTTTTTTACGCCATAAAAAACCCGGCGAATCCAAAGGGTTACGCCGGGTTTTACAACAATTTAAAGATACAAAGAGAGAGCAATGGACAAATTGTTGTTGTGCTTTCGTGGGTGTTTCGTAGATGTTTCGTAGGTGCTTAGGTGTGTATTTTACTGGTTTTTCGTTCTCCTTTTTTACTAATTGGTAGATTTAACGTTGTCCGCGGAGTGAACACATCACGCCCGCTTAGCGCGGCGGTGATTTATACTCACCGTGGCCAAAGTTATCCATCTTAAATGTTAAAGTCAAGTATATTGATAGGGCGTTATCAATATTCTATTCACAATTAATTATTTATTTTACTATTAACAGATTGTTAATCCAAATTTTAGTTGTACTATTGAAGTGTTGGAACGAACCAACGCAACCAAATACCACACAAATGGAAAATTTCACAACAAACGAAGCGAACATGATTAAAGCAATTGCAAACACAAACGTCTTTAATGCGGAACCGGGATTCAGCGACATCACTTTTGAAAACATTGCATCTATTATGAAAGAACTCTTTGATATGGAAACCGCAAGCGCGAAAGGTGTCTTTGGTTCTTTAGTAAAGAAGGGAATGTTTTGGACTGAGGATTGTGGAGATTTTGAGATTGTTTATCCAGCCGGTGACCTTTACACACAAATAGGATGGCAACCGGTAACAGATGATTTTCAAATCGTATTGAAATAACTAACCAACAAACAAACGGGCGGCCAATTGGTCGCCCTATATTAACCAACGCAACCAAACAACCACACTAAACACCATACAATGACAAACGTAATCCAAAAGATTCAGAACATTCTAATAGCTAACGCCGGGCCAATTACATTCACTATATTGATATGGGTCGGGTTGTTTCTATGTGCAATATTATTCGGGGCGATCGAAGGCCTTACAAATGAACCATTGCAATACCGTTAAGATTCCGCAACGTTGCCACGGGATCCCATCACAATTAATTGGCAGCATAAACAAACACTTTTTTATTATGGCAAAAGTAGATTTTGCAAAAGGACACGGAACCATCTTGAGTGGTTCGGTAAAGTATGCACGCTTAACGACTGAATCCGGACCGGATGGAATGTCGGAAAAGTACGGGTGCGATTTGTCCCTTGATCAAGCATCGATCAAAGAACTCACGGACCTCGGAATTATTGATCACGTTCGCGCTAAGGATCCGCAAGGGGAATTCAAACATGATGTTCCAGTTGTGAAGATTAAGTCCATCAACGTGCCTAAAGCATATTTGGCAAACCGCCAATTGTTTGACGGGTTGATTGGTGACGATTCTGAAATCCGTGCTAACGTATGGATTAAGAAATGGGAACACAAAGGTAAAAAGGGCCTTTCAGTTTGGTTGTCTGCATTCGTTATCACAAAGATGGTGGAGTATGAGGCTAAAGATTCTGACGCGTTGTTTGAAGGTCTTCCGGATTTAGGTGACCCAACGCCGGAACAAGTGAATCCGATCCCGGCGTCAAAACCAAACGTCGCAACGGCGGCACAAGCGTTTGACAACGTGTCAAGTGAAGATTTACCATTTTAAATTTTAAAAGCATGGACCAACATTCAAAAGCAATGATTCATGAGATGGTTGAATTCATAAGAACCGATAGAAATATCGACGTAATGAATCGACGACGTGATGAAAAGATTGTTGTTTCCCGTGCGGCTTTGTTCAATGTGTGTCGCGGTTTCTATACCGCGTCCACATTGGGAAAGTATTTCGGAATGAATCACGCCACAGTTTTACACCATCAGAAAAACCACGAAGCGTTGATCTTACTTTCGTTTTACAAATCACTTTGCCTTTCGTTGTCAGAAATACGAAGGCGATATGACAAACAAGCCAAGCGGGAATATTTAGACATCTATGATAAGTACGAACAACTGTCCAAGGAAATGCAATCATTAAGATTGCGCAATGAATTACTTGAAGTAAATTTTAAAGACCAAATACATGAGAAATCTCTTTCGTAAAATGAAGCACCGAAGATTTATCGAATCCCATATTTCATCATTACGCTGGGAATCCTTAAACGTCATCTTGATGGCATCGGCAACACAATGGAATGATGATGTTGTTTCACTATTAAACAACAACGCCTTGTTGATTCGGAAATATGAACGCCGCCGCATGTGGCTAAAATTTTAAGCAATGGAACAAGAAGATAAATTGAAGATGTTTGAGAACGGTGTCAAATTGATTGCGCTTTACCAAGCGACATTGGAACAGATGGACACCATGAAATCAACGGTCCTTTACAAGCATAACATTAAAAAGATGATGCGGACGTTGGAAAAGGAAATTGAAAGATCCATTCGCGGCCCATTGATCCAGCTTGACGCAACCGATGAAACGATGATGTCGACCATTCAATATAAAGTCGAAGCGATCTTGGATTTGTCATTGCAAGAATTGGCCATGCTGAAAATGGTTGTTGAAGATCACCGGGAACTTAATCCAATTAAAGAAAAGTAAAATGAAAAACCAAAGCCATAAATTATTGTCCGTTTATTTTAAAGGCACGCCACGGCATTTGCGTGCGTTAAATGAATATGGGTATCATATTATAAGGAACGTGTCACAAAACAACTATGAGGCACGTGTCACGTCCGAAGAGCAGTTCGCTGCATCACTAAAAAAATTAGGCGTCCTTACTTATAGGGTCGATCAAATAGATGAAGACCAATGAACCTAAACATCGAACACCACAAACGTCTTATGGTTAAGGCGGCGTTGAAAAAGTACCGGTTCAAAAAACAAGCAGCCGAAGCGCTGGGAATCACCGTGAAATATTTGACGATAATAGAGCGATTGAGATGAACGCCCCCTTATCACATAACCATCAATGTCTCGAACACACAAGATGGTAGCGGTCAATAATATTTTATGTATGAATAAGGTTTAGCATTGCCATATTTCATCTTAATATAGCAAATATGTATAAAATATATAGATTTAAAACTATCTATTGTTACAATTAGCACACGAAGATAATTTTAAGAACGGTAAACTAATTTAGAAATAATGAAATTCGAAACAAAATACATAGG
>Ga0222651_1001632_pt1 | contig 10713 bp, 7 predicted proteins | sample AntAcemetagen369_FD_179855 | JGI IMG/M metagenome (GOLD analysis project Ga0222651, IMG submission 179855) | Saline water microbial communities from Ace Lake, Antarctica - #369 | ecosystem: Environmental > Aquatic > Non-marine Saline and Alkaline > Saline | place: Antarctica: Ace Lake | collected...
CTAGCTATCTTCTTTTTCTAAGGGGGGTCAGCATCCGCCAGAACGGCAGTTACTTATAAGTTGGGCTTTAAAGGGGTCAGCATGCTCCAGTATATCCAATTCGCTATTCACCAATGAAAAGGATCAGAAAATTATTATCCTGGAGACAAAAAGAAAAGTAAAGGAGGTTTTGCAAAAGAAAAAAATACTGGAATTGGAGAATATAGCCCAGAAAGCAAAATTTAGAGGTATAATCATTATTCTAATATTACTACTGATCACCTGCAGTATATGCATTTTTTCTTATCTGAAAGTAAAAAATAAAAATAAACTATTGCTTCTTAGAACAATAGACCTAGCAGAGATACAGCTTAAAATGAGCGAAAAACTTAGTGAAATAGAATATTCCGAAACCCAATGGTCCGTTGAAAGAAAAAGTGGGGATATCCCCAAGACCCAGCCTAAAATTGACAAGGATATTAAGAATATTATTTTGACCAAACTTGCTAACTTGGAAAAGGGAAACTTTTTCTTGGACCCAAATTGTAATTTACATCAACTTTCCGAACAACTAAAAACCAATCCCAAATACCTATCCCAAGTCATAAACCAGGAAAAAAAATCCAATTTCAACAACTATATCAATGAATTAAGAATAAACTTCCTGCTACCCAAATTGCTCAAGGATATCGAATTCAGGAACAGCAAATTGAGTTATATCGCTATTTCATTAGGCTATAACAACCTAAACACCTTTAATGCGGCATTCAAAAAGAGGATGGGTATCCTCCCGTCCAACTTTATCAATGAACTGAATAACAGTTTTGAAATTAGGAATAAATCCCTGAAACTTCCCTATAAATTAAAAAAGATTGGCTAGTAAGGTATCCTTATACTATAAAACCCAAATGGTATTTTTTATTCCAGACACCCATATTATAGCGCTTTGTCCTTTAAACTATGGTATTCCCTTGTTGCAGGCTGTACACGATAAGGTTCATAAATAGTTCTACAATAAGCATTATATCGTAGCATAGTGATTTCTCGATGCACATGGATAATACTTTGAAGTATTTTGGGAGCTTTCCGTTTAATTAGGCATATCCGTTACATGCTTGCATACCATTCATATTCCTAAAAACATATCAAAAGAAAAAGGCAGTATCCACTTGTGGGTACTGCCTTTAAATTAAAATAACAGAAACTAATTAACTCAAACCTTAATCCATTACATTTAACTATATGAATTAATCTTTTAGGATGCTTTCTTAATTATACCCAGGGTTTTGAGGTGTTAAATTTGGATTGTTGATCAATTCTTGCTCTGGAATTGGGAACAACAAATGTTTCTCCTGTAGCGTTTGATCGGAACTAAGATTTACGTGTCCTACGAAATCATCAAACCCACCTGTTGCACTGTTCAGTACTTTTCTCAGGCGTACCATATCGAACCAAGTGATTTGTTCATAGCATAGCTCATGCCATCTTTCCTTCCATACAGCCTCCCTTAAGGATGCCTGGGTAAAAGCACCCAGAACTGGAGTGGTCAGCTGTGCACGATCTCTTATCCTAGTCAGGGCATCAACGGCATCCTGATTAGGTCCTGTATCCTCATTGGAGGCTTCGGTATAAATCAATAATACCTCGGCAAAACGAATTATAGGCATGTTCAGATTGTCTCTTGCCGTACCTGGCACACCAAAGGTACCGTTGGCAGTAACATTAAAGTGCTTAAAAACATAAGGTGCTCCCAAATCGAAAAGCTCACCATTACCGTTGGTATAGTAACTGCTATAAAACCAACCCTCACGGTCTACCGCTCTCAAGTCTCCAGCCTCATATGAGAGGTAGAATTCTTCTTCGGGCACTGTACTTCCCGTTCCGGATGGCCCGCGATAAGTTACTGGCTGAAAGTTAGGAAACATGTTGCCCATTGGGTTTCCAGCAACTTCATCATTGTATTGTAGGCTAAAAACATGTTCTACAATGTTCTCCAAATTTTCGTCATGTACTTCCCCATAAGTATCAAAAAGCCCTAATTGTCCGGCATTGTCTATGACCTCCTTGGCCTTACTGGCAGCATCGGCATAGCGAGCGGTTTCATTAAGAGGATTACCGGCCATGGTAAGATACACCTTGGCCAATAAGGATTTAACAGCAGCTTGGGATACCCTACCACTCTCATCTGTCCATGATAATCCTGCGCCTTCGGCCGCCACTAAATCAGCTACTATTTGATCATAGACTGCACTCTGAGGGCTACGGGTCGGGTTAAAATCCTCGGAGCTAGCACTTTGAGGCATTGTAATCAAGGGAATATCACCCCATAGTCTAACGGCATAAAAGTAAGCCCAGGCCCTGAAAAACCTTGCTTCACCCAATACTTTGTTTTTTTGAGCCTCGGCCATATCTATACCAGGTACATTTTCAAGCACCAAATTCGCATTGGCAATTACTTTGTATACGCCTCGCCACCAGTTTGAAATATGTCCGGTATTAGCATCGAACGATAAGGAATACAAGTTGTTCAAATCGGAGTTCTGTGCCGTTTGGGTAGTGGAAGTTCCAGTGGGAGCTTCCAATAATTGCCAGTTAGACGAGAAGATACCTGCTCCATCCCCCACAAACCTCGCATCCGCATAAACGGCAGCAATGGCCGATTCCGCATGTTTGGCCGTGGTGTAAAAACTCTCCGGTGTCAGGTTTGATGGATCGGATTCATCCAAAAAATCGGAACAACCTACCGTTGTAAGCAACATTAGCGAACAGAGGTAAAACTTTCCAATGTGTTTTGTTATATCAAATTTCATAATATCTTATTTTAAATTTTATTAATTACAGACCGACTTGCAGACCAATTACGAAGGTTGTCGATTTTGGATATTCATGCCACTTCATTCCTTGTGAGAAGACATTGTTGCCTTCACCACCACGAATAGGGGTTACCTCGGGATCACCAAGTAGTTCATCATGGGTCAGCAAAAAGAAATTTTGTGCCGAAGCGTACAGTCTCAATTTATTCAAATGCATACTCTCAACCAAGTTTTGATCAAAAGTATAGCCCAACATAATGTTCCTACCACGCAGAAAATCTCCATCCTTTACCCAATGGGAATCCACATTGGTAACATAACCTGCACGTGTATCCCTAACCTGGGCAATCATGGTATCCTGATTATCAGGAGTCCAAGCGTCCAAAACCGTAGTATAACTATTGGCAAGGGCTTGTCTGTCCTCACTGGAGTGAAGGTTCATGTCCATTACGTCGTTACCCCAAGAATATTGAAGTTCCAGGGTAAAATCAATATTTTTATAGGAAACATAATTCGTAATTGTTCCCCAAGCTGTTGGGTAGCCATTTCCTATAATAGACCTGTCCTCATCATTAATAATATAATCCCCATTGAAATCCTTGTACTTTATATCTCCAGGTAAAATAGTTAGTCCGTTTCTATAACTTACAAATTTAGCGGCTTCTGCGGCCTCATCTGTACCCCAAGTACCCAAACGGGTAAGACCCCAATAAGCACCTACAGGTTCACCTACCCTAATAATACTAGTTTGGTTGGTGATACCAGGCCCACCCACTCCAAAGATATCGGATGGCGCGGCCAAGGAAAGTACTTTGTTCCTGTTCATGGAAATATTGAAGGAGGTATTCCAGGTTACATCAGCTGTTGCTATGTTCTTTGTGGATAACCCAAGTTCAAGACCCTTGTTCTGCATGGAACCAACATTTCTTCTAATAGTTGCATACCCACTGGATTGTGGCACAGGTGCATCCAAAAGCATATCGGTAGTTTTTCTATAGTAATAATCCGCTTCCAAGCTAATTCTATTATCAAATAGGCCTAATTCTAACCCAATATCGTATTGTGCGGTCTTTTCCCATTTCAAATCCGGATTCGCCAATCGATTTAAGCCTGTTCCTCCTATACGACTATCCCCCCATATGGTGGCATAGTTGGAGCTCAAAAGGGACAGTGAAGAATACGGAGGTATTTCAGAGTTACCTGTAACCCCATAACTGGTTCTAAGTTTTAGATTGGAAATCAGAGCGTTGTCTACAAGAAAATCCTCGTCAGAAATCCTCCAGGCAACTGCTGCCGAGGGGAAAAAGGAAAACTTATTGTTGTCCCCAAATTTCGACGAACCATCTGCCCTACCGGTAACCGTAAATAGATACTTGCCATAAAGGTTATAATTCAATCTTCCAAAATAGGAGTTCAGTGCTTCCCTGTTAGCGGAAGACTGTACCGCTATATTATCCGATCCTGCACCCAAGTTGTTGAATTTAAAAAAATCAGTAGGAAAATTTCTGGAATCTGCGTTGACAAAGAATTCATTGGATTGTTGCCAAGATATCCCCAATAAGGCCGTCAATGAATTGTTTTCATTAATTTCCTTGTTATAGGTCAAGTAGTTTTCTATAGACCAAAAGGTCTGCTTTTCGTTGCTTGATTGCGCTCTAGCTACCGCATTGTTATCCAGTACACTGTTTCGGAATTCATTGTTCTCCTGGGTAAGGATATTGGCACCGATTACAGTCCTCATTTCCAATTCCTTGGTAAAGTTGACATTGGTATAAAAACTTCCAGCCGTTGTTTGAGTATTTAAAATATACTCATTATTGTCAAGCCAGTTCACTGAATTTCGGGTACCTTCCGCGTAGGGGTAATCCCTGTTATTGGCATATAGACCTTCCAACGGTCCACCCGTATGTCTTACCGCAGGGAGAAAAGGATAATCCTCCACCATTCTACGTGGCACTTGGTCATTGGTATCTGCCAAATTCTCCGTCTGGTTATTATAACTTAGGGAACCTCCGATCTTTAACCATGTCTTAATTTGATCATCGATTGAAAAACGCCCAGAATAACGTTTTAAATAGGTATTCTTTAGCAGACCTTGTTCATCCCTAATACCTAGTGAGATGGCGTAAGTAGTTCTTTCATTACCACCGGAGAAACCCACTTGATGGTTTTGAGATAAATTATGCTGCACCACTTCCTTGGACCAATCGGTATCGTAGATGGCTTTACCATCACTATCGAAAAGATAAGCTACATTAGGATTAGCTCTTTTAAGCCTAGGCTCGTACTGGGCATATTTCCCAGCGTCCCAGCCATCTGGGTCAAATTTCTGGGTGTTCTGCCAAGAAAGTTGCTCTATCTGGGCATACTGTTCGGAATTCAGAACCTTAGCCCTATTGGGACCAAATTGGTTTATACTGTATTCCACATCGTAGGTAACCCTACCCTGTCCGGCACGACCTCTTTTGGTGGTCACCAGAATAACACCGTTAGCACCACGAGCACCGTAGATTGCAGTGGAAGAAGCATCTTTCAACACTTCTATCGATACTACATCATTGGGGTTTAAATAATCAATGGCCGAACTAAAGTTAGCTTGATTACCTTGAGGTAACTGAACTCCATCTATGACGTATAGTGGGTTGTTAGAGGAGTTTATGGAGCTAAAACCCCTAACCCTAATGTTAGATTTACCCCCCGGGCGACCTGAGTTCGTGTTCACCTGTACCCCGGCAATCTTACCGGCCAATGCCTGATTTAAGGATGTAGCAGGACGCTCTTGAAGCTGATCGGCATCCACTTGCCCAACAGCACCGGTAAGATCCGATTTCCGCTGACTTCCGTATCCGATTAATACTACCTCTTCCAATTCGCTGGCATCCTCTTCCAAAACTGCATTAATTGTAGATTTTCCGCCAACAGGTATTTCCATAGTTTTGAAACCTATATAACTGAAAACTAAAGTGGCATTACTACTTACATTTTCCAATGAGTAATTACCGTCAAAATCTGTTTGGGTTCCATTGGTTGTCCCTTTAACCAATACGTTCGCCCCAGGCAAAGGTCCGGATCCATCCGAAACACTTCCTGTCACTGTTTGTGCCCCCGCCAGCCCGAAACATAAAAATGCTCCAACAAGCAATAGGCATTTACCTAGTGTAATCTTCATAAATAAATTTTTTAGTTAGTTAATTATTTTTAATTGCATGCCCTACCGAGTTAGAAGTTTAAACATACAATGGTTAAATATATCTTAAGGAAAATGGAAAGGTGCGGATAAAGTAAGAAAGAACTCTAAAATTCATGAATTTTAGAGTTCTTTCTTACTTTATATCAAATATTCCTGTACTAAATGTATATGAATCTTATGGTTAACTTCAAATAAAAAAATATTAATTGGAGCTTAGTACTGCGTGTTAAGAATTATTTAACCCTTTAAAGACATTGTAAATACAATAGAGATGTATCTTTCTTTGATTAGTTGATTTGACCATAGCTTTGGTGAAATATGCTTTTAACTCATGGCCAGTATAGCTCAAAGTCGGGAGATTTTGCACAGCGGTTTTGGAATTTGTATTTTCTACTCATACCTATTTTATTGACTATTATATTTTTCCTCCTCTAGCTCTGTGATGGTCACTGTTGTCGGCACGAGCGTGACGCTCGCGCCAGCGGTGGGAACTACCATAATATTTGTAGTATTCTTATTTTTTATTTATAAGATTATTCATGTTAGGATATTTATTAAAGAGTAGCTTGCATTTATTGAGGCATAGAAATTAGAAATACTTCCTAAATAGGATTGGGAAAGATGATGTGGAATTTAATTGTGGGAAATTGAAGGAAATTCTCGATACTTTTACATTTGGAATTGATTTTTTAATGGAATTAAAATATGTTTTCTCCTGGGCTTGATTGAAATTCCATAAGGCTATTTAATTTTCCTGCTACCTTGTTTATGTGCCGCGCTTTCCTTTTGGCTTGTATTGATTAAAGTAGGGAGATTATGATAAGTGAGGTAGGTGATATATTAAGGATGTTTAGGTGTTTTGTAGAACGCACAAACCTAATTAGGTATTAATAAGTTGCCAAATATTCAGCGGCCGTCATTACCGGGATTTTGGATTTTTTGAAGTCTTTAAGGTTTCTAGTAATTATCAGATCTAAATTTTGTTCAACTGCTGTATGGTATTGAATTGCATCTTCAAAATCTTTGAAATCACTATCAAGAGATAAGTTGATTATTTTGTCATCCATTGGCAGAACATCTACAAGAACTTTAAATTTCCTTAATATTTTTCTTAAGTTTTCTATTTTGAGACTTTGTGAGAGTATATAGTATGTGTTTGCCAAAGTTAAAGAGGACACAAAAAGGCGAACCTGGTTTTTATCAGAAAGAGAAAATAATTGCTGAGCTTCAGAAAAAAACAATTCACGTTTCGCCAGTAAGTCTAGGACAATATTTGTGTCTACCAAAATTTTGTCCATTACGAATATTTTTCAGATAAGAAGTCGTTGTACTCTTTTCTGTAATCACTTTCTTTTAAATCTATAATCCCAGTTAAACTTTCGACCAATGGAGTAACATCAAAAATTTCATTTTTGTCGTGGGTAATTTTATTAAGATAATTTTCTATAAGTTTAGAAAGGCTAATATTTTGCTTTTTAGCATAAGTTTTGGCATTGTTGATGACATTTCTGTCAAGCTTTAAAGTCAATTTGGATTCCATGACAAACATATATACGTATAAAGATAATATAATTATACGTGTAATGCAAATTTTTTAGTTATTGAATAGCCGTAGGACCTGTAAATAAGGCTAGCACTGTTCCCATTTATCGAGACCGTATCCTTTACCCCAAAACAATCAATTTCCAATCCTGTCCGCCTGCACTATAGGTTTTTAAATCTTTAAACCCTACCGCATAATGGGCCTCCAAGGAACGCAGGTTGTTAGAATCCACTTCGGTGATAATGCTGTTAAAATCTGGTTGAATGGTATTTCTCATGGTTTGGTACAGTTTTCTAAAAATGCCCTGCCGCCTATATTCCTTGTCTATACAAATTTGCCCCATTACCATATAGGGTTCCGATTTGAACATTACCATTGCTATCTCCTTGAACATGGGTTTTAAAACCTCTATATCGTTTCCAAAACGGGGATGCATGCAGAGCGCATAGCCCACAACTTTATCTTGGGCCTTGGCAATGATATGGGGACAGGCGGCATTCATCTCTGTTAGGAGTTCCAAAGTATGGGAAACGGTAACAAAACCTTCTTTTTCCTTTTCGCCTGAATTAAGGTTGCTTATCAGGTTCTTTTGTTGCAAGCTTAGTATTTGTTGTAATTCGCTGTCCCGGGTACAGCTCGTAAACACTACCTCCATCTTATTCCACTTTTAACCAATCCTTTCTATTCTTCAATACCTGTTTGCTGACTTTACCGCCATCCTTCTCCATTAATTCTATGGTATAGGTGGGATCTCCAGTTAAAACAACAGTGGTAGTTTTTGGAATGCCAAATCGGGTATAGGCTACCTGTACACTTTCCCCTACCTTAAATGATGCAATTAATTCCCCAAAACTCTGGTTAGAAGTGAGGGGGAAATTGTTTATCGCTGTAATTACGTCCCCATAATCCAGCCCTGCGGTATAGGCTGGACTCCCAATGGTGGTATTACGTTGTACAATTCCCGCCCCAAATTGGTTGATGTTGATACTTGCCCCAAAATATGGTTTGTCAGTGGCACACTTTAGCACTATGCCAACAGATTTGAACAGCTCCTCATAATCTGGCATAGCACTTTTATGGATATATTGATCAAAAAAATGATTTCCAAATTCCTTTCCGGCGTATTGCACCAAAGTTTCACGTAAGTCGGACAACGTATAGGGAATTTCCTTTTTTCCATAGGTCTGCCAAACTAATTTCATGTAATCATCCAAGTTCATCTTGTTTTGTCGCAACGAAAGGTCCAGGGCCAATCCCAAAACACTGCCATAGGAATAATAAGAGATAAAGGTGTTATCCCTATTTACAGGATCTACGGAAGTGGCGGCGTCCACAAAGGGTGCCTGATAGCTCATTTCTATGGGATTAAAGAACTGTTGGGCGGGTGAGTTCCAAACATAGTTGAAAGTGCCCGTAAGGCCCTCTACATATTCCTTAGGGGTGATGATGCCTGCGCGACAAAGGATAAAATTGGTGTAATAACTGGTAAAACCTTCCGCAAACCAAAGTTCTCCGCTCATATTGGCTTCGGCAAAATTGAAGGGCTCCAAGTCCTGTGGCCTAATACGTTCCACGTTCCAGCAATGAAAAAATTCATGGGCTACGGTGCCTATATTGTTTTTCATGCCACCTTCTGCGAACCCTTCCCTGTCAGTAAGAATGGTAGAATTCCTATGTTCCATTCCATCGCCGGAAGCATTGGGGATATAGCAGGCCAAAAAGGTATAGGTTCCATAATCGTAATTGGGAAGTTCCCCAAAAACGTCTCTTTCAGCTAAAACCACTTTTTTGACCTGCTCAAAATAAGTGTCCAGTTCGGCTTCGGTACCGTTGTGGTGCAATACAAATTCTATGGTTTGTTGCCGGCCATTATGGTCCACAGTAAATTGGCGTAGCCCATAATTGCTGATTTCGGTTGGGCTATCCATAAAGTACTGTAGGTTGGGGGCGGTATAGGTAGTACCCATAACCTTGGGCATTTGGGTGGCCACTTTCCAGTTGAGGTCTTCCCGTACCTTAAAGTCTACTTCTATTTTCCGATTACTCAGATCGGTCACGTACATAAAGGTAGCCGGGATATTTAGATGGGCATGGGTCTCATCTATTTGTGCATAGGTGCCATCCCCACGATTGGCAAAAAGAGTATAACTTATCCTCACCTCCCCATCATGACCGCTAATGTCCCATTGGTAGGGATTGGGCCTTTTAATTTCCAAGGGCTTTCCCTTGCCGTCCGTAGCCTTAAAATTATATACATTTTTTGCAAACTCGTGCAGGGCATAGCGCCCAGGGGAGGAGCGGCCCATACGTACCGATAGTACCCCGGGATTCAGCTGGGGAAAGGAAGCTGTGATTTCCGCCTCATGATGTACGGCATTCTCAAAGGATATGGTATAGCGGTTGGTCTGACCTTTTACGCTAATGGAAATGATAAGGAATAACAGGCTAAGGATTCTAAATTTCATCCATTTAAATATTTTGTGCGATTCTATAAATGAACCTAATAAAAAAATACTGCTAACGTTAACCGCTTAACCTTTGCCTAAAACAATTAATATTTTAGGCTTAATGCATAGGATTCAATCGCGATACTATTGCTTATTGTGGAAAAAAAGCCAATAGACTGTTCCCAATATTATTTTTACAAGGCTTTGTATTAACGAATATACTATTTAAATACAGGATATACTACATTTGCAATATGACCTATTTCCCAAAAAAATTGATGGTAAAACTCACCGAAAGACAGGCCAATAATGCGCTTCGGAAGTTGCCCGTGCCCAATGGTCTGATCGATTTTTCCTCTAACGATTACTTGGGATTTGCCAATAACAGTGCCATATTTGAAAATTCCTCCAATATCTTGGAAAGGAAAGGTATCATTGCCAATGGGGCTACGGGGTCAAGGTTGTTAACAGGGAATAATGAGCTCTATGGGGAGTTGGAAGCTTTGTTGGCAGATTTTTATGGTTCAGAACGGGCCCTGGTATTCAATTCGGGTTATGATGCCAATATTGGATTTTTTAGTGCCGTGCCACAGCGTACAGACGTTGTTTTTTATGACGAACTGTGCCACGCCAGCATCCGGGATGGCATTGGATTGGGTCGTGCACAAAGCTATAAGTTTAAGCACAACTCCGCGGAAGATTTAGGCCAGCTGATAGACCGAGTGCGGGAAAGCAAAACCG
>Ga0222651_1001635_pt1 | contig 10699 bp, 8 predicted proteins | sample AntAcemetagen369_FD_179855 | JGI IMG/M metagenome (GOLD analysis project Ga0222651, IMG submission 179855) | Saline water microbial communities from Ace Lake, Antarctica - #369 | ecosystem: Environmental > Aquatic > Non-marine Saline and Alkaline > Saline | place: Antarctica: Ace Lake | collected...
TTCTCTGTCGATAGACTATCTGATAAAAGACTGACTAAATTTCGCTCACTTTTTTCATCAGGATGTTGTTTTTGATAGAGCTTGCCTATTCTTATAATGGCTTCAGTATCCAAGATGTTTAAAAGTAATTGGGGCTTGGCCAGTGATTTGTCATATTCTATACTTCTAAATTTGTAATGCAACGTTGGTATTGCCACAGCTATCACACCTGCTGATGCTAATAAAACAAACTTTTTCCTTTCCATTTTTGTAGTTTTAGGTTTCAAAAGTTATTGTCGTTGTTCACAAAACGAATGTTTGCAAACGGTATGAATATGTTGCGTTTGGCATTTTGTAACACTTCATTTTCAACTTACAATTAATTTTATTTAATGCTAACATCTTCATATTTAGCACTATATTATTTTTTGTACACAGTTAATGTTTGTGTTTAAGGTAATGAGCCTTCAAAATATCTTCACTAAAATCATCCCTTTTATCTCTAAATATTGTATGAATATGATCACCTTCATAAATCCAACCGGCATTGTCATATTCAATTAAAAAATCTGGACCATTAATCACATAATAGTGATTTGATATTCTTTCATTACCACCGATCCATCCAAAATAAATTTCATTTAATCCGTTTTTTATTAATTTTTCATAATAATAGCCTGCTTTATCTCTTTCGAAGTTTCTGAGGTATTCCATGATAAGGTATTCTAACTGTTTCTTTTGTTCAATATTTAATTCACTACCCTTTATTCCTTGATATGTAGTAAGTCTTTGCGGTTTACCAGGTGCGGTGATGATATCTTCAGGAAAATCTTCACTTATAATAGCCTTGATTTTTTGTTCCTGAGAAAACATATTAAAAAGTTCCAGTCCATAGTCTTCCTCTTTGCTCAATGGTCTCATCCCAGCATATTGAGTGACCCTCACTAATGCGGGATCGGTACCAAGAAAAAAAGGTGTGATAGAAACTTGACCATTGACTGATGTTATATTAAGTGATATATGATGCCCCTCTAATTTTAATCCCCAGACATCTTCCTCTAGAACATTACCCCAAATCGAAATATAATAGTAGCCATGCCCCCATTTAAATATTCTGAGCTCAGCAATAACTTGGTCATCAATCAATTTATTGGAATGGGCTATTTCATATATTTCAAGTAAGTAGTCATCGACATGCATAATGTTAGTTGTCTTGAGATATCCCTGTGAACTGAATACTGTCGTAAGAATGTCGTGAAAACTTATCTTGCTTTCTTCCGACAGATCTCCGTACTTGATTCCTGATCGTTCTGCCAGACCAACTGGCAGGTTAGTCCATTTTGTCCGAAGCGTATCATTAAATTTGAAGGTTGCTAATTTTAGTTCCTCTTCATTTAGGGTGGATTGAAATCCAATAATAGTTTTTGCAAGATTGGCTGAAGATTGGCTATAAGAATTACCAGATATAACCAGAATCATCAAAGCAAGTAGAAAAATTCTCTTCATTTTAAAGTTTAAATTGTGTACAACAATGGGATAGAGTTATTGATGATATCCCACTTATGTAAACTAAGATAATAAATTAATATAAGCGGCTTAAAATCAGTCTGATAATATTTGGATTGAAGACTACCACATTATATACTATAACCGATTTATCATTAGTGGGTGCAGGATTCTTTCATCAAGTTATAGCCCGTGACAACCTTCCTGACCTAAGTATACACTGAACTTTTTACCAAACTACCTGAATATCTCTTCCTTTAAGGAATCTACCTGATTGACAATAGATTTAAGAAAATTGAATTCATTAAAAACTCAAACACATTTATTATCGAGATCTTTTAATTTTTTTGGTAGGGTTTTTCTGCTTTGAGTTGTTATTAACCAAAGTAGATGTACTACGAACCCAAATTCTAATAAATTTTTAAAATGATTATGCAAGAAAAAAAAGATGATTTCCTAATCAAATTTGAATTTAAACCTATAAATATTTTAATAATGAAAACAATTAAAAAAACCTCCATTGCTGTATTATCAATTTTGGCTTTTGTATCCTGTAGTAAAAACGACGAGAAAACAGCAAATGATTTACCTGCTGGTATCGCGCTTAAGGCAGATGTCATGATAAAAGTAGGTGATTTGCCACAATCCATTTTGGATTTTGTCGCCAACGAATTTCCTGACCTGACCATCAGAAAATCGGAACAAGAGGACAATGGCAACTTTGAGGTTAAATTAAGCAACGGTACCGAGATTGTTTTTGATGCAAATGGCGGCTTTTTAGGTGTTGATGACGACAGTGAAGAAAATGGTGACTTTGATGATTCCGAAATTGATATTGCGACCATTCTCCCCAATATCATGGCATATATAGAAGCTAATTATCCAAATTTTAATATTAAGGAGGCATCTTTGGAAAATAATGATCACTACGAAATAGAGCTCAGTGATGATATTGTCTTGATCTTTGATGCAAACGGTGAATTCTTGGGTATTGGTGTTGATGAAAATGATCAGGATGGGGATGGTGAATATGAATGGGGAGAAGGTGATCATCATGATGATGGAGAAAATATAGACCCTGCGGAATTACCTGATATGGCAATTGCCTATTTAGCGGAAACTTATCCCGAATTGACCATATTACATGCGGAAATAGAAGATCATGGGGATTTTGAGGTGACCATGAGTAATAGACTGGAGGTTTATTTTGATTCCGAAGGAAATTTCATTTCTGAAGATGAAGATTAAAATGATTGATATATCTGGTTAGAGGGATTTTCCCATGGACCATTAAATTATAATTCACCCTTATCCAACAGCATCACATGCAAGTTGGATAAGGGTTTTTTTATATTTTTTTAAAGAACGTTCCCATAGCAAAATAAGCTGCCGATTTTTGGAAAAGGAATAAAGATTGGTTTTCTTGACATACCACATCACACACTATTACTGATCTTCTGTATGATGAGTGTTGAACGTAATGCGGGAAAAACAACCTTCCTAAACTGGTTGAATGAAATTTTTCAAGGCAATATAACCATTAATAAAAATAAAGACTTCAAGAGTGGATTTAATACCGACTGGGCGCCCAGGCTTATCATTGCCGTGTACGAGGTACTCCTGGACAAGAAAGAGGACATTGAGCGACTTAAAAACCTATCCATAGCCAAATCATACAAAAGCGAGGTAAAGGCAAAGACAAAGTGGAAGGTGACTTTTTATGAAAATTTATTCTCAACTCCAACAACGAAGAAAACTTTGTTTACATAGACGACCAAGAAATTCGCTATTGGGTACGAAAAATAATCCCATTTCCGAAAGAGGAAGAAAATCCCGATATGCTGGACCAACTGAAAGGAGAATTGCCCAAGTTCATGCACTTTATCAATTCCAGGAGCATTGAGAGTAAAAAGCGTGCGAGGATAGGGTTAACCAAAGAGCAAATCCAACCCCCTGCACTGGACGTATTGATAAAAGGTAATAAAACTTTTGTATCCAGGGAAATGGAGCAGATACTCCAGGATGAATTTGACATGCTTGAAACCGGGGAACTAAAATATTATGTTGCAGACTTGGTGGAAAAGTTGGCCAAAAATAATATTAGGGTAAACTCTCTTAACATATCTGAGATCCTAAAAAAGCAGTATGGGAGGAGGTCATAACGAAAAATTGTCGAATTTAGATTTGTCCTAAAATGGGTAAGGCTACACTCATAAATAAAAAGTAATCTATTCCACTATAAATCTCTTGTGCACTGCCACATACTTACCGTTTTGGGTATACCCCTCTAGGGTTACCCGATAGACCCCATCAACGTCGGAAGCATAGAAGATATGTGTCATTTCTTTAGACAATAATTCAATATTGGGCTCCCAATATAATTGGGTTCTGTAATCTGGAAGTCGATTATACGATGCTTCCGAGTAATCTGGAAAAGCACTTATTTTGTCGGGTAATGGTCTTATCAATTCAAATTCTTGTATATATGGTCCCTCCAAAAGAGGTGCAAAGCTTTCCTCCTTGGTCGTGAAATCTATTATTCCTCGATATATTTTTGGCCCATAGCGGTACGTTTGCGGAAACACCCTAATACTTTCAAACTCCTTAGCACTATGTTCCAATATATCATTGGCATCCTCTACCAAAATACCGTCCATCAAAAGTAATGGGTCCAAAGAACTAAACGGCCCAGTATTCAGTGGACTATAGGGATCAAAAACCTCAAATACTCTCTTCCCGCCTTTATTCCTTAATCTAGCTAGGGTAACTACTTCTACGAACGTATCTTCCAAAGAACTAAATCGGGTATAATCGTCCAAAATAAATGTGGTGGCCAAACCACCATAAAAAAGATTTTCAGAATTACTCCCTACCACTTCCTTGTCTTGCGCAAAATAGGCGTTTTCGATCTGTGTTTGAATACTTCGTTCTTGCAACCATTCCCTAAGGCTTGGATCTATCTTTAAGTCCGTAAAACTGCCCTTCTCCTTTAAGCGTAATTCTTTATTATCTAAAATAATTTCATACTGGTCTCTATTAGGTTCGTCAATTTGAATTATACAATTCCGAGTGTCGTACGGTTCGTCTATAGAAATATAGAAATGTCCGGTGTAATTGGTCTTTACCGACTTAAAAACATAATTTTTCCCGGGAATACTAAATGCCACGACTTTGTTGGCCACGTCTTGCTTATTGTTGCTGTTTATAATTCTACCAGATAGTAGTTCTCCTCGTAGTTCGGGAAGGTAAAAATCGTTCCTTTTTTCAACTTCGACAGCTTCCTCTGCCTTGAGGGAAGGGGAAATTTCAATGGGGTCGACCTTACGTACTGAAAGCACATAATTCCCATATCCAAATTTTTCATTTGGATTTACAACGCTAAGGGATATCTTCCCCCGCTTCTTGTAGGAAGGTTTGTCGGTCTTTATTAAAAGACCATAGGACGGGGATTGTTGCGTATCGTCTAGGACAGTATCACTGTAAGACAGTACCTTCTTGCCTAGAGAATGGTCATTTTTAAAATTCGTAACTGGTTTTATATAGGAGTTGATTATATATAATTTGCGCTGCGCAATAGCATTTTCTAAATTGTTCAAGGAAAAATTTGTATGCCCCAAAAGCCAATAGACTCCCGTTTTTAAAGACGTCGGAATAAAGTAAGTACCATATGCCAAGCCATTCTTCTGTTTTAATTTATGAGTAAAAATTACCGAGTCATTATCGGCTATTAAGGACACATACGAAATCTTGCTCAGCGAGCTTGTCCTACCAGATTCGGTAAGGTTATATATTTCATAGTGTAAGCGTTCTCCACAAATCAATAAATCGGCGTTCGTTACCAATTGTGGAATTTCCTTTGGAAATACTTCCTTTGACACCGAAATTTGGTCACGGCCTATTTGGGCTTGCCCTGCATAGCCCACAAACAATAATAATATGAATACAATTCTTTTGTTCATGGTCAGTCTTCCCAAAAATCGGGTTTTACGTTTGATGAAAATGATGTGCATACGGAACATTCAGGTTGGGAAATATAAATTTTAGTAATTATTCCCGACTCCTCATAAAAATAAATTTGATAATTTTCCAGTTCAAGTTTTCTTTTCAATTCCTCTGTCAAATTTTCAAAAACAAGATTTTCACACTCCACAAAAAAAGCAGGTAGCTCCAATCCGAAATCATTATAATTAAAATAAATTCTTTGCGAACTAACGGAAGATGCCTCAAAAAAACCCAAAACCTTTTCTTCGCTATTGGTCTCAGACCTTACATTGCCAGTGACATAACCTGGTTGGCCTGGTGATAGTAAGCTGCCAGCATTACTCAAATTTTCAAGGATAGCATAAAACGTATAGGCCTCAAGACTTTGAACATATTGTTTTACCAAAATGCTATAACGTTCCCTAAGCATAGGATCACCCTTGTCTATAAACCGTATCGGGAACTGAAGAACTTTATTTTCGCTTAAATTAGAAGAGGAAGTCTGTAAAATTCCCTTTGATCCAACGGAAGAATAACAGATGAAATCTTGTTCTATTTGGGTAAGTTCAAGCCCATAAGTTCTTGTAAAATTGTTGTAGTTCACAATTTTCCAATCAAACATTTTCGGATGAGGTAGTTTAACCTTGTAGGTTTCTTCATATTCATATCTGAAATATTGACCGTTACCGCTTGTATTATCGGTATCAACGAAAACTTCTATTCCCTCTTTTTCATTCTCCGAAATTAATTCGGTATATAAACGAGTGATAGGAATTGCCGCCTGAATTTGTACGGGCTTTGAAGTATAACTTTTGCCATCACCGGTATTTATGTTCAATGTATAGGATATATTTTGTTCTGCTTGAAATTCTTCGTCAGAAATATAATTGCCTGATTCAGTGTCCTGCGTAAAATTAAAGATGGCTCCATTACTATTCTTAATACTAACCGTAGCATTATCCTCTATTTTCTGACCGAAACTTTCCAGTGAAATGGTTCTCGATAATTTAACTACCTGATGCCGCATTTCATTGGTAATCGTACTTTCAACAATCAAAATATCTTCAAAATCAATATCCTGTATAGGGAAAGGTTCTGTACAGCCTACCAGCAGTAATAGTATTAAATGGGAAAGTATGTTTTTTATCTTTTTCATCCGCTATCTAAAACTTGAAATTATAGGTTATTGTAGGTATAGGAATCGAGAATATTGAAGTCTGATATGCTTTTATACCCTCATCCTTAGTCACAAAAAATACCGAGTAAGGGTTATTTCTACCCAAGACATTGTACACGGATATATTAACGAAACTATGCGCCAGCTTCTTTTTCTTGTGGTTCCCCTCTATATTTATTCCAAGATCCAACCGATAGTAATCCGGAATCCTATATTTATTACGATCGCTATATACCACCTGCTCTTCATTGGCAAAAACAAATTTTCCTATGGGGTAAGTAATAGGTCTTCCTGTTTGGTAGGTTACATTGACCGAGGCACTGATTCTTTTATTGAAACGATAATTGCCAACAAATGAAAAATCGTGAGGCTTGTCAAAATTAGCCGAGAAGAAATCTCCGTTGTTCACCTGTTCTTCCTCTATTTCGCTATCCAATTTAATCAAAGCTCGGGAGTAAGTGTATCCCAAATACCCTACCAATCTGCCCTTTGTTTTTTTGACCAGCAATTCTACCCCATAGGCTTTTCCTTCACCTTGCAATAGTTCAGTTTCTATATTATCATTTAGAATTAATTGTGCACCTATTTTGTAATCCAAGAGATCGTTCATTTTCTTGTAATAACTTTCGAGACTTATTTCGAAATCATTTTCCCCAAAGTTCTTGAACAAGCCAATAGAAAAATTATCGGCGCGCTGTGGTGCTATATTCAGATCGGAGAGCTTCCAAATATCCGTGGGGGATTGTGTGGTATTGGTGGTCAATAGATGAAGGTATTGTATTGTTCTATTGAAACCTGCTTTCAAGGAAAAATCTTTACCCAATAGATACCTTCCCGAAATTCTATACTCCAACCCTCCAAAAGTCCTTATAATTTCATTATTGGTGTAATTTTTTATTTCCCTAACCGAGTTTTCACTTTTGGGTTCACCTTCTTCATATACTTTTTGGGAGGACCCGCCCAGTGCAGCATAGAAGGAATATCGCAAGCCTATGTCCAATAGCAATTTATCCGTTACATTGAAAAGATCGGTTACATAAAGTGCCGACTCCAACCCTTTTTCTCGTTGAACCGATTTTTCTTCAACGTCCGAAGAATCTCCAACCGGTTTTACCGTCCCTGGCTCTGTGACGTAAAGCTTGCTACTAAGTCCATAACTAAATTTGTGCTGATCGTTCAGTCTATTGTCGAGATTCAATTTAAATTGATTGTCATTAAGCACATAACCAAAGTCAAAATCAGTGTTGGCATCAGCTTCGTAACCAATATCATATTTATATTGACTACTACCAAAAATCAAAGTGGCCCTACTTTTTTCACTAAAGATATGGCTCCATTTTACGGAAGCTAATCTATTGCTATAGCTGAAAAGAGAATCGGAGGTAATACTAAATTTATCTTTACTATAGTACAAAGTAGCAGCTACGGAATTTTTTTCGTTTACATCGTGGGAATATTTTAAAATTGCGTCATAGAAAGATGCCCCACTATTCTTCAATTGTTCGTCATCAAGACTTCTCAATATATAATCCGCATAGGTAGCACGGACACCAGTGACCAATGAAGATTTATTCTCAACCACCGGTATTTCCAATGCAAGGTTCGCTGTAATAGGACCTATAGAACCTTCTCCTGTTAATTTTTCTGAATTCCCGGACTTGGTTTCAATGTCAAAAACGGAAGACAGCCGTCCGCCAAATTCGGCCGGGATACTGGCCTTATAGATTTCTAGATTTTGGGTTGTAAAAGGATTTATAGCCGAAAATAGACCTAGGAAATGTACAGGGTTAAAAACAACGGCATCATCCAGGATGAAGAGATTTTGATCGGCTCTCCCGCCCCTAACGTTTAATCCGCTAGATCCCTCCCCTACTGTCTTGATTCCAGGCAAAGTGGTCGCCACCTTTAAAAGATCACGTTCTCCCAAAACCAACGGAATGGTTTTTATGCTTTCCGAATTAATTACGACCGCACCTACCGTTGCGGCCTGTACATTGGCATCCCTATTAGATTCCACCACCACTTCATCAAGCGATTCAACATTTTCGGCTATTTCCAAATTTAAGGTGCCATTTCCATAAATTATTACAGTTTGAAATACTTTTCGAAATCCCAATAAATTGGTTTCAATCTTGTTTATGCCTTGTGGTAATTCAATCGAATAATAACCATTTTCATCGGTAATGGTATACTTTGATCCGTTTGTAACAGATAGCGATAAATTCTGAATAGGTTCTGAATTCAATTGATTTGTAATATACCCTGATAGCGTAAAAGATGTTCTTATTGTATTGGGATTTTGCCTCCCAATGGTAATGATGCTTCGTTTTTGAGTAGTTGTTGGGGATACCAATTGTTCCTGAAAAATGGGAGCTGATCTTGCCTGGTTCTCTTCTACGATTTGATTGTCAGGGTTTGTTTGCTCTCCCAACTCGTCATAATAGAAATAATGTGGAGGTAATTCGGGATAAATTATTGTATTATTCAACAAAATTACTCTTTCGCCCTTTAAATAATAATTGATAGTAGTGTTCTCTAAAATACCATCTAAGACGTTGCTTAAACCTTGCTGATTGAAGCTTTTAGTTACAATTTGATCATCTAGCCATGACTCCTTAAAAAAGAAGGTACTTTGTGTTTGTTCCTCCAATTGCAGAATGGCTTCCTTCAGGGGAGTCTTATTGAAACTAATAGTTATATTTTGGTCAACCTGCCCCTCCATCTTAGAGAGTGATAGAAATATAAATAAAATGACAAATAACTTCACTTTCATATAAAGGATCTGAATAAATGCTTTTTAATACCCATTTAGATATTCTATTAGTCTTATCATAAAACCATAATTATTAGCCTTATACATAAATTTATAGTCTTTGCGGAATTTTTGAATTTCATTGTATCGAACAGGAACAACCTTCCTGAAATCCTTGATGGAGCTTATAGGATAAAAGATGCCATCATATTGCACCAAATAATAATTTTGGTTGGTAAAACTATGTTGGACCGACAAATCCACGGTTCGCTCCTTATCTTTTCTAATGTGCTTCAAATAAAGATTGAATTGATTTCCTACTGTTAAAATTTCATAAAAACCATTCCCTGACAATTCCAATTTGGCATCGGTTAACTTGACAAAATCATGTCCGTCAATAGAAAATTTCGAAATGAATTCTGGAATTAATCGAACAATAAAGTTACCAAGATAATCCTTGGATTTTGTGATTACATTATCGCTGAAAATATCATATTTCAAGGGTACTTTGGCAAATAATTGTCCATTATATTCTACAATACCATCGTCAAAAGTATTCTGATTAAAATACCGGCTAACACCACTGCTAGTGGCATAATCTTCCTTGAATTCCGGGCCGTTATAAAATCCTGCACTTTCCAGACCAACTAGTTCGTCATATTTCTTGTGAATTTCGCTATCCGCTAGCGATTGTGAAAACAAGAAAACCACCCTAAAAAATAGGAACAGCAGTAAAAAAAATGGTAATCTACGTCGAAATTTGTCCATGGGTTTTGATTTCTTAGACGATTTCCAAAGTAGTCAAAATAACCGGAATAGACTATAAAAAGTTAAATTCCATTCTTTAGTCAAGACTCCTACAAATGCTGGAATAAACTGCAATCGGCACTATTGGAAATATCTGAGCCCTAATAAATGGACATCTATTGAGACAATTCTTCCTATCCCAGTACTACTGATTCCATAATCCTAGCAAAAACGACAGAACAATGTGGTTATAAGTAAAACATAAAGTAAAAGTTACTAAGGCTTGCTTGGGCCATAATGTATTTGTGTGCCACTAAGAATTTAAATACTTTTTACACGTTCTATTGTGCCTCGATTTAGCATTAATACTCTGTTATTCCTATTGCTGATTCCATGCAACAACAGTCGGTCACAGAACACCTCGAAAAGCGGCTAGATCCATAGAGATAGTTTTAGGTTAAGATTTTGCTGTATATCCGTTATTAGTCATATCCTGTAATATTAGCTATGACCAGCCTGTCAAATATTTTTTCTCCAAAATATCTTCGGTTAAGTTT
>Ga0222651_1001637_pt1 | contig 10697 bp, 6 predicted proteins | sample AntAcemetagen369_FD_179855 | JGI IMG/M metagenome (GOLD analysis project Ga0222651, IMG submission 179855) | Saline water microbial communities from Ace Lake, Antarctica - #369 | ecosystem: Environmental > Aquatic > Non-marine Saline and Alkaline > Saline | place: Antarctica: Ace Lake | collected...
CACCTCCTGCGTCGGCTTACCCAGGGCTACCAAGATTGCACCCCGCTGGGGTGCTGCATTGGATACTGTCAACTGGATTTCTCGTTTTTAAAATTTTAATTCTCGGAATGACGATCTAAAACGTCACTGCGAAGCCTTTTTTTGGTGGCCACGGTGCTGGGAAAGGGTGCGGCAGTCCCCCCATGTTATGTATTTACTTGGCTTGCCCTCGATAAGCCTCGGAATCGTTCACTTTTTTCCCAAAAAGAATAAATATAACACAAATGACACATTTCACATATCATTTAATGTATTTTGGCCTATCAATTGAGAGGTTTGGCCTTTGGGATGAAAAAAAGGTATTAAACAGTTTTTTTACTGACTGACTTTTAAATATCTTTGTCAGGAATTTTAAAGTTCATTTTAGTTAATAAAAATGAAGCAACTCAACAGATTATTTTTTACCCTTTTGATTTTAATTGCTGTCAGTTCATGCGTATCCAACAAGAAAATCATCTACATGCAAGACTTGTCAGAGGAGGACATTCCCCTGTTTACAGAAAGCGAGCTTGTAGCCAACAATACAGCTGAGTATTACCTGCAATACAATGATGTGGTGGACATCAATGTAAGCACCACCTCCGAAGAGCTCAATAAAATTTTCGGTATTGCAGCAGGAAATCAAACCCAAGGAATGAACATGGCACAGGGAGCCCAAAATGGAGGGGATATTTTTTTTATCAATGGCTACACCGTTGACGAAAATGGGATAGTGGAGTTACCATTGCTTGGGGAAATTAAACTATTGGGATTGACCACCAAACAAGCCCAGACTTTGATAGAATCAGAGCTTAAAGCTTATGTGAATAAGGAAGATTTTTTTGTCAGGGTGCGCTTGGGAGGTATCCGTTTTTCTGCCCTGGGTGAGTTTAAGAACAGTGGCAATTTTACCATTTTACAGAACCGCATCAGTATTTTTCAAGCCATCGCCCATGCCGGAGACCTGACTACCATTGCCAAAAGAGACCAATTGGTGCTGATGCGCCAATACCCTGAAGGCACCAAGACTTTTCGGATCAACTTAAATGACGAACGATTGATAGCCTCTGAATTCTATTTCATTCGTCCCAATGACATGCTTTATGCCGAACCAATGAAAATCCGTGAATTGGGTACAGGCGTTAATTTTGTTCAAACTTTCCAATTGGCTGTTACTACCCTTTCTGCCGTTTTACTCGTGCTGAACGCCATCAAATAATTACCAAATGAATCAATCTGAAACCAACAGAACACCGGTAATCGGACAGGAAGAAGAAGTCATCGATATCAAGGATATTGTACTTAGGATTTGGCGCATCTGGCCCTACATAGCCCTTTCCGTCATCCTTGCTTTAAGCTTGGCTTATTTAATTATCCGATATACGATACCAGAGTATCAGGTGTCCAGTAAGTTTTTTGTCAAGGAAAAGGAAAATCCCTTTAATTTATTTGAATCGGCAGGATTAAATATGGGAGGTTCTGGTGAGATGGAGCTGGGCAACCAAATGATTATCCTTAAATCTCGGCCCATTGCCAATGCCACCCTGGAGCGCTTAAATTTTGATGTTGAATACCATGTCCAAGGGCGATTTATAAAGAGTGAAATTTACCAAAATACACCTATAGCTGTGGAAGTAGATTGGAGCCATCCCCAATTGGCCAATGGTGACCTGTTGATCAAATGGTCTGACCGACAAAACTTTACCGTTACCTATTTGGGAGATTCTTACCAACAAATCTTCCCGGAATCGGATGCCAGGGGAAGATTGAAAGACCCCGCTTCTCCTGACCAAACCTTTCGCTTTCAGGAATGGGTAGAATTGCCTATGAACCGCTTCAAGGTGGGCTTAACAGCAGCCGAATCCAGTGGGCAGGTAATCATCCGCTTAAGGGACAGGCAGGGTTTAATTAACCATTATACTGGAGAAAACCTACAAATAGCCACCATGGACAAGCAGTCCACCATTCTGCAGTTGACGGTGAAAACAGAAACCCCGAAAAAAGGGAGGGATTACCTAAATACGTTGCAGGAGGTTTACCTGGAAAATGAGTTGCAGGAAAAGAATACCATGGCCACCAATACCATTGATTTTATCGATGCCCAGTTAGTGGTTCTGTCGGATTCATTGATGTACATTGAAAACAGGCTGGAGAATTTCCGCTCCAACAATTCCATCTATGATTTAAGTTCTGAAGGCACCGCCATCTTTGAACAACTGAAAGCCCTGGAAACGGAATTGGCCAAAGAAAAATTCAAAAGAGAATATTACCAGCAACTCACCAATTACCTGGAAAGAGAAGATTACAACCAGATTGTAGTTCCTTCAGGGTTGGGCATAGAAGATCCCATTTTAAATACCCTGATTCAAAATCTATTGGAGTTTCAGGCAGAAAAATCCATGCTTGCTTCTAAGCTAACGGCCATTTCCCCACCGCTGCGTGAAGTGAACAGAAAAATTAAGGACATGAACCTTTCTATTTTGGAACTGTTAAAAAATGTGGACAACAATGCCGAATTGCTGATCAAGGATTTGCAGCAGCGCATCAATAAAATTACAAGTACTTTCAGTAGTCTACCACAGACTGAGCAAAATTTATTGCGCATTCAAAGGGAGTTCTCCCTGAATGAAGGATTGTACACTTTCTTAATGGAAAGGAGAGCAGAAGCAGCTATCACCAGGGCTTCCAATACCCCCAGCAATAAGATCATTGAAGCGGCACTGATCAATTCAAATCCGATCAGCCCTAAATCTGCCCTGACTTACCTTATTGCCCTTATATTAGGTCTAGCCCTTCCCATAGGCTTTACTATGGCACGCACTTTTTTTAGCAATAAAATCAAGGATGGCAAAGAATTGGAAAGAAAAGCCGACCTCAATATGATCTCCACCATTAGCCAAAGTGAAGAATCGGACAATCTCGTGGTATTAAAGAAGCACCGGTCAGGTGTAACAGAAGCCTTTCGCTCTTTAAGGGCCAATATGAACTTTATCCTTCCCAAAGACAGAAGTTCGGTCATATTGATAACTTCCAGTATTTCAGGAGAAGGCAAGACCTTTTGCAGCATTAATTTGGCCTCTGTTTATGCTTTAAGCAACAAAAAAACCTTATTGATAGGCTGTGACATGCGGAAACCCAAAATATTTGAAGATTTTGGGGTAAGTAATATCGAAGGTTTGTCTACCTACCTGAGTCATAACCAAGAGGATGTGAATAAGGTCATACAAAAAACAGCCTACGAAAACCTGGATATCATTGTTTCAGGTCCTATCCCTCCAAATCCTGCAGAGTTGCTAATCACCGATCGCTTCGGAGAATTATTGGAGGAAATGAAAGGGCGGTATGATATGGTGGTGTTAGATACTCCTCCGGTAGGCTTGGTATCCGAAACCTTAGACCTGATCAGACTCGCAGACATTTCCCTCTTTGTGGTCCGCTACAATTACAGCAACAAACAATTTATTGACCATATCAACAGCCTTAAAAAGCAAGAAATCCTTAAAAAGGCCTATATAATATTTAATGCGGTTGACAAGGATGCCCATCAATATGGCTATGGAACCGGCTATGGTTATGGCTATGGCTATGGCTATTACGCTGAAGACAAGAGCGAAAGAAGTTTCTTTAAAAAATGGTTCGGTAGCAAGTAATTGACAATCAAACCCAGAATATAATATAGGTTTCTAAATATAAGTGAAAAGAATGGCCATTGGCCTTCTTGGATTTAAAATGTTTTTTTCTTGGGCTTTTGGCTCGTTTTAATATTAAATTGGGACTGAGGAGGCGAAGCTGTGTAAAGTTGAAGGATACTGATTTTATGGCACCCTTTCAAGGCTTAAAATTTATACTTTCAACCTACAGACACAGGGCTATCACCCTGTGCTAAGGTATACCTCACCTTTCAGGGCTGAGAAAATAGACTAGCACCAATACAGACACAGTCTGATTTTGAGAAAAACCCACGTTAAGTTATATGTTAGCTACTCCCCCTTAATTAAGGGGGTTAGGGGGATTTCAACGAGAATAACAATTTATTAAGTCCATTGCAAATTTCGAAATAACCAAGCCCTGAAAGGGCAACATCTCTTAGGGATGGGTGAAGCCCATCTTAGAACAGCATCAACTCAATCCTAATAGCCCTGTAAGGGTGTAATATCTAGTCTATGGGGCAGTCATTGGTACAAAATTACATCCATTTAATTTACAGCACCAAGAACGGGAGGCCATTCATTCAACCACCTGTTGAAGCCGAATTGCATGGCTATTTAGGAGGAATTTGTAATAGGCTGGAATGCCAGTCCATTACAGTTGGAGGTTATACAGATCATGTCCATTTGTTATTCAAGCTTTCTAAAAAAATAACACTTATGAAGTTGGTAGAGGAAGTAAAATCTCATTCTTCGAAGTGGATTAAAACTAAAGGAAAAGCGTATAAAGATTTTTATTGGCAAGATGGATATGGTTCTTTTTCGGTAAATCCGACACATGTGGATACTGTAAAGACCTATATCGCCCATCAACATGAACATCATACTAAGGTAACTTTTCAAGAGGAATACCTAGCATTTTTGAAAAAGTATAATGTAAAGTATGATGAACGCTATATTTGGGATTAATACTGATTTTATGTCACCCTTACAGGGCTTAAAATATAGACTTAACCCATACAGACACAGGGCTATCACCCTGTGCTAAGGTATACCGCCCTTTCAGGGCTAAGGAAATATTCAACGCAGATAGAAAGTCCATTGCAAATTTCGAAATAACCAAGCCCTGAAAGGGCAACATCTCTCAGGGATGGGTGAAGCCCTTTTTAGAACAGCATCAACTTACTATTTACAGCCCTGTAAGGGTGTAATATTAAATTTATTTGGGATTGATACTGATTTTATGGCGCCCTTTCAAGGCTTAAAATTTATACTTTCAACCTACAGACACAGGGCTATCACCCTGTGCTAAGGTATATCGCCCTTTCAGGGCTAAGGAAATATTAAGAACTGGTTAAAAATAATGTTGATTTGACACCGCAATGGTGACATCAATATATCAAAGCATTGATTAATAGTGAATTGATTTCATCACGTAATAGAGTGTCTAAGGTATACTTCGAAATAGACCAAGCCCTGAAAGGGCAACATCTCTTAGGGATGGGTGAAGCCCATCTTAGAACAGCATTAACCTACTATTTACAGCCCTGTAAGGGCGTAATATCAAATCTAATAGGCTGCCCTGACCTTTTTTGGAAGTGCAAAAATCAGACGGTGATAAACTAGTAATCCCCGTTTAGACAAGCTTTATTGACGAATAATTCAAAGCAAAAACCCATTATAAACAGCCATAAATCCATTATTTGACTGCATCTCTAAAATTAATAAAATAATGTTCTGTTTTGATCTGAATTTAAACAGAAAAAATTATTTAAATTAAGTTATATTTGCACTTTATTTATTTCAATCTTTACAACTAATATTTTTATCCACATGAGCGTTCCATTAAAAGATGTGAAAATTGCCGTAATTGGGCTGGGTTATGTTGGACTTCCCTTGGCAGTAGAATTTGCCAAAAAATTCCCTGTTGTAGGCTTTGATATCGCCACCAAAAGGGTAAAGGAATTGAACAATGGCCACGATTTTACCCTTGAGGTAGAAGACCAGGACCTGCAAGCAGTTTTAACCACTACTAGCCCTAAGGAAAAAGGGCTTTTCAATTCGAACAATGCAGCAGATCTTGCAGATTGCCAGATATATATCGTAACTGTTCCTACCCCAACGGATCGACACAATCGTCCGGTGTTGACCCCTATGTTGAAAGCCTCTGAGACCATAGCCCAATATTTGAAAAAAGGGGATGTTGTCATTTATGAATCTACCGTTTATCCAGGCGTTACAGAAGAGGAATGTGTGCCCTTATTGGAGAAAATAAGTGGGTTGACCTATAATGTTGATTTTTTTGCTGGCTATTCTCCCGAAAGGATCAATCCAGGAGACAAAGAGCATACTGTCTCTAAAATTTTAAAGGTAACTTCTGGTTCCACACCTGAAATAGCTGAGTATGTAGACAGACTTTACCAAGAGGTAATCGTTGCAGGTACCTTTAAAGCAAGTAGCATCAAAGTAGCGGAAGCAGCCAAGGTAATAGAAAACTCTCAAAGGGACATTAACATTGCTTTTGTCAATGAATTGTCCAAGATTTTTAATCTTCTGGGGATTGATACGCATGAAGTATTGGAAGCTGCAGGTACCAAGTGGAATTTCCTTCCATTTAAACCGGGATTGGTTGGTGGACATTGTATCAGTGTAGATCCTTTTTACCTGGCGCAGAAGGCACAGGAAGTTGGCTACCATCCAGAGATTATACTAGCTGGAAGAAGGTTGAATGATTCCATGGGCAAGCATGTGGCCACAGAAGTGATCAAGCACATGATGCGCAAAGACCTTAAAGTCATTGATAGCAAGGTATTGATTCTTGGTTTTACTTTCAAAGAGGATTGCCCTGATGTCCGCAATACCCGTGTAATTGATATTTACACGGAATTGAGAAATTTTGACATTGCGGTGGATGTATATGACCCTTGGGCAAATCCTGAAGAGGTGGCACATGAATATGATGTAGATATTATAGGTGGCAAGGACTGTCCCCTAATCGATGAATATTCTGCAGTAATTTTGGCCGTAGCGCACAAAGAGTTTAAAAACTTGCCCATTGAAAAGAGCAATAAATTAGTTGTTTATGATGTCAAAGCAGTATTAGATAAAAGTAAGGTCGATGCCAGACTTTAATTGGAATTAAAGGGGCGCTTTCGGGCGTTATAATAGAGAGGGAAAAGGAAAATAATTGTTAGGAACCAATGCTTTTAGCTTATCGATAAGCGGTTATTACATTCTTTTTCCCTTATTTCTTTTAAATATTTTGGGAATAGTGCAATAAAAATCCTTAAACTAGCACTTAAATCGCCAATTTTCTATTTCCCTTAGAAATCTACGGTTACTTCAGTAGTCATTAAAATAATAGAATACTCGCTTTACTTCTATTTGCAACTGAAGTAGTAAGGGTTGCGTAAATTTTAAAATGCATTTGATTTTTTGAACCTAAATATGACAATACCTACCATTTAATGCTGTACACTTAATGACCAAAGTCAAGAAGTTAGCGCTATCTGGAATTATTTGGAACATCATCCAATTGGTAGTCAATCAAGGGTCATCCTTTATTGTCAAACTAGTGCTTGCCAGGGTGCTATTCCCAGATCAGTTTGGTTTGGTAGGCATGGCAGTGGTTTTTATAGGTTTTGTTCAGGTATTCAATGATTTGGGGATTGGCGCAGCATTAATTCAAAGGAAAGAGGCCGACCTTAGGGAGGCTCATTTTCATACTGCTTTTTGGACGGGAGTAGTTTGGTCCGTTTTAATGTATTTGATCATTTGTTTTGTCGTTGCACCCTTTGCGGCCAGGTTTTACAATGAACCCCTATTGAAAGACCTTATTCCTGTTTTAGGTTTGGGTATATTGGCCAATCCACTCAATATGATTCATAAGGCACAATTGACCAAGCAAATGAATTTTAAAAGAATGGCACTTATTAACAATACCTCAAATATAAGTGCTGGGGTATTGTCAATAGTTTTGGCCCTTTCAGGCGCAGGGGTATGGTCTTTGGCTTTTAATTCCGTTGCCACCTTTGTAATTGCCATTCCCTTGTATTTTAATGCCACAAAATGGTTTCCAAAATTCGTATTCGAAGAGCAAGCTTTTAAAGACGTTTTTGGCTTTGGTATCTATACCACCGGAACCAGTATTACCAATTACCTTATAAGTAATGTTGATTATTTGCTAATAGGAAAGCTGGTGACCGCTCAGGCATTAGGTGCCTATACTTTGGCCTTTATATTAACGGATATATTTAGAAGCAGGTTAATGAGTGTGATGAATACGGTGTTTTATCCGCTCTACAGTAAAATGCAAGACAACCCCGCCTCTCTAAAAAAGTATTACCTAAAAGTGGTGGAATACAATAGTGTGGCAATATTTCCGATTATGACTTTCTTTATACTGATGGCTGATCCTGTTATTTTGATTGTTTTCGGTGACAAATGGCAAGATTCTTTAGACCCTTTAAAAATCCTATCTCTAGCGGTGATGGTGCATATGGTGGTCAATAGCAATACGGCTTTAATTCGAGGCTTAGGCAGGCCAGATTTAGAGATGAAATTGCAAATTTTCAAAGCCGTCCTTTATTTGCCCATCGTCTATTTTGCCATCGTTAATTATGGAATTATTGGCGCAGCCACGGCCGTACTTGTCAATAAAATCATAGCGGTGATTATCGCTCAATTCACCTTTAATAAGTTTTTATCCGTAAAAATATCCACCATGGATTTTTTCAGAGCGATAAGAGTGCCTCTATTGGCAACGGTTTTTACTGCTTTTGTGATTGTTTTTTGTAACAAGGTTTTACATTTTCACTATATCATTTCTTCTGTTCTTCTTTTCGGAATATATGGCACAATTATCTGGCTTGTAATGGGCAAGGAAGCTTTGGCAGAGTTTAAAGAAATAAAATCAATGTAGTAATGCATTGACTCCCCCTTAATTAAGGGGGTTAGGGGGATTTTAACGAAAATAACGAACTATAACTAATTGATATTGAGAATGTTGGCTAAAAAAATCCCCCTTACCCCCTTTTAAAGGGGGATTTGCTGAAATGGAATGGTTAGGCTGATTTGGTATTATTGAAAGGACCTGAACAAATAAACGCCATTACCGGTAGAAATATAAATAAGCATCATCGATGCGCTAAAGAATTAAATAAATTACCCCCTTTCAAACCAAAGCTACTGTTTACTATTAATGATAAAAAAAGTATTAAAATATCCCTTTAAAAAATTTTCAAGACTGAAAAACAGACTTTATAAAGAAAAACTGCCACTTTATTTTTATAATAGCACCTTTCTGTCCTCCCTATATTATTTTCTATTTAGTCCAACTTTTAGGAGGGAGCACAAGGCCGTATTAACCGGAAAAGTCAAACATATTCAGGAGGAGAAAAAGTCGAAATACAATTATTTTTTATTGGTACGGAATACCCACCGGATTGAGAAGGGCCTTTTGATGCGTCCAAGGAGAGATTTCTTTGCCGCTGATTTTATCGGAGAAACGGTAGACTCTTATCTTGGTGTAATTAAAAATCAAGCACTTGAAAAGAATCCCCAAATAAAATGGTTTAGGGATGTCTTGAAGGAATACTTTAAGGTTTGCAAGCCCCATAAAGTGATAGATTCCCAAAGAGAACGGTTTTTGAAGGCTGATTCAATCTTATCTGCTACAGACGCTTTAGGTACACAACAGGGATTTCTTCCCTATAAAAGAGATCCGGATTCTTTTTCGGGTATTGGTTATGAGGAGTACTACAAACTGAGCAGACAAAGGAAATCAGTACGGTGGTTTTTAGACAAACCCGTAGAAAGAGCACTTATAGACAAAGCGATATTGGCGGCCGTTCAGGCGCCCAGTGCCTGCAACCGACAACCATTTGAGTACCATATTATCGATGACAAGGTTAATTTAGCCAAGGTGATAGAATTGCCCATGGGCACAAGGGGTTATGCCCATTCTATTCAGACCTTTATTGTGGCAGTAGGGAATTTGGATGCCTATTTTGATGAGAGAGACCGGCATTTGATTTATATTGATGCCTCATTGGCCAATATGTCCCTGATGTTGGCTTTAGAAACTTTGGGCCTTGGCAGTTGTCCAATCAATTGGCCCGACATTGAGCCTAGAGAACAAAAAATGGCCGAATTTTTACACTTAAAAGCCCATCAAAGGCCTATCATGTGTATAGGAATTGGTTATCCTGACCCTGAGGGAAAAGTGGCTTATTCTGAAAAGCGGTCACTGGATGACATTCGAAAATACTTAGCATAGCATAATCAGAAAAAATGATTGTAGAGATTAAAGGGGTTGGTACTACCAATAAAGGGGCTCATTTATTGTTATTGGCCATACTCCAAGAATTTTCAAGACGTGGAATAAATGCGGAATTTTGTGCCTCCCCAGGATTTGGCATGGATTATTTTTCCGCAGCCAAACATGGGATGAAATTAAAAGTTACGCTTCAGTCAAGTAGGCTTCCCTGGAATAGGATTTTTGGTCTACTACCAAAAAGTACCAGAAAATCCTATGGCCTCATTTTGGACAAGGATGTTGATTTAGTATTGGATGCTTCGGGATTTGCTTATGGAGATTTTTGGGGACCTAAAAAACCACTGTTCCGTCTGAATAATGTAATCCAAGGAAAAATCCCTACCAAAGCCAAAACGATCCTATTGCCACAGGCATTGGGGCCTTTTGATAAAAAGGAAGTGAAGGCTTCCTTTCAAGAAGTTGTCGATAATGTAGATTTGATATTTGCCAGAGATTCAGATTCTTTAAATAACCTTAAGCACAATTACGGCGATCAAAGCAAATTCTTATTGGCACCTGATTTCACCAATTTATTGGAAGTTGATGCCAATGAAAGCTACCCTGAAGGAAATGTTTGCATTGTCCCAAATTATAAAATGATGGCTGAAGGTCAAGAGAGTTACTTCAAATTTTTAAAGGATGCTATCAACAATTTGATGCAACGAAATGCGCTTCCTTATTTTCTGATTCATGAGGGAGAAAAGGACAAGGCCATA
>Ga0222651_1001639_pt1 | contig 10689 bp, 7 predicted proteins | sample AntAcemetagen369_FD_179855 | JGI IMG/M metagenome (GOLD analysis project Ga0222651, IMG submission 179855) | Saline water microbial communities from Ace Lake, Antarctica - #369 | ecosystem: Environmental > Aquatic > Non-marine Saline and Alkaline > Saline | place: Antarctica: Ace Lake | collected...
CAGTGCGCCTCAACGATATTCAAATCAAGCAGCACATCCCGCTGTGAAACGAATCCACAACCGATCAAAGATTATGAATACGAAATCACTCCTCCTCCTCGTTCTCTCCGCCGCCTTGCTTCCAATCGCCGTGCAAGCCAAGCCCGCAGATGCTCTCAGCCAAGGCCAAGGCAAAAAATCGCCTCCCACTCCCGCGCAAATCATTGATCGCTTAGACGCCGATCAAAACGGCACCCTCTCGCAAGACGAAGCAAAAGGCCTGCTAGCGGAGAAGTTTGATACCATTGATGTCAACGGCGACGGCGAAATCGACGCCAACGAGTTAGAGCTCGCCCGCGAAGCGCGCAAAGGTGAGGCCAAAGAAAACGGCCAAAGGCTCATAGCAGCCGATACAGACGGCAATCGCGCCCTATCCAAGGACGAGGCCTCCGCAGCTGGCATGGAAAAGCTCGTCGAGCACTTCGACAAAGTCGATGCCGACGGCGATGGCGAAATCAGCAAAGAAGAAATGCGCGAATTGAAAAAGATGAAAGACAACCGCGACGGCAAAAAAGGCAAGGTATAGCCGTTCCATACAAGCCACGAAGCCCGGTAGCTGCAAAGCTCCCGGGCTTTTTCTTTGCATTTCGTCCAGCGCCTTGTTTCATTCCAGCGCTGAAATAAAACGGATCCCGCATCCCGCATCCCGCATCTCGCATCTCGCATCTCGCATCTCTTTTAAAAAATGATCACGATTAATCAAGTCACCCACAACTTTGGCAAGAAAGTCCTTTTTAACGGCATCAATGCCGTCATCAATGCGCACGACCGTATCGCCCTCATCGGCTCCAACGGCTCGGGTAAGACCACCCTACTGCGTATGTTGATGAGCGAGCTCGAGCCCGATCGCGGCACCATCGACAAGGCCAGCTACGTAAACGTCGGCTACCTGCCGCAAGACGGCATCGAAGTCTCCGGCAGGTCGCTCTTCGCCGAGGCCGAGAGCGCCTTTGGCGACGTGCTGAAGCTTCAAGCCAACTTGGAGAAGGCCGAAGAGCAGATGCTGGAAATGGACACCGCCGCCGAGGAATACTACGATTTGATCGATCTGATGGGCGAGTGGGAGCAGCAGCTCGAAGATTACGAACCAGCCAAAATGAAATCGCGCATCGAGCGCATTCTGCTCGGTATGGGCTTTAGAGAGAGCGACTTCGAGCGCGACACCGGTGAGTTTTCTGGCGGTTGGCAGATGCGCATCGCACTCGCCAAGCTCCTTTTGCAAAACCCCTCACTGATCATTCTCGACGAGCCGACCAATCACTTAGACATCGTCTCGCAGCACTGGGTCGAGCAATATCTTAAGCACTACCAAGGCGCGCTGATCGTCATCTCGCACGACCGCGCCTTTCTTGACGAAGTCACCAACCGCACACTAGAGCTCAAGCTCGGTAACCTTACCAGCTTCAAGGGCAACTACACTTACTTCGTCACAGAGAGTGAAAAGCGACTCGAAATCCTGCGTAAAGGCTACGCCAACCAGCAGAAAGAGATCAAAGAACTCAAAGCCTGGATTAGCCGTTTCCGCTCCAATGTGAAAAAGGCAGGCATGGTGCAGAGCCGGATTAAATCACTCGAAAAGATGGAGCTGATTGAAATCCCACGCGATGAAAAGAAAATGTTCTTCCGCTTCCCCAAAGCACCGCCCGCCAGCGCCAAGGTAATCACGATCACAAACTTGCACAAAGCCTATGGCGACAACGTCATTTTCGACGGCCTCGACCTGCGCATCAACAAGGGCGACCGCATCGCAGTGGTCGGCGTCAACGGCGCGGGTAAATCCACCCTCGCCCGCATTATGGCCGGCACGGAGCCCTTTCAAGACGGCGAAGTTGAGAAAGGCATCAACACCGTGCTCGGCTACTTCGCCCAGTCGCAAGCCGACGAGCTCGACCCGAATAATAACGTGCTCGAAGAAGTCGAAAAAGCCGCGATCGGAAATGATGACGCCAACCCACGCGGCGCACTCGGCGCGCTCCTCTTTTCGGGTGACGAAGCGCTCAAGAAAACATCCGTCCTCTCCGGTGGTGAGAAAAACCGCGTCGCACTAGCCAAGATGCTGATGCACCCCGCCAACTTTATGGTATTGGACGAACCGACTAATCACTTGGACATCAAGTCGAAGGAAGTCTTGCAGGAAGCGATCAACCTCTACGAAGGCACCGTGATCCTCGTCAGCCACGACCGCGCCTTCCTCGACGGCGTGGTCAACAAAGTGTTGGAAGTCTCCCCTGGCAGCACCCGCATGTTGACGTGTAATGTAAGTCAATACATCGAGCGCCTCGAAAAAGAGACCGCCGAAAAACTGGAACGCTAACTACGCCCGCTTCTTCAGATTGATAAAGTGATCCCAGTCTGTGTCGTAGTTCTGCCCGATCAATGAGCTGACAAATGGACGCCAGCGCGGGCGCTCGGGCTTGCGGATGAGGTGCATTTTAGCTTGGTGCGGCAGCCGGTTAGCCTTGCGCGAATTGCAGCCGATGCAGGAGGTGACGATATTTTCCCACGAAGTGCGCCCGCCGCGATCACGCGGGATTACATGATCCATGTTGAGCTGCACCGCCTCAAAAAGATTGCCGCAATACTGGCAGCGATAGTCATCGCGATCAAATAGATTCTCGCGGGTAAATTTAACTTCCTGCACCGGCAGCCGATCGTAACTACGCAACAGCAAGACTTTAGGCACCCTAATGCGCAAGCGCACGGTCTGGATGTAGGCCTCGTTATCATTTGGAGAAGTCTCTTCAGACAGTTGCAGCCACGCGGCTGAATCCATCATACGGAAACTTTCGTCGCTCGTGTAAATGACCTGCGCGTGGTCTCGCAGCAGCAAATTGAAGGCTCGTTCAACACCGACGATATTGACAGGCTGCCATAGCCTGTTCAAAACAAGGATTCGATATTTAAGACCAGTCACCATCTGGAGCTTATGGAAGTAAGCAACCGCCCAAAGTTGTCAATATATAAGAATATAAAGTTATAGCAGCTTCATACAATCATGCATACCTCATGCTTACCTCATGCACAGCCAACTTGAACTCACACCACACGGATGCATCATCGCGCATCAGCCCATCGCGCAGCCACTCGAAGCCTTTAGCGAGTCCGAACCGGCCGGGCTCCTGCGCATCGCCGGGCACAAACTAGCGAGCGATGTCGATGCCTCTGTCCATTTCTGGAAAGCCTTCACCGAGCCCTTTATCCGCGCGCTCTGCCATCTACCAGAGACCACCCACCTACCCGTCAAACTCCCGCCTCCCGAGCCAAGCGCTCTCGCCGAGTGCATCCTCACCGCGCCTCCCATGCGCGGCGCAGAATACCTCTCGCCCGACTGCCTACTGGCGATCTGGCAACGCCTCAACGACTGGTCGACGGCACAAATCGCCCGCGATGGACTCGCCCCCTTTCTCGCGAAAGAAGCACCTCGCTGGGCGCGCGTCGGGCGCGTCACCCTACACCTCGCCGAGAACAAGAGCGACCCCGAGTATCCCTTCGCCTTCATGGCCTCCTACGCCCCCGGACTCTCCGCATCGGGGCAGGTCAAACAGCTCCCACTCGGCAAAGCCCTGCAAGCCCACGCCGGCGCGCAAGATAAAGCCACCCTGCTCAAGCTCCTCTCCCCGCTCCACACCGCCGCCAAGCAATGCCCCTTCCTCAACGACCTCATCGAGACAAGCGATATTTTCCACCCCCTAGTCTGGCTACCCGAGGAGGCTTTTAACTTCCTAAAAAGTGCCCCCCTCTACGAAGACGCCGGCCTCGTCGTGCGCCTGCCCAACTGGTGGCAGAAACGCGGCAAACGCCCCCAAGTCAGCGCCACCTTAGGCCAAAAAAAGCGCAGCTCTGTCGGCACAGACGCCCTGCTCGACTTCAAGCTAGACGTCGTCATCGACGGTGTCGCCCTCACCCCCGCAGAGATCGAGCAACTGATGGAAGGCGAAGACGGCCTCGTCCTCCTGCGCGGACAATGGGTCGAAGTGGATCGCGCCAAACTACAACAAGCCCTCGACCACTGGAAAGCAGTCGAAGCGCACGGCGGCATCTCCTTCATCGAAGGCATGCGCCTCCTCGCGGGCGCCTCCGCCGACCTCAGCCCCGAAGCCGACCAAGAAAGCACCCACGAATGGGCCTTCGCCCAAGCCGGCGATTGGCTCAACGCGACCCTCGATCAGCTCCGCGAGCCAGAGCAATCAGCTCCCCCCACCACCCTCAAAGCCACCCTCCGCCCCTACCAGGCCAAGGGGCTCAACTGGCTCTGGTTCTGCGCACAGACCGGCCTCGGCGCCTGCCTCGCCGACGACATGGGCCTCGGCAAAACCATCCAAGTGCTCGCCGCCCTCCTCCGCAAACAAGCCGACTTACCCGACGCGCCCCCCAGCCTCCTCGTCGTGCCCGCCTCTCTCATCGGCAACTGGCAGCGCGAAGCCCACAACTTCGCCCCCTCGCTCCGTGTCTGCATCGCCCACCGCTCCGCCCAAGAGGGCGATGCCATACACTCAGCCGACGATCCGCAGCTGAAAAACTACGACCTCATCATCACCACCTACGGCATGCTCTCGCGCCTCGCATGGCTGGCTCAGTTTGCTTGGCACTGGGTCGTGCTCGACGAGGCCCAAGCCATCAAAAACCACAGCACCCGCCAGAGCAAAGCCGTGCGCCAACTTCAAGCCAAAGCCCGCTTCGCCCTCACCGGCACCCCCATTGAAAATCACCTCGGCGATCTCTGGTCACTCTTCGATTTCATCAACCCCGGCCTCCTCGGCAACGCCACCCAATTTAAGAAATTCGCCAAGTCCCTAGAGTCCGGCAGCGGCGAAAACTACGCCCCCCTCCGCCGCCTCGTGGCCCCCTACATTTTGCGTCGCCTCAAGACCGATAAAAGCATCATCACCGACCTGCCCGACAAGACCGAGATGAAAGTATTCTGCGGCCTCTCCACCGCCCAGGCCAAACTCTACCAGCAGACCGCCAAGACCCTAGAAAACGAGCTCCGCAGCTCCGAAGGCATCCAGCGCAAAGGCCTCGTGCTCGCCTACCTCATGCGCTTCAAGCAAATCTGCAACCACCCCGACCAGCTCACCAAGACCGGCGACTACGCCCCCAAAGACAGCGCCAAATTCGCCCGCCTCGCCGAGCTGTGCACCGAGATCGAAACGCGCGGCGAAAAAGTGCTCATTTTCACCCAGTTCCGCGAAATCACCGACCCCCTCGAAGCCTGCCTCGCCGAAGTCTTCGGACGCAGCGGTCTCATCCTCCACGGCGGCACCCCGATCAAAGAACGCCAATCCATGGTCGAGCGCTTCCAGCGCGAAGACGGCCCGCCCTTCTTCATCCTCTCGCTCAAAGCCGGCGGCACCGGGCTCAACCTCACCGCCGCCTCCCACGTCATCCACTTCGACCGCTGGTGGAACCCCGCCATCGAAAACCAAGCCACCGACCGCGCCTACCGCATCGGGCAAAAGCGCAACGTCCTCGTGCACAAATTCATCACCTCCGGCACCCTCGAAGAAAAGATCGACGCCCTCATCTCTGAAAAGCAAGACACCGCCAATCAGATCTTGACCGGCGGCGGCGCAGAAAAAGAATTAACCGCTATGAATAACGACGAGCTGCTTAACTTCATCCGCCTCGACCTCAACCAATCCACAACCACCCTATAATTATGAGCTGGGGCTTTTACAAACCATACGTCACCGTCGGCCAACGCAAACAGCAGGCGCTCAAAAAGGCCAAAGCCCTCGAAAAGCAAGGCTACCAGCTAGAGCCACTCGGCGAGCTCAAAAACCGGACAAAAATCGCCACCAGCTTCTGGGGTCGCAGCTGGTGCCGCCACCTAGAATCTTTTAGCGACTACGACAACCGCCTCCCTCGCGGCCGCACCTACGTGCGCAACGGCTCCATCCTCCACCTCGGGATTACCCCCGGCACCATCACCGCCATGGTGCAAGGCTCCGAGCTCTACGAGCTCACGATCAACATCGACCCCCTGCCACCCAAACAATGGCAAGCCGTCAAGCAAGCCTGCCAAGGCAAGATCGCCACCCTGATCGAGCTACTGCAAGGCAAGATTTCCGACGAGATCATGACCGTCGTGACCGACCCCACCGACGGCCTCTTCCCCAAGCCCAAGCAGATCCACTTCAACTGCAACTGCCCCGACTGGGCGGACATGTGCAAACACATCGCCGCCGTCCTCTACGGCGTCGGCGCCCGCCTAGACGACAGCCCCGAGTTACTCTTCACGTTAAGAGGCGTCGACCAAAACGAGCTCATCAGCCTCGACACCACCCAGCAGACCATCACCGCCGGCAGCCGCCGCTCCCGCCGCCGCACCCTCTCCGACGACGCCGTCAACAACGTCTTCGGCATCGAAGTAGAAGCAGAAGAGACAGCAACGCCCGAGCCAACCCCCACAGTCAAAAAAGCCGCCAAGAAACGCGCTTTTCCAATGGCACCCGCCAAACGGGACAAGCAAGCCCCCGATGGCGCAACAAAAATCGCGGTTAAAAAAGCGGTCAAAAAGCGCGCCCTAAAGAAAGCACCCAGCGTAAAAGCTAAAAAGGCTGCGGCGCAAGCGCCCGTGCTCAGCGCCACCGCACAAACCGAAACGCCCCCAAAGCGGTTATCGACATTCAGCCCCAGCGCAGCCGACATTCGCAAGCTACGCGCTCGGCTCGGCCTGAGCAGAAGCGCCTTCGCCAAAGCAGTCGGCGCTCCCATGCCCACGATCAACAACTGGGAAGCCAAACTAGGAAAACCCATTCTAAAACCAAAATACCGCGAAGCCCTCGAACGACTCAGCCAAAAGTAAGGGAGGGCGGATGTCCCATCCGCTGCAGCAGGACAATGTCTCAACAAATCAATCGGTCAATACGGGAGCAGGATGCTCCCACTACACTACCGTAGCCGGAGCTTCCAGCTCCAAGGCAGTCCCAACGCCACACGGGAGCAGGATGCTCCCACTACAGTAGCCGGAGCTTCCAGCTCCATGGCATCCAACGCAATACGGGAGCAGGATGCTCCCACTACAGTAGCCGGAGCTTCCAGCTCCATGGCACCCAACGCAATACGGGAGCAGGATGCTCCCAATACACTACAGTAGCCGGAGCTTCCAGCTCCATTGCACCCAGCGCAAGACGGGAGCAGGATGCTCCCACTACAGTAGCCGGAGCTTCCAGCTCCATGGCAGTCCCAACGCCACCCGGGAGCAGGATGCATCCGCTGCGGCAGGACAATGCCTCAACAAATCAAGCGTCTATGGCTTCCCACAGGTTATGGTCTGCGGGGCTACTTTCGTAAAGTGATCGAACGCAAAAGGTGTGGCTCCACAGACAAAACTCATGCCTAGATGCCTAAATCCGCCGCTAATATTTACCTCCTTTACACACAAAAACAAAGCAAATTGGACTGACACCTTCGGTATCTCGACACCTTCAGTATCTCCTGACGCGTGGGGTTCATTTTTTCGCGTCCTTTCGGGTTTTTCGTAGTAGAAATTCTGGGTGTATGGGTAGTTTATTTTTTCTCAGATCAGGTAGGAAGGTAAAAAATGACTAAAACAACTCCGAAGCTTAGGTTATATTAGCAAGTAACAGTCATCAAAAAGTATCATTAATGCAAAAACTCGCCTATTAATGTGTGAATTAGGCAAAAAATCGCCCCGATTGCTTGAATCTGGCTCGGTCTTTGCTAGGTTGTTACAATGAGTGCCACCCCAAACCCCAAGCGAACTGTTGAGGAATTAAAAGACCTTAGGGTACTGACTGGTGATGAAAATGGAGCACAGCGGGTCGCATTTACTGAGAAATGGACGACCGCACGGACTTGGTTAAAGGAAAAGCTCAAAGCGCTACCAGTCGAAGTCCACACTGATGCGGCCGGAAATCTATGGGCCACTTTAAAGGGTAAGTCCGATCAGGCGCTGATCATGGGGGGGCACGTTGATTCAGTCCCGAACGGAGGATGGCTCGATGGTTGCCTAAACACCTTAGCTGGCCTCGAATCTCTCCGCCGCATCATTGAACAATACGGCGCCGAACCTCCCGTCACGATTCGCCTAGTCGACTGGGCCGACGAAGAAGGTGCGCGTTTCGGTAAAAGTCTCTTTGGCTCATCGGCCTGCTCAGGCACGCTTGACATGGAAGAGGCTCGTGGCCTGACCGACGCTGATGGCATCAATCTGGTAGATGCGATTCGCGACTGCGGAATCGACTTTGAAAGAGTCAAAGATTCAGGCGTGGAGCTGGAAAATGCGGCTGCTTATTTGGAGCTGCACATCGAGCAAGGCCCCGTATTACTGGATTTGGATTTACCTTTGGGAACCGTCCTTGGCACTTTTGGAGTCGAGCGACATGCGATCACCTTTCATGGCCAAGCAGCGCACTCCGGAAGCACTCCGATGAACCGTCGAAAAGACGCCTTCCTCGCGGCTGCACAAATGAGTCCGGAAATCTACAAGATCACGGATCGTAATGGCGGGGTTTGCACGATCGGATCCTGCGTCACAAAACCAGGCATCGTGACTAGTGTGGTGGAAGACTGTACGATCACTTTGGATCAGCGACATCTGAAAGCAGATTCCCTGGCAAAAATGTTAACTGAAGCAAAGGGAGCGAGCGCTGAATTTGCTAAGGCTGCCGATGTCACTGTCGACTGGAGCCGGATATGGCAGATCGAGCCGATACTCTTCAACGATAAGCTGATCGAACTGTGCGACGAAGCGATTACTGAAACCTGTGGCGTGACGCATCGCTTACCCTCTGGGCCGCTCCACGACGCTGCGGAACCGGCGCGTGTAGGCATTCCCACGATCATGATGTTTGTCCAAAGTCTTCACGGCATCAGCCATAATAAGATCGAAGATACTAAGGAAGCACACATCGAGCAGTCGGTCATCGCCTTCGATAAACTCGCCGAGAAAACCATCAACTGGCTCGCCAATTCCTAGCATGAGCGGGGAACTTCAGTCAGATCTAACCGTCGAGGAACTTAACGAGGTTAAAAACAGCTCTCTTTACAGCGACGATCTGGCTCCGATCTCATCGACAGACCGTAAATGGGGCACCAAGGATATTGCCTTTCTTTGGGTCGGCATGTCGGTCTGCATTCCTACCTACATGCTGGCCAGCAGCTTAATTTCTGACGGAATGAATTGGTGGCAAGCGATTCTAACGGTCGCTTTGGGCAATCTGATTGTCTTGTTTCCGATGATCTTAAATGGCCATGCGGGCACCAAATACGGCATCACTTTCCCAGTTTTTGCGCGGGCCGCGTTCGGTTTGCGTGGCACCCATATCGCCTCGGTCCTTCGGGCGATTGTTGGTTGCGGCTGGTTCGGCATTCAAGCTTGGATCGGAGGCACCGCGATCTATGCGATCGCCTGTCTGGCCGCTCCAAGTCTGGTCGATTCACCAGTCATCGGATTTTTCAGTAACGAACAGATTCAAGTCAACCTTGGGCAATTTCTCTGTTTCCTCGCCTTCTGGGCGCTGAACATCGCACTGTTTTGGAAAGGGATGGAGAGCATTCGCTTTATTGAAAATCTCGGCGCTCCACTTCTCCTGATTCTAGGGTTCGCCCTACTCGCTTGGGCCTACGTTAAAGCCGACGGCTTCGGCCCCATGCTTTCGCAACCGGATAAGTTCGATACGATGGCGGATTTCCGCGCCGTCTTCTTGCCTGGCCTGACCGCGATGGTCGGTTTCTGGGCGACTCTTTCGCTCAACATTCCCGACTTCACACGGGAGGCTAAGTCGCAAAAAGACCAGATACTTGGCCAGTTTATCGGGCTCAACGCCACGATGCCCTTATACGCATTTATAGGTGTGGCCGTGACTAGCGCGACCATCGTGATCTTCGGCGAAACTATTTGGGACCCCGTCCAGTTACTCTCCCGTTTCGATAGTCCGTTGCTCATCACCGTCGCCATGCTCGCGCTCGCGCTTGCCACGCTGACCACCAACCTGGCAGCCAATCTAGTCGCACCCTCCACCGCGTTTTCGAACTTCATGCCGAAGCGGATAAGCTTCCGAGTCGGCGGCATTATTACAGGCGTGATTGGGATCGCGGTCATGCCATGGAAGCTCATCGCCGACCCCAGTGGCTATATCTTCACGTGGCTGATCGGCTATTCCGCCCTCCTCGGGCCGATTGGTGGCATCCTCATCTGCGACTACTTTATCATCAACCGCACGCGCTATGACTTAGCGGCTCTCTATCGGGAAGGTGGCATCTACAATTTCACGAAGGGCTACAACCCTGCCGCGATGATTGCGCTGGCGCTCGGAATTCTTCCCAACATCCCCGGCTTCCTCGCACAAGTCACTCCGCTCAACGTCCCTGCGTTTTTCGCAGATCTTTATAACTACGCCTGGTTCACCGGGTTCATCCTATCGGGTCTCATCTATTGTATTCTGATGAAGTGCCTCCCCTCCAAAACAACCGCAACATGAAAGCTCCAAAACTACCTGCCTTCGATCACACACCGCAGCCCTACCAGGGTCCATCCTTCGAGGAGACGATGAAACTGCGTAAGGAGTATATCAACCCTGGCCTCTTCCTCTATTATAAGGATCCTATTATGATTGTGGAGGGTTCGATGCAATACGTTTACGATCAAAATGGGCAGCGCTATCTCGATGCCTTCGGCGGGAT
>Ga0222651_1001640_pt1 | contig 10686 bp, 9 predicted proteins | sample AntAcemetagen369_FD_179855 | JGI IMG/M metagenome (GOLD analysis project Ga0222651, IMG submission 179855) | Saline water microbial communities from Ace Lake, Antarctica - #369 | ecosystem: Environmental > Aquatic > Non-marine Saline and Alkaline > Saline | place: Antarctica: Ace Lake | collected...
CTCCGCCGTCCCATCCGAGGATCCGCCGTCGATGATGATGTGTTCGATGTGGATTGGGTTGGGTAGTTGGGTAGTTGGGTGGTTGAGTGGTTGAGTAGGAATAGCATCCGACCCCTGTTTTCCTACATCCGCCCCCAATCTCTCATCTTCCATCTCCTGCAGCGTCTCTGCACCCATTTGTGCCTTAAGCTGTGCCACAGTCTCCTGTAGACCCAGAAGGGAATTAAAGGTGGCGGTGATGATCGAGAATTTCATACGTTCGTTTATATATTTTGTAGGAACAACATGCAACGTTAAGCCTCTGACTTGCTTTTTATATTATAACATTCATCATTTACACATGACTAAAACCAAAATTTCACCTAGAATCGACTCATGATTGTATGGTTACTCAGTCCCTTTTCTCCATTGCCGGAAAATGGAGCTCATGAGAGCAGAACCACAACCCTAGCAAACGGCCTACAAGCTGCTGGGCACGAAGTGGTATGGTTTTCTATGGATTGGGATCATAGGCGGAAAAAAACCGTAGATGAACTCGTCTCGAGTTCATTAGTTAAAGTTAGCGAACTCGGCGTAGATAAACTCGTCCCCCTGGCCGTCTCCGAGCGACAGCTCGGGCAGGCGAGTTCGTTAGTTAAAGATAGCGAAGTCGGGACGACATCGCCTACGAAGATAGCGAAGGCGAGACGCCATCGCCTACGAACAATCCTCATCCCTGTTCCCCCTTACTACAAAAACATCTCCCTGCGGCGCTTTTGGTCCCATCGTGTTTGGGGAAACCGTCTAGTTCGTTTAGCCATTCAACAAGTCGATAATGGAAAACTACGTTCCCCCGATCTCATTTTGGCATCCTCCCCTCCTCTTGATGCCCCCCGTTCTGCTTTTCGACTCCAAAAACATTTTGGCTGCAAAGTAAAAATCGACCTCACTGATCTCTGGCCACATACGTTTTCGCGTATTTTATCCCATCTCCCATCTTCCATCTCCTATCTCCCGCTATCTCCGCTCTATCGGCAAGCTCACAAACAATGGGGAAAAGCCGACGGGGTCTCTGCCATGTCGCAGGAATATCTTGACGAAGTCCTCCGCATCGCACCCGAACAGGATACGCATCTCTGCTATATTGGGGGGAGGCGAAGTCGTCCCGACTTAGCTACCGAAGTAGAGACCACTAAAATACATTCGGAAGAAGATAGAGAAGTCGGGACGACGTCTCCTACGTCCCCAACTTCAAACTCCCATCTTCCATCTCCCACGCCGAAGGCGTCCTTCCTTTACCTCGGTGCCCTCACCGCCTCTTACGACTTCGACACTCTTTTCGCCGCCGCAGTAATCCTCGCAGCTGAAGACCACGACTTCCACATCCATATCGCCGGTTCAGGTCCCCTTGAAGAAAAGCTGAAATCGGAAAGTGGAAATCGGAAACTAGAAGGGGTAATTACTTTTCACGGTTTCCTGAAAGAAGCCGAAATGAATGCGCTATGTGAGATCTGCGATGTGGGTCTCAACATCATTCAAGCCGGTCTGCACATCACGATGCCACACAAACTAAATGACTATCTTTGTACGGGTTTAGCGGTCATAAATAGTCTTTCGGGTGAAGCAGAGCTACTTCTCGATACTTCAGGCGCCGGCCTCACCTACCCTGCGGGTAATGCAATCGTTCTGGCGAAGCATATGAGAACATATATTCTAACTCCAGACGCAAAAAAAGCCGCTCAAAAAGCGGCTTGGAAATTAGCATACGGTCAGTTTAACCGCGAGGTGTCTTACCCTAGGTGGGTGGGCTGGGGCTTAAAATAAATAACCACCAGATTCTACTCATACCCCAACCAGTCCAGTGTAGGGCGAAGCCATTTTTCTAATATTTGGTTTTCATCCTCTGAAACATCCAAAATTCGTTTTGAACTTTTGCCGGGTTTAAAATGTTCCTTAATCTTCTGATCCACGGCTGCATCTGCGGGAAGTCCTGTGAAATCGAGCACGCGTTGCATCATCTCTTGGTTAAAATCCTCTAATCTTACTTCCATGTATTGATTACTAGGTAGCTGACGCCCTGTGAAACAGGCCTGCTCCACGCAAAAACGCCACTGCAAACAAGCCACCTCCAAGAGATCAAGATCCCGCACCATTTCCTCTAACCCAGGTAGCCTTGGCCCCCAAACCCCAATAGATTTTGATGTGCGCGAGGTATGAATTGACCCAAGACATCGTTTCCAGAATTCCCGAGCGTAATAAGGAAGTTGCCGGGGACGGATTTCTCTCAGCCTTGATCCAAGTCTTTTGGGATCAATATTCTGAAAACCAGCACTGGAGCCCTGCCAAAACTGACGAATCGATAACGCGGAATTTTTTCCATTGCGGAGTATATGCACAAATTTCGCATCTGGAAAAACCGCATGAACAAAGTCCAGTCTCAATGCATTACTTGGGGTCTTCTCTACTAGATACGGTTTTCCACTTTTGGTTAGCCATACCTCAAAATAATTTTTTATGTATCCGGACACTTCCGGACGCGCATCGTTCACTGACAGCATATCGGATTTGGCATCATTCCCATATTTCCATACCAGCCTCGGCTCCACCAGAATTTCCACCTCTGGATGAGCAGAAAAGATTCTGGATAAAAAACTCGTGCCGGACCGTGGGGCACCAATGATAATAATAGGATTCATATAATTATGTTTTTGGGATTGTGAAACTTTCTAGTCTGAAAAGCCCCTCTTGCGTTTTGCAACCGCAGGATACCCACCATATACCCACCAGGCATCTGTGTCTTTCAACAGGGTAGACCTTGCCAACACTACACTGCCTTTTCCAATTGAAATTCCTGGTGCGATAAAGCAATCCGCAGCAACCCAAGCCCGTGAACCCAAAGTAATTGGAGCAATCATCAGCGGATGCTCTTCTAGATCAAAATCATGTGTAGCAGTACACAGGCAGGAGTATTGACTTACAACCGCACCTTTCTCCAATAGAATTTCCGCCACATTGTAACAATCCACATAATCCCCCAGAGTCGCTCCGGCCTCCATACGTAAATTCCAAGGTGCCCAAATGCGAGCAGTCGCATAGATCTTTGCACCTTTGTCAATGTGAGCCCCAAAAGCAGTTAGTACAAAACGGCGCCATCGAAAAGCATTACGAATGCTTATGCGGAAAAGAAAAAACCACCCAAAGGACCAGAGAAGCCTCCGGGCTTTATTTTGACGAGAAATAGATGCCCTAGCTAAGTGATTCATATAATTCCTTAAACCTTTCTGCAATGACCTTCCAACTGAATGACCTTTCAGCATAAACCTGACTTCGTTCAGACATGATATGGTATTCCATCTCTGGCAGTGTAAAAAATTTTCTCAGCGCTTCTGATACCCCAGAAACGGAACCATCCACCCACCATCCCATATTCTCTTCTTCAAGACAAGCCCATGGCGTTGTCTTGGATGCAATCACCGGAATGCCAGCCGCCAAAGCTTCCGCCGCCGCAATGCCAAAGTTTTCCGACTTCGAGACCAAAAATGCCAATTCCGAAGATCGGAAAATCTCCTCCTTTATATTTCCGTAGATAGGACCCATAAACTTGATCTGTTCCGATATTCCCAGTTCCCTTGCCAATTTCTCCAAATCAGCACGATGTCCCACCTCATCTGACCCAACTATCCGTAATATCCATCCTTCTGGCTTCACCTCTGCCCAAGCGCGTAGCAAAGTTGGTATATTTTTTATAGGATGCAATCGCCCAATAAACAAAGCATAACGGGTGACGCTCCGCGGCAAGGAGTTAGAAGTTGGAAGATCGGAGATAGGAGTTTTCCCATCTTCTGTCTTTTCGGACTCTTGCATCCTCTTCCTATCTTCCATCTTCCATCTTCTATCTTCTGCAGCCCATTCTGGTAAATCTACTCCATTCGGTATGACGCCAATGGGCTGCTTCAGTCCCATCTTCCTAATACTCTCGGCCTCCAGTTCTGAAGCTGCATGAAAACAAGTAACATCTTCGAGATCGTGACGCTGATATAGACCAAGCGCAATCCGCTTCTTCCAATTCCGATAACTCATGGCCCAAGGGTCTAGACAACCTCTGGGCGATAATACCAAAGGGATATTGTTCCGTTTAGCCGCCCGAGCAATTTGATGATTGAGAGTAAGCCACAACCCGTTATCGTGAATAATATCCGGTTTGAACATTTTAATCTGATGATCCAACCATTGTTGGCAACCCGGTATCCATGATTGCCGAACCCCAGGCATTAATTTTGCTGAAACTGATTCTAACACCACACCTTCGGGAGAAGGTTGAACCGGTAAATGAAGATAATCAACAGTTAGTAACAGAACTTCATGTCCAGAGGATGCCAGATATTTTGCTAGGTTTCCCACCGAAAAATATGGCCCACCATGACCGGGATGAAAGGAACCAATAGAAAGTAAAATTCTCATTTTTTTACAACACAGGTTCGGGATATTCAAAAATTCTTCTAACTGTGTCTGTAACTTCAACTAGGGGGACATCGTCCGATTCACGATTTAATATTTCCCAGCAAGATTCCAGCACAGCTTCTGAGGTAATCATTGTGAGGCATCTCCGCTTTTGTTCGTAACACTCATAGAGCATACAACCTTCACATTCCACTGGTACACGGTGTACAAAATGGCCTTGCCCATAAGGATACCATTTACCTGGGACATCTCTGGCCGAGAAAATGGCGACACAAGGTATCCCTCCCGCTACCGCGAGATGCATGGTGCCCGTATCATTTCCCAGATAGAAACGACAATTCTGCATTGAACATGCGGAGCCTCTTAACGATAATGATCCACAGGCATTACTCCCAACCTTTAGTGCAGTGATCAATTGTTCTGCTTGCTCTTTATCTTCGGGGCCCCCATAGAAAATGGGCCAAACATTTTGCACAGTAACCAACGCGGATAAAACTTCATGAAACTGTTCGGTGGGCCATAGCTTTGACTGCATTTTCGACCCCAACCCCACCGCAATTAATGTGTAATTATCAGGAATAAATTGATCGTTAAGCCAGGATTGAACCTCGTTCTCATCTGCAATACCCAGATTTAAACTATTATCAGTAGTAACATGAGGGTACTTTAGAATACCCAATTCATGTAATGCCCCTTGGAAAAAGTCTACTTCGTTTGCCAACGCTTTTAAAGGATGTAAACGGTTTTGGGCCTTTCGGTAGACCAGAGTTTGAATTTGTTTTTGTACACCGGCAGTGCGGAAAAACCAAAAATCTCGAATTGATCGAGAACGAAGCTTAAGCTCCGGTTCTAAATGTATAACCAAATCATAAGGACTTACCCGTATACGGATCCAAAGCCTAAAGACTCCTATCAATGCCCAACAACTTTCGAGAAATCCATACCCAACCGGATAAGATAGATATTGATCGACCATACCGGAATGCTCTAACAGTGAGCGACTTACCACATAACTCTTTCCCACATGTTGATCATACAACCAAGAAATAGTAGCCTCAGGATATGTATCACGTACCGATTTTAACGCCGGAATTGATACTAATGTATCCCCTAATTGGCCCGTTCGAAATATAAGTATATTCATCTTATGATAAGATGATTTATATGTAATAATAGAATCATAAATGTAATTTTCGATTTGATATATAAGGCAATAAATTCACCACTACTAATAACAAAGCTATTGATCTTAGCATAGCAAAATAACTGGTCGGAGATATTTCAAAATCCAATGCCAACGGTAATAAATGACCAAATATAATAATTGAAATTAATGGGTAATTTTTATTTTGTGAAAAGTTTATAATCGGCAGGAGGGTCAATGTAATTCCAATTACTAAACCAGCAACATAAACGCCCACTAATTTGAAGTCAGCATACCCTGCTGCAATAAAGTTATCAGAAGTATCTCCTCTCGGAAATCCATAGTTATCTTGAATTACACTGGCATTATCAAACCAATATTTTGTAGGGCGTATAAATCGTGGTAAAGCTCCCATGAATGCGCTAAAAAACACTTCACCTCTCAGGGCTCCTTTTTTATAAACGGCATCTTCAACAACTTGAATCCACATATAGTTCATGCGTGCTCTAACTTGTATATTATTTGAATATTTCGCCTTGAAATAAGAGTTATCGAGTTCAGAACTTTCAACTTGAGCTAAAACATTTTTTACTGATCTATCTCCATATTGAGACATATTTTCTTGCAAATTGAGTCGAAAATGCCAAAAGAAAGGAAACACTACCGTTGCCAATATATACACAACAAATCCACCTGCTATAATATGCTTCAAATATAACTTTTTATGTAAAATAAGTAATGCTAACCCATAAACAAGCAACATATTTATCATATCTCTTCGCCCTCGCGTAAACGTAAAGATAGTTTCAACTACAAGCAGTAGTATCCAATATATATTTATATTATTTGTTTGAATTCTTCTTAAAACATAAAATATTAAAATATATGACATAGGACTGAAAATAAACTGCAAAACTATCACCCAATAAGGTATTGATAGCATCACACTCAAACTATCTGTCCCGGAAAATCCACCTCCCAACAAAAATATATATACACGATAAATCCAAATAATAGAGTATGCAGCTAAAAAATAACCTCCACTTATTTTATCTAGGATATGGGGGATTACAAATAGTCCATCTGTATGAAAATTCTCTCTATTCTTTTGAAGTCCTTGACGGGCTACTAGTCTAGAAGATATTTGCGCTAGCATTATCCCCGCAATAAACGTCATACTAGATATCAAAACACTTCCATTTAAACTCTCTGTAGCATATACATCATCATATCCAGAAATATAAGATAACACCGGACCAAAACCAACATATAAGCAAGTCATCCAAATTGCGAAATCCGCTAAGTTAAAATTATTTCTTGAAAAGAAATATCTATTTCCGCCATGCAATATCGCAAAAACTATCAAAACAACTCCACATAATATTTCTTTATCCATTATATTTTATATATTTGTATTTATTGAAGGGATAAACATTCTTTGTTCTAAAAGATCCCACTTCTTACTTTTTGTAAAATTATTTATTTTGAGTTTTTTAACATTTGTAAAAATGGATGGAGGCAACTCAATGTTCCATTTACTGTATAGTAGAACGATAATTCCTTCTGGATCTTCAATAAAATCTGAAAACAATACAGTGGAGAAATTAGAACCAAAGTTAGAGTTTCCCTTTTCTTCAATATTTGTTGTTGCAGCAGCCCAAACTGAAGCAATTTGTTCATGACAATATTTAAGGCTGTCTTTTATTACACCTTCCGCATGTAAATTTTTATATAGAGTTTGCATTCCGTATCCATCACAATGTTTTTTCAATTTCCAAAATGTATTTTCTTTTATTTTATGTTTAAATTGTGAAAATATTGAATCCGACTTATTCATCCTTCTGAGAATATGAGAAGACGTAAATTCTTTCCAGTTTCTACTTAGATGCACAATTTTAGCTTCAGGATCAATCTTAACTAATTCTTCTATTTTAAAGTTGCACCTTGTAAAATCTATTATAACAGGATATCTTTTTTCAATTAACCACTTTATATAATTCACCTGGTTATCTGACATAGATTCCTTATGCTCTTCTGAAATATTTATATCAGAATAATGCTTCTTAAATTCAATTGGAAACTCATTAAAAAGACTTATAAATTCATCTCTTGTCTTTTTCAAATTGTCCTTTGGTATGTCAGCAAGTAGAGGATTGAAAGGTTCATCAAATGATGTATATCGTAAATCTTGACGCAATGTTTCCCAAAATATTGTTGTACCAGACCGGCGTAAACCAAGAATAAATATGTTAGGTGGTGATTTTTTCATAAGCTTTTATTATTACATTCATTTGTTCTATCACTGTATGTTTATTTTTCAAAAACTTTTTATGCCCATTTTCTGAAATAGTGGTCCGCTTGCTCTCGCAGTTTAGGTAAAGATGTATTTTCTCAATACATTCATTTATATCAGAGAAGTATTCGGCTTCAAGACCTTCTTTATATAAGAAAGAATGTTCATGAGTCCTTTCAGCCAATAGAAAAGATCCAACTGACGGAATTTCCATACTTCTTGTTGTATACTCATCCCGGTTATTTTTTGAGAGTAGGCACAAAGCTATTTTTGCACCCGCCAAGGTCTTTGCATATTCCTCGCCAACTACAGAGGACTGTATGAAATTGTTTTTTATATTCTCCCATTCATCGCAATTCTCCCAACCGTTTCCGTATATTTTAATACCTATATTACTACTAATTATCTTAGATAAAAAAGGGCCTCGATTCTCAAAACACGTTCCAATAAAGACAACATCTGATTCATATTTATCTTTTTCATCAAAATTTATATTTGGTTTAGCGTGCCGTCTATCATCTGCGGCCATAAATACTCGAACAACATTTCTTGCTTCATATTGATAAGCTTCATTTACATTAATTTTCCTAACAACTACGGTAAGTGTATATCTGGGAATGCTTTTTAATAATGATCTCCAAAATATCTTTCGTTTTCCGTTAAATGGATCATCATTAATATACTGTATGATATTACCATATTTATGCTGTATTTTTTTTGTGGTCGAAAAGGTTAAATAATTTTCTTGGTTGAAAAATACACAATCAAATTTCTCATTTCCAAGATGATTTTTAATCTTTTTCCATAGAAATGGCCCGTATCCCAACCCACCAGTCTTCATTAAAAATTTATACACAATTCTATTCTTTGGTAATAACTCTCTTGCATTAATGTTTTTCACATCATGGCCTAATCGTTTTAACGCTTCTCCTCGATCATTAGTGTTACCTTCAGGTCGTCCAAAAAATAGAATTTTCATAAAATTTGTATTATCATGCGATTACTCACTTATTATAGCATTTTATCACATTCCATCTTTCTGGAATGACTTCATGATTATCCCACATTTCAGAAGATGGCACAAATATTTTAGTTCCTCTCTTTTCCCCCAACCAAGCCGCCCACCAACTAAAACTGCTGTTGGCAATAATGAAATGTCGGCAACATGTAAACAACTTAAAGTCTTCAATAGCAGGCAAGCCCTCCTGTACCACCACCTCACAATCCTTCTCGTCTTTAAAAAACTCATCCGCCCACTCTGGGTCATCGGAAAAACAAAAAAATCGACACTCGGGGTACATTTCCCGCATCTGCTTCATCGCTTTTATATAGTAGACTTCATCTAAACACTGGCTGTATTGCATCCGACGGATATGCACCGCCACCGCATGAATTTCTCCATTGATCTTTTTAACCCACTCCGTCGATAGTGCCGGAGTTTTAAATTTTAAATCATTTCGGATTTGACCCGACACCGCTTCAAAATACTTTTCCGTCTGCCAATACCCAAGAAGTTTTACAGCCCGGCGGGGTTGCCAAGTCAATAATTCTGATTGAAATGTCGGTGGGCTTTTCTCCATAAGAAACGATTGCTTATCCAACGGATGGTTTCGCTCCTGTATCAGTTTCCATTTCCGTTCGATACGCGAAAAGGGGGCGGCATGGTGTATTACTTTCACCTCATCAGGCAGTGTGAATAAATCTAGCTCATAGTGTCGGCAGTATTTTTTATCCTGTCGAAAGTATGTCTCTGCGTCCAGTTCAAGTGGTATACCTGTCCGCAAGCTTGACGCCCGGCCCATGGCGTATTCAAAAAGCTGATTCCCCAACCCACCACAAAGTAAAACCTTAATTTTATTCATCACAGGTAGTTTTGTAATGGTTCTTAACGAGTTCTTCAACCCACCCTGCTCTATTCAAAAATTTAGGGTTTCGCATCCCTATTTTGCACATAATTTTCATCAAAATATTCAATCTAGATGCACGGTTTTCGCTTTGCATTTTTCCAATGCTAACAATTTCTGGACCTGAAATATAATTTGCATCTTCTGCACCTTTTAAGGAAGATGCGACTGCACGATCCCGGTCGGAGATTCCTACTATTTTCTTACTTTGTCTGGAGCCTTGATTACCATGCAAACGCCATGTGGCTAAGTTTTTGGGTATCCAATGTACGGGAAAAGAACGAACGGCATTCATGATCCAAGCCGTATCTCCCGCGGAAGAAAAATCTGTTGCAAATGGCCCTACGGAATCTAGGACATCTCGGTGAAATAATACCCCTGTAATACTTTGGTAAACTCCGCATGCAAATATTTGTGAGTAGAATTCCATAGAATTTGGTAGAACACATTCAGCACCCAACCTTTCACCATAGGTATAGCGAGGTGGATATTTTTTACTGCCATGCCAGTTATCCAAAACATTCCCTTTTTGGTCAATTGTGTGAATTCCACACATCATCAGTCTGGCTTCCGAATTCCGTGTGTGATAATTCAAAAATTCTTCAAGGCATTCAGGATACATAGTATCATCACTTGTAGCAATATAGATCCACTCCCCTCTCACCAGTTTCAGGGTATTGTTCCAGTTCGCATACATCCCCGCCTTGGGGGCTTGAGAAAGTCTGATCCGTGGCTCTTTCGCAGCATGTTCCTGAAATAACTCCCAGGCCCCATCATCCGAATAATTATCGATAATAATTAACTCCCAATCGGTAACCGTCTGATCATAGATCGACTGCAACCGTTCTTCTAGGTATGCGCAGTTATTGAGGTTTGGAAGACAAATGGATACTTTAGGCATGGAA
>Ga0222651_1001643_pt1 | contig 10676 bp, 8 predicted proteins | sample AntAcemetagen369_FD_179855 | JGI IMG/M metagenome (GOLD analysis project Ga0222651, IMG submission 179855) | Saline water microbial communities from Ace Lake, Antarctica - #369 | ecosystem: Environmental > Aquatic > Non-marine Saline and Alkaline > Saline | place: Antarctica: Ace Lake | collected...
ATTCCTCCATCCTGAACTTCCTGCATCAACAATAGTTGTTACCCCGCTACGAAATGTAAAATTATCCGGGGCAACACTACTCATTCCCCCGCTGTACATCCCGTATTCATCCGTTCCGAAAAAAACATGGCCGTGAATATCTAAAAGACCCGGTGTTACCAGCAGACCATTGGCGTCAATCACGGTTTGCGCTTTTTTTGCTGAAATATTAGTTGCAATTTCTACAATCTTTCCATTGGAAATAGCCACGTCCAACTTATTATTTGTTTCACTTTTGGCATCTATAAGTGTTCCATTTTTGATTAACAAATCATACTTCTGTCCTAAAAGTGACATAGTACATAATAGTGCCGATAAGGAAATAAGGATATATTTAATCTTTGGTATTATCATAATTGCATTTTTAAGATTGGATTAGTTATTTTTTTTCATCATTTGGAATTCCCTTCCTGGATGTTCCGTATCAAAAGTTTCAAAATTTCCATTATCCTGAAGGGTAATAAATGCCGTGCTACCATGCTTTCCTCCAAAAGCAATATTCGAGGGAGTTTTACCCTTTAATTCAATTTCCCTTAGAATTTTTCCTTCTGGCGATACCTTAACAACAGTGCCTTTTCCATGACGTGCGATATACAAATTACCTTCCACGTCCGTACGCATACCGTCCATTCCAAAATCCTCAAATTTTATAAGCAGGCGTTTATTACTAATTTCCCCTGTTGGGGAAAGGTCATAAGCCCAAACATTGCGTTGAACCGATTCGTTAACATAAAGCGTTTTGTTGTCCGGGCTTACCTCTATGCCGTTGGTGGTTCCCATATCTCCTTCCAATAATGTGATAATACCATTGGTATCTATTCTCCAAATTTGTCCTTTTGAGTTTTTCCAGTCCGGATCACTAGCGAAAAGTATGTCGTTGTCCATTATGGCTATATCATTTGGTTGGTTCATATTGGCGTTATGGGCAAACACACTAATCTCTTTGGTATCCAAATCTACCTTCAATATGTTGTGCTTTGTATAATCTGCAATCAACATTTCGCCTTTGCTATTGAAGCGGATCCCATTACCTATACTACCTTCCGGCAAATTCACGAATAGGGATGCTTCCCCGGAAGAGTTGACCTGTCCAATAGTTCCAGTCCGAGCAAAATTTACGGCATATAAAATGCCTTTGTCATCAACTGCAGGACCTTCGATTCCCGATGGAAATCCTGATGGATGGGTAAATTCTCTACTTTGGTAAGCCCCTACTTTTGCCTCAAGACCCATTTCCTCCGGTTCCATTTTTACGTCATTTTTCTGTTTTTCCTTACATCCCACAACAATTAATGTTGAACAAATGGCCATAAGATTAAATTTAAGAAAAGAACTCAAGTGATATTTCATGCTATTTATATTAATTTGAATATTGCTTTTTATAATCATAATATATGATGACCGATAGTAACAAAGGATTAAGGCACTAAATTCGCCTTCCTAACCTTTGCCACTTCCTCTGGACCTATTGCCGATGCATTATTCCCGAAATTTTGACGTATATAAGTCAAGATTTTCGAAATCTCGTCATCCGTTATCATGTCCAATTTGGGCATTGTATTGGTATAGGATTTTTCCTTAACTATTATTTCACCCTTAAGACCTTGAAGAACCACATTGATTAATCTTGTTTTATCTCCAGTAACCCATTCCGAATGATCCAAAGGAGGGAAACGTTCATTTCCCAAACCATCCCTTTGATGACAGACCGAACAAAAAATATTGAACAATTTGCCGCCTTCACTCAATTGATCTTCATCAAATATACCAATACTTCCGCTTAGGGCTATAATATCCTCTTTTTCAATAGGTGTTTTTATATTGGGAGCAGATTTTTTTCTCTTGTCCATGGCTGCCAGTTGAAGTTTGCCAAACTTTGATTTGTCACCCTTGAACATGATTCTCCATATTTTTCCCATTTTAGAATCGGATACATATAAAGACCCTTCTGGACCAACCGCCAGACCCATAGGTCTATATTGGGCATCAGTAGTGCTTACTATAGTATCGCGGCCAGCAAAGCCATCGGCAAATACCTCCCATGGACCGGTAGGAATGCCATTTTCCATGGGAACAAAGCCTACAAAATAACCGGCTTGCGGATAAGGTGAACTACTTGTGGAACCATGGAAAGCAATGAATGCCCCATTTTTATACCGATCCGGAAATTGATCGCCTTCATAAAAAAGGAGGTCGTTAGGTGCAAAATGACCCGGAAACCCAACCACGGGTTGTACTAATTGACTGATGTCCCCTTGTTTTTCTCCATCGCCACCATACTCTGGATTGAGGTAATACCCTTCCTTGATCTGATCATAATAATGATAGGGCCAACCTGCATTGTCCCCTTCCTTCAACCGAAGAAATACCTCCGAAGGAAGTACGGCACCTTCCCAGGCCGTAAATTGCTTTGGCCATGTGTTATGAAGATAATCCCTGCCATGTACAACTGTATATAAATTATGGTCTTGATGGTTCCATTGCAATCCTACAACACTGCGAAGACCAGTGGCGAACTTTTTACCGTCCTTTTGGAACTGCCCTTTTTTATTAGCATCAAATTTCCATATACCTGCCCTATGCTCTAACAGGGGACAAGGAAATATCCCCGGTGACATGGGTGACCTATCATCTACCTGACAGGCATCGGAAGGAGCACCAAAAATAGTATACATATTTCCTTGATCGTCAAATGCCAAAGGTTTTGTTGCATGTTGCCCAGGACGTTCCGTCTCGGACAAAATTAATTCCAACTCCGTATCGGGGACCAAATCGTTGGTAAGTTTTTGACGAAAAATTCGGGTTACGGAACTAAAATACAGATACCCATTGTGTATTTTCATTTCGGTTCCATAACTGCTCCTGTCTAGGTAATCGTCGAATGTTTTAACGATATCGGCCTTGCCATCATTGTTGGTGTCCCGTAGTGCCGCATTGCCCCCAAGGGAGTCCGTAAACCTTAGTTTAACATAAATGTCCCCATTAGTATTCACAGTAAGATGTCTGGCCCTGCCCTTTAGACTATCTATTACGACAACGGCCTCAAAATCTACTGGCAAATAAAGTCCGCCGTTATCCGCATCGCCAGAAGGCAGTCCATTATTTGGCGTACAGTTGACAAAAATAAGAATGGTCATTGTAATTACGAAAGGGTATAACAATAACCTCTTTGCATAAGCGAACGTTATAATCGATTGGTAGGTAAGTTTTAAAAATTTACGCATTGTAGATAAAAATAATTTTTTTGGATGAAATCTCCTTGTTTGCATGTTGTGTATAATTAATTTTCAGCCTTTTTAATCGAAGACATCATTGCCTTCAGACAATTTGTTTCACCAACCTTCGGATCATCTTCAGGTCTAGGATTGTAATAACTTTCCAAAAAGGAATCCGCAGAAGACCACACCGTATGCATTACTCCCAAATTGACCAAATACAAAGGTTGTGTAAAACAACAGCAATAAAAACTACATTTTTCGATCATTTTCTACTGTGTTTTATAGTTTCAGTTTAAATCCTTTTTTCACCAACCATCCAGTAAGCACCACAACCAAATAGGCAAAAATTAAAGACCCATAAAGACCGATCACTCCTGAATTTAAGACATTTGGGAATCTGAAAGAAGTGAGGTTCCTTACAGGGTATATAATATATGGTAACATATAGCAAGTCAATGTGGCCGTACCCGCTGGGGCTATGAATTTTGCCCAATTGACCATCTTTTTTTTATCCGTAATATAATGCGAAATAGTAAAAAGTAAAAAGCCCATTCCTGAACAGATAGCCAACCATGAAGGCGTTCCGCCCAATTTGGAGATTCCCCATAACGGACGGGTGACCAAGGCAAAAATAATACATATTACTCCCAAAATTGTTAATACGAGGTAAGCTCTTCTTAAATGGGAACTAGACCATTTAATAAATATTAATGAAGCAATCATACCTGAAGTAGTAAAAGCAGGTACAGTTCCCTGGAGGATAGTTGAGAAATATTTGAGTACACCATTAAATTCAAAGCCCATTTCGGTTTGGTTCAATACGGACAGCATATTAAAAAGAAACCAAATTGCAAAAATGAAAGCCAAATTCCCACGTAAATGTAGAAAGACCAGCGCGTTAACAAGATATGCCCAACCTATAAGCCCCAAAATACCCCACCATTGGGGCCGCAACCAATACTCACCTGATTCACCTCCTTTATAAATACCAGCTAGAAAAAGTAAAAGTAAAAACCCAAATATCCGCAATGGCATATGCCATTTCTTGGGTAGAGTGCTTTTTTTCCAATTAATCCATATGAGGAACACGGCCACAACCATTAGTATACACCAAAAATATTTTCCAATTATGATACCTGAATCGTAGGCAGTCTCGTAATTGACCATGAAAACGCCTATCAATAATAGAGACAAAGACCGAATGGTAATATGCTTACTTATTTCCCAACGGTTATACCCCATATCTAATCGATTTTTAATGGCAAAAGGTATACTCAACCCAACAATGAAAAGAAATAAAGGAAATATGATATCTGAAAACCCTAAGTAATCTTCATTGGCCTTGGCATGCTGTAACCATTTAGGGACACCATCCAGGGTCCAGAAATCATTAACCCAAATCATAGTGAACATGGTTAATGCCCTTAAAATATCAATACAATTTAATCTCATATATTTATTAAAATGTTATTGCCAATTGTTACTACTCAGGACGATTCGAATTGTAGGAGAGGCCCTAAATTGTTGACCTTAAATTCTATCAATAGAAACCATTATCTACAAGTGAATATTTCCAATAAAATAAAATGGTGAAATAACAATATTAGCTTCTTATCTATTTGCTTTCAAGAATAGGTAAAGGATTTATCATCAAGTTCCCAGCTTTCATTTATAACCATACTAGTTGTGGGCAACAACATTGAATTAGGTCCATAAATTGTTCGCTCATCCTAAAATATGCTTTTTACAAAAGCACATTCCACTTTTTATCCAAACAGTATCCTTTTTACGTTCAACAACATGTTGGAATGGATATTTGCAATTATCGATTTGAGCTTTAGGGTATTAATTTTTAAAAATTTTGCCAGTAATACATATATCCCTACTTTTCAATATAATTTGACCAAATCAAATGCAATTCAATAAGCTGCTCCTAAACAATGGGGATTCTGTAAGGCCTACAATACCTAGAAAGTACCATCTTATATTTTGGATAATATATTTTACATTCAACTCAATTCGATGGGGAAGCCATTTTGATGATTACTGGTATTCTTTCAAATCAAATTTGTTAGAATTTCCGCTGCACATCCTTATTGTTTATTTTAACATCTATTATTTAGTTCCAAAATTTATAATAGGGAAGAAATACAAAATCTATATAATTCTTTTAATACTGGTACTTACCCTGCATTATTTTGTTCGAATAGGTCTTTTTTATTGGCTTATCCCAAATAACATATCAACTGTAGCGCAAAGTGGGCACGGAATATTTAGTTTTAATCATATTGTTGCAGTGACTCTTGGAGAAATTTATGTGATTGGACTAGTATCTGCAATTAAATTCACCATTGATTATGTCATTGAATTGAATAAGAACAATCTACTTCTAGAGGTGCAGTCCGAAACGGAAATGAAATATCTAAAGGCACAGATACAGCCCCATTTCTTTTTCAACACATTGAATAATCTATATGCCCTTACCTTAAAAAGGTCTAAAAAAGCCGCAGAAGTTGTACTGAAATTGTCTGAAATAATGGAGTATGTGATATACGATTTAGACAAGAAGAAAATTCCTCTGCCCAAAGAAATTAAATATGTACAAAACTACATTGAATTGGAAAAATTAAGGAAAAGGGATTTGGTAGAATCCAATATAGAAATCATTGGAAAAATAGACGATGTACTACTTCCGCCATTTTTATTTCTCCCTTTTGTTGAAAATTGTTTTAAACATGGACAGTTGAGCGATGGTAAGATTTTTATTGACATGAAATTTAAAAGATATGATAATGAGCTAGAATTTTCAATTATGAACAGTTTTGAGCAAGGACATTTGACCCATGATAAATCTGGAATTGGACATGTAAATATTAATAGAAGACTTGAATTATTATATGGAAAAGAGTTTGAATTGAAGATATATCCAACAATAAATTCTTATTTGGTTGTTTTAAAAATCCCGTTAAAATGAAAGTAAATTGTTTAATTATTGATGATGAACCTCTTGCCATAAGTATTTTGGAGTCGTATATCGAAACACTCGACTATATGACCATTGTTAATACATACACCAATGCCGTTGACGCACTTTCTCAAATACAAAAGGGATATATCGATATTATTTATTTAGACATCAATATGTCACGAATTAATGGTCTAGAATTTCTCCGTACCTTAAAAAGTCATCCATTAATTATTATAACTACAGCCTATAGGGAATATGCTTTGGAAAGCTATGAGCTTGATATTCTTGATTATTTGGTAAAACCTATTCCTTACAATAGGTTTTTAAAATCGGCCAATAGAGCTATCGATAGACTAAACAACAAAAACCAAAATACAGGCCCGGCGCAATCTGAACCGCATATTTTTGTTAAAGTTGATAAGAAAATGGTGAGGGTAGTACTAAAGGAAATTCTATTTATTGAAAGTCTAAAGGATTATATCAAAATTCATACAACTACCGGTTACCATATAGCTTATAAAGCCTTATCGAGTATTGTTGAGGAGCTACCTTCCGAAAATTTCATAAGGGTACACAAATCATATGCCATTGCCATTGACAAAATTAAATCTGTTGATGGGAATAGTATCGAAATTGATACTAAAAGAATCCCTTTAGGCAGAATCTATTTAAAAAAAACGAAAGAGTTAATTTTATCAGGTAATGCAATTTTTCCCAAGAATTATTTACTCCCTGGAGATGGAGCTAAAAATTAAGTTTTATCCGAATACTACCTTGTTTAGTAGCTAATTGCAGCTAGATATGGAGGTTTGAAGCTGGACAGATTGTGAAATGGGATACTGTTTAGGAATGTATTGGTATGGTAATAAACAAACAGCATCTAACAGGTTTGCGGACGAAAAAGAGGTTTTATATATACCGCCCTTACCAAAAGGGTATACAGATAATTTAAAGAATAAAGACTAAAATAATATGCTAACGTTTAAAAGGCCATTGTGCACATGCTTATTTTTCCTGATTTCATTTTGCGGGCAAACAGCAATGGCGATAGATCTCTATATTTCCCCCATGGGTAATGAAGCCGACAAAGGAAGTAAGGAAGCACCCTTTAATTCTTTGTTAAGGGCACTTTTAGAGATCAAGAACTATGCGGGTAAGGAAGAAGTGAACATTTGGTTTTTAGAAGGGGACTACTACCTAGAAAAAACCATTGTTATAGGGCCTGAATATTCTGGAACCCAAGAATTTCCCATTACCATTGCGGCCCTACCCGGAGCCAAGGTTACTATAAAAGGTTCGAAGCAATTGGAGAATTTGGATTGGCGAGAGTACAAGGACGGAATATGGGTATCACCAGTACCAACGGGGCTAACATTTGATCAGTTGTTCATTAACAATGAGCGACAAATAAGGGCAAGGTTTCCAAACTATGACCATGAAAATCCGCTTCGGGGCGGAAAAGGTTACCAACAAGTTACCGGGGGAACGGATCACCGATATGACGGTTGGTTCTCCTATGATCCAAAGGATTTTTCGACCAATACTTGGAACAATCCGGAAACGGGCATTGTTCATGCCTTCCAAAGTCATAATTGGGGCAATATGCAATATATGATCAAGGAAGTTGATCGGGAAGAAAATAAGGTCTATCTAGGCGATGGAGGATGGCAATTACAAAGAAGTCATGGCATAGGCGGTAAAGAAGATAAGGCGTCCTGGTTTTTTATAGACAATATATTTGAGGAACTGGATGTTCCAGGCGAATGGTTTTTGGATACCAAGGCCAATCTACTCTATTATTATCCTACACCCAATCTGAAGTTGACAGGTGCTACCGTTGAGGTTCCCGTGCTAAAAGACCTAATTCAACTAAGAGGTAGTAAGGATTCTCCCGTAAAACATATTCAGTTAAAGGGGTTTCATTTTACGCAGTCCACTTTCACTTTTATGGAGAAATATGAACCCGTAGCCCGTGGCGATTGGGCCATTCATAGGGGCGGGGCCATTTTTATGGAAGGTGCGGAAAATTGCCTAGTGGCCGACTGCAGCTTTGAATACCTAGGAGGTAACGGAGTTTTTATGAGCAACTATAATCGCAACAATGTGGTACAAGCCTGCAAATTTGTACATACGGGCGAAAGTGCGGTCTGTTTTGTTGGTTCACCTTCGGCCGTGCGTTTTTACCAAACTTGGGACGACAGTGAAATAGATGGGAAAGACTGGAATAAAATGCGTGAGCTTATGGATATGGAACCTGGCCCTAAAACCCCTGATTACCCTAAAAACTGTACTGTGGAAAACTCCATCATGCACGATTTTGGGGATGTAGGGAAACAAGTTGCCGGCGTTTATATCTCCATGAGCCACCAAATAAATGTTGCCCATAATACCATCTATAATTGTCCAAGGGCCGGTATATGCATCAATGACGGTACCTGGGGCGGACATACCATTGAACATAACGATATTTGGGAAACGGTAAGGGAGACCGGAGAACACGGCCCATTTAACTCCTGGGGCAGGGAAAGACAATGGAAAGGATCCAGGGGTACGGAGGAACACTTTATAAAAGAATATACCAAGCTCGATGCTATAGATTCCGTAATCCTGAGAAACAATCGAATCGCCAATTATCGCAAATCTATCAGTGCCGGGAACTGGACCATAGATCTGGATGATGGTTCCAGCTATTTCGAAATCTACAACAACCTCAACCTAGGATCTACCATTAAGCTCCGCGATGGTATGGGACGCAAGGTTTACAACAATATTACGGTGAGCGCAGTACCGCTGGGTTGGCACGTATGGCCCAAGGATTCGGAAGATGAAATCTACCAGAACATCTTCGTCATTTCCGGTGCGGTGCCCGGCAAGGAGAGCCCAACAAACAATTTTATCCGCCCCATAGCCTTGCCAACGGAAACCAAATGGAGTACCCATTACAACAACAATTTGTATTGGAACATAAACCATCCTGATGATTTCCTTATGACAGAAAATAAAAACTGGGAATCTTGGCAACAAGAGGGGTACGATTTAAATTCTGTTGTAGGGAATCCCAAGTTCGTGGACCCAATCAACGGGAACTATCAGGTAAGTGAAGAATCCCCTGCCTTAAAATTGGGCTTTAAGAATTTTCCCATGGACAAATTTGGGCATCAAATGACGCGTATGGTTCCTTTTGGAGGGGAGTTTTCCGAAAAGCTTTCTGTACAGCTCGTAGCCGATAATCGTGGGAGTGAAGGAGCAAAAATCCATTATACGCTTGATGGGTCCGAACCAACAATTAACTCATCCCAGTATACCGATGCCATCCAACTGCAGACAACTACTGCGATTAAGGCAAGGACCTTTGATAGAAAGGGAACTCCGATTGGTTTTACAAATGAGGGCAGATTTCAGAAGGTAGATAAACTGATCTACCCGAGCTGGTTCGATACCTTGATCAGAGGGGAATATGAGGGCAACAAATCAAAAACTCCAACCCCTGCTTTGGAAATGGAAATAAATGGTGCCCTAATGGTAAATATTGCCGATGACCCGGACCTCATAGATGCTACCGGAGGGTACAACTTTGGATGTTATATAAAAATGATGAACAAAGAAAAAGCCAAAATGTGGCTAAAAGCCAAATTGGACAAGGATTGGGTAATTCAACAAGTCAACAATAACAGAGTTGAGCGAATCTCCGACCTACAAGAGTACCTTAAGCAATTCTCTGGACAAACCGTTCAGATCATAGCGGTAAGGGATTACAAATCCAAGGTGTTTAAAGTCCAATTTCCATAATTTTAAGTTTATGAAACAATCGATCCTATCATTCTTGTTAATTATGTTAATCTCGCTAGCCTATTCCCAAAAAGAAAAGAAGGTAATCATTAACGATACACTTCTGGCAAAAGCAACATTGATCTTTGAGGAAAATCTCGAAAACGGCTTGGATAATTGGAAAGTGGAGCAAATGCCGGGCGGAAGAGTTTCCAGTATCGATGAAAAATTGGAAATTACCGATGTGGCCGGCTGTACCATTTGGTTCAAAAAAAAATTGGAAGGCCCCATTATGATCCAATATGATGCCTTTGTAATAGACGAAGGCGGACCCCAAGACCGTGTTTCCGATCTAAATTGTTTTTGGATGGCAAAAGACCCCGAGAATCCGGATAATCTTTTTGTCAATTCGGAAAAGCGGGGAGGAAAATTTAGCAACTATGACGGCCTACGGCTTTACTATATGGGTGTTGGCGGACATGACAATACCAAAACACGATTTAGAAGGTATGTGGGCAATGGTGACAGGCCCTTGTTGCGGGAACACGACCTTTCGGAATCGAAATACCTAATTAGTCGAGCCTTAGAAATGATATAATCGATTGATTGTCAATATTTTGCACTATACATTCCATTAGAATCGCTTGTGTAAATGACAAGTTTTTCGTAACTTCTGGTATAAA
>Ga0222651_1001647_pt1 | contig 10660 bp, 10 predicted proteins | sample AntAcemetagen369_FD_179855 | JGI IMG/M metagenome (GOLD analysis project Ga0222651, IMG submission 179855) | Saline water microbial communities from Ace Lake, Antarctica - #369 | ecosystem: Environmental > Aquatic > Non-marine Saline and Alkaline > Saline | place: Antarctica: Ace Lake...
TAATAAGACAAACAAGGTTAAAAAAGTCTTTTAAAAGGAAGTTTCTAATGCATAAGAGAAAATTCAAATGCTGAAAAATTATCAGGAGAGAAAAAGAAAAACAAGAAACAAAGAAGAGTAAACTGGCCCCGAAATCTCTGATTCTGGACACATAGGGGAACATCTGATGGCGTATCTATGAAATTCCAGGGAATGCATCGCAAAACAAAAAAACCTCGTTAAACAGCCTTAGAACAAATATTCGTGATAATTGGATTACATGTACATTGTAGCGTACATTCCAACGTAAATTTTATAGTTATGGAAACAACAAATGCAACGGAGCTGCGCAAGAACCTCAAAAGAAAGCTCGATGCCGTTTCAAAGGACCGGGAAACCCTCATCATCCATAGATCGGGGGAAGAGGACATCGTCATGCTCCCGATATCCGAATACAATTCATGGAAAGAGGCCATGTACCTCATGTCAACCAGGGCGAACAGGAAGAATATTGAGAAATCCATCGAGCAGGCCGAAAACGGGGATGCCGAGAGAATCGATATAGACGAGCTTTGGAAGTAGTCTTTACCGCTGTTCTTCCCAATATTCTTTTGGCGTTACTATTTTCGTCCCGTTATAGATTTCCATTGTAAAATCGTTAGTGTTGCCTGTAATAATAAAATCCGCTTTTGAAATTTGCGCCAATTCTAAAAGCCGGTTGTCCGGTTCGTCCTTGATAATTTTCAATTTGGTAGTTGGTTCGTAGATTTCTGAAATTTCGCTCAACCTTGCGATCAGAAAATCGGCATTTGTTTTAAAATCAGAAAATCTTGCGAATTTAGGTCGACCAAGAACTTCAAGGTATTCTTGAAGAATCGGATTTGAAAGACAGATAATAGCATTTCCTTCAATGCAATGGTCAACGATTAAATACGGATAATTTTTTTGGATCAAGGAAGATACAATTACGTTCGTATCAAGAATTATTTTTTGCATTCCTGTGAGCTTCTATTTCGTCATCGATTTCTTCCATTGTCATTTTGGAAAGTCCATATTTATTGGCCAATTGGATGCTTTTTTCCAACGTTTGTTTATTAATTTTTTTTCCGATGATTTCGATCAGTTCGGAAAATGATATGGTATTCTTGTTCAGACCTAATTGGTTGAATTCAAAATCAGATATTTGGATATTTACAGATTTCATGATAATTTAGTTTAAGTTCGAATTTACGAATATTTCGCAATTTTTTTTCCATTACCGCCAACGGTGTTGGCAACTGGCTTTTTACGATTTGAATATCAGTTTTCTATATTGACTGTCTTTCAATTCATTTTTGTGCCTGCTCCTAGTTGCAGGAAATAATAGTAATATTCTAATTTTTCTTGATTTATAATTCAAAATATATTCTTCTTCGTTTGCTGTATGTTCATTTTTTTTAAATAACAAAAGTTCTTTTTCTAATCCGCATAACAGAGAATCGTAAGCTAATTTATAAGTACAACAAATGCGGTCTATATTCTTGTTTACATCCAATATTTTGAATAATATTCCATTTTCCATAATATTTTCTCTTGGGTCTAAATCTTTGTCTTTAGTACTGTTATTGACCTTTCTTTTAATTTTAGTAAAAACGTCTATAAAACCGACCTCTTTATCTTTGCAGAAATTTTCTTTATCTATTTTATTTTGTTCTTGTGTTATATTTTTCAGTTTAGTTGCTGTTTTTTTTAACCTATACTCTGGAAATAAAGTTTCCATTCGATTCCATAAATGATTGCGTACCGATGAATAAAAGAAAAAATTAGTATTGTTTTCGTATTCACTCTTTGGCGGGAAAGTCCCTATGATAATTGTTTTTGCATTTTCAGGTATAAATCCATGCGTAATTGGGTGTATTTCCATTTGATGTTTTTATAATTAATGTTTTATAAAATCTGTACCTGCACCTGTGGATGGCATTGTACCATTTAGGCGGTAGTAATTACTTTCGCCAGTAATTTTATTATAATCATGATAATATACGTTTTGTTCTCGGTCAAAAGAATTTTGATATTTATCGTACTTGACATTAAATTTAATGTTCCAATATTTTGGACCATTAAACCATTCTCCTTTGTAAGAAATTTTATAAGTTCCGTTTGCTATATTTTCCCCATCGTTTCCAACCCAACTCCAAGTTTTATCATTTTTTAAATTAACTCTAGAGTCTCCAGTATAATAATTTCCGTAAACTTCCTCTTCGTAGTTTTCGCCGAAATTTGCCGAAATAACATTTATAAGTATAAAGAGTACAGGAATTGATGTTACTAACATTCGCACAGTTAAACTAAATATTTTATGAATCCACATTACTACAAGGCCAACAGGCCAAGCGAAAATAATTAGTAAGGTAACTGGCATTGGCTTTTGATACCATTTTAATTGAGTTGTTTGTGTCATGTTTGAAAAATTCGGTTTAGTTAAAATTGTTTTTTTAGCTTGTTGCTAACTTGTTATATCAACACAAATATAGGGGTTTATCCCTTTCTGTTCCGGGATAAAGTGGATGAGCCGGTCAAAGTGAACCACGTGTGCCGGATGAAAGTGAGCATAGCAAACTAGTTGCTCAAAATCGATTCCTTTGTGGTTAAATTTACTGTTTATTTTTTAATTTTTTACGCATTGATTCGCCTTTGATATCCATTCGATGAGCTGTGTGGACCAGACGATCTAAAATGGCATCCGCTATGGTCTGTTCGCCTATGATTTCATGCCATGCTTCTACAGGTAGTTGGGAAGCTATTATAGTTGATTTTTTTCCATGTCTGTCCTCGATGATTTCCATAAAGGAGTGCCTATTGATGTTGTCCAGTCCTTTCAGGCCAAAGTCGTCAAGGATAAGTAGGTCTTGCTTTTCGAGTTTATTTATTTGCTTTACATAAGAACCATCAGCTTTTGATGTTTTGAGCATTGTAAATAATTTGGTGGTATTAAAATACATGACCTTATGGCCCAAGGAACAGGCTTGATGGCCTATGGCCGATGCGATATAGCTTTTGCCTGCACCTGTGCTTCCTGTGATGAGTATGTTTTCTTTTTGCTTTACAAAGTCACAACTGTTAAAACGTTGTATCTGGTTTTTATCGATCTTCCTAGTAGGATCATAATCGATATTCTCCATTACGGCACTATACCTGAACTTGGCCGATTTGGTAAGGCGTTCTATTTTTCGGTTCTGCCTGTCATCCCATTCCGACTGCATCAGATAAGCGATCAACTCGTCATTGGTGTAGTTGATGCTCCGCGGTGATAAACTGGTGTTAAAGGCCCTGAGCATACCATAGAGCCTTAATTGTTTCATCTGTTCCAATGTTTGTGTATTCATATTCGTGGTTTTACTATTTCTATTTTATTTGTAATAATGGCCGCCCCTGATGTTCTCGTGGTCGGGCATATCAATCTCTTGTTCGATATCCTCATCGAGACTGTCCCATCCGTTTTTAAGGATGCGTTCGATGATATTGTAATTATACGCCCCATAGTCCAATGCTCTTTTACAGGCATTGTCCAATCGGGTATTGCCTACCTTTTTTGTTAGGTGCAGTACGCCCAGACATGATTTATAGGATTGTTCGGGATGTTGTTTTTTGTCCAGTATCTTAATGATGTAGGCCTTGCAGTTCTCCCCGATATGCCCTGCCCATGTAATGAACTTTTCGCTGCTCCATTCACTTATGAATCGATGGTGCGAGGGCATGTGCTCTTTCAGCGTGGTGTAGGCGTATTTTTTCCTTTCTCTTGGATGGGCCGCCAAGCGTTCCAGTTTATGGAATATTTCCACTAGATTATCCGAGTAGATGATCTTGATGGGCTTGCCTATATGTATATAGGGCACGCTGTAGTAATGTTTGTCCTTACTGAAATAGATGTGGCTGTTCTTGTGAACGGTTCCTTTGGCGTAGGATTTGATCTCATACTTTTTTAATGGCAAGGGCCTTAGTTCTTGTTTTTCTACTTCCTCGAACAAAGAATAACGGGAGTACTCCCTTCCCCTGAAAGACATCTTGTTATGGGTTTCCAAGAGTTCGAGTATTGTTTTGTTGATCTCGGGTATGCTGTGAAAGGTCTGGTGCCGTAACGGGGCAAAGACCCGTGTGTAAATAATACGCACGGCATTCTCCACAATGGCCTTGTCCCTGGGCCTGTACGCCCTGGTGGGGAGTACGGCCGTTTCATAGTGTTCCGCAAAGTCGGCAAAGGTATCATTGACCTTTGGTTCGTAACGACTGCTCTTGGTGACCGCCGACTTAAGGTTGTCGGGGACCAATGCATGTGGCACACCGCCATAGAACCAAAAGGCGTTTTCCACACAAGCTATAAAATCTTCTTTCTTTTGGCTGGCACAGGCCTCTACATAAGTATATTGACTACTGCCCAGTACACACACGAACACTTCCAAATCTTGTAGTTCGCCCGTATGACGGTCAACTATAGTAAGTTTTTTGCCTGTAAAATCTATAAAGAGCTTATCGCCCGCCTTATGGGTAAAATGCATTACGGGCGATACTTCTTTGGTCCATTCGTTATACCAGTACTTGAACTGTGATAGCTTGAACCCATCGGGGTGTTTTGTATAATATTCTTGCCAGAGCAGTTGTCTGGTCACTCCGGTCTTACGCAGTTCTTTATCAAAATAGGGATAGTACTTCTCTAGGGCCAATAGCTGCTGGCTCTTGGGCTTTTGATCCGATTTGAAGAGTTTGTGCAGCTCTTCAAAGGTCATTGCCGAGACTTCATAATTAGTAAGCTGATAACGCTTGAAAAAGGCTATATACTTGGTAATGGTATTGCGGGAGAGCCCCAGCCTTGAACTTATCTGGCGTTTGCTCACACCCTCGCTATATAACTTGAATATCTGTTTTACTTTTCGCATGTCTATTTGTTTGTTGGCCATAATCTTTTTAACAAAAAAAGACCTTTGGCTTTTTACAAATAGAATCGACTTTCTTAGTGGTTCACTTTCATCCGGCGAAGGTGGTTCACTTTCACCCGGCGAGGGTGGCTCACTTTAATCCGGCCAGGGTGGTATACTATGACCGTTTTTTGCAAATAATTGGCGATATGGTTTTCCAAACCTTTTTCACTTGTGTCGGTACTCATATATCTATTTCAAAATGTCTAAGTTCGTCTAAATAAAAAATACATATCTATTTATATATCAATGCTTTAACATTAACTGATAGCTAGATTATGTCTAAAAAATGTCTAAAGCATAGCTAGATATCTGTTTTAGACATTTTCCAAATCTTACCATGAGGCTCTATTTTCCCTTGTTTTCGCAAAGCCTGTAGGTTGTTCTTTACTTTATTCTGCTTTTGATTTTGATCCAGAACATCGGGTAGCTTCTCCAAAAGAATAGATTCAAAATCAATTTTCTTACCCTCTCCAAACTTCTTTAAATAATCTAAAATGATTTTTTGACAGTACCCATCATCTATGCCCCTCTGTTTTATATAATCTGCTTTTTCACCAGTAATATTAGCTACTGTAGCCGATATATGAAAATTAGGTTTACGACCCTCTATCAACCCCTTACTTTTTAGATTCTTAATTTCAGGTTCATCCAATGTTTTAGACTTTGCAACTTTGTCCAATGCTATAATATCAATCAATGACAAATCTGGCATGGATGCTATCTTTTTGGCATAATTAATGTCCATTACCTTCCCGGTAACAGTCAATTTTACGTTGTTGTTCGCAAATTCATAATCCGGCATCGGGAAAAACTTTTTCCGTTGAATGTTGAACATTCGCTTGATTCCGCTTCCAATAGCATCGATCATGTTCAGGTTGATCATAGCTTCTACCAAAAATGGGTTTCGATACGTAGGCTCAGGTGCATCTGCAATGACCACTTCCTCGATACTTGCGGGTATAAAGGAACCTGAATTTATAAATACCAATTTGCCATCTTCATGTTCTACCACGTTAATTTTACCACCTAGGGTATAATCTTGGTGCGCAATACAATTATTTAAACCCTCTCTTACAATGTAGGCATCATATTGGTCTACTTCTTCAGGAAACAAGGTTCCATCGGGGATATATCTGTATTTAAGGTTCCTTATTTTCTTGAATACTTCATCTGTGTTAATTAGTAAAGGGCAAGTAAAATGCTGATAGTCTTTTTCAATGTTGTCCTTATCCCTCAGTATCCATGATATTTTAGCCGTTGAAGGATTAATGAAATGTTCCGATTCTGATTTTCCTAGCAGTAAAATGGCCGTTCTTGTAATTTTACCCTTAATGCAAACCTTGGCCTTGTTCAAAAAAGTCTCATCGCTCCACTGGCCTATTTCTTCAACTAAGTGTGCATTTTTTCTTTTATAAGATTCACGAGCCTTGAGGATTGCTTCTGCCGACAAATCATCAATAGTGGCTCCTTCTACCAAGCTTGCACTCCAGTCTTCACCGCGTGCTTGTTCGCGAATACGTTCTACTTCTTCTAGGTTCAGCGCATTTAGTTCTTCGCCATCTCTACCATAGTAATGCCCTTGCCATGCAATGGGGATGCCTTTAGGTGCGGCTGGAATTTCAAATAATACAACTCTGCCTTCTGGCTCGGCCACTTCATAAATCTCCATAAAAGTAAGCCTGCCTGTAGTATGGTTGGCCACTTCTGCTTTGAGACTATCCAAATCTACTCGGTTGGTCCTGAACCGAGAACCTACAACGCTTTTGTCATTATCTTTTACTCCAAATACCAACCAGGCCGAACGTTTACTTTTTAGGTTGGCTTCATTACATAAAGCAGAAAAGTATTTGCCAATTTTACTAAAATCATATTGGTTTTTGGCTTCTTTAAATTCTACCACTTCGTTCTCGATACCTTGGGAGCGAAGCTGATTTAAAATAGTTTGTATTTCGGCTTGACTTTTCATTCTTCAATTTCTTCGTTTTGGTATTCAGCTTCCTCTTCGGCCGCTAAACTTAATTCTTCCTCTATATCTTCATAAGTTTCTTCGGCCAGTGTCTTGGGAATCTCGAAATCTCTCACATCTATTTTACCTGTCACTGCTTCAGCTATTAAGGCAGTTTTGTATTCTTTTACTATAGCAATTTCCTTATCAATTATAGATTTGAGTTGCATTTCACTCTTATACATTTCTACTATTTCCTCTTGTAAATCAGTAGATGGAACAGGAATTTTTTCCTTTAAAAGATACCTTGGATTTAACGGTCGATTTCTACCAGCGGAGCCTCTTGAATTAATATCTAAAAGAAAATGGCCCTCGGATATAGTAAAAAATGAGAAGAGAAATTCTGGTTTAACAATTTCTAAATTACAATTAAGAATAGGATATCGATGAGAAGCAACACAGTTTTCATCATTTGAACTTACTAGTGCAACTGCCCCTTCCCATGCAAATTGGCCACTTATTATTACGTCACCTTCTTTTATGTAATAAAAACTTGAATCACCTAAATCTTTACCAAGTGTTTCGTCTTTGTGAAAAATACCTCTGGCTCGATTGTAGAGACCTACAGGTGTGTAAAATTCATCATCCAAACGGTCAATTTGTCTATCAATTGGATTTGTAATTGTTGACAAACGAAGTAATTTAACTGAATCAGAATTAATAATTTTTCTGGTTAATGATTTTCTTCTCTGAATATATAATCCAAGTAATTGCTTTTTCTTTTGGGTAAATCGGTCGATTCTCCTTAGTTTGAATTGTAGATACTCAACAATCTTATTTTGTTCATCAAGAGAAGGATATGGGAGTTTTATATCACCAAACCGAGTGAAATACAACCTCAATCGCATATCCATAATACCTCTTGAATGTCGTTTGAATTCTCTACTTGCAATAGGGTTTCTAAATAGATAATTGTAGAAGTAAGGGTTTATATTTTCTTTATGTCTCAGAATATCATAAGCGGGACTTGTTACACCCTTGTATTCCGAAATACCAATTGCTCCCATCCAAGCCAAGAGTTTATTAACTATGATATCCCCTTGTTCTACTCTCCAATAATTGTCAGTGCTCGAAGCTTTGTTTCCTCTTGCTTCTAATTCTTTTCTTGGTTTAACACCTAAGGCAGTGTATACAGAAAGTAGTTCCTCTGAATTACCAACTGGAGCAGGCTCTGTAACTAAATTAAATAGCAACTTTGTTCGCATGACCTTCCAATGAGTAGGCAAGGTGCCAAGCCATTCTTGACCGAAATCTGAGTAATCTAAATATGGTTTTACCTTACTCATCATTCTATAATCTCTTTAAGTAAACCGTCTGTTTCTTCTTCTAGTTTGAAAATATCACTGCTGATATCTTCTAAACTTCTTAAGGCAGAGAAATCGTAGAAATACTTGTTGAATGGAATTTCGTAACCAATTTTTGCTCCTTTCGTCTCGTACCAAGCATCTGGTACAAATGGAGCAACTTCTCTGTCAAAAAATGCTTGAATATCTTCCTTCATTGGAACATTCTCAACATCCTTCAAACTGGTATCAGACTTTGGCTTTCCTTTACCGTCCTTGATGATTTTTCCTGCTTCATCTCTTTGTGGTTGAAAGACAGGAATCTGGTAAGAGCCGAAATCAGCAACATCAAATATTTTGCTGTATGCATTTTCTTCAAATTCAAAATAGAGGTTTTGAATATCAATGATGTGGTTGGGCTTTAACTCAACCTTCTTTTCTCCTAAGTTTTTAATTCTCCTTACAAAGAAATCTTTTGAAGAAGCATTGATTAATTGCACTTTCCCTTTTCTGTTTTCCTCTTTTACATTGCTGATAATCCACAAGTATGTTGATATACCAGTGTTATAGAAAATATCATTAGGCAATTGAATAATGCACTCTAACAAATCATTTTCAAGTATGTATTGTCTGATACCACTTTCACCACTCCCTGCATCACCTGTAAATAGGGCAGAGCCATTATGAACGGATGCTATTCGACTACCACCATCTTTTGGGTCTTTCATTTTGGAAAGCATGTGGAGCATAAACATCAACTGTCCATCATTACTTCGTGAGGTCAAACAAGTTTCAATCAACTCTCCGTCAAAATTTCTTATAGGAAGATTGAATCGTTTGTCTACAATGGCTTTCTTTTTCCCTTCACCCACATTTAGATTGTCAATGTCTTGCTTCCAACTCGTACCGTAAGGAGGATTGGTCAACATAAAGTTGAATTTCAAGTCAGGCTCAAAGCCATATTCGCTTAATGTAGAACCAAACTTAATTTTGTCAGGGTCTTCGTTTTTCAGTAGCATGTCCGATTTACACACGGCATACATTTCTCCTGTGTTTTCTTGACCATATAAATGGAAAGTAGCTTGCGATTTTACTTCACCATCAGGGTTGGTAGCAAACTTTTTAGATTGGGTCAGCATAGCTCCCGAACCCGCACATGGATCATATACCAAATAGGTTCCCTGTTGTATTTTGTCTTTTACAGGTAGATAAACCAAATGAGTCATCAACTCAATGATTTCCCTTGGCGTAAAGTGTCGCCCTGCTGCTGCGTTGGTTTTCTCGTTAAATCGTCTGATTAAGTCCTCAAACATGTAGCCCATTGCCATTGGTGAAATTTTCTCTGGGCTTAACTCCACTTTTGGGTTACAGAACTTCTCAATCAATGAAAATGTGATGCCTGTATTTTCAAATGTTTCTAATTGGTTCCTGAACTTAAACTTGCTGATAATGTCTTGTACATTTTCTGAAAAACCATTAAGATAGTCTAGCAAGTTCGTGTCAATGTTTTTAGGGTCAGCCAACAACTTCTTCATGGTGTAGGGCGAAGTGTTGTAAAACGCCAATCCTGAACCGTGGTCTTTGCTTGTTAGTAAACCCGAAAGGTTGTCTATTTTACTTTTGAACTCGTTATGGGTTTTTAGCACCTGATCTTTACTTGGCTCTAAAGCTAAGTCCAACCTTCTCAGTACCGTCATTGGGAGTATCACGTCCTGATACTGGTTTTCGAGGTACTTGTTAATCAACACATCATCAGCAACTGTCCAGATGAAGTTGATGATTGGCTGCAAACTTTGAGTATCTAAATTCATTGAATCTGTTTAATTAATTCTTATTTAAAAAGGATAAAGCTATCTTGTTTTATAAAATGTCCGCTTCGTATTAAACTCTCTAAACCTTGAGCAATTAGAATAAGTTGCCTAAGAAATATTATCATGTTTGCAAATTATGGTTTTTTGCTGATTTTAATTACGTGTTTCCGTAATCATCACTACATTTTCAAATGTTTTTTACAATAAGCAACTTCCAAATCTTGCTCCTGATCCCAAAACACAACGCCACATTCTTTGCAGTTTCGTCTACCTTGAATCGCCAAATATTTATATAGTGTAGGTTTAGATTTAATACCTACCAATTTCATGATATCCACAATGGGTAATTTATTCTCTTGGTAATACGTTGCAGCCAGCATCGCCTTTTGTTTAGCTTCTTTTCCGAGCCCCTTTTTACGACCTAATTGTATTCCTCTCCTCCTAGCGCTCTTAAGACCGGCAGTAGTCCGCTCGATTATGATATCACGTTCCAATTGGGCCACAGCTCCAAAAAGTGTGATAATAAATTTACCATGGGCAGAAGTGGTATCAATAAATGGGTCATTGATGCTCTTAAATTTTACACCAAGCTTTTCAAACTGATCTACCAGTTTTAGTAAATGAGAA
>Ga0222651_1001648_pt1 | contig 10641 bp, 6 predicted proteins | sample AntAcemetagen369_FD_179855 | JGI IMG/M metagenome (GOLD analysis project Ga0222651, IMG submission 179855) | Saline water microbial communities from Ace Lake, Antarctica - #369 | ecosystem: Environmental > Aquatic > Non-marine Saline and Alkaline > Saline | place: Antarctica: Ace Lake | collected...
AATGGAAAGACACTTAGAAACATACATTCACCCAGGAAGAACTTTCCTTGAGGAGGTTGTGAAACCCAATAATCTGAAAATTGGAGCCGTTGCGGATCTCTTGCAAGTTTCAAGGTTGACGGTATCGAAGATTGTAAATGAAAAAAGTGGGATCAGCCCAAATATTGCACTCCGAATTCAGACTGTTTTTGGTGGGAGTGCCGATATGTGGACGAGAATGCAAAATAAATATGATATGGCAGTAGCTATCAAAGAATTCAATCGTAGTAGTCCAAAGTTAAAAAGGTTTGAAAGGATATAGAATTTTAAAAGTATGACGGGAAAATAGCTAAAAACAATATGACTTCATTTTAGAAAGAATTGAGGAATTACTTTCCGACCAGGAAAACATAGAAAATCCAGAAGTTAAGGGGTTTGCGGAATTGAATCTCCTCTTAGATTTGGTACCCTACTTTGAAGAAAAGCACTACCCTATTTCCCTACCTGATCCCATTGATGCCGTAAAAGAGACAATGGAGAGAAAAAGCTTAACCCAACTTGAAAATAAACAAGCATAAAATACTGATAAACAGTTTCTTATATTTTTATTTTTTATAAATGGGGGACTACTTTTGTTTTTCTCACATAAGGACGGTGTTTAAAATAGAGGCTGTCGAATATTGATTGTTGGTCAACCGTCAACGTTGTATAAATGTAGGTGCAACAATTCAAATATGCAAATCTATGGGGGACTACTAAAATATTTGAAAATATCATCTAATTGATTGTCAGTAATATATAGATATCGTTAAAAATGGTGACATTTCTTATTCGATTGATTTACAGGCATTAACAAAATATTAATATTTTGAGCTGAGCTGTTTTTTAGGTAGAAATTTTCAAGTTGGGTTATGAACGCTAATATCATCTTTTGGGTGCTACAAAAAAAGGTTTAACTACTTCTATTTCAAAGTATTAGCCTCTTTTTTATAGGTAGTCTGCGACTTTTGGGTATTTATCTTTTACTAGGTTCAGATAGAGATTTACCTAATTCTTCCAATGAAATTCCTTTGGTTTCGGGCATTATGAAGATTACAAAGAGGAGCTGTAGGACCATCATAAAGGCAAAAAAAGCAAAAACAGGTCCTGCCCCAATGCTGGTAAATAAAACTGGCACCAAGGAAGGAATGATTGCAGCCAGCATCCAGTGGACAGAACTTCCAAAAGCCTGTCCATACTCTCTTAAATGATTCGGGAAAATTTCTGAAATAAAAACCCAAATAACGGTACCTTGTCCCACGCCATGTGCGGCAATAAATAAAAAAAGGAATGTCGGTACCCACAGTCCTCCCCAATCATAGAAAAATGCGCACGCAACTAATACCAACGAAATGATATATCCAAAAGATCCGACATACATCAATTTCTTTCTCCCGACCCTATCAATCAAAAATACCCCAAGCAAGGTGAACAAAACCATGGTCACCCCAATCCCTATGCTACTGAGCAATGCCGTACTCTCCCCCAGACCAGCTTCCTCAAAAATTCTAGGGGCGTAATATAAAAGTGCATTGATTCCCGATAATTGGTTGAAAAAAGCCATCAAAAATGCCAGTAATAAGGGAAAACTATATTTTTTTATAAATATGTTCTCGCCCGGAATAACGTTATCCATTTCGTCCTTTATTTCCGACATCAATTTTTCCACGTTTTGATTCGGATTAATTGTCAGTAATACTTTTCTGGCTTCTTCGGTTCTAAATTTTGTCAACAACCATCTAGGGCTTTCTGGCACGTTAAACATCAATAGAGTATAAATTATTGCGGGAAAGGCTTCCACACCCATCATCCACCGCCAAGCATTTTCCCCTAGATTATTAAGCAAATAATTTGAAAAGAAAGCGATCAATATCCCAAATACTATGTTGAATTGATAAAGGCTCACAAGTTTGCCTCTATTTTCGGTAGGAGCTATTTCTGAAATATAAGCGGGTGCCGCAATAGTAGAGGCGCCAACACCCAATCCGCCGATAAATCTAAATACTGCAAAAGTGATGGGATCGTTGGAAAAGGCCGAACCCAATGCAGAGACTGTATACAAGACCCCGATCCATATCAATGTTTTTTTGCGACCTATCTTATTTGTGGGTATCCCTCCTAAAATAGCTCCAACCACCGTTCCCCATAAAGCCATCCCCATAACAATTGCCCCATGAAAAACATCGCTGGAACCCCAAAGGGATTGTAGTTTTAGGTCCGCACCCGATATCACAACGGTATCAAAACCAAACAGAAATCCTGCCAGTGCCGCGGTAATAGCCCAAATAAATATTCTTTTCATCTGTTAATTTTTGATTGTATAAATTTTTAGATCAACATATTACAAATACCTCACTTATTGATTATTCGCAAACAACTATGTTATTGAACAGGGCTAATTCTATTTATAATTACCATTGCATTGATGGAAATAATTTCCATGATTTTAACTCTTCTACCTTTATTGGGGCATCTTCGGAAAATACCTCAATGTTTACGGCATCCACCTGTGTAGGATATACAACTTGTGTAATGCATTGCTTGCCATTTGCAAATACCTCTAGCATCGATCTATCGAGAAAGATGCGTAGGCGAACTTTTTCGCCATTTTTCACATAGAAGGGAGCATCTTGAGTTGTCATATTTTCACCTGGGTTTTCCCTTTGCATTATAAATTCTTGATAATCAGGCTTGTCTAAGCTGGATTTACTCATATTAATTTGTAAGATATTTTCGTTCCTGTCAATTATTATAGGGGTTTGTTCGCTTCCATCTTTTGAACTGAAAACCTTAACTCCGAAACGCTTTGCCTTTCCAGGATCGATAGTAATATCAATCTCCAGTGTTGTACCTTTTATGTTGTCAAGTGTTACGGATTGTCCGTGATTAACGGTAAAAGGCTTTTCATCTATTGGACTATATCTTAATATCTCTACCTCTTTAGGTGGTTCGATATTTAAAGAAAGTTTATCCTTTGAAAGGGTAAGCACCCTGGGCATCGACATTGTGCCGCTAGAAACTCCGGATTTTCTATCCAGTACCCAGGCCCACATAATTCGTCTACCTTTGTCATCAAGAAGGGTCTCAGGAGCAAAAACAGAACCTCCACGCCAGTTCATTCTATGATGTGATTCGGGTTTAAATTGTTTCCCGTCCCATTCACCTATATAGTATCTCGCTCCTCGTTGATGACTGATACCTAACAAAACCCATTTGTCGTCAAGTCTAAAAAAATCAGGACAGGATATATCCTCAAAATCATCGACACCGGGCATATTATGGGTCATAAAATTTCCTATTTTTTTCATGGGTTGGTCATAATTCAAACCCGTATAAAGAACAGGAGGGTTTGGATTTCCAGATGAGACTGGATGCCCCCCCCGAAATTTGATAGTACATATTGTTTTCGACCCACATGTGGGGATCCCAACCAGGATGGGCTATCGGATTGGCTTCTGCTTTTTTCCAAATACTTAAATCCTTATCGCTGCTATAGGCTACGTTGTTACCTTCCGTACCAAGTCCATGATAGGCAATCACTACGTTTCCATCCTTGGCTGTAAAAGCATTACCACTAAAAATTCCTATTTCCGGGTCACCTGGATTAGGTTGTAAATCATTGGGCTGCCAACGCCAATGAAATAAATCAAGACTTGTAAGATGTTGCCAATGATGCTTATCATCAACTTGATAAAGATACCAAAGATGGTAAACACCATCTTTAAAAATTGCCCCGTTGGGATCAAAAGGATATCCCTTTCCTTCAGCAATAGTAAGATGCCAAGTTGGTCTTATAGGATCATTGAGTTGGCTGATACGTACTTGTCTTACTGCATCAGTCCCAGTAAGACCAGAAACATCAACGGCCTCATTGTTCTGCGCTGTTGAAGTAATACTCGATAGACCGTAAAATAAAACAAATAGTGCAACCTGTTTTATTCTTGCTGATTTAAAACTCATATATTTCATAACATAATTTTCTAATATGAATTCGAAGGGCTTAATTCCCACGCATTTATAGAACCAACTGAGATATTATCCCCTTTGGAAAATAGTTTAACCCCCGTTCCTTCAAGGGTGGGGTATATTCTCCGAGCTATTGCTTGTCGGTCATTGGCATAAACCTCAACGATTGATTTATCCACATAAATTCGCAAAATAAGAGGTTCTCCTTGTTTAAGTTCCAATGGTGCCTCTTCAATAATTTTGCGGCCAAACTCCAATCCTGACTTACGGGTATCGACCTTAAGTTTTTGATCTTTGGAATCATAGTAAATCAATGTTTCTTCTCGACCATCTTCCGATACGCAAACTTTTACACCAAACTGCGATGCTTTATTTGGTTCAATTTTGACCTCAAGCTCTAGTAGTTTGCTTCCAAGCTCATTCAATTTCAATTCTTTATCTGAATTTACAGTTAGATTTGAAATTGTCTTTTTATTCAATCTCAAAGTTTCGAGTTCCTTAATAGGCCTCATTCGCAAGGTACCGTCCTCCCCTAACCACAAGGATCTTGGTAGTCCGTATGTCCCTGTCCACCCATAATAGGTTTTTAATGAATCCGGGCGATCATCAAAGATCCATGACCACATTATTTGTCGTCCCTGTTCGTCAATAAGAGCTTCAGGGGCGAAATACGCATTATCATTCCAAGTCATACGCCCATGATTGTCCGGAAAAAACCTATTGTTGCTATAATCCCCTACATAGTATTGACTACCCCTATTATGGCTAATAAAGAGCAAAAGGTGCTTGCCACTGGCTTTTCCTCCATCCTGAGACATAGGCAAGGGTAGAAAAGAAGGACACATATTGTCTTCGGTTTTGTCGGTCCATTTAGGGTCTGATTGATAAAACTCATGCAGATATTCCCATTGTTCAAGATTTTCAGAAGCGAACAAATAAAGCCTATCACCTTGATAATCGAGAGAGTCTTTAGGTAGTTCAGGCTCATCCCTATTTGCTGGTAAGCCTTTTCCTCGCGAACCATATTTCCTAAGCACCAATAAATTGCCCGTAAGCATGTAATACTTACCATCTTTTTTCCAAATATTGGAAGGATCTGCAGAGCCTACGTGAATTTCCTTTCCCGACTTATCTATTAAATCCGTTATGCCCCAGTCAGTAGATTTAATAATAGGATTGCTTTTCAATTTTTGCCAGTTGTCAAAATTGCTATCCGTACTTTTTGCCAGTCCGATTCCCTTATTACCCCAAAGCATCCAATAGGATAAAACTGCCGATCCATCATCGTCCACAAACGCACCTCCACTAAAAACACCTTCGTCCCCATCACCAGGAGCCAAGGCGTCTGGGTGGTGCCTCCAATTTAGCATGTCTCTACTGGATACATGACCCCAAGAAAATCCCTGACCTGCTCTATTGTATAAATACATTAAATGATAACGTCCATTGCTATAAAATGCTCCATTGGGATCCCCAGGTGCACCCCTATCCTCAGGAACAGAAAAATGATATGCCGGACGGTAAGGGTCCGACAAGAGCCGCTCTCGAAATTCCCGGGTAGATCTAATTACCTCATTTGGGATATCCTGCTTCGGTTGAACTAGAGCACGAACCTCCGGTTCTTTATTTTGGCCCCATGTTAATGGATTCACAGAAAGGAATATTATTAAGGTTAATAGTAATAAATATTTATTATTCATAATAATTGCTTTATTTTAAATGATAATTTAAAAATTCCTCGCAGCAAACTGACGAAGTGCCTCATCGGTGAAATGCCTGTTCTGCCGAAAATTCGATGCTATGATTCAGTGTCCACTTCCCAAATACGATTTTGTTTCGCATCGAAATAGCCTTGATTTGTTGGTTTGATTTTCCAGATTTTTAATTCTTGTATAATTGTTCCAATACCATAGGTATATCCATACAAACCTGTATTGGCTTTATAATTCATACAAGTTCCGACTACTGCCTGACGATCATTTACGAATACTTCAACAAGATATTTATCAATGAAAATACGTATCTCCAGATCTTCACCTGCAGACAGATCCTCAACAAGGAACGGGGCTTCAACAGTCCCAACTCGAATGGCCTTTGACACCGGGTTGATAATAACAGGGAATCCTGTTTTTGGATCATCAGAAAAAAGATAAAATCCTAATCGTTTATTGGTTGCCTGTTCACGTGAAATCCTTGCTTTGATCTCGAAAGAGTCACCGTTCAGATCTGCAATCTTAGTAGATGCGTCACCACCGTTATGTATAGGTTCCATTTTTACCTCAACATTACTAAATGATTCTTCTTCGTGACGTTGCGCCTCCAGTTCCCGAAGGGGTGAAATCCTTAGTGTACCATCTTCACCTAGGCTCAACTCTCTGGGAAGAGACTGAATAGTCTTTTCAGTTATCTTTTCGTCGAGTGTCACCAACCAAGCCCACATCACTCTTCTGCCATCAGGGGTAAGAACACTCTCCGGAGCAAAGAAATCCCTGTATTCGGTATCAATAAATGATTGATCATCCCTTCGCCAGTTCATTCGTTCATGTATTTGAGGAACAAATTGCTCATCTTTAGCGTCCCAGTCACCTAGATAATATCGGCAGCCAAAAGGATGACTGATACAAAGCATCATCCACTTATTTCCGATCTTGAAAAAATTAGGACAGGAAATATCTTCGCCTATGGCTACATCAGCCATGTCATCCTTCAAGAAATCACCAACATAAACCCAGTTCTTAAGATCTTTAGATTTGAAAACGGGTGGATTTTGCCCCCCAGATATCGCATAGTAGGTATCTCCAATGAGAAAACAGTCGGGATCCCAATGGTTCATATCCGGTTCTTTTCCATCTTTTGTCAGCACTTCGACCGGGTAAGGTTTCTCCCACGAAGATAGTTTGTCATTCTTAGCAATAGCAATCTGATTTCTACCGGAGGCATACCCGTGATAGATAGCAGCCGGTCGTCCTTCTTTTGTTATAAAGCCGGTTCCACTAAACATTCCATGCCCTGTAAATGAAGGTTGAAGCTTCGTTTCATGCCATTTCCAGTGCAGCATATCTTGACTGGAGACATGAACGAAAGAGAAGGATTGCTTATCCTTCCAAGGGTGACGTAGGATATAGTGCAGATGACAGGTGCCATCCAGGAAAAAAGCTGCATTTGGATCCCCTGGGGCTGATGGTCCTCCCGGATGCATCAAATGGTAATTCAGAACAGAATCGTCGTTCTCAAATGACAAATCGGTCTCAGGTAAAGGCGTATTTTCAGCAGCTGCTCTCAATATGGGAGCTGATAAACCTATTCCTGTTAATACTGAACCGCCCGATTTAATAAATTTTCTTCTTCTCATGATAATATTTTTAATAAAGTGCTTAAATGATTAATGTAATAACCTCCTTTTAAGGATTGATTTTGAATTTTTATTTAACAATTAACCTACTAATCCATGAATCTTCTTCAATTGAAATAATGTAAACCCCATTCGGCAAGAATTGTATATCCAAAATAACTTCTTTGTTTTGGGTAGCTTTGTGGTATTCTTTAACCAATAACATCCCATTGACAGAATGAATGTTTATGGTCAGGTGTTGGCGATCAACAGGCAATTTTATGTGCAGTTGATTTCCTGCTTTTACAGGGTTTGGATACATTGAAGTCTTTTCGGTCAGGATTTCATCGTGCACTCCCACTACTTCATTTTCAAAGTATTTCCGAGCATGATCGAAGGCCTCTTTGCCAATGACTTCTCCGATCAGTCTGCCTGGAATATCATCCACCGGAGGGTGAATACCTCCCCAGATCCTGGACAAGCTACACTGGTCGGAGGCATCATAATACCTGGCCCATTGCAGTACCACATCCGTACTGGGGCCTTCTTCAAAAACAAGAAACTCATTTTTTTTAGCAACAAATTCACTGATTCCACCCGGAAAATATTCGTCACCCGTCAGCAGGGTAAGCACTTCGGCTGCCACCCGTGAAAAGGTAGAATGCCCTGAGATATATCCGGCAAAGGGAGGGGTGACAAAGGTAGGTCTTTGGTACGGCCACCAGTTTTCGGCCAAAATCCAACCCACACCGGCCATGTCGGTGGTATCTTCAATGTAATCATGTCCTCTCCAGGATATAATTTTGATCTTCCCCGCATTTTCTCCGTTGGAGCCTGCCAGCGGATCTGTGTCCGACACCATCTCAACATACCCGTCAATCAGGGGCATACCATCAGGATGGTAGTTGGGCAGATTTTTATCAGTAGACTGTCCCTGATCGGCCATGTACCGGATGGCGGAGATGGGACGAACAAAATCGTAATATCCTTTGATGCCCCAGGCAGCAATGGCTGCATCATGCATGGCTCCGCCCAGCACAAAATAACTCTTCACATCCCACTCCAGGGAGGATAATTCCTCTCCTTCTCCCTGAAATTTTTTCTCTAAAAGCGGGTGATCGTTTACGTAATTGAGGATGGTAAACCAATGTCCGGGAGGGGTTTCCGAATCAGGGCCATCGGCCCAGAACTCGGCCAATACCCTCGTATAATCTCCTCTCGGGATAATTTGCGGTTCATAAGGCTCTCCGGTTTTGGGATTCGTGGCATACCCCCGTCCACGATCCCCTCCTTCCATCTTATTGTAAAAATCCCTGAGCCCGGAGATTGTTTGGGGAAACTGATTGATATCCAAATTACCTATACGGCCAGGGGAAATGTCCCAAAATACCCCATCGGTGGGGTCGAGGTGAGATGACCAGTTGGCTACCAGACTAAAATTCCATTTGAAATCGTACGATTTGTCACTGCTTTCCGGATTGATATAGCAAGGATCGCCTGGGTCATGATACACCCAGTACTCCATTCCATTTCTTTGATAAACAGATAGGTCTTCTTCTTTCAGGGAAAATGGAATGACCTTACCCCATTCCGGGCTTAAAAAAGGAGGTGATCCGGCCGACACCTCATTGCCTGATTGGTCAATAAAAGTGTCAAAGGCCAGAGGTTGCCAGCGGTTGGGGTCGTTGATGTCCTGACTGCCCGGATTTTTCAATATGAGAAGATCATTTACCGGCTCATATTCAATATTTTGATAGAAAACTCCTTCATTAGAGCCGTCCTGCAATCCGAATTCAATGATACGGGCGGCTATATAATTGCCCAGTGCGGCAGGTTCACCAGTGGTATAATCTTCATTGGTATAACCAGTATCATACCCCAAAGAGTCCATAAGATTTTCTATGCGCATATATGTTGCTTCCCATCCCGGACTGTTGCGAAAGCGGAATCTGATGAGGCGGTAACAAACGTAGCTAATGGCCTCCTGCCGGGCTGTCAAAACATCAGAGGGTGTAGTTTTTCCCTCAAAAGGGAAGAAATAAGTGCCATGATGGTGGCCTAAAAAATAGGTAGAAGCGGTGGGTGCATATGATGCCCAGGCATCGTAAATGCCCACCGAAATATGAAACAGGTTGCGGGCATGCACCGTGGGCCGGGCAAAGTCGTTTCTAATGGCCTCCAACAGGGCTTCATTCCAAAGGCGTGCTATAGAATGATTTGCCACTGATAGGCTGCTGACCATAAGCAGGGTGACGAGAAGTAAAAGTCTGTTGTACATACTCGTTTACTTTTATTCTTTTATAAATTTTCTCAAAACAACTCCGGTTTTGGTGGTTATTTTCATCTGTTTAAAATTGTCTTTTAATGGACAGAAGGAATCTCGCATGATCTATAATCATCCCTCCGTGTGTCGCTTGCGTCATGCTCGATTTCATGATATAAATACTCGGTTTATTTAATGCGACTTTCTAATGAACCGTGTTCATATACTTCCTATTCAACTTTAATTATTTACTCTCTCATTCAATTTCCAGCCTCTTTCTACCCGTTTTCTCTTTTGCAGGAACCTCTGCTACACTCTCACAACCTAAGGCACATTCAACTTCAAAAGTTTTCCATGAATGCGATGGTTCTTAAAATCTGCAATGTAGAAATAAACTCCCGGGGGGATATTGAACCCATTTTTGTCGGTGCCGTTCCAGGAAATTTCCAATGAACCAGTCTCATGATTGGCCGGGGTCGCATAGAACAGTTCCTTGCCGGAAATTGAAAATATCTTAAAATGCAGAATGCCTGGTTTAGCTAGTTCGAAATATATCGTTGTTGAAGTATAAAATGGATTCGGATAATTATAAACATCAAATGGGCGATCTGGAAAGTCTTCCTTTATACCCGTGATTACCAATTTTTCACTTTCTTTAATGTGCAGTGTTTGGTTTACAGTGACATTGTAAAATATTTCCTTTTCTCCCGTAGGCCAAGTAATCAGCAATTCATCAACCATATCAGCCGCACCAACACCAAAATGGACCGGTTGAATGCTCTGACCAAATATCCCGGCTCCATGATGATACCGATAGTATGATGTACCGTCTATTGTTGCTTTTACTTCTGTACCGAAAGCATTCCTGTTGGAAATGGTGCCCTCTAGCGATATTTTTAACCAATTTCTCGAACTGGGCTGATTATCCTTGATCATGTCATTTCTATACAAATAAGGAGGTTCTTCCATATTAGCTACTATGATATCCAAATCCCCATCATTATCATAATCAAAAACTTCAAGTCCTCTGCCATTTGCTGCCCCATCAGCCCCTGATTCTACC
>Ga0222651_1001649_pt1 | contig 10641 bp, 7 predicted proteins | sample AntAcemetagen369_FD_179855 | JGI IMG/M metagenome (GOLD analysis project Ga0222651, IMG submission 179855) | Saline water microbial communities from Ace Lake, Antarctica - #369 | ecosystem: Environmental > Aquatic > Non-marine Saline and Alkaline > Saline | place: Antarctica: Ace Lake | collected...
CAGTGGCCCAGGTTCGCAATCTGTATCCAACTCCTGGATGGCCACTAATGATTATTGGTTTCAAATGCTGGCGAATGACGGTTATATCGTTGTCTGTGTGGATGGTAGGGGAACTGGATATAAGGGAGCCGACTTTAAAAAAGTGACCTATAAGGAATTGGGGAAATATGAAGTAGAGGATCAGATTGCCGCTGCCAAAAAATTAAGTGAATTGCCATTCATAGACGAAACAAGGACAGGAATTTGGGGCTGGAGTTATGGAGGGTTTATGTCTACCAATTGCTTGCTAAAAGGGAATGATACCTTTGAGATGGCCATTGCAGTGGCACCTGTGACCTCGTGGCGATTTTATGACTCCATTTATACGGAACGTTTTATGCGTACTCCTCAGGAAAATCCAAGTGGTTACGATGAAAATTCCCCGTTTAATTATCCAGAACTTTTAAGGGGAAACTATTTATTGGTACACGGCTCTGCCGATGATAACGTGCATCTGCAAAATACGATGCGTATGGTGGAAGCTCTGGTGCAGGCCAAAAAACAATTCGACTGGGCCATTTATCCCGATAAAAATCACAGTATCCGTGGTGGGAATACCCGCGTTCACTTGTTCGCTAAAATGACCAATTTTATAAGAGAAAATCTATAATTATTTAAATTATACTTATGCAGACAACCGTTAAAGCAGCGCATCAAAAGGAATTATTTGGCCATCCTGTAGGACTTTATATCTTATTTTTCACCGAAATGTGGGAACGCTTTTCCTATTATGGAATGCGAGCTATTTTGGTGCTCTATTTAATTACTGAAACTACGGATAGGAATCCCGGTTTGGGCTGGACCAATATTGAGGCGTTGGGGCTTTATGGTTGGTATACCATGCTTGTTTATGTGGCTTCTATTCCCGGTGGGATTATTGCGGATAGGATTCTTGGACAGAAAAAGGCAGTTATTGTTGGGGCGGTACTCTTGGTCATTGGCCACAGTATATTGGCTATAGAGCAGATGTGGGCGTTCTACACCGGTCTCGGTTTTATAATTTCAGGGGTTGGTATGTTAAAGCCAAATATATCTACCATGGTCGGTGGACTTTATCCTAAAGGTGATATAAGAAGGGATAAGGGATTTACCATTTTTTATATAGGAATAAATATTGGCGCGTTTTTATCCAGTTTAATTGTAGGGTATGTAGGTGAGGTATATGGCTGGCATTATGGCTTTGGTTTGGCCGGGTTCTGTATGCTTTTGGGCCTATTACAATTTGTTCTTGGTCAAAAATATCTTGTAGGTGTGGGCGACTTTCTTGGGAAATCTGAGAATAAGGAAGATCAAGATGCCTTAAAGAGACCACTTAATAAAATTGAAAAGGATAGGGTAATTGTTTTAATTCTCTCGTTTTTAATGGTAATTGTTTTCTTCGGTGCGTTTGAACAAGCAGGCGGATTAATGAATATTTACGCTTCCGAAAAAACCAATAGAATGTTGATGGGTTGGGAGGTTCCTGCTTCTTGGTTCCAATCTTTAAATGCCTTTTTCATTATTGTCCTGGGTGCTGTGGTAGCCAACTTTTGGGCCAGTCGTAAGCTTAAGGGAAAGGAAGCTTCCTCCATTTTTAAAATGATTGTGGGGCTAATTATCATGGGAACTGGATTTTTATTTATGACAGCTGCAACTGCCCAATTTGAAAGCTCAGGATCCTCTGCTATGTATTGGTTGGTGTTAGCTTATATGTTCCATACGGTAGGCGAGTTAAGTCTTTCTCCAGTGTCCTTATCATTTGTTACCAAATTGGCTCCGGCCAAATATGCTTCCCTAATGATGGGCCTATATTTTGCAACAACAGGTTTGGGTAATAAATTAGCGGGATTATTGGGGGAATCGGCTTCCCATCTCGGAGAGTATACCGTATTTACCGGAATAGCCATTTTTTGTATATTATTTGGATTGCTTATTGGTGTCTTCCTGAAAAAGTTAAAATCACTTACGCATGGCGCCGAAGATAATGAGCAGAAAATTGCACATTAATACCTTTGAAAAACAATATGTCTTTTAATTTTTAGGATTATAAGATTTTACAGCTAATGATGGTGGGCAAGGGTAGTATCAGTAGCAGTAGTTCTAAGGTATTCCTGAAATTAATAATACTTAAACAGTCTTGATATGAATACCGACATAGAAAATCTTTTTAAAGACAAGGTGCTTGGGCATCCAGCGGGACTTTTTGTTTTATTTTTCACGGAAATGTGGGAAAGGTTCTCGTTTTACGGGATGCGGATTTTATTGGTATTGTTCTTAACGGCGCCCATTATAAGCGACAATCCTGGCTGGGAATGGCCTCGGGAAAATGCATTGGCATTAATAGGGACCTATGCCTCTCTTTTGTATTTAACCCCAATAGTTGGCGGATGGATCGCAGATAAGATAACAGGTTATAGAGTGGCAGTGGTAATTGGGTGTTTAATAATGACCTTAGGGCACGCTGCCATGGCCTTGGAAACTACGGCCACTTTATATATAGGCCTTGCCCTACTGGTAATTGGTACAGGTTTTTTTAAGCCTAATATCACTTCCATAATTTCAGAAATGTATCATGGTAAAGAATCCAAAAAAGACGGTGCTTACACCATATTTTATATGGGCGTAAATGCCGGTGCCTTTTTTGGAATGATGCTCTGTGGCTATTTGGCCGAAAATTATGGTTGGTCTTGGGGCTTTGGCTTGGCCGGAATATTTATGCTTTTTGGGATGTTCCAGTTTTGGCTGGCAAAGGATTTGTTTGGAGATATTGGCGGTAAGCCCTTAAAACAAGTGCAAGTCAACGTTGAGATAGAGGGGGATCAAGAAATTGAAACTAAATTGAATCCTTTTAGCCTATTTGATAAGATATTGATTGTTTTATCCTCAGTGGGAGGGCTAATATATCTCTTTAATGACCCCTTGGAAAAAATTCAGGGAACTAATTTGGCGCCCTTTAGTTTTGGGAACCTCAGTGGCACCAATGTTGTTATCCTATGCTCCTTGGTCTTGTTTTTAATATTATTGGTCACCAGAATTGCTAGATACCTACCTGTAGTAAGGGACCGAATTATAGCCGTATCCATCTTCGGGTTTTTTACGGTCTTCTTTTTCGCTTTTTTTGAACAATCCCTTGGCTCTATGACAATTTTTGCAAGGGATTATACCAATAGGGACCTCGTTGGCCAGTCGGCCTTTATCTTTAAGGTAATAGATGCATTGTTAACAACAGTTCCCTTGGCAATTATAAGTTGGGTATTGTTTCTGTTGGCAAAAAAGACTTACAAACGTATAGGTTTTTCCAATATCACACTGGCCATCGCCTTTATAGGACTTTGGGTTTTGGTCATCTTTAGGTTAATTGATAAGTTTTCCCAAGAGGGTAATCAGGTAGATGCCACGTGGTTCGGAATTCTTAATTCATTTTTTATCATAACCCTTGCTCCTTTCTTTTCCAGATGGTGGGAAAGTAAATATAACCCCAGTGCCGCTATGAAATACGGTATAGGTCTTATTTTGTTGGGATTGGGCTTTGCTATTTTGTCTTTTGGAGCATCGGGTATTCCCTCTGGGGCACAAACAGCTTCTGTTAGTATGATATTTTTAATTTTAGCTTATTTGTTACATACCATGGGAGAGCTGTGTATCTCGCCAGTTGGCCTTTCTTATCTAAGTAAACTTGTTCCTGCCCGTATGATCGGGTTCATGTTCGGGGTCTGGTACTTGGCCATTGCCATTGGTCAAAAGGCCGCTGGAACTATGGGCGGTATGATAGATAAGATTTCCGAGCAATATTCTATGGGAACTTTTTTTCTAATTTTCACGCTGGTACCCGTAGGGGTTGGAATTATATCCATTGTTTTAAATCCACTGCTTAAAAAACTTATGCACGGGGTTCGATAATTAGCGAATATTATAAATCAAAGCTCCCTTTTCCCCGGTAGAATGGAAAGGAAGTTTTTTCTTTTTGCAAGTGGCCTTCCATCGTTCTATATAACTTCTGTAGTTGCTCCCGTCGGCTATGACAATTTTTGGTCGTACGGAATCCAATAGTCTTTCCAAATTAATCTTTGGGGATTGAGTCAGCAATAGGGTCGAAATAGTATTATCCTTTGGGAGACTCACAGTGGAACTGTCTAAAATAACCAGTCTTTGATTGCCTATTAGAAAACTATTGTTTAAAGGTCGATGCTCCACTTTTGTAATGTTTTGAGCAATGGAATAATCGTTGGCCATTCTTGCCGAAGCTTTGGGATTGTTGGTGTACACAGTTACTAGTTGTCCCGTTTGATGGATTAAGGTCGTATTTTTAGTAATATGCCCTATTACCAGGGTTTCCTTCTGTTTTGTTAGGTACCTATTTCCCAAGATATACGTTTGAAAGCATAAAATTAAGGCCAGAAATATCATGACCCTTTTATAGGATGTTTTTATAAAGGCCATTACCATTGATATAATGATGCCATAACTGAAAATTAATTGAATGCCGTCAAAAGAAATGTTCCGGAAAAGAAAATTTTCCTGCTGGGCCACAGTCCCAATAACCGTATTCATCCAACGAATTACAGTGTCGTAGGTTGTGACTAGTATGGGAGGCAAACTGTTGACCAAGGAAAGTGCGATAACCAAAATTCCAAATCCTAAAATAAAGCCCAGAAAAGGAAGTATCAGTAGGCTTGAAACCAAAAACAATCCAGGGAATTGATGAAAATAAAAGAGACTTATTGGCAAAACACCCAATTGAGCAGCAATACTTACAGAAACCAACTCCCATCCTTTTTTAAAGAACCAATTTTGTGGTGCCCATAGTTTTTGCAATATTGGGTATATCCATACAATGGAAAAAACAGCAGCATAACTTAATTGAAATCCTACTTGAAAAAGTAACAGAGGGTCTAACAGTAATAAAATAAAAAATAGGGACAGTGCCAATATATTAAAATGGCTTGTTGGCCTGTTCAAGTATAGGGCGTAGGCTACAAAACTAAACATGGTTACCGCTCTAAGGATAGAGGCAGAAAGTCCGGCCAGGAGGGCAAAACCCCATAATAGTAAAAAAATAATAACCAGTTTTAGAGTTCTTCCTTTCGTAAGAAGTTCCAAAGGCTTCAATAAAAAATGGAGGAGTCCCAATAAAATCCCAATATGTAGACCTGACAATGCGAGGATATGATAGGCGCCCGCATTTTTGTAATCTTCATTTATTTCTGCTTTAATTTCATTTCTTTGGCCAAGGAGAAGGGCTTGGATTACTCCTAATTCTTCACTGCCAAAATTTTCTTTTTTTAAGTTTTCAATAATGTGTTTCCTTATTTTGGCAGCCATTCCAAAAATGGTCCTTTTGGGTCGGGCATTAACAAGGTAATCATTCTGGGCAAGCCTAATCTGATGTTCTATTCCTATATTGGAAAGGTATTTTTTGTAGTTGAATTGATGGGGATTTAAGGGAGGTGTAATAGGCTTAAATGTAGTGAAGGCTACAATTTCATCGTCTACCAACAGAGGTCCCTCGGTTATATCTGCTGTTATATTCAGGAGTATTTTGCCGGAAACCCTTATGCTATCCATGTAGTTCACATGAGCTATATATCTATCTGAAAAATCATTGGATTTTAATACTTCGCGGATTTTTAAGTTATAGGCCCTATTCCCTTCAGGGGAATGCTGTTTGTAATGTTGGCCAAGATTTTTGGATTCACTTAGGGTAAGGCTAAATATGCCTATGGCAACCGTTAAAAGTCCGGTAAGAAGCCCAAAAAACATTGCGGGTGCTTTGTGGTTATAAACAAACACCACGCCTAAAAGGATAAGTAAAATGGTGGTTAGACTAAAGGATAGGACAAGTGATGGACTTAAAAAATATCCAATTAAAATTCCACAAATAAGGCATAAGGTAAGTTTTACAGTTGTAAACCTTAGCAGCCTCATGCTACAAAATCCGCGTAGCCTTTATAAAGGCATAATTCCAATAACCCTCCCGAAGAGAGGAAACTATAACTCCCCGTGATGAGGTGGAGTGAATGAATTTTATTTCATCACCGTCTACTTGGACCACTAAACCTACGTGGTTAATGTTATTTTTTCTTCTGGAGGTTCCAAAAAATAGGAGGTCGCCCTTGCTAATGTTTTTTAAATTTATTTTTTCCCCCTCCTCTGCCATTTGATAGGAGGATCTGGGCAGTTGAATATCGTGTTCCCCAAAGGCTACATAGAGCAAGCCGGAGCAATCCATACCCTTGTCGGTAGTGCCTCCAAATTTATAACGTACGCCGGAAAATGTTAGGGCGGTATTTATTATTTGCTCGGTTTTTTTGGTAACCGGTTTATTTATGGAATTACTGCCATGAGGGGTCTCTACATTTGTCTCGCTAGGAATTTCTGAGGCCTCTACAGTTATTTTTCTAGCCTCGCGATGGACTGTTTTTTTCTTGGACGCGCCGCAGCTGACAAGGGAAATTATTAGGAATAAAGAAAAAAATCTTTGAATCATCCAAGTAAAAGTTAGTGCTCTTGGATATCAAATTTAGATAATTAATTTAAAATCCGCCATTTTTTTAGGAAAACCCTTATGAAAGTTTCAGGATAAATCGCCAAAATTATCTTACTAGAACCATGGAAAAGTGCATTTGCTTAGCGCCAAAAGGCTATGCCTATGGGGATTTTCATCTATATTTTCTTTTATATTCATGACTTGGTCCAAGAGGCAGAAGAAAATTCGTTCATTCTAAGCAATGAGTGAGCCCGGAATTACTTTTTTCTAGAATTCCGATCAAGTTGAAAATCAAAGTTTTGTTGTCTAGAAGTTTTTTAATCTACTAATTTGGCACTCTCCACAATCAAGGCGGCCGCTTTTTCACTTGCGCCCTTGCCTCCTAGCTTTTTTTCCAATTCGTAATATGCTTCAAACTGCCTTGTGCGATCTGGACCTTTCAATATTTTATCAAGTTCCATGATTAGGTTTTTGGTATTCAAATCATTTTGGATCAACTCTTTTACAACCTCCTTGTCCATTATCAAATTTACTAGGGAGATGAATTTAAGCGTAATGATTTTTCTGGCAATTTGATAGGATATCCAATTGGCACGATAGCAGACCACTTGCGGAACCTTAAATAGTGCGGTCTCCAAGGTAGCAGTTCCACTGGTCACCAAAGCGGCATAGGAAAGGCTTAATAAATCATAGGTCTTATTGGAAATTAAACTTATTTGGGACGATTTTAGAAATGGTTGGTAGAACTCCAAGTCCAAACTGGGTGCCCCGGCAATCACAAATTGATAATTTGGAAAGGATTTTGTCACCGATAACATGAGAGCAAGCATTTTTTGAACCTCTTGTTTCCTACTTCCAGGCAAAAGGGCAATAATGGGCTTTTTTAAATCCAAATTATTGTCTTCCCTAAATTTTTTATCGGAGGTTCTGGGAATATCCCCAATGGCATCAATAAGAGGATGGCCCACGAAATTAACAGGATAGTGGTGCTTTTTTTCATAAAATTCCTTTTCAAAAGGAAGAATTACATGCATAGCATCAATATCTCTTTTTATTTTATGGATCCGTCCTACTCTAGAGGCCCAAATTTGTGGAGAAATATAGTAATTGGTCCTAAAATGGTTCTTTTTGGCCCAAGACGCAATTCGAAGATTAAAACCGGAATAATCGATAAAGACAATTACATCAGGATTAAAAATGGCAATATCCTCCTTACAGAAGTCAATATTTTTAAAGATCTGGTTAATGTTCGTAATTACTTCAAGGAAACCCATAAACGCCATTTCCTTGTAGTGTTTTATCAAGGTGCCACCTGCAGCCTTCATTAAATCACCCCCCCAACAACGAACGTTGGCTTCCGAGTCCTTTATTTTAAGGGCTTTAATTAGGTTTGAGCCGTGAAGGTCACCAGATGCCTCACCGGCGATGATATAATATTTCATCCGTTTAGTTTGTGTGGTTTATAAACAGTTTCCGCGTTTAAGACATACAATGATCCAAATTTAAAATACCTTGTAATATAATATTAGCATTGCAGTTAGGAGGGTAGCAACCATAACACCCCTAGCCCTATAATCTCTTCGTATTTTTAAAAAACCAAAAAAAGCAAATAAGTTCAATACGGCTCCAAGCGCCAATAAACTACCAATATGCCCTTGTTGAACAGCGGCATTATATGTTTCTACAATACCAAAGTCGGAGAATATAAGGATATACAATAATGTTCCAACCGTGTTAGCAATTATACCAACTATAAATCCTATGAGTAACTCTTTTTTAATCATTTAATTTCCAATTGTTTATATTTTGAATTTCATGGTGTGCAGTTAAATCAAATTGGGTAGGGACTACAGAGATATAGCCTTTGGAAAGAGCAAATTCATCGGTGTCCTCTCCTTTGTCCAATAGATCAAATTCTCCTGTAAGCCAATAATATTCTTTGCCATTTGGACTGGTTCTTTTGTCAAATTTTTCTTTCCAATTGGCACGTGCCTGTCTACAGATTTTTATGCCTTTGGGAGGTTTGTTATCAGTTTTGGGAATATTTACGTTGAGTACAACGCCATTTGGGATACCATTTTTTAATGCCTCCTTGACTATTTTTTGAATAGCTTCTTTGGAAGCCTCAAAATCGGCATTCCAGGAATAATCACAAAGTGAAAATCCAATAGCCGGAATTCCTTCAATCCCGGCTTCTATTGCTGCACTCATGGTTCCGGAGTAAATAACATTAATCGACGAATTGGATCCGTGGTTGATTCCACTGACACAAAGGTCTGGCCTTCTTCCCAATAGTTCTTGCAGGCCTAGTTTTACACAGTCTGCCGGAGTTCCGCTGCAGCTGTATTCTTCTTTTGCGCCATTTTCCAAATCTACGCTAAGCTTTTTTATATATAGTGTGTTGTCTATGGTTATCGCATGGCCCATTCCTGATTGCGGACTGTCCGGGGCCACTACAACAACTTCACATATTTCTTTCATAAATCGTATCAATGCCCTTAAGCCGGGAGCTGTAATGCCATCGTCGTTTGTGACTAAGATCAAAGGTTTTGCCATAGTATATAATTTATGCTGCAAAAATACGTTTTTAATCTATTATCGGTTTTCCTAAAACGAAGAGTACACTATGAAATTTTGTCCTGAATTTATAGAATTCCAAAACAGGTTCCAGCCTTTGTCAGTGTCCAATGCAATTGAGATATTAACAAAAGTTTAATGTCATACCGGTATAATATGGCACGATTTTTTCCTTATCTTTAAGTAATTGCTATTAAGAGTCACATTTAAATGGCAAAACTTGGATTGGACTGGTCGTTTGATTAATTTTAGATGTTTGCAGTTAATCATACAAGGAGGGGTGATTTATATGTAGAAATTCGCTCCAAATGTGGAAAATTAAAAATAAAATAGATGAAAAGAAATTTAGCCTACGCCTTAATAGTTATGCTTGTTGCAGTTGCTTCATGCAGTTTTACCAACAAATCATTTGAAACAGATGATAAGGACAAATTATTGTTGGACCTTATTACTTATGTATTGGAACGAGGTCATTACCAACCTAAGGCTATTAATGATGATTTTTCAGTTAATGTTTTCGAAGGGTTTTTGGATGTCTTAGATCCTACCAAGCGATATTTTTTGGAAAGTGATATTCAGGAATTTGAAAAATACAAGTTTCAGATAGATGATCAGATCAAAAATACGGATATTGCTTTTTTTGATTTGGTTTATCAGCGTTTGTTATCAAGAATGGATGATGCCAAAGGTATTTATAAGGAGGTTTTAGAAGAACCTTTTGATTATAATGTGGATGAAACCATAGAAATAAATTATGATGGGCAAGGTTATGTGGACTCCCGTAAAGAATTAAAGGAACGCTGGAGAAAACAATTAAAGTATGCTTCATTGGGCACCTATGATTCCAAATTGGAACTCAATAAAGAATCTTCAAGCCCTGGAAGTAGTGATGCCTCTGATAATGAAGATGAGACAATAGTCTTTGATGATGAAAAAGCTCCTTCCGGGCCACTAACGCCTGTAGAGGCAGAAAAGGCTGCTAGGGATTTAACCAAAAGCACCTTGGATGATTATTTCGATTTTGTGGATGATCTGGAACGCAAAGATTGGTTTGTTCAGTACTTAAATACAATAGTTGAAGTCTTTGACCCACATACTTTTTATTTTGCACCGGATGACAAGGAAAAATTCGACACCAGCATGTCAGGTAAATTTGAAGGTATTGGTGCCCGATTACAAAAGAAAAAAGATCAGACCAAAATAGTAGAGATCATTTCAGGAGGTCCTGTTTGGAGAGATCAACAATTGGAAGTGGGTGATGAGATTCTAAAAGTAGGTCAAAACGGGGAAGTACCTGTTGATATTGTTGGCATGAGATTGGATGATGCCATCAAATTTATAAAGGGCCCTAAAGGTACTAGGGTGGATCTTACAGTTAAAAAAGTTGATGGTTCTTTGGTAGTTATTTCCCTGACAAGGGATGTAGTTGAATTGGAAGAGTCTTATGCCAAATCTGCCACTATAATTAAGGGAAGTCAAAAGTATGGCCTAATTAATTTACCCAAATTTTATGTGGATTTTGAAGACTATAATGAAAGAAACGCTGCTACGGATGTGGC
>Ga0222651_1001652_pt1 | contig 10637 bp, 8 predicted proteins | sample AntAcemetagen369_FD_179855 | JGI IMG/M metagenome (GOLD analysis project Ga0222651, IMG submission 179855) | Saline water microbial communities from Ace Lake, Antarctica - #369 | ecosystem: Environmental > Aquatic > Non-marine Saline and Alkaline > Saline | place: Antarctica: Ace Lake | collected...
ACCCTTCATCGGAACAAGCGAGAATGCGGTAATGATACAGATCTGGACGGCCCTTGTCACAATCCTGGTCCTAAAGGCCTTGAAGGCGATGGCAAAACACAATTGGTACCTATCCAATCTGGTTGCATTTATCAGGCTAAACCTCTTCGTAAAAGTAGACCTTCAAAAATGGCTCGACCATCCATTTCAAGAACATCCGCCACCTAAACAAAATGAAATACAGGGGGTCCTATTTTGAAAGTGGTATAAAAAATAGCTTTAGGTCAATCAAATCGCTAAATTTATTCCATCCTAAAAACGTTTAGGACAGGATTGAAAACTTACTATGTAATACAACGCCCGTTAAAGGTTAAAAATCACTGCGCCATTTATGTAGTAAGCCATAAGAAGTATTACCATGAAGAGATAGCACCCGAGGCCTGCTGAGATACTTTGGGCGTCTCATCCTGTTTTTTTACGCTAACCTGTTGTTCCTTTACCACAACCTGGTCTGCACTATCGGAGGAATTCACAACTTTTATTTCTTTTAAAGAATTTAATTTCTCAGAAAGCCTTTTAATGGCCGAATTGTTCTCCTGTTGTAGTAGTTTAATTTGCTCCGAGTTCAGTTGATTTATCTTTCCTTTTATCTTCGTCCCGGAATCAATTTGAATATCACCATAAAATGTCTCGCCTATGACCACAGCAGGTGATTTTAAGTTTAATAACCCCGTGCACTCCATAGTGCCCTCCACAATACCTTGCACCAATAACGTAGATGATTTTAACGTACCTTGTACTTGTCCTTCCTCTCCAACGATTACCTTTCCTTCGGCTATCAAATTCCCTTTAAAGAAACCATCTATCTTGACATCGCCCAAACAAATCATTTCGCCCGTAATGAACATATTTTTGGCAACTACAGTAGGAGGTAATTTTTTTAACTCGGCCGTTTTTAACTCCTCCCTATTGCGCGTAAACAATTTCATCATCTTGCTCTTTTTTTGCCGTACAGATTATTGTACTGGAATTTCCTACATCTACACCAACAGCCCTGCCCATATCCCCGTTATTTGTAAGAATACTTTGTGGCAATACCCAATGGCCGCAAGATGCTCTGCCTGTCCAGCCACCTCAACAGCAATAATACCTTCGAACTCCTCATCAAAAAACTCCTTGATATCTTGATACAGCGCACCACCCCCGGCAAGGTACATTTTAGATGCCTTTGCAAAATCGTTATCATCAAAAGCCTTGCGCAATGCAGGTGAAATTACATCGTTATAATACTGTCTTAGTACTCTTCTACGAAGGTCCGTTAGGTCTACGCGCTTTCTATTCAGCACAATGGAAGCCTGCCTAAAAGCAACATCTAATTGGTGCTCGTTCTTTAGGTCTAGGTAATAGAGGTTGCCCAATTCTATTCGCATAAGGTTTACGGCGTAACGCAAGCCAAAAACAGAGAGCGAGGAGCGTTGAACAATTCCGTTCGGCCTACTTAGAACACCTTCCAATGTACCATAGCCCAAACTCAACATAAAAAAGGTGCCATTTATGTTCTGTTGACTTCTTAGACCTAGGGCGCACCCTATAACTTCGGGCATTACCTGAAGCTGATCTACCTCTACATTAATCTTCTTAGACCCACCGTTTGTAAAGGTCCCCGTCTCATAGTGTATAACATGCTCTCCCACATAATTCTTCTTTGTAGCCTCTTGAAAGAGATTATAAGTTGAAAAAGGAAAGCCTGTGGTAACCGTAATGGGGTTTCCCAATTTTTGTACACTTAAAAGCAAAGCGGCCTTCATCAAAAGATTATAATCTATCTCATCTGGAGAAGCGTTTATATTCCGGTGCGGTGAAATACCTTCGGAAAGTGCCAAATTACCAATAATGTAGGACTGCTCCCGCTCTGTCAACTTTAATCCGTTGACCAAATCGGGGGCTACAAACTTTAGATCAAGGTTATTACTTTCATAGACACTTGGCACCGAAACTATATCAAATCTTTTATTTTCCATTAAACGAATGCTTTAAATCAATTGCTGACCCCTCAGAACAAATAAAAATGCCCCTTTAGATCTTTTACACAAAGTAAGCATATTGTAGTCAGTCGCTAACCCGAAATGTAATAAACGACGTCTTTATTTAATAAGTGTATGGTTAGGACGCACGGTTATTACATAACAACCAAATTATAGTTATTGCTTTGGATCATAGGGCCAGTAGAACGACCGATGGTCTATGTACTTTTCCGGCAATCCGGTAGCCAAAGCTTTTGCATTTTGTTCCAAGAGCCTAACCTAAGGAAGATTTGGCGGACTCCAAAAACAAACCCAAGCCACTGATTCAGATGCCTTACACCTTCTTTACTATGAGCCATTGTTATGTGTAGTGTTTTCCGCTTGGTTATACCAAGTCCGTTTGTTGATTTAGCAATTGGACGTTGAAGCAAATTTTGGCGGTTCATACTTTGAAAACCTTTAAAATAGTTTCAAATCTGGCATCGGTCAAATGATTCTCTATCTTAGAAATCTGTGCCTTTTTAACTCTTACCAGTTCCCCAAGTTGTGCTTGGGTAAGCTTTCTTTGTTTAGGTGCTTGTTTAATGGCATGTCCGATCAGGTAGAGCCAAAGTTCGTTCTCGAACTCTTCTCTTTTTGATGTTCCCTTTTTGCCGATATACTTGTGGGCCATTTCGTCTAAACTATAAGTTTTCATGCCTATCTTTTCTATAATCTTATTTTTTAGCCTCAAAATATTGTTTCATTATTTGTCCGGACTTTTCGAATATTATAAATAATTTTCCCCCAAGCCTTATGGTTAAGTCCGTTAAGGAATTCATTTACGTCCTCAAGTAATTCCACCTTAAATTTTTGTGTCATTCAATCCGATGTTTCCTCAAAGACAGAAGTTTCTTAATCAGGAAACACTTTTATTTTTAAATGAACCACCTCGGGGCAGAGCCCACGAGGTATCAAGCTGAAGAAAGTTTTAATTATTTATGAAAACCATCCGCTTTCAAACTTTCCTCCAAAACCTCCGATGCAGAGCATCGGGGAATTTTAATGATTAAATTTTTTGCGCATTACACATAACGGCAAGAGTGCACAATGAAATCAATTGCTCCTTATCCAAGTCAGAGTAAAATTCCAATACCAATAATATATACATTCTATTACAAATAAAAATTTATTGAAACGGTCTATCCTCGAGGAAAAACCATAGATGTAACGACCCTAAAGGTCGTTCCCGTCCTTAAAGGAACAGGCGGACAGGCGGTTTTCGCCGGTTTATTTTGGCCGAAAGGGCCTAAAACCAAAATTTTGTATTTAATCTCACCCACGAAGAGGTAAATTGGAAACCCAGAGGCAGAACCTTGGGGAATTATTTTGATTAAATAAATAAATCACAGCCCGCATAACAAAGTCTTATAGAACAACCCATAAAAACAAAAAGAAAAATCTTCTGATCTCCGTTATCCAAAAACCTTATATTTAACAATACCTTTGGCGTTGAATAAAAAAAGAATTGGTGGTATTATTTTAACATACTATAACAGCAAAAGTTACCAAAATATATACCCAGTTTTTATAAGTTCTAAGAAAGTTTCCATACTTACCATTTAACCCGTTAAAAAAACCTATGAGACTCAAATATACCCTATAGCTAATTTTTAGTAATTTCTATAATATTTAAAATACATTGCCATATCGTTTAACAGCGCTATTATACATCCTCATATTATTTGTAGTAAGTTTTTTTTAACAAAGACCGTTCCAATTAAGAACGGTCTTTGTATTTAATAATATCTATGATATGCTCACACTTTTCAAAAATAAAAAAGTTCTTGAAACCTACTATCGGATCAAGAACAATTGTTGTGTTTATGCAAAGATTGTAATTAGTCTATAAAGGAAGAATTCTGAACTTTTTGAAAAGATCAAAAAAGCAAGAAATGGCTACATCTAAAAACAAAAAGCCATTAAGCCACTAATAAACGCCAATACCAAGACAAAAATTACCATTAATCTAATTTTTGCCCATGCCATTAAAATGTAACTTACCTTTACACTACAGCTCGTAAGGAGATGTTTTAATGTCAAATGATTGATGTTTATGGTAAAGGTCGCTCCCCCAAAGAGCGGCCTTTGTTTGTAAATAAAACATAAACTATACTAGCACAATGGAATTTTGTGTGAATCGTAAAAAGATTGAATGAACTATCCCGCAGTTAGTGTTCTGTTCGTTTTCCACTTTGCCTAAATACCCAGCATTCATGAATACTATCATAAAGCAATTGACCAGCTAAAGAATAAAAAAAGGACCTAAACTCCGATAGCTCTCGGCAGCAGGCTAATTTTAATTCTCTTTAATCCCGGGAATTTCCACGGGCTTAATCGCCCAGGCCGCTTTAACTTGGTGAGCATGGGCTCATGGACGCCTGTCTGGCGTACAGATAGGGCTTCCGTTGCGGATTGTTGAAACCACTTGATTTAAGATGAAATTAAAAACAGCCGTTCCTTTGTTTTATCAACCCACTACATCGCATATATTTAAATGAACTCAGTAAAAGCATAGAGTCAAATAAAAACCCCAAGTCATGTCCTCTCCCAAGGAGAGCTGAATTGGAAAAGAGGTAGGGTCGTCGTGGAATTATTTTACCCAAATTTTTTGTTAAAGAAAAAAAGGAAATCCCCAAAATAACTTCTTACAAATTTATTTCAGGGCTCTCCAAGTTATAAGTGGTTAAGCTGTTCCATAAGATAATTACGCTTGTAACGCGAAATAGGCAATACATCCTTCCCGATGACCACGGAATTTTGGTCAAGATCTACGATCTTATCAATGTTAACGATAAAAGAGCGGTGAATGTTTACAAACTGATGCCTAGTCAATCGATTATAAACTTTTTTTAAACTGGCATATGTAGTATATTTATTATTCTCCGTATGTATCGTAATATAGTCTCCCTTTCCTTCTATAAATAAAATATCGTCCAAATTTATTCTGGTAAGCTTTTTATCAATATTAATAAATAGTTTATTCGGCATAACGGGTGTTTCCAAATTCTTATCCGCCAAATGTTTTGCCAATCTCAGAAAAGAACGACTATAACGTTCTATACATACTGGTTTTAAAACATAATCTATAACGAAACTATGTTCATATGCCTTTAAAGCAAAGTGTCGGTTATTGGTCGCAATAATAGTATTGGGAGGATCACTTAGAGTTTTAAATAGTTCCAAACTATCCAAGGGAGGACTATCAACATCAATAAACATAAAATCTATTTTATTATTTTGCAAGAAAATTGCCGCCTCAAACTTTTCATTAAATGTTTTAACCAGATTTATATTCTCCATAGTTTCACATAGAGAGGTCAATTTTAAAACAAAATCTCTATCATTATCAACAATAATTCCTTTCATTTATTCATTCTTTGGTATAGTCTAACAAAATTATCCGGTAAGTTTTGGGTTTTGAATCTGAAAACAATTTGTTCTTCAATTCAAATCAAAATTAGATTAATAAATTAGAATACATAAGCAGAATGTAGCCAGCCGCCCAAATAGCAGATAATTGGGCAATTATAAAAAACAACTGTTTAATATCTCTGTTCCCACTAGCTGCTTAATCATCCAATAGATTCAGGAAATGAAGTTTTCCGGCAAATATCAAATAACCTTCATTTTCACCAACCCTTCCCCAAAGACCTCCGAATTGATATAAATGAAGCTCGCAAACATATTAGAAATGCAGCCTACCCCTATCCTATAAAGAGTCGTGCCTTGAAAATCACTTTCCTACTGCCATTTTTAGTCGAAATTTTATACAAATGATAATCGGCGAATGCTTCTTTGTCCTTGCCAGTGAAATTCATATAACAGCCAAAAAACAGCGAGGTTATGCATATCCCGGGTTGCTCAAATCCAAACTTTACGCCATTCCTTTGTTCGCCCCCTATTTAGCCCTGGTCATCCAAAAATTGGCATTGAGATAGAATTCTTTCCTATTGGCTCCTGCCTAAACTATAGGTGCTTTTTTGACAACGCCAATTTACCTTTACGTTAAAAGATTTGGGACCGGAGCATACCTATTTAGATCTGAAGTGGCTTTTGCCCATGATTTCTAAAGATTTTATGAAAACTAACACTAAAAACGTACAAGTAGCGGGGTCAAATTTTGCCCCTAAATAGATTATTTTTCAAGTATGAGCCTTGTAGATCATAATGTTTGGAAGGTATTAACATACCTCCTTGTCAGGAGATTTATCCGTATGGTAAATTGGCAATACGGTGTTTACGACCAAGCCTATATTAGACCTTAACAAACCTTATAACTATACCTACAAAATGACACGAACCAATTACGAATCCAATGAAGAGGAAAGATAAAAATAGAATTCCAAAAACACCAGCAGGATTTCCATTTGGCAGTAATAATCTATAGCTCATTTTCAGAAATAGCATCCACAACACTTTTGAGAGTATCCATAAGGGCATTGGCATTGGTTTTTACAAAGTCGATATTTTCATAACCAGATGTTTCCAAAACGTCGATCAAGGCAACAACCTTGCCTATATTAAGATCTTTAATACTTGGCTTAATTTTATGCACTATTCTAGCCACATTCGGAAGATCGTTAGAGCTAAGCGATTGTTCCAATTCCAAAATAGCCTTGCTGGAGATATCCACAAAAACGTTCAGCATTTCTTGGTAAAAATCTTCATCTCCATTGCTTAACGTTTTAAGACTTTTAAGGTCATATTCATTTGCCAAGGTTACGCTCTCAAGACTATAGATCCCTTTTGCCTTTTGGTCAATAAATATTATTGGATTCAATAAATTTAAGGTTTTAGAAAAAAGTACGTGATCGTCAAACGGTTTAATCAAAAAATCGTTCATTCCCGCAGCAATATACTCTTCAAGGTTGTTTTTAAAAGCGTTTGCCGTTACCGCTATAATAGGAACATTAGACCCTAATTCCTGACGAATTATTTTAGTAGCCTGCAGGCCATCGAGTACCGGCATTTGAATATCCATAAAAATAAGATCAAAACGTTCAGAACGCATTGCCTCCAGTGCCAATTGTCCATTTTCCACCTTTACTATCTTAGCACCTAATCCACTTATCTTTCGTTCTAGAATTAAAGCGTTCATATAATTATCCTCTACTATCAGAATAAGTTTATTTTTTAACAAATTTATATTATAGGATATTTCTTTTGCATAAAATGGCGTTTTCAATTTATCTAAAGACAAATCAAAAACAACTGAAGTTCCTTTGTTTTTTTCGCTATAAACAGCTATTGAACCGCCCATAAAATTAACCAACTTTTTTGAAATAGGCATTCCCAACCCTGTACCGCTTTGAAGATTGTTCACCAAAATATCCTGTTGATATTCTTCAAAAATCTCTTCTAAAAATAATTTATCCATACCAACACCGGTATCGGCTACGGTAAAGCTTATAATCTGAGAACTAATATCATCGGTGAGAAGATCCACTGTTAAACAGACTTTCCCTTTATCCGTAAACTTAATGGCATTTCCGATAAGATTAATCAGCACCTGATTCATTTTTCCATAATCACCGGCGACATATTCGTGTATCCGATCATCAATAGTAAGACTGTATTCTATCTCTTTATCGCTGGCCATTAACTTAAAGACCTCAAAAGTCTCTAAAATCATTTTATTTAAATAAAATTCTTTACGCTCAAACTTTATTTCCCCTGCATTTATCTTTGCAAAATCCAATATATTATTGACCAGGTTCAACATATGACGCGACGCAATGCTGGCCTGGTCTACTAGAAAATAGGTATCCTTGGATATTTTTTGCTTGGAAACCTCTGCAAGGGTACCGTTAATGATATTTAACGGCGTTCTTAGTTCATGGCTCATATTTGCAAAGAATTGTTCTTTAGCGCGCGAGGCTTGCTCTATTTTACTCAGAGATTCCCTAAGTTTCTTTTCCATTTCTTTTTGGTACGTTAAATCTACTATGGCACACAAATAACCTGCCGAAATCTCCCCTTCACCATATTTCACAATACTTGATAATACTATTTTATCATTGCCCCCACTATCAAGTGTCGCAAGCTCTTGGGTAAGGGCCTCTTTATTCTTCAAACGGGTCATTTTTTCCTGTAAACAAATCCCATCTTCATTTTGCAAGAATATTTCGAATAAATTTTTACCCAATAGCTCCTGTGATTGATAATCATAAAATTCCATAAAAGATTGGTTTGTAAAAATAATTTCAAACTCAGAATTTATCTCCACAAGGCCCAGCTCTATACTGCCAATTATTTTTCGAAAGCGCTCTTTTTGCTGAATAAGCTCCAGCTCATACTGTTGTCTTAGATCCATGTTTACCAATATTTCAGCATAGACAAATAGCAAACGCTCTTCTCTCTTGGAATAAATTTTTTTGATCTTTACAGAATCAAAACCAACAAAACCGATTAATCTATGTTTATTAAACATAGGAAGGGTTATTAGGCTCTTTACACCTTGCGGCTCCAATATAGCTTTAATACCATTTGGGCCAGTATCCGGTAACTCCGATACATCAGGAATTATAAAAGGTAGACCTTTATTATGGCATTCTAACCACTCAGGTAAAAATGAGATAGGCACCTCTTGAAGGTTCTCAATCTCCGGAACCACACCCTCAACGCACCATTCAAAGGTATTTGATGTAGTCCCGTCTATAAAATTATAAGAAAAAATATAGGAACGGTCAGCACCTACAAATTCACAGATCTCTTTTAAAGAAGTATTTATGATACTATTGATCTCAGAAACCTCAATATTGATATAGATCGAAGCCATTTTCAACAAAATTTCTTGAAGACTGGATTCTTTGAATATTATTTCTCTCAACTTTTCCTTCTCGGTGGCGTCTTTTGATATGGCCAAAACATATTCCTGCTCACCATAAACTAGGTGTTTAATGAGTACTTCGGTATTCACAACCGCCCCATTTTTCAAATTTTTTAGACTACCTCTATTTCTTTGCGGACCCATTTTCCTTAGCTGTTGGACATGTCTTTTCCAATTCTTTATTATGTCCCCTTCAAAATACTTTTCATAATCATAAACTTTAACACCCTTAAAATTAAAACCTTCAATTCCCAACCATTTCCTACTCTTGTTATTGGCAAAAATAAGACTTCCCTCAGCATCACTGATCAAAATAGATTCAGATGAATTTTCTATTATGTTTAGAAAAATCTTGTGTAATCCATCGGGGACCAAATAATTTTCAATTTCACGGACATTAGTTTCATTAAGTAATTTTCTTGAAAGTCGCTCAAAATAATTGAACATTATTTTTAGCTGTGGTATATAATTGTCAGGAAAAGGCACCGTCTTAACCAAGACCAACCAGCCATAGGATTTTATTTCAAAACAATAAATATGTTCTTGGCCCATGGTAAAATCAAAAAAATCGTCCTTCCCAATAATTAACAATGCCCTAAATTCATTTTTAACAGATGGCCAATACAAATATTCCCCATTCCCATGAAGTTCAAATTTTTCCTGTATTTGGCCACCAAGGTTATTAAATGTATGGAACAAGGCAACAGTATCACATATTAATGCACTTTGGAAATGCAACATGGCAAGCTCAATGGAATGATCCATATTTTTTTCCGTCGCAAAAATCAATTCAATATCCCCTAAAAGCTTTTCAAAATTACTGGATGAATACATAGTGCTAAAGTTGTTTAATAAGGCCCCAAAGTTATAAATAATCTTAACACCCAATTGATAAGAATTACAGAGCATTCAAATTTCGAAAAAATAGATCGTTTTTCATCCCCCAAAGCGTTAAATAACCGTATACTTTGGACCAAAGGTAATTTTTAAAGCTGAAACTACCCATCACAAATTCTTAAACACCACTCTTATTAACCTCTTATTACACTTAAAGCCCATTAAAGTGTAATTATGTCCATTTATTACATAATGACAGATTCAAAACATCATCCTTGAAAATTTATGCGCCAATCTGTAAATTTATACTGTTCGAAAGTGCTAAAGAAATTTGGACTTTTTAAGACATTGCTTGGTAATTATACCCATCCACAAACAGACCTAAATTAAATTCAGCAAAATAGCTTTTCATAAATTAGTGAGAATGAAGAAAATTAACCTAGATTGCGCCATTATAGATGCCAATAAAAAGGATGCCCTTTACATTAAAGATTGCCTAAATAATAACCACAACATAGAAAACGTTAAAATTTTTAAAAATGCTTATGATGGCCTAATGTTTATTAAAAAAAATAAAGTAGATCTGGTCTTTCTTAATTTAGAGACGCCTTATGCTTTGGCCTCAAGAGAAATTGAAAAAGACTCAAGCTCACTGCCTTTAATGGTCATTACCACTTCAAATAACAAAAAATGCATGGAAAAGCATTTAAATAAGCAAATATTAGGGTGCATATCAAAACCCTTGGAAAGCCATTCAATAAACGAATTTGTAATTAATGTCTTAAAGATCATTCAACACAATTACAATGAACCACCTCGGGCCATAGCCCACGAGGTATCAAGCTGAAGAAAGTTTTAATTATTTATGAAAACCATCCGCTTTCAAACTTTCCTCCAAAACCTCCGATGCAGAGCATCGGGGAATT
>Ga0222651_1001654_pt1 | contig 10634 bp, 10 predicted proteins | sample AntAcemetagen369_FD_179855 | JGI IMG/M metagenome (GOLD analysis project Ga0222651, IMG submission 179855) | Saline water microbial communities from Ace Lake, Antarctica - #369 | ecosystem: Environmental > Aquatic > Non-marine Saline and Alkaline > Saline | place: Antarctica: Ace Lake...
GGAAGGTCACCATGGATGGTTATCTTGAAATCTATCATCACAACTCGGTTCATGGTGCCACGGTGGGGCAACACACGATTGGAAACCTGCTGGTGCTCGACACCTACGGACCACACCAACGACTGACACTGGGGCGCAAAACACTGGGCACCCTGGCGGATACTCCCGAATCACAGTGGGACCCTTTGCAGCACATCCGTCTGGTCCACAATTGTTTTCCCAACTTATCGATCTCTGGCATCCTCGGTGACCATTGCTTGGTGAGCCAAATATTTCCCGGCCCAACACCTGATACCACTCGCACGATACAAATGGTACTGGCCGCAAAAAAACCGACCACTGAGACAGAAAAAGAAGCCACGCAGTTATTTAGCGATATGGTTTTACAGGCAGTGAAAGATGAAGACTATCACCTCGGTTTATTGATTCAGCAGGGTATCAAGAGCGGCGCTAACCATCAGTTCCTGTACGGTAGAAATGAACCCGCCGTACAAAACTATCACCATTGGGTCGACCACTTTATGCGTCAGGAAGCTGATTACAACTGGTCAGATCGGGTTGCAAAAGACCAGGCTTAAACAAATCAAAATTACGGAAATCAAAGCTAAACAAACCAATTAAGCACGCCAAAGTTAAACAAGCCAAAGTTACACGGGTCAGGCTTCATCCATTCAGGGCCTTGAAAACCAAGACCCAGAAAATCAAAATCTAGGCAGTCAAGGTCTAGACAATCAAGGAGCAGCAGACTGATTCGCCGCGTAGCTTGCCCTACCAAGATTCAGTAAAACCATCGCTATTGGACCAACAATAATCGCCACCAACGCCAATGACTTCGCCACGGCTTGTGTATCTTCAAATACATAATCCGTCGTTATTGCGACCAGCGTCGGGCCCAGCGCTAGCCCGAGCACATTCGAGGTCACCACATAAGCCCCGTTAACGACGCCCCTCATATTATTTGGTGTCACCTCCTGCATCACGGTGGTAATCAGCGCGAGCGGCAAGGTCACACTAAAACTGGCAAAACCAATACTGACCAACGCCATCTGACCCGTGTCCATGAACGGCAAGGTCGCTAGCGACAAGGTAGCCAGACCTGCGCCTGTCACGGCTATTAGCAAAGGTGCATCCAGCAACCCTCTTCGAACCAGCCATTTAGACAATACGGGCCCCGTGAGTACACCGGCAGACCCAGCCAACAACGCAATGACGCCATAGGTCCTACCTGCATCCGCTAGATCCCAGCCGTAAACCCTTAACAGTATCGTTGGCGTCCATGCTTGCAGGCCATACAACATCACAACAATAAAAGGCACACCCATGTGCAGCGAGAGGTAAATCCGCCGATGTAGTTTCATGAACTTCCAGATTTCGGCCCAAGCAGGCACCTCCGTGGTGCCGCCGCGACCTCGCCTTACAGGCTCTTTGATCAAGGAGAGCAACATCACAATGAGAACACCCGGCAAACCAACGGCAATGAAAGTCGCCTGCCAAGGGGCAACAACGCCGATCAACGGCAGACTGACCACGTCAACATTCCGACTCCAGTCGAGCACTTCCGCACCGGCGATCATCGCGATGCCAGCACCCAGGTAAGGCCCCATCAGGTAGACGCTGATTGGTCTTGATAGCTTCTCTGGCCGGAAATAATCGGCCAACACAGACCAGGCCGCAGGCGAAAGCGCAGCCTCCCCTGCACCAACCCCAAAGCGTGCGAACAACAACTGCGTGTAATTGCTCGACATCCCACAAGCAATCGTTGTCAGGCTCCAGACCATCACACCGCCCATCATAATCGCCACTCGGTTAAATCGATCAACCAATCGGCCCAACGGGATACTCATAAACACATATGTCAAAGCAAAGGCAAAACCCTGCAAAAAGCTAATTTGGGTATCGCTGACGCCAAGATCAGCCCGGATAGGCTCAACCAGCAAGTTAAGCACCTGGCGATCAACAAACGAAAACGTGAAGGCGATAAGAAGAATGATTGTCACCAACCAACCACGCGCTTCTGATGGCCACTCGGCAGTTGTCTCCTTCACGAGACTTCGCCCAATTGCCGATGCTCTGTGCTGGAATGCTTGAGCGTCATATCAAAAATTTGCCAGCCCACCCCGGGCACATGGCGCACATGATCGATATAGGTTCCCAGCACCAATCTTAATTTTTGATCTGGCCAGACATGCCACGCGTGCAAATAGCTCGACATCTCCGCATCGCCGGTTTCAATAACACCGTTCGCAAAGCTAACCGATTTGAAGGTGACTATTTGGGTTCCGATTAAATGCTGAGTGACCTCGTAGTCTTTGAGCGCACCGCGAACCACTTCCGCCCAGCCATCTGGCCCATCCGCTTCAAGCGGTGTGGCGCTGCCAGTAACCCGAACCGAAACATCAGATGTAAAAATCTGACGAAACGTTTCTTGCCCGTACTTCTGTTCATCGGGCTCATCAACCTTGCCCAGCGCGTCTGTCGCACGCCCGTAGAGGCGCCGTAAATATTCGATCTCTTGTCGAGCCAATCCCAACAACTGTCGTTCTTCGATACTCAGTGACGATTCGTTATCCATATCAAGCCTCACTTCCAATAATCCACCAAATTTGGCGCGCTGTACCGCTGAACCTACAGGTGTTAGATTCTCGATATGTCTAACAAACGTCAAGGCAATTTGAATCCGGTGCACAATTTGGGTAGACCACAAGATGTTTAAAGTCTTTGCGTTCCTTCGGCGCAACACAGAACTACTGACACACGATGAATATCGTGCGGGTCACGTCGGTTATCACTGCGGTCAAAGTAGACGTCTCAAAAACATCAGAGGCTATCTGGTTAACGTCTGGTCAAACACTCCGTTCAATGAACGAGTGGGCAAACCGATGGCCAATGATATGGTTTGGAACGAGCCCGCTAACTTTCTAGATTGGTGGGATGGTTTTCCGGAAGTTTTTTTTGATGACCACGCCGCATGGTTAGATGCGCTAACAGTTGAACCCACGCGCGCCCTGCCTAACGGGCTTAGTATAGATCCGGACTGGTCGCTCGATGATGGCCCCGTCCTGTTCGATCCTGTACCAGAGAGACCGGGACAATTTAAACCCTGCCATCTACTGATGCATGAACATGTGATTGTGCCTGTCGAGCGTATGGAAAGTCGCCCCTTCAAGGTCATGCAATTTTTCAAAGGTAAAGACGATAGCGTGCCGGACTTGCAAAGACAGGTCCTCAATAACTATGCACCACTGATTGCCAAGATGATGGGTTGTAACGGATGCATAATCAATTTTCGGGACAATGACCAATCTGCTGCGATGCGAGGTTTTTACCCAGATGATCATTGGGGATTAAGCGAAGCCGGGATCGCTCACCGTGCAGAATTTTGTGCTATGTGGGACGGCGCAATCGAATATCACTTCGAGGGCGCTAAGCAATTCATTGAGACCCGGTCAGACATGCACGATGCACTGCTACCTTTGGAGGAAACGCTATTTTCGTCTAATTGGTACGTTGAAGTAGACGAAAACCTTATCGTGAACCCTAACCGTGAACCCGCTCCCGATTTCTACTACCGTTAGACCGCCAAAAGAGTAGACAAGGAATGAGAGAATAGTGACATGCTGAAAGTATTTGGATTTGTCGTCAGAAACCCCGGACTCACACACGATGAGTATCGAACGGGACACATTGGCTACCACAACTCGTTTGGCCGAAGGTTGAATAATATTCGCGGCTATCTACTGAATGTCGCATCGAACAAGCCCATTGAAGCCTCACTTGGCGCCGACCTGATAAAACAGATCACAATCAATGAGCCCACCGACTTTGACAATCAATGGGACGGCTGGGGTCAATTACTCTTTGATGCCATGGAAGATTACGTCGCTGCCAAAACACCTTCCGTCGATAAACCGGGGGTTAATGGACTTGAAGCCGACGACATGGTCGCAAAAGTCGGTGGGGATTTTGACGATTTATATGGCGGCTCACCCTGCCAGTTCCATGTTGATGAACATATTGCGCTTCCCGTTCGGCGACCAGAGCGAAAGATATTCAAACTGGCACAATTCGGAAGACGTGCACCGGACCTTGCACCAGAATTGTTTCGGGCCTATCTGACATCGCGCTACGGCACGCTAGCGGCAAAGATTCCGGGCCTACGCGGCCTCGTCGTTAACTTAAGAACTGAACTCGACGTCATGAGCGAATTCTTTGCAGCAGATGCAGAGGGTTTTACACCGGCCGGCATTCAACGCAGAGAAAAGTTCTACGAAGGTTTTGATGTCATCATAGAGTATTGGTTTGATTCACCGGACCAGTATGTGTCAGCCCGCAACAATCCTGATTTTGAGGATCTACACCGATTGGAGTCTCGCCTCTTTGACCGATTGTTTTACCGGGAAGTAGATGAAACCGTGGCCGTCATGCCAAAACGCGATCTACCGCCCCCTTTTTATCATCGCTGATTCCTTAATTTAGAAAGCACGTGGCTCGAAAGTGATTCAGGTGAGTAGAATCAACTTCCTGATTTCAACACCGGACGAACTTCACTTGAATACCGATGGCGACTCGAAGCCGGAGACCAAATCGTGCGGGGGCAGAACCCGAGGTTTCCATGAATCGGACGCGTCCATCATGCAGGCTTCTCATTCAAACCCGGCTGATGGATTTGATTCACTCATCACGTTTCCTGATGTTTGGTAGAATAACATTCGTTGATGTGATGAAGAATTAGTTCGAAATAGCGTTAAAGAAATCAGATAGAATTAGCAATGACCCCCATCGCCCCCCATAGATCACTACCATTCACTATGGAAAACACTCATGGAAACCATTCATGACAAACGATAAAGAAGATAAGGCAGAACAGGTTGAACGTCGAAAGAACCCTGGCGATCGACGAGAAGATATAGACCGAAGAGGTGACAACCGGGTGGTAGAAACCGAGGATCCTCGACGTAAAAGTCCGGATCGACGAAAAACCACAAAATAGCAATATTCAGGTGCCCAGCATTAGCCCCCTTCCCTAAAGCCGCCCACAATCTGATATTGCTTTAGCCAACGAGCTATTGCAGGTTCATTCGGCGCCAATCGGGCCAAGGCGCGCAGAGGTGTCCTAACATCTGCAAGCAGCCCCGTTTTCTCTCGATACATCACTTCGAGCACCAACAGGTCATACTGATTCGGCCACTGCTTGGATGCTTTCCTCAAAGCGCTAACCGCCTGGTCCGTTTTTGAAACCGAATCAAGCGCGACCGCGAACACGTAATGAAACCGGGGCTGTTGATCCAGTTGCCCGGTTGCTAACCCAAGGTGGACCATCGCCTGATCAATTTTATTTTGCCTGATGAGCGCCAGACCCAGAGCGTGCTGCACCGCGCCGCTATCCGGCGCTCTTAGCAATGCTTTTTCCAGCAATGCCATGGCACCTGATTCATCACCCTGCTGACGATAAAGATCTGCAAGATTCAAACTCGCTGTGACAAAATCCGGTTCAATGTCCAGCGCGAGCTTGAGCTTTTCCATCGCCGCCTCGATATCACCCAAGGCAAATTCAAGGGTACTGGCTTCAACCAGTCCCGATGGCAAGTCTGCATTGAAGGCGAGAGACGCGCGATACTTCGGTAAGTGTTGCAATATTGTGTCTCGAGCGGGGCCATCCTCGTTGAGCAATGGCGCCATAGCGCTGATCGCAGACAGTTGCACGCTCAGCGCGGGATCTTCCAGCGCACTCAATAAGAGCCACTGACGCAACACCAAGGGAGCGCGAGCCAGGAGCGATACCGCAGCAGAGCGCATCAATGTTCCATCCAGCCCCTGACCTTGATTCGATTCAAGCTGGGATGCACCCAACCTAACCGCTTCATCCGTCACCGGCAATTGAGACAAGAGCGACGCGCGGCGTATCGCAGGGTACTCGTCATTAACGATATAGACAGCAGCTGCGGAAACGGCAAGTGGGTCCTGACGTGCGATAGATACCTGCAGTCCGGCGAAAGGATCAGGCTCGGGTTTGCGGCCAATGTGCTCGAGCGCCCAATCGGCAGATTCGTCCGTATGACATTGGTTGCAAGCGTTAGGAATGCCAAGCTCGAGGGTCAACGCCGGATTTGGCACCCCGAAGTGATGATCGCGCCGCGCGTCCACCTGCATGTAGACAGTCGATGGCATATGGCAATTTACGCACTGCGCACCTTCTGAAGATTTTACGTGTCTAAGATGGTCCTGCACCTCAAACACCTCTGGATTATGACAACCCGCACACAATTGATTACCTTCTCTTTTCAATCCGCCGGTATGGGGTTCATGACAATCCATACAGGTCACACCGCGCTGATACATTTTGCTCTGCATAAAGGAGCCGAGCACAAAAACCTCATCACGAATTTGTCCGTCGGGGAAATACAGTGGGGGTTGAAGCAAACTCAGTGAATACTGATCGGCAAACGCCATAGATGTCTGCTGGGGTGCTATCTGTGCCCGTCTGGCGTGGCATCCGCCGCAGGTATCAAGATATGTCAGATCGGTCTCACCCTGCTTTGACGCCATCGCGTCACCTTCTGCAAAGTGCCAAGTAGACCTTTCAACAGAAACCATCCCTGCAGTTTTACCGCCCCGCGATGCAGATTGCACATGATCACCACCAGCTCCGTGGCAAGCTTCACAGGCAACATTACTTTCAGAGAAGGTTGTGTCGTAAGTTGCGCTTTGCGCGTCATAGCCTTTCCTGAGGCGGGTGCTGTGACATGCGGCGCACTGCGAGTTCCAATTCTGAAGTTGTCTGGAATAATGAAACGGCGAATCTGCCGTAACGCTTCCGCGGAGATGAAACCAGCGTTGGCCACCTGCTGCCTCCGGCCTGCTATCCCACGTCGCATTAAGCGCCTGCAGACGCCCGCCTGACATCTCAACCAGGTATTGCTGCAACGGCCTGTGACCAAAGGTATATCGGATGGGCAACGTTTCACTCTCAACGTCACCCGGTTCTTTTAATCCAGGGGACTGTTCACTGGACTGCTCACTGGACAGGTCTCCGGGCTGTTTTCCGGACAGGTCGCCGGGCTGGTCTCCGGAGTGGTCTCCAGACAATTCAACAAGGTAATCGCCATCGCGCTGTGAAAATTTGAAATGTTGTTGGCCAAAGGTCGCCTCCGTGCCGAAGTCTCCCAGGACGCTAGATGCATCAGCGGGCAACATCGCCTGAAAATGATCTGATTGTCGCCACAAAGACGCCTGTGCCGCGTGGCACGTAACACAGGTGTCAGAGCCGACGTATGCCTGCTCCCTGTCACTCCCCTTCGCAAACAACGAATGACTAACGCTTAAGAGCAGCGCAAAAAATAAACAATGAAGGACAGACTGACAACGATTAAAAAACAACGTGACGCCAAAAGCTGTTGAGACGACCCAGTGTACCAATATTGAGGTGGCGATTTTTGTAGCTTGCTTCATCTTTTATGAATCATTTCGTCGTTTTTTGAGAAGTACTGCGCGTACCCACTGTGATGTAGTTCACGGTCTGACAACCTTTTACATTTCGCTTACTTCCAACGCCGATGCAGTGTCTATGATGCCTTTCGTGAATGACAAAAACGCGCCACCAACCACACTAGTGAATGCACCAATAACTGCACTAACAACTGTACTAACAACAGTACTAACAGCAGTACTAACAACTAAGCGCAACGGACCAGAGAAATGAGCATAGAAATAATCGACGACTTTAAAAACCCATTTGTGATTCAGCTGGTGCTGGACAGGCTTGATGCACAAGAGGTCGTCGATTCACAACGAGAGCTATACCTGAGTCCAGACTACGATCCAACAAGGCCCGTGCTTTGGGACACCAGGCAGGTCGACGTACAATCCGTCTCTTCTGACATCTTCAAGATGGTTGAGCAATCCACCTCCTACTGGGGGAAAATGGCGGGCGGTCGTACCGCAATTCTCGTCAGCAAATCCGAAAATTTAAGCTTTGCCCGACTCTACGTGAAACTGGCAGCGGCTATGCCTAGGAAACTCAGTGTGTTTCTATCTTACGACGATGCCACCCAATGGCTGCTTGAAGATCAAGCTGTATCCACGCCAAAAGCTTCATAGAAATGTCGGCGGCACATGGAAACGTATTCATCGTTGCCGCCAATTTGAATGGATTCACCCTGCTTAATCGCTCGACCCGTTTCATCAAGGCGAACCACCATGGTTGCCTTGCTGCCGCAATGACATATCGCTTTAATTTCTTTCAGATTGTCTGACAAGGCCAGCAGATATTTGCTACCTTCAAATGGCTCACCGCGAAAGTCGGTACGTAATCCGTAGGCCAGAACAGGAATGTCCAGGTAGTCACATACCCGGCACAACTGTTGCACCTGGACACGGGTCAGAAACTGCGCCTCGTCCACCAACACACAATGCGCCGGCGCGAGTGCCTGACTCGCTTCGATTTTTTTGTAGAGATCTTCCTCTGTCGAGAACATATCAGCCTCGGACTGCAGCCCGATTCTGGATGTCACCTGCCCGGCACCATAACGATCATCAATCGCAGGCGTGAGCACGAGGGTATTCATCCCACGTTCCCGATAGTTGTAGCTTGCCTGCAACAGCGCGGTAGATTTACCGGCATTCATAGAGGAGTAGTAAAAGTAAAGCTTAGCCATAGGCGAGTATAATGGAGGTTCAGCTAGCAGGATTGCAACTGGTTCGGAAACAATCGACCATGGCATTGCTAGCACCCACACCGCAGAATTTTCAAAGAGATGAGGACAGCACATCATGACCACAACGATATACGGCGTTTCCGGTTCCAGAGCCATTCGATCACTCTGGGCGATCGAAGAAACCGGCATTGAGTACAACCATGTCGCGACACACTTTTTCAAAGATTCAAAGTCTGATGACTATCTGGCCGTTAACCCTAACGGGCGCATCCCGGCACTCATCGATGGCGACCTCGTACTATTCGAATCCATGGCGATCAATCTTTATTTGACCAAAAAGCATGCACCAGCGCTTTACCCAACCGACCCCGGGCTCGAAGCAAAAGCAAACCAGTGGACGGTTTGGGGGATCAGTGAAATCGAGCCGCTACAAATGCAAATTGTGGTGCAGACGTTTTTTGCAGGCGACAACAAGGACCAGAAGGTTATCGACCAGGCGACTGAGGGCCTTAATCGCCCGCTGGAAGTTCTAAACACCCATCTAGCAGGATCTGATTACCTGCTTGGTGACAGCTTCACCGTGGCTGACCTCAATGTCGCAGGCGTGATGTTGCTCCTCAACATGGTGGGTTTTGATATGTCGGGTTTCCCTAATGTCCAGGCCTGGGCGGCTCGATGCTATGCCCGAGAAGCGCTGACCAGAGCACAAGCGCTGGATTAAACCGAAAACATGCGCTGATGCAGGGACTGGGTTGGTAAGCTGGGTAGGTAAGCAAGTTTGATGTAAAAGGTTGATATAAAAGCGTGATATAGAAGGTTTCCTTAACCTGCCGTTCTAACCCGATTGGACCCAGTCCCTGCCATAGAGCCTGGCCGAAAGTATTCCGGCGGCCAACCCCGCGAGATGAGATTCGAATGACACAAATTGCTCGACGGGCAAAAGTCCAAAAAACATCCCGCCGTAGTAAAAGAGCACCACCGAGGCTACGACAAGATCGCTCACACTCTTTTCGTACAACGCCACCGCAAGAATAAATCCAAAATACCCAAAGACAAGTCCACTTGCGCCGAGATGGATCGCAGGCCTACCCACAAGCCAAACGGCGATACCCGCAAGCAGCCAGACCGTCAATGTGATCTTGAAAAACAACCTGGGCCCGCGCAGCGCGACAAAAAAACCTAGGAAAACAAGCGGCGTGGTATTCACCAACAAATGGGTCATATCTCCATGCAGCACGACCCAGAACACAATGCCGACGAGACCGGAGACTTCACGGGGTAAAATACCAAATTGACCCAGACTATAGCCCGCCAGGTGGTTCAGTAATCCCACACACCAGACGATACCGACGATGCTGGCAATAAGCTGGAGCGCATCCAACCATCGCCGCACAACGCCGGCTAAACGGTTGCGGCTTCGAGGCACTCGTTAAGCATCTCTGAATCTTGAGTAGATTCGTGGCTGACCATCAGAAAGATCGCTTTACCGCTCACTTTTAGGTCCGGTTCGGGGTTTGTGATCATTTGGTTCTGCTCGTCTAAAAAGCCGAGCGGCGTACCTAAGCCATTTTGGATGATCTGACTGGCGAGTAACCCCCAATTTTTGTTTCGGAACACCACCTCGTAGCGCCGCAGGTGATTGCCGGCATAGACAAACAGATCTTCTAATATGGATTCTGTGCCCGGCGCAGACATGGCGCGAACCAGTACTTCGGGATAAGCCCGGATAGGTCGCAACACCGCATCTGCCCCCCGCTTCCTGAGCCGTTCACGATTTCCTTCCAACACGCACTCCGCGATGATATGCCCGGTGATGTCGTATTCCCCCATTTGATCCAGCATATCCAACGTCACGCTATCGGATCTATGATCGTTGGTATCTACTGCCATCAAAATCACAAAACGGGCAGATTCAATGTCCGCTTCCGACAAGTTCACACGCCCTTCCGGCTTACCCGTTCGCAGGACTACCCCGTGCAA
>Ga0222651_1001655_pt1 | contig 10633 bp, 6 predicted proteins | sample AntAcemetagen369_FD_179855 | JGI IMG/M metagenome (GOLD analysis project Ga0222651, IMG submission 179855) | Saline water microbial communities from Ace Lake, Antarctica - #369 | ecosystem: Environmental > Aquatic > Non-marine Saline and Alkaline > Saline | place: Antarctica: Ace Lake | collected...
CAATCTACAACTTTGTTCATCTGTAAAATGTACCCCAAAAGAAAATATATCCATATTTAACTATCTTATTATCAATTAAATATACGAAATTATATTGGAATTAGGGGTGTTTACGGACATACAGTTTTTAAGTAATCAGAAATTTCAATATTATCCAGACCTTCCCTTTTACTTAAAATAAAAATTTCTTTACATTTTGGAGGTAAGTCATTTATAGCCTCCATTACTTTTTTCATTATTTTTTCTGTTCCCTCCGATTCTGGTTCCATTTCAAATTTCAAAAGTGTGTCCATATACAATTTCTCCAGAGCCAATAAGGTTTTTGTACTCCGGTATTGATCGATGAACTCATTATGGACAGATCGGTACATGAAACCTGTAATTGAAAGATTGACCTTTAGGGATTCTCGCTTTTCCCAAGTTTTTTTAAATACATTCTGTACAATATCCTGAGCCTTATTTGGATCGTTGACCAAACTATTGGCATAAACACATAACCGGTGGTTATAGTTTTCCACTAAGTAGGTAAAAGCCTTTTCATTGCCCTTTTCCAATTGACTTATCAAAACCGAATTGATACTAAAATCCCACATCATTTTTTGGCATTTTATAAAAACTTATTCAAATATGTGATTTTTTTTTGATAAAAAATAGGGGATTAGCAAAATGGCTCCGTATTAATTATAGATTTAGCAAGGTATGAAGTCAAGTCGTAGTGATAGTTTAATAGTAAAATATCTTAACCATTCCATTAATAATGATGAATTGGATGAGTTGATCTCATGGCTGGAACAGCCTGGGAACAGAAAAATTTTTATGGATTATGCAAAAATTAATTATTCAATAGATTTCAATTTGAGCAAATATAATACGGAGGAAGTAAAAAATATTTTACTTCATAAAATCCAAGAGGATAAAAGGCAATATAAGGGGAAACGGATTTTTAAGTTAACTAAATATGCTGCCATGTTGGTCATAACAATGGGGGCAATATTTATTTTTCAAAAGGAGTATTTTTCATCGATCAATCAGGAGTCGCCTCAAAATGATCAAACAATAACACTTGAATTGGAGAATGGTCGATCTTTTATACTTAGTGAAGAGGCCTCCCAGGATATTATTTCGGAAAAGGGCGAATTAATAGGGAAACAAGATAAGGAAGGCATTGAATATAAAGATACGGAACTTTCAGAATTGGTATATAATACACTTAAAGTTCCTTATGGTAAAAAGTTTCAAGTGACCCTTTCGGATGGTACAAAAGTATTTTTGAACGCAGGCTCCAGTCTCAAATTTCCGGTTAAATTTTTACCAGGAACCGAACGTACAGTTTTTCTTTCTGGGGAAGCATTTTTTGATGTAACCAAAGGTAAAGATCCTTTTATTGTAAATGCGGAGAATCTGGACATTAAGGTTCTGGGAACCCAATTTAATGTATCGGCCTATCCTGAAGACCAGTCTTTGAATACTGTATTGGTAGAAGGTTCGGTTCAGCTTTTAGGTAATAATGCTGAAATTCTTCTACTACCTGAGCATGAAGCCATTTGGGATAAGCTTGAAAAGAAAATGCTGGTTGAAAAGGCCGATATTTCCACTACTACGGCTTGGATGAACGGACAGTTGGTATTTAGGGAAGTAGCTTTTAAGGATATAGTCAAAAAACTGGAAAGGAGTTATGGCTACACCATTATAAATAATAATAGTTATATTAATGACGAAGTTTTTACCGCCACTTTCAATGTGGAAATTGAAAATATTGAAAAGGTAATGGCTTATATATCTAAAAATACCCCCTACAACTATGTGATAAACACAAACCGAACCATAATAATCAATTAAAACAAATGCCAATGTAGAAACAAGCTAAACAAAAACTAAAAATTGTTAGATTATATAAAACGGGGAATGTGCGACCATCCCCCGAATTGAGATAATATGATTTAACGTCAACAATTGTTAAACCGATTAATCAAACAAAAATATGAAAAATATCTATTTTAAAGGATGGCCTTTGGCCATTCCTTTTAAAATGACTCTCAAAATGAAGCTAACTACCTTATTGATTATAGTTTCACTTTTTAAGATTCAAGCTAATTCTTACTCTCAAAATACCAAGATTACTCTTAATCACGATCAGATAAGTATAGGAGATGTATTTAAGGAAATAGAAGGTAAAAGTGAATTTAGGTTTCTTTACAAGAACAAAGAAGTGGACATTAATAGGAAAGTTTCTATTCATGTCACCAAAGAAAATATTTATGATATTCTAAATCAGCTTTTTAAGGAAACGCCTGTGAAGTATGAGGTGTTGGACAATAGGCAAATTGTGCTTACCAAGCAACTTCAGAAAAACATTAAACAGGTGAAGAGTATCCCTTTTGGGTGCTCAAGCAGCAGACAACCATCAATGGAAGTGTAAAAGATGTCAACGGAATACCGTTGCCAGGTGCCAACGTTGTGGAAAAAGGAACAACCAACGGTGTAACAGCAGATTTTGATGGTAATTTCTCCTTGGAATTAATAGAAAAAAATGCCGTTCTTGAGATTTCCTATATAGGCTATTCCACAAAGGAAATTTCGGTAGACGGGCAGAGCGACCTTACTATTATTTTGGAAGAAAGTGCAGCCGGATTGGAAGAAGTTGTCGTTGTAGGGTATGGTACTCAAAGAAAAAGAGAGGTAACAGGAGCTATAAGCTCTATCTCTTCAGATGCAATCACCCAACAGACCATTACTGGTTTTGATCAGGCGATGGCGGGTAGGGTTGCTGGTGTTCAAGTTTCCCAGAACTCTGGTGCTCCAGGGGGATCAACTTCTATTAGGGTAAGGGGTATTGGAACCCCAGGAAACAGTGAGCCATTATATGTAATTGACGGAATACCTGTATTTAACAGTAATTCCGGTGGCGGTGGTGGCACCCCTCCAAGTCCGCTTAATACGATCAACCCCAATGATATTGAGTCCATAGAAATTCTAAAGGATGCGGCCTCAGGTGCCATCTATGGTTCAAGAGCTGCAAACGGGGTAGTTATTATCACTACCAAGAAGGGGAAGGCAGGTGTCCCAAAATTGAATTTAGATTATTCCATTGGGATGCAAAGTAAAGAGAAGAATTTCGATATTTTGGACGGGCCAACTTACCAACAGTATATTACAGAATTTTCAGGGGCAGCTCCTAATTTTACCAATCCTGCAAATACCAATTATATAGATGAAATATTTCAGTCAGCCACTATTCAAAACATGAACTTAAATGTAAGTGGTGGAAATGAAGTATCTAAATACTCGCTATCATTAGGCTATTTGGACCAAGGTGGTATTATTAGAGGTTCTGCATTTGAGAGACTCTCTTTACGTGTCAATACATCTCATGACGTAAGCAAGCGTTTTAGAATCGGAAATAATTTTTCGGTTTCAAGATCAATCAACAATCAGACACAGGAAAATAGTGTATTTAATGCCGCAATTGGTAGGGCCGTAATACAACCTCCAGTCATACCCGCAAGAAATGTAGATGGAAGTATTGGCCAGCCGGGAGATGTTGGCACTAGTTTCATTAGATCTGGTGGACCGCTGTACGTAACAGATGAACGTTTCTACGAGGCGGAACAATTTCGTTTTTTAGGTAATGTTTTTGCTGAATATGATATTTTCGAAGACCTTACTTATAGATTAAATTTAGGAGGTGATTATTTAGCAAGTGGTTCAAATCTTTTTTCTCCATCTTTTAAAGGTAGTGGAAGCCCGGATATTATTTCTTCAGGTCAACGCTATGACAGTAAAGAATGGATTTGGTTGTCAGAGCACACTCTAAATTACAATAAACAGTTTAACGATATACATAATCTAGATGTACTTGTTGGCTTTACCCAACAGAAATCAAGTTTTGCATCACAAAGCACCTCTGCAACAAACTTCGTCTCCAATCAATTGATTGCTGTAGGTACTGCGGCGGAAAGAATTGGAACTGGAAATTTAGTGGATTGGTCTTTAATGTCTTATCTAGGTAGGGTCAACTATAATTTTAAAAGCAAATATTTTATATCCGCATCTGTAAGACGTGATGGTTCCTCAAAATTTGGTCCAGGTAATAAATGGGGTGTTTTCCCTGCATTTTCAGCAGGATGGCAAATAGCCGATGAGGAATTTTTTAAGGTTGACTTTATAGATGAACTAAAATTAAGAGCCAGTTGGGGCCAATTGGGTAACCAAGAAATTGGAAATTTCAATTACCTATCACTTCTTTTTCCAAATGCAGGTTACGGTTTTGGTGGTAATGTGGGTTCAGGTAGTTTTTCGGCTCAACCAGCCAATATGAATATAACTTGGGAAACTGCGGAGCAAACTGACATAGGTTTCGATTTAAGTCTGTTAAATAAAAAAGTGACCTTAAGTGTAGATTATTTTAACAAACAACAAATTGATATCCTATTACCTGGAACTTTACCCTTTGCTTATGGATTTATTGTAAATGGAGTACCGCAATTTCCAACAGTAAATGCAGGTATCGTTAGAAACAAAGGGCTTGAATTTGACCTAGGAATTAAAGGCTTCAAAGATGATTTTAGTTGGTCAGTGAATGCCAATCTCGCTACATTGAACAACAATGTTGAAAGTGACAATGGTAGCCCTATTATTAGCGATGGAGAATCTTTATCCATCCGTTTTCAAGAAGGATTGCCTATTGGATCGTTCTATGGGTACAAAGTAGATGGGGTTTTTCAGACCCAAGCAGAAATTAATGCCCTTAACCCCGATGCTGCAAACGGAGTTTATTACCAAGCATCCAATACGAGTCCAGGAGATTTCAGGTTTAAGGATATAAATGGTGACGGTATTGTTAATTCTGAAGATCAGACAGCATTAGGTAGTGGAGTGCCGGATTTTACGTATGGCTTAACAGCGAACATCAACTATAAAGATTTTGATTTTTCTATGTCTTGGCAGGGAGTACAGGGCAATGAGATTTTTGCCAATATCCTACAACAAGCGGGTGATTTCACAAAACCAGATAATAAATTCACCACACTATACGAAAATGTGTGGCGAGGAGAAGGTACCAGTAATACGGTTCCTGCCATAGGTAGTGGAAATGGTAATTATAGAAATTCAGATTACTATATACAAGATGGTTCTTTCTTGAGATTACGTTCATTACAAATAGGATATTCAATACCTAACAATCTTTTGGAAACAATGAAACTTAGTAACCTAAGAATTTATGTTGGTGGTCAGAACCTATTGACGTTTGATAATTATGAATATGGTCTTGACCCTGAAGTTGGCGCAAATTCTGGAAACGCTCTAGAGAACGGTGTAGATCGTGGTCGTTATCCTATTCCAAGAACCATTTCAATTGGTGTTAATATCGGATTTTAAAAAAAAAATAATAAAAAAATAATAAAATGAAAAAGTATATTTTTCTTAGTCTCTTTGCCGTAGTTATACTACTCGGCTGCGAAGATTTCATTGATCTAGAACCACAGGATCAGTTGACCTCAACTGCATTCTATAAAACTGCCTCTGATGCAATTTCTGCCACCAACGCAGCTTATGACGGCTTTCAGCATTTAAATTATTATGGCTTTAACTATCCTGATATTTTAAATATTGCTGGGGGAGACGCCGTAAAAGGAGGTTTTGGAGCAGGTGACCGTCCGGCTTATCTGGAATTCGAAACATTTAACATAACCGATAATAATCTCAGAATCGGTGAATTCTATGCTATGGCATGGGGTGGTGTTAACCGTGCAAATCAAGTTTTGGACAATGTGTCACTAATGGAAGTTGATGGGGATTTTACCGAAGCCCTTAAGACAAGGCTTTTAGGTGAGGCAACATTTTTAAGAGCACTACACTATACAAATTTAGTACTAGGTTTTGGAGGTATGCCCATTTATACTTCCGTACCAGCTATTGATGCAGAAGTGCTACCACGAGCAACAGCCGAAGATTGTTGGACTTTCATAATTGAAGACTTTAACAATGCAGCAAGTATGCTTCCGGATTCCTATGACGCCGCAAACATGGGTAGAGCCACCAAAGGTGCAGCAAATGCCATGTTAGCTCGTATATATTCATTAAGAGGTGAATGGGGACAAGTGAACACTTATGCCGACTTGGTTATAAACAGCCCGGCAGGATATGATTTATCACCCACCTTCGCCGAAAATTTTGACGAAAGGGGTAATAACAATGTAGAGTCTATTTTTGAGATTCAATATACCCTATCAAACACTTCCCTGGATATATGGAGTTCGGCCGGGGATTGGAACTCTAATTTTATAGCTAAATATTCCGCACCACAGGTAGGGAACGCAGGCTGGGCCACGATGTCCCCAACACAAGAGTTGGTAGACGACTTTGAAGCTGGTGATATCCGTTTAACAGAAACTGTATATCGTCCAGGTGACCCATACGGCGACGGTGTATTTGACCCCAATGACGGTTCGCATTTTGAAAATGCAGGTCTTTATGGTCATAAAAAATTGACCGGTCTTGATTTTGCAAATACTGCAGGGAATGGATTTGATTACAATTATAAAATTATTCGCTTTGCAGATATTTTATTATTAAAATCAGAGGCAGAAAATGAGTTGAATGCAGTTACCTCAAATGCGCTAGACCCCCTAAATCGCATAAGGGACCGTGCCGGATTGTTACCTGTTAACACTACCAATAACCCAGGACTTACTCAGGCTGGACTAAGGGATATTATTTTAGGAGAACGAAGAAGTGAATTCGCGATGGAAGGACTACGCTTTTATGATGTAGTTTATCGTGGCAGAGGGACAGAATTCCTTGGAGCAAGAGGATATCAACCAGGTGATGAGATATTTCCAATACCACCAAGTGAAATTACCCAGACTGGTTGGCCACAAAACTAGTTATCATATTTAATTTTAAAAGGTGGTTTGGTTATTTATACCAAACTGCCTTTTTTCCTTTTAATCATTAAAAAATGTTAGAGGTAAAAAAAATAATAACTTTCATTTTGTTTGTAGGTATGATAATGTCATGCACCTATAGAAAAAATGAAGTTTTCACCAAACTGGAAGCCAGCAAAACCAATCTTGACTTTATAAATCAAGTTTTTGAGACGGATTCTATTAGCTTGGCGAATAATTATTATTTCTATAATGGCGCCGGGATCACAGTGAGCGATTTTAATAATGATGGCTTACAGGACATTTTTTATACAGGGAATCATACCCCTTCCAAACTTTTTTTAAATAAGGGTGGACTTTTATTTGAAGATGTAACCCTTTCCTCCAATTTGGATAATAATTTTTGGAACAGTGGCTCTACCTATGCCGATGTAAATGGCGATGGATGGGAAGATTTATTTGTTTGCACCGTGGGAAAGGACCAACCAAATTTACTGTATATCAATCAAGGGGTATCTGACAGTGGTATTCCCGTTTTTAAAGAAGAGGCTTCCAAATATGGGTTGGCCGATAAGAGAATATGCACACAAGCTGCATTTTTTGATTATGACCAGGATAATGACCTTGATCTTTTTGTTATTGTGAATTCCCAATTAATGAACGATCGTAATCTGACCAAACCACGGAATACTGGAGGGAATTCATATACTGTTGATATACTTTATAGAAATAATGGGGACAATACCTTTACCGATGTCTCTGAAGAATCCGGTATTACCAACGAAGGCTTCTCTTTGGGATTGGCCATAAATGATATTAACAATGATGGTTGGCCAGATATTTATGTAGCTAATGACTTTATAACAAATGACCTATTATACATTAATAATAAAAATGGTGGTTTTGATGAAAAAGCCAATGATTACCTAAGGCATACCAGTTACAACGGTATGGGGGTTGATATCGCAGATGTTAATAATGATGGATTCATGGATATTACCGTTATGGACATGCTCCCAGAATCCAATAGGCGAAGAAAATTAATGCAAGCGCCTGTTAATTATGATCTGTTCAATTATAGAGCGGATCTAGGCTATGCCCAACAACATGTTAAAAACACACTACAGATTAACCAAGGCATTAACAATGAAGGCAATTACCAATTTAGCGAATTGGGAACATTTGCAGGGATGTATTCCACAGATTGGAGCTGGGCACCATTGTGGGCAGATTTTGATAATAGCGGGACCTTGGATTTATTTATTTCCAATGGCTATTATAAGGATTTAACCGACATGGATTTCTCCCTTGGTCTTAAAGAGAAATTGCGTTTTGGGTCCAATGAACATAGTATTGCCTACCAGAAAGAAACTCTTGATAAATTGAATCCGATTAAAAAATCAAATTTTCTCTATAAAAATAATGGGCATCTTGACCTGGTCAACGTTACTGAAGAATGGGGTTTGGATGAACCTTCATTTTCACATGGTGCGGCTTTTGCAGATTTTGATAACGACGGCGATTTGGAGCTAATCGTTAATAATCTTGGGCATACTTCCTTCTTTTATAAGAACAATACTATTGAGAATAATAGGTTAAATGAAAAAAAACAAGGCTCTTTCCTCAAAGTTAAACTTCAGGGACCCGGAAAAAATAAAAATGCTTTTGGCGCTCGTCTGGAATTGTTTTCTGAAGGAAACCTAAAACAGAGTTATTATCATTCAAATGTACGCGGATATTTATCAAGTATGAGCGATGTTATCCATCTTGGATTAGGTGCGGAAAGTAGGCTTGATAGTGTGGCCATTCATTGGCCTGATGGCACTTTTCAAACTGTGGAGGCCATAACCCCGGATACTACACTAAACATTATTTATAAGCCCAATAGAAAAAAACCAACAACATTCAGACCTAAGACGCTATTTGAATCCATCACAGATTCTTTGCAATTGGATTATGTACAAAAGGAAAATAATTATATCGATTTTAATAACGATCCACTTTTTTACAAAATGTATTCCCGGGAAGGACCAAGTATCGCCATTAACGATATAAATAATGATGGATTAGATGATATTTTATTAGGTGGTTCTGCTGAAAATTCGATCACTTTATTTACACAGAATTCAGGGTTCTTTGAGAAAAGCAACGTTTTGGAGGAGGATAAACAATATGAGGATATGGGAATGCTCCTCTTTGATGCGGATAATGATGGTGATAATGATCTTTATGTTGTTAGTGGCGGGAGTGAATTTGCGGGGCAGCAAAATGCTTGTCAAGACAGATTTTATAAAAATGAAAATGGTGTATTTGTAAAACAAGAAGGAGCTTCCCTAAGCACTGCAAGTGGCGGTCCTGTTAAAGGAGCGGATTTTGATAGGGACGGGGACATTGATCTTTTTGTTGGTGGTAAAATAAGTCCCGGAAAATATCCCACATCCCCCATAAGTAGTCTATTTATAAATAAAAATGGCAGCTTACAAGAGGAAACACCCCAATTTTTAAAAGAAATTGGAATGGTGAACGATGCACTTTGGTCAGATTTCAATAATGATGGTTGGGTAGATTTAATCATTGTTGGCGAATGGACCAAGATTCAAATTTTCATCAATAAAGAAGGAACATTAGAACCCTATAAGGATAATGCATTGGAAGATTCATCAGGATGGTGGAATAGTATTTCCGGGGGTGATTTAGACAATGACGGTGATATAGATTACATCTTGGGGAATTTTGGTTTAAACAGTTATATAAAAGCGGATAAAGACCATCCTATTCGTGTTTATGCAGATGATTTTGATGCCAACGGTAAAATAGACCCTATCATTTCCTATTATGAAAAGGATGATAAGGGCATATTAAAGGAATATTCCTTACATACACGGGACGCACTTATTTCTCAAATTGTCGCTTATAAAAAACGTTTCAAGAACTACAAATCCTTCTCTGAAGCAGATTTTGATGAAATCCTTAAAAAGCACGACCGTAAGAATGATTTTGTTCTTGATGCCAAAATATTAACAACGACCTATTTGGAAAATAGGGGGGCCGAAGGTTTTAAGATAAGCCAGTTACCTATTGCATGTCAGATATCCCCTGTTTATGGGGTGTTGGTTAAAGATTTCGATGGTGATGGCAATCTAGATGCGTTACTAAGCGGCAACCAAAATTCTGCTGATCCCCTTTTCGGAAACTACGATGCGTCCAATGGCATTTTATTAAGAGGGAACGGCAAGGGAAAGTTGGAGCCGGTTTCTACCATGGATTCGGGACTTTACTTGAATGGTGATCAAAAAAGCTTGGTGAATCTTTTTGTGGGTAATGAGCAGGTTCTACTTGCTGGAGCAAATCTAGGAACTATTAAGGCTTATGGCAATAATGCACAAAATAAGGAATCCAACAAGGTTATTCCTTTAGGGCCAATGGACGCCGGAGCCTTTATTACATTTCAAAATGGTGAAAAAACAAAATTGGAATTTTATTATGGTAACAGCTACCTGTCGCAATCTACTAGAAAAATTACGCTATTGCCGATAATGAAAGAAGTGATTATTTATGATTTTAATGGGGTAAAAAGAAAAGTACTTTAAAATATTATTTGTATATCCGCAAACACTATTAACTACCTATTAATGCTTATCTTCAACAAAAGTTAAGTTATGAATATTTTCAGTTTTACGGCAGAGTTTGATAGTGAAGAATCCTGCCGCAACCACTTTAAATCCGAGCGGGACAAAATTGGTGTA
>Ga0222651_1001664_pt1 | contig 10582 bp, 12 predicted proteins | sample AntAcemetagen369_FD_179855 | JGI IMG/M metagenome (GOLD analysis project Ga0222651, IMG submission 179855) | Saline water microbial communities from Ace Lake, Antarctica - #369 | ecosystem: Environmental > Aquatic > Non-marine Saline and Alkaline > Saline | place: Antarctica: Ace Lake...
CGGGGAAACGGCAGAGGCGGATATCGCCTACCAGCAAGTCATGTCGCTCGCTCCCGGCAGCCAGCTCAGCGAGAAGGCGGAGCTAGGGCGCAACCGGATTACGACCTCGAACTTCCGCAAAGCCGGCGGTGACTTTAATCACGAGGCTGTCACCTACTGTGGCGAGGCACTCCAAATGTTTGACGGTATGCCTAAAGCTGAAGTTCAACGCATCTCCCTTGAGATCGGAATGCTCGGCACCAAAGGGCTGTCAGTAAACGACCCCTCTGGCAAATACACCCTGCGCTCACTACCCGGCAACTTCTCCGGCCTGCACCTGCTCTGCCTCCAATACGTCGGCTTCAAGATCATCGACCCCTCCGTGGACATAGGCTTCGACATCGCCGCCGAATATAAGGAAGCTCGGCGGCGGCATGGTGGGAGTTCATCGTAGCTTTCCAAGAGATCCGCTGCAGTCCTTGGCCGCGTCGTCGGTGAGTGTGATCTGAGGAATACAGAAAAAGACACCCTACTCAGTATCGACGATGGCGGTAGGCGACAGAAATGGGCCAAATAGACCACACCCTATTTGAGCCACTGTGAACCCCCAGGGAATCCCACGAAATGGGATCAAATGCCGCCATTTTTCAGACCCACCCTATTTGAGCCATTTTAAGCGAGCGAGGGAGGATAAGAGACAGCCTGTGATAAAATATCGTTATCAGGAGTTCATCAGCCGCCTCCGTACTTGGTTCATTCCGCTCGATTGTGCGTGCCCCCCCCGATAACACCGGCCTTCACGTTACTCTTGCGATGAATACCCTACTTACCTAACTTCGCGTTCAACCCCCACAAAAGTTGATGAATTTTCAGAAATGTAAACTCCTACCACCAATCGATCTCAGAAGTAATCTCGCTCGGTTAGCCATTATCGTTACAGCCATCTGCTTTACTTGCCAACCTTGCACTGCTCAGGCCATCCTACCTTTCGGTTCGTCATGGGAGTACCTCCACCCAACGAACGGGATTGATCCTGCTACTGAAGACGCCGATTTCTCAACAACTTGGCACACTCCTGCGGAGTACGATGGCACCGCCTTTAGTGGCCCGGCGCCTGCCATGCTGGGGTATGGGATGATCGAAGGACAATCCATCGCAACTGATATTACCCCCCCCGCCTCAGGTGATCGCTTTACCGCGTATTTCCGTACCACGATCACGACGACACAAAACTATGAGAATCTTAAAATTGAAATCCTGGCTGACGACGGGGGTGTCCTCTATCTTGACGGTAAGGCGATCGCTTTTTTGAACTATTCGGGAGCTGACGACTTTTTCGGATTAACTCCGGAGTCTGCCCAGGAAGGAGAAACAAAGATTGTTTTGATCGACGAATTAGAGGCGGGAGAACATATCTTCGCTTTTTCCCTTCACAATCGCACTGCCACCAGTTCGGACCTTGGATTCGATCTACAGATCTCTGAATCTGAGAACTCTCCGGCGCTTGAATACCTGAGTTGGACGGACGCCAACGGAGAGGTCACAATTACAGGCTCCTCTTCTGAGGTCGCAGGAATTCTTAAAATCCCAGACACGATCAATGGAATGCCGGTCACTACGATTGGACCATCTGCGTTTTCGGGGAGCCCATGGTCGGTCGTAAAACTTCCTGGTAGCGTGACGACTATTGAGGATGCTGCTTTCTACAACTGCATCAACCTGACGAGCATTGTCATCCCCGATAGTGTGACAAGCATTGGGGGGAGCGCTTTCTATAGCTGCCGCAACCTGACGATCGGGGTCATCCCCGATAGCGTAACAAGTATTGGAAGCTCCGCGTTCGAATATTGCACCAGCCTCGAGAGCGTAATCCTCTCCGAGAAATTGACTACCATCGGAAGTCAAACATTTGGATTTTGCGACTCTCTCACGAGTGTGGTTATTCCCGACACCGTGACGAGTATCGGAAGTCGCGCGTTCCAGAATTGTTTCAGTCTGGAGAGTGTGAATTTTTCAAAAGACTTAACGAGTATCGGAGAATACGCGTTTAGACAATGCCGCAGCCTGACGAATGTCACTCTCCCCGATGGCCTGACCAGCATCGAACCTGACGCGTTTAACCAATGCAGCAGCCTGACGAATGTCACTTTACCCGATGGGTTAACAAACCTCGGAAGGATGGCGTTCTTCCTGTGCACCAGCCTAGAGAGCGTGACTCTTCCTGCCGGGTTGACGAGCATCGGGTCTGATGTATTTGCAAGTTGCAGTAGCCTGACGAGCGTGACCCTCGCTGAGGGGGTAACAATCATCGGTCCTGGCATGTTTATCAGTTGCAGCAGCCTGACGAGTGTGGCCCTTCCCAACGGGTTGACTAGTATCGGATCTTTAGCATTTGCAAATTGCTCCAGTTTGACGAGCGTAACCTTTCCTGCCGGGTTGACGAGCATCGGATCTTCAGCATTTGCAAGGTGCAGCAGCCTGACGAGCGTGGCCCTTCCCGACGGGTTGACGAACATCGGATCTTCAGCATTTGAAAGTTGCAGTAGCCTGACGAGCGTTGCCCTTCCCGTCGAGTTGACGAGAATCGAATCTTCGGTATTCGAAAGTTGCAGTAGCCTGACGAGCGTGACTTTTCCAGCTGGGTTGACGAACATTGGAAGTTCGGTATTTGAAAGTTGCAGTAGCCTGATGAGTGTGACTTTTCCTGCCGGATTGACGAGCATCGGAGTTTCGGCATTTTCAGGTTGCAGTAGCCTGAGGAGCGTGACCTTTTTGGGAGAGTCGCCAAGACTGTATCCAGATTTTCTTGGAGAAGGGCCCTTCACTGGAGTGGCCTTAGGAGCTAGGGCTTTTGTAAAGCGAGAACACCTTGCTTTTTTTGGTGAAGAGAATTCAAGTTTCGCTGGTCTAATCATAAGGGAACTCCTACCGCCAATTGTTATTGGCAAGGCTTCTTTGCTCGATAATTCGTTTACGATTCTATTCTCCAGTGGTCCATCGGTCACAGGTTGGAAGATTATGGGGTCATCTACTCTGGGCTCTTTTGAAGACGATCTCACCGCAACATCCGTAATCACCGAAATAGCTCCAGGTGATTACGAGGTGGTCATTGATTTGACGGGAAGTATGGGTCCATACTTTTTTCGAGTGGAGCGTTAGATCTACTAGATTAGGCAAACGTGAGCCCCTTCACATCCGAAACGATTTGAGGTGGGAAAGTTTAAGAAGTCTTTAAGTGCTTTGAACCACCACATCCTGCCGAGAGCATAAATTCAGCTACCAAAGTTTCCTCAATTGGAGGCGCAACGCCCAACCCAACGAAATTCACACTCCAAGTTGAGTCTATCTGAATATTCTCACCTGCCAATTTTCACTGAATGCGTTAAAACTAACGCCAAATCCATAACTTCCCACAATGAAGATTAATCCGGAGTTGAAGGGGCCAGCCCCTCGTTCCGGTCAAGGGTCACGGTCTCCCGAGCCTCCCCGCGTAGCGGGTGCGCCCGCCGTGCCTTTCCTTGATCCGGTCGTCGCTTAGAGATGCCTTGGTGTAGCGCAGGCGCGTGCCGACCCGGTGGAACGAAGCCTATCCGGGCTCTGTGAAGTAGTGATCCGAGACCCGCACGCACGGCTTCTTGGCAAGGTCGGGACCGAGGCGAGAGTCTCTTTCTCGGAGAACAAGTAGGCGTGTTGTTCGTTGTCGAAACCGGAGAGGGTGGTTGATTTCTTGGCAGGGTGACAGGAAGCCGCACGAGAAGTGCCACTCCTCCCCCCCCGGGTGCCGATGCCACCTGCGGGGGCTGAGAAGTAGGACGCTGGCGGGCTTCACCGAACATCCCACGAAAGCTCAGTCGGTCAGCGTCTCCACCTCATCCAGTAGCAGAGAGATCTTGTTTCCGTTGACGTGCTCAAAGGTGACGGCACGGAGCTTATCCAGCAGCCGGGAAGCTTCGCTGACCTTGCCGGTTTTCGGGGCAGGCCTTTTAGGAACCTGCACCCCATTCGATTCCGCGTGTTGTTTCGCCTTCCGCGACACGATGGTCGAGGTCACGTCGGCCGGTGACGTTTCGGCGACGATTTCCTTCCAGCAGGCGACCCGGTGCTCTTTGGGCAGGCTCAGCAGGGGCCGGATCTGCCCTTCGTTCTTCGGAAGCCAGTCCCCAGATGGGGACTGGGAAGCCTTTGGGTCAGATTCCAGATCCGCTACGAAATCGCCAAAATCCACGAGCCGGTAGCTGTGGGATTTCCGGGAATACCGGGAATACCGGTATTCCCAGCGTGCCCGGCAATAGGCTTCGAAGGTCGAGAACTCGCTGCGCCAGAGCCGACCACCCTCATATCCGTGGATCTCGAACAGTGCCCTCGCTGCCGCCATGCTGGCACGGACACCGGTGGTGACGATCTTCTCACGCTCCCTGAGGTATTGGCTCTCGTCCTTGCTCAGGGGGATCATCGCTGGAGAGGGAATCAGCTTCAGCCCCCTCCCCCACGCAATTTCTGCCCATTTCGTGCCATTATAAGATGTAAAGCCCCCGACTTATCGGGTGCCGACCTCGACTACTATGGCACGTCAAAACGTCTACCAGCCGGGGGTGAAGCCGCATCTCATCAAAGCCATCTACCATGAAGCGAAGCTTCGTGGGGTGCCGATGACGGTCCTGATCAATGACCTTCTCGCGAAGGTCTTGATCGCGACTCAAGGGATGCACCTTGCCCGTGAAGAAACCCTGGCAGCCGGAGGGACCTTCCCTCTCCTGCCTCAACCTGAAACCAAATAACCAATACAACCATGGCTATCAAACTCGTCGCCAACTATTCGAAACGTCTCGGTCTCCCGGGATACTCGAGTCATCAATTCTCGGTCTCCGTGGAAACGGAACTCCGAGACCTCGCCGAAGCCGATACCGAGATGAAAAATCTCTACCATCAGCTCCAACGAAATGTGGACGCACAGATTCAGGAGACTGGATTCGTGCCGTCCGAAGCCTACGGAAGTCAGTCGAATAAGCGGCAGCCTCCCCCACAAAAAAACCAACCCCAACCCCAACCTCCAGCACAAGAGCAGCGCCCGCAACAGGGCGAGGCTTGGAGGTGTAGCGAAAAGCAGGAGCAATTTATTCACCGTCTCATGAAGGAGAACAACCTGCCCTTGTCCGAGGTCGATCAGCTGGCACGTCAACGATTCGGTTCCCCGGCGATGCATCTCAACAAGATGCAAGCCAGTGGGCTGATCGACGCGCTCCTTGATCAATACGGGTCCAAGGGCAAGGGCAAGGGAGGTTCGCGATGAACTCCCCTTCCCTCCTGGAGGCTCCAAATCGGAAATCATTTCCGAAATCACTCGCCCTCGTTGCCGCCGAGGTCACGTCCGTGGTGAGCGCGAGCCGACTGAAATGCTACATGACCTGTCGCCGGCAGTTCTACTTCCGCTACATCCTCGGTCTCAAGAAACCGGCCGGGGCTGCCCTCATCGTAGGGCAGGCCTTGCACCGCATGCTCGAGATCTGGAACCATGCTCGTTGGCACGGTGACAATGCCGACCTTGGCACCACCCCGGAGCGATTCGAGGAGGAATGGCACACGATCGTCGAGGCTCAACCAGTCGCCTGGAAAGACGACAAGGAGGAGCCAAAGCAAAAGGCGACCGCGCTGCGCCTCTGGCAGGCGTGGTTGGCCGATCCTCCTATCCCCATCGATCAAGCTCCGGAAGGAGTGGAAGTCTACCTGGAGCACGAGGAGGCCATCAGCGACCGCCCCAAGATCATCGGCTACCTCGACCTCGTCCGCGCCGGCGGACTGCTCGTTGAGTTCAAGACCGCCGCGCGATCAACCAAGGCCGAAGAACTGGCGCACCAACACCGCCTCCAGCTCACGATCTATGCTCTCCTTTACCGGGAAAGCACGTGGCAGCAGGAGAAGGGATTTCAGGTGATCCAGCTCATCAAGACCAAGGAACCCAAGATCGAAGTCTTCAATTTCCCTCCCGCCACGGACAAGGATTTTGAGGAACTCGATGCCACCATTCACGCCTTCCAGCAGGGCGTTTCACGCGGTGACTTCACCCTGTCCCCCGGACAACATTGCTCGTGGTGCGACTACCGCACCGAGTGCCAAAACAAAGTCGCCACCAACTAAAACAAACCGAAAAACAACACCAGAAAACGGAACCGAAGAAAGGGCCCCGCGAGTGATTCGCCGGGCCCTTCTTCGTGTCCAAAACCAAACCAAACCGAAACTGAAACCTAAACCGAAACCGAAACCTAAAAAACAAACCTATGAAAAAACTCATTCCACTCATGTGTCTTGGCCTCTTCGCCCTGACTTCATGTAAAAAAGAAACGTCCGAAGAAACATCCTCGAACGATCGCCAGTTGGAGCAAGAACTCCAGCATTGGCAAATCCGCACCGAGGATGAAATCGAGAAACGCCAGGTCGCCGAGTCCGAGAAGCTCACCAGCATCTCGCGCGCTCAAACTCTTGAGAAAGTTGTCATCGTCACCGGTGTTGCCGCGTTGGCCTTCCTCCTTCTGGGCGGAGCCATGGGATCCATTGCAAAAAAAGCGACGAACGATGTCCTCGAATCCTAACTCCAAACTCCCAACAAAATGGCAACGATTTGTGCAGCTGCACCCGGTGGCCCGCCCCACCGTGGCCGGGGATTTCTTTCGGCTCCCGGCTTGGAAGCGTTCCCTCGCCTCCATCGCCTACTGTCTCCGACGTCTCGAGTATTGGCTCTCCCCTCGCGGCTATCTCCGCGAGTGGATCCGGCTCAATACTCTCGCGGCCGTTTTGGTGGGAACGCTCATCCTCCTTTCGGGACCGATCATTACCGCGATCCTCGTTAGCATTCTGGACTGGGCCAACCTCTCCGTCCTCATCCTCGTAAAAGTGATGTCGGTCGTCGCCCTCTTCCCACCCCTGTTGCTCGCCACGATCTCCGGAGTCTTCCTCTGGAGACTGGCACGCCAACGTCGTGGAAAAGTGAGACCTCAACAACAACAACAGAACCCGAACTACTATGAATAAGAGGAAGCAAAGCATCCCCGCCAAGGTTCTCCGCGAAATGATCACGGGCTTTCGGAAGATCGTCCCGCGAAATTCCGAGTCCCTGCGTCAGGTGAAATTCGACCTCGCCAGTGGTCTTGTGATGGTCACCGATGGTAGCGCCTTCCTCAGCTATCAACTGGGTTTGCGTGATCAAAATGGAGGTTCTTATTTCCTCCCGTTCGATGGTCTCAGCCACTTCGCGAAAGGTCTGCCGGCCCGCCAGGAAGTCGTGCTCGAAGCCCAAGCTGACATCGCCACCCTGACCACGGCGGATCGGAAGTGTTTCGCCAAGCCCATGACGCCGGAAGACTCCTTTGAGAGTCACCCCAGCCTCATTGGCAAGGCCCAACCTGTGACCCCGGATGAACGCACCGCGATCCTCCGGGCCTTCACCTGCGCCAGCACTGACACCACCCGCCCCGTCCTCCAAGGCGTCTTCTTCGATAACGAAGGAGCGACCCCGCAAGTGGTGGGCACCGACGGCCGCTGCCTCTACCAAGAGCATCTCCAAAATCTGGAGATCCAAAAGCCCTTCATCCTGCCAGCCTCGCCACTATTGCAGTGGCGGGGCTTCAGCGATGACTGGCAACTCAAGGTCAGCCGGGGCCAGAAGGACCTCACCATGATTCAGCTCACCGCCGGACCATGGACCTTCACCACCCCGGCCCTCGAGGGCAACTACCCGAACTGGCGTCAGGTCATCCCCGATGTCCGCACCCGCCTCTCCAGGCTCACCCTTGGAAAGGACGACATCGCGACCCTTCGGGAGATGAATGGCGACTCCATCGGCTTCCTCTCAAAGCCCGACGAAGTCCGCTTCGTCACCTTTGATAAAGAAGCCCAAAAGTGGACCGCCAACATCGCAAAGGACTCCTCGCTCAAAGGACCACCATCCCGGGTCTTCATCGATCCGAAGTTCCTCAAGCGAGCCCTCGACGCCGGCGTCACCGAAACCTGCATGGCCGCCGAATCTGATCCCGTCCTCTTCCGAGGAAAGGGTCAGTTCGTCGTGATGCCTCTGCGAGTCTCCGGTCCCGCCATCCCCGATCGCGAACCCAAACCAGAACCAGAACCAGAACCAGAACCAGAACCGCAACGCGAACCAGAACCGCAGCAACTGAAAAAACCGCAGCAAACCCAAAAACTAGTGGCACCAACGCCACCCAAATCCATGCAAACCACCCCCCCAAATCCCAACCCCATCACTCCCGCCCAAGCCGCCCTTGAAAGTCTCCGGACCCTCAAAGGCCAACTGCGCGAGAGCATCGGGCTCGTCGAGACTGCCGTGCGTCAACTCAAAGACGTGCAAGCCGATCACCGGGCAACCAAGAAGGACATGAAGACAATTCGCGGGACTCTCCAAAGTCTCAAGAAAGTCGCCTTCGCCAACTAGCAAAAACCACCAACCCAATCGACGCCGGAAGGACTCACCTCATCGTGAGTCCTTCCGGCGTTTTTCATATCAACTTAACAAAACCAAACTCATCTCATCATGAACCAGACTCTCCCACACAACCAAACCCTCCTCGATGGCATCTGCCGCCGGGGAGTCCTTGTTTCAACCTCCGTCCGTTACTGGCGCGGTTGCAAACGCCTCGACGCCGAAGACCTCGGCCTTGATCCCGCACACGTCTCCGAACGCCTCATCCAGCTCGGGCACAAGCGCCTCATCCCGCGCGAAGCTCTCCAGGCATTCGCCCTGATCGAGTCCCGCGTGCAAGGATGCGTCGAAAGCTCGAGCTTCCCGTTCCTGGGTGGCATCGGCCGTTTCGTCCCGAACCCACGCCTCGGTGATCTTACCGACAAGCTCGATAATCTGCGCGACGAGTTCCGCGAAGCCACCCTCAACTTCGTGGCGGGCTACAGCCCGCTGCGGGAAACCGCGATGGTCGAATGGCGCGAAGCGGCACGGCACCTCAACGGCAGCGCCGAAAGATTGATCGCGACCATCGAGCAGTCGTTCCCACCCGCCGGGGAGATCGCCAAGCGTTTCGCGTTCGAGACCCGGCTGTTCCAGATTGCCGCTCCCGACAGCATCCGGCTCGAGGTTGCGGATGGTATGGAGCAACTCGAAGTGGCCGACAACCGTCGCCGTATCGGGGAGGACGCGTCACGCCGCCTGCAGGCCGACCTCGACGGATTTATCCGTGAGAGTGTCGGCTCCTTGCGCGAGGAAACCGCCCGGCTCGCCAGCGACGTTCTCTCTACCATCGACGGATCGGAACACGGCGTGCACCAGCGAACCCTGAACCGTCTCACGACGTTCATTGATCGCTTCCGCACCCTGAACTTCGCCGGCGACCAGCAGCTAGAGCAAACGCTCGAACGCTTCCGCCGGGATCTCCTCAGCCGTAGTGCCGAGGACTACCGCAACGACAGCGGCGCGATGACCAGCCTCACCGACGGCCTCACCCGCCTCCGGCAAAACGCAGTGCAACTGGCCAGCGCTGATTCCCGCGACGTGATCTCACGTTTCGGCCAGCAAGGCGGTCGCCGTCTCGCCGCCGTAAGTTGAGCCACCAACAAACACTCGAATTCGCGCGAAAGGCGGCTCCACACCAGGAGCCGCCCTTCGCGCATTCACCCCAGTCCTCTCCGAGAAAAACCAAACCAAAACTAAAACTAAAAAAGATAAACCATGAGTCACTTCACTACCATCCAAACCCAGATCCGGGACCTCGACGCCCTCCGCGACGCTTCCGTCGAAATGGGCTTCCAGTTCCTAAAGGATTCCAAATGCCGGGGCTACGCGAGCATGACTCGCACCGCCCCCCACGTCATCCAGCTGAAAGGTCCGTATGACATCGCCGTCGATCCCTCCCAGGAGAAGGACGGCAGCTACGGCCTGACCGCCGACTGGTGGGACGGCCACGTCGCCAAGGAAGTGGGCACCGGCTTCGGTCGCCTGCTGCAATCCTACGGCATTCACAAGACGATGCGCGAAGCCCGTTCACGCGGACTCCGCAGCACCCGGCGGGTTGAAGCCGATGGCTCGGTCCTGCTCACCTTGGAAGGAGGTTCGCTATGAGCCGCCGCATCCTTGTCGAAGTTTCCCCATCAGGGGAAATCACCGTCGAGGCCGAAGGCTTTCAAGGGAAAGGCTGTGAAGCCGCCACCAAGGCCATTGAGGAAGCTCTCGGGAAACCCGGACAGCGGACACGCAAGCCCGACTTCTGGCGGCAGTCAAACAGCCACCGGAATCAACAACAACTCGGAGGAGGCGATTCCTAATAATGAGTCAAACCCTTCGCTTCACCGGCGGTCATATCGACTGCCTCTACACCGAAGCGATCGATCTCCATTCGCTCGGACGACTCCAGGTCGTCCGGGCCACGGACATCCGCTTCAACGACTCCAAGCAACGCTGGGACGTGCACGACGCCGACAACGGCACCGTCATTTTTTCCCACCCGTCCCGAAACAAATGCCTGCGCTGGGAGCACCACAACCTCCAGCCCCAGGCATCTCAAACCGAATCCTGAACCCAAACCAAGAACCAAGAACCAAGAACCAAGAACCAAGAACCAAGAACCAAGAACCAAGAACCCCAAAACGA
>Ga0222651_1001666_pt1 | contig 10577 bp, 7 predicted proteins | sample AntAcemetagen369_FD_179855 | JGI IMG/M metagenome (GOLD analysis project Ga0222651, IMG submission 179855) | Saline water microbial communities from Ace Lake, Antarctica - #369 | ecosystem: Environmental > Aquatic > Non-marine Saline and Alkaline > Saline | place: Antarctica: Ace Lake | collected...
CTGTGCATATACCCCATCTGCCGCACCTTTTTTTGTAATCACATTTAGTATGCCCCCCTTGCCTTCCGGGTCATATTTGGCCGAAGGTGCCGTAATGAGCTCTACCCGTTCAATGGCATTTGCAGGGAATTGCGATAACAGGTTTGCAGCATTGCCCTGCAAGGGCTTTCCATTTAACAATACGACAAAGCCGGTAGTGCCACGCACACTGATTTCGCCAAGCCCATTAACTGTTACCGAGGGTAGGTTTTTGATTACGTCCGTGGCAGAGCCACCTTGGGTATTCTGAAAGGCCTTGGCATCGTATACCTGCCGATCTATTTTATTGGTTACGGTTTTCCTCTCCGATTGCACCACTACCTCACTAAGTTGGTTGTCTCCTATACTAAGGGATATAATACCTAAATCGTTTGCACTGCTGCGGTTTTGGATCTGAATGTCCCGTATGGTGCTGGTCTGAAACCCTATAAAAGAGGCTTCAAGATAATAAATACCCCTTTTTACATCAGAAATTGTAAATACCCCTTCCAAATTGGTAATTACACCGGTCACCAATTCCCCATTTTCCTGATTATACAAGGCTGCAGTGGCATATTCCAATGGATATTCCACGGACCCATCCACAATTCTCCCCGTAATCTGTCCAAAAACAAATGAAGAACCTAGAAATAATGTAACTAGAAGAGAAAAATTTAAATTCATTTTGAAACAAGTATTTAATAAACGTCTAATTTACGTTCACCTAATACTGCATCATGGTATATTTGAAATTTTTAAGGTATTATTCCCGTTTTAAATTGCTTTGGGGTCACACCCTGGTGGCGTTTAAAATACTTCACAAAATGGGATACATCCTTAAAGTCAAATTTAAAGGCAATTTCAGTAACCGTCAGCTCCGTATATCGCAATAATCGTTGTGCTTCTTTAACGATTTGACCTGCGATTACTTCCGAAGCCGTCTTGTTGTATTCCCTTCTGCATTGAGTATTTAGGTTTTGAGCAGTGGTATTCAATAGCTGGGCATAATAGGCAACATCATTTTTAGGCTCACTTTCCAGTAGCTCGTTAAATTGCACCACCACATCTTTTAACATGTGATAATCTACAATAGTGGCATATCCCAATATTTTGGACAACAAGGCTTTCACCACCCCTTCAATTACTACACCCTTAACTTGATTATTTAGTTTTATTTCATGACAAGCAATTTCAAATAAACCCTCAATGCTGGAATCCCACTTGGTTTTAATAATTGGATGATTTCTTAGTTGGTGTAATTGACTGTTTATGTGCTTGTCCAAAGTATTGTGCAAAAAATCCTCTTTTACGATCAATACATACCCTTGGGGCACGGTGTCTATTTGCCAATGATGTACCACATCATTTTTAATAATAAAGACTACTGGTGGTTCTATGGTATATTCCTTTTCGTCCATAACATGAAACCCGGATCCCTCTGTGAAATAAACTAATTCCAAGTACTTATTATGACGGTGTGGTTTGGTGTAACGTTTACTTATATCGAACGGCTGAATTTTTATATCGGCATTGGGGGCAATTTTCGAATAGGTATTTATTTCTTTTCTCATTGTAGTAAAATAATAAGGGGTTTGGATACCAAAGCACTAGATAATTCCAAAGCAACTCCCAATTGGTTACGGGTATAAACTCAAAAGACATCCATGCTGTTTAAAAAAACTCCCCTTGTCTGAACCGACCTAAGAATATATCGTGGGTAAATTAGAAAACATTCATCGAGGAAACAAGATAATTATAATTCATTTAGCTTGGAACAATGCGTTGAATAAACCCTATAATAAGCCTATATTACCCCCAAAGGAAATAACTAGTTTGTAAATTTTATGTTTCTAGTTAATCGACTAAATGAAAAGTAAGCAAATATCTTCTTTTCATCCTTATCACTTTTAAGCATTATGGCCCAATTCTTATTAATTGCCCCCATATTTTCCTAACTTTCCCAATGGTCAGCAATGATTTGATGAATTTCCTCATTGCCTTCATCAAGATCACCTAGCATTTCACGTTGTTTAAGAATTTCGGCTTTCATCCCAGCAATAATATCCTGATATTCAGAGTCGTAATAAGCATTGTGAAGTTCTTTGGGATCCTGTTCCAGATCAAAGAACTCCCAATATTTATCCGGCTGCTCTTCTTTAGTGTACCCATTTACCTTGAGTCCGTTGCCATAATAAAACGCAAGCTTATAGCGCTCTCCCCTAATTCCGAAATGGCCAGGTCGATCTTTGCTATGATCCCAATACCTATAGTAGCCATATTTACGCCAGTTCAAAGGAGTATGTCCTTTTAAGTTTTCACGAAAACTATGGCCCTGCATAGTTTCCGGATATTGAAGGCCGGCATAATCGGCGAATAGGGCGGAAAAATCCGCATTTTCTACAATATCAGCATTTCGGGTGCCTGCAGGAATCTCTTTTGGGTACCTAATAACAAAGGGCATATGAATGGATTCTTCATAGATCAAACGCTTGTCGAACCAACCATGCTCCCCTAAGAAATAACCCTGATCGGCCGTATATATAACTATGGTGTTTTCTGCCAATCCCGACTCTTCCAGATAATCCAACAATCTCCCTATATTATCGTCAACAGCTGCTCCACATCGCATAAAATCCTTGACAAATTTCTGGTAAGTGGCCATTCGTGCCTCATCCGCATTCAAACCCTCTACCGAAAAAGGTAATTCCGGATAGGCCATATAATCTTTTCGCAATTCCGGATTGGCAGTAGCATCCAAATAGCGTTTTTGTAGGTTATCTATAGATTGCCCCTTAAAAACCCGTCCTGTGGTTTGCGCTCCATGATCATAAAATGAATCAGGAACGGGAATTTCCTCATCGCGATATAACTGACTAAACCGCTCGGGGTAATCATAAGGTTCGTGTGTAGCCTTAAAATGGCACATGGCCATAAAAGGCTTGGATTTATCCCTATTTTCTATCCATTCCATAGTTTTATCGGCAATGATATCGGTACTAAAACCTTCAACTACCTTACCTCCTCCATAATAATCCTCCCAATTGTCGGCGGTTTTCAATCTAGGGTTCCAGTAATCCCCTTGCCCAGGAAGTACAGCGTAATAATCAAATCCTGCAGGCTCTTGTTTTAAATGCCACTTTCCAATAATGGAGGTGGCATAACCGCCCTTTTGCAGCTCCTTTGCTATATTATTATGACTTGGGGACAAACCTGCACCCAAGGTAGTAACTCCATTAATATGACTGTACTGCCCCGTAAGGATAGTTGCCCTACTAGGAGTACAAATGGAATTGGAAACCAAACAATTCTCCAAAACACAGCCTTCGGAGGCCAGCCTTTTTATATTTGGGTTATGCACATAATCCTTTAATATTCCGCCATAAATACCCCAGGCCTGAGCAGTATGGTCATCTGACATAATAAATAGAATATTTGGTCTTTCGGTATTTACCACGGTTTTTACTTCGGTTTTATCCTTACAACTGGTTAGTGTTAACAGTAAGGCTGAAATAATAAGCGCAAAAAAGTATTCTATTTTCATCATGTCTTAGTTTTATGCTCTAATATTAAGCAAATTCGTCCTTAAAACCAATGGATGACCAATAGCATTGAAAACTTTATTGGCATCACGCTCCAATAATTATTTGTCATATAGGTGTATATTACAAACCTCTACCTGAAAGGATTTCCCTTCAAAGCTAAATATCCCACCTTTATCAGCTTTCTGCGGTATACCCACATAGTTTGGAGTGGCTTCCAATCCTTGGACAACATGGGAGTATTGAATGATGGCGCCTATTATATTGATTTAGTAAAAAACAAGCTTTTTTAGGGCTGCCAGTTTATACTTAAATATTCATTCCACTGCATCCAAAACCAAGGTCGTCACTGATTTTCCAAGGATTTCTATCGAGTTGTTTATTGAAAAGCTCTTGTCCATTTTGTGTAGGTCGAAGGATTCGTTGGTTATGTAACTATTCATCCTTGTCTTTGTCGGCAATAACATATTTATCTTTAAATCGATAGCTTTATCCTGTTGATTTATGACCACGACCACGATACTCATATCGGTGTTTTTAAAGGCCGATACCAGAACCCCATCCTTTAAGTTTTTTTCTTGATTATACCCATCATAGTCTACCAAAACTCTTTTTGCTCCAGGTCTTATAAATCGGGAATAATTGCCCAATGCCCAGAGCAACTTGGAATCTGAAAAACTTCCGTTCGCGGTATCCTTGTCAATATATATTAGTCCGTCCTTAAAATCATATGGGCTTATGGAGAGCCACCAATGCCACGCACTTGCGTTGGCGATGGTAAGGTCTGCATGGATAACCCTGGCCACATAAAGTGCGGTTTGCATTCCCAAATCTTTGCCCTTTCCCTTTATCTCCTCATTATTCTCCAAAATACAGTACTCGCTCATCCAGTATTCCAAAAGGGGATATTTACGAAGTTTATCGGCAATACGTTCCCTTTCATTTTTAAGCTTTAAAATATTCCAAGTGGTAAAATAGCTATGTGCTGCAACTTTTGGGGCCACCGATTTTAAATTGGCCAAATAATTGGGGCTCTCAGGACTGAAGAATGATTCTATTTGATCGCTCCTGTTTTGATATTTATCTTTTTTCCCTGTTAAATAGTCTATGGCCCCGGCCTCCGTAAGTTCTATTTTGGAATTTATTTTTTGCTCTACAAAAACAGAATCGATCACCCTAGTGGTATTCGCCAATTCATCATTGTTCCAGGGTGAACCTTCCTGCCCGTCCTTCCACTCCCATTGGGGCTCGTTGAACGGACTTACATAATCAAAAGATATGGAAAGACTATCCTTGAAATGCCGGACTACATCCGACAAAAAATTGGCATAATCCACATAGTGCTCTTGGGATAAGTTCGCAGATATGCCATCTGTGGAATGGGCTTTTTTGTTAATCGTAAACTGACGGGGAGGACTATTGACAAAAGCAATAAATTGTTTTAAACCACGGCTCTTAGCCGCCTGTAAAAACCATTGCTGTCCAGCTTGTTTTTGCCAGTTGTAACTTCCCAGGTCTTGTAAAAACCCTTCCGTTCTTCTCCATGGATCCTTTATTCCACTTGTATCACCCTGTGAGGCGCTTCCCGCCCCGACATTAAAACGCCAGGCAGACAGCCCTATCCCCTTGGGAGAACCATCTTGATCGGTATCCATGGTGAAAAGCCAATCGGCCATTTGGTTCTTTTTTATTGCTGGCCATAAGCCCGTAAACTGGGCCGCCCATGCATCGGAAGCTGCAAAGTTATGTATGGTTTGATATTCCTTATCTGTGGAAATGTTCACCTTGACTATCTCCCTTTCCTGTGAAAAGGCAAAATGGCAAATAAGAACAGTAAAACCAAAAACAATATTGAATTTTGATTTAAAATATTTAGGGGATTGTTTGTCCAGCAGTAGTTTACATCTCTTAATCATGCCTATATCCCTGATTATTTAAATTGAAATTCCTTGGAAGGCGTTCTACTTTTATTTAATTCCTCTATGAGTTCTATGGCTTTTTTGGGATAGTCCTTAATAACATTTGTAGTTTCACTGGGATCTTCCTCCAAGTTATAGAGCTCGTAATCTCCACCATCATTTACGTTATATCTAATTAATTTCCAATTTTTAGCCAATATGGCTTGTCTACCTCCGCGTTCATGAAATTCCCAATACAAATATTCATGTTCCTTTTGGTTCTTTTTATTCAGTAGCGTAGGCAAAAATGATATTCCATCTATTTCCGATTCCACTTTAACATCCAAAAGGTCGGCAATGGTAGGCAGGACATCCCAAAAGGCAGAAATATGATCCGATTTGGTGTTTTTTTCAATTTTATTGGGCCAACTTGCTATCATGGGCACGCGAATGCCTCCCTCGTATAAGTCTCGCTTGTAACCTCTATAAATGCTATTGCTATCAAAATAATCAGGGTCAGCACCCCCTTCTTTGTGTGGTCCGTTATCCGATGTAAAGATAATTATGGTATTGTCGGACAAGCCCAACCTCTCTATCTTCTGCATGATCTCCCCTACTTGATCGTCCAATACATTTATCATGGCTGCAAAGGCAGCATGTGGGTATTCTTGGGATGCGTAGGGGCCTTTTCTATATTTGGGACCATCATCAACCCCCTTGTACGGACTATCACTCCCCAAAGTCCCAATATACTTATCCATATATGGGCTAGGTGCCACAAGTTCGGCATGCGGCATGATAGAAGGATAATAAAGAAAAAAGGGATTATCTTTATTTTTATCAATAAAGTCGAGCGCTTTTTTATGGATCAAATTGGGGGCATATTCGCCAGTAGCTTTTCCCTTGTTACCTTTCAAAGTAACTTTTTTACCATCGTCCCATAAAAAATAGGGGTAATAATTATGTGCCAAAGTTTGATTGACATAGCCGAAAAAATGGTCAAAACCTTGATTCAAGGGATCTCCTTCAGTTGTAACATATCCCATACCCCACTTCCCAAAAGCTCCTGTTGTATAGCCCCTCTCTTTTAAGACCTCTGCCAGTGTTATGCTTTCCGAAGGCAAGGGCACCGGTTTATTTCCTCTAATTGGTGTATGCCCTGTATGTTGTCCGGTCATTAAAGAAGATCGGGAAGGGGCACAGACCGTTGAACCCGAATAATGCTGGGTGAAAATCATGCCTTGTTTGGCCAATTTATCAATATTTGGAGTTGAGAATTTGCTTTGGCCAAAACAACTTAAATCCCCGTAACCCAGATCATCGGCTAGGATGTAGATAATGTTAGGGCTTTTATTGCCCTCTACTTTTTTAGCTGTATCCTGTGCATGGCCAACCAAGGCCAACAATGGGAGAAATATCAGGAACATCACTTTTCTAATTAAGCTATAATGAAGTTTCATCGTATTTAAATCTAAATTGCCCATGGAAAATTTCTTTTTATGGATTGCTATTTCCTTTTTTACATTTCTTTAAATGTCATTACAAATGCAATTAGAAATCAATTTAACGCTTATTCCCTTTACTGGAGCCAATATTATATTTGAAATCAAAAAAAACCTTGAACATTTTATAAAACATAAAAGGGCTTCAAAACACCGAAGCCCTTTTGAAATTAAAAAAAAACTTAACTAATTAACTTATATCTATTTTAATCAACATTCCAATAGGCACCATAATCAAACTGAAGGTGTCCTGCCTAGGTTGTTATCAAGGTCATAACACTAAATACATATTTTACCTTTTTACCCTATTTGGTACTTTAACGTGAGTTCGATATAAAGGATTACCCAATTCTTTATATCGAACTCACGTTGAATACGATGCCGTTTTTGAACAAGAAATGATTCAAAAAGTGGATTTGAATTAGGGGAGGTAAAAAGAGAACACCGGGCAATAACCGCCAAGGAATCTTTAGACTGAAAAATGGTTATTCTGCCTTAATCAAATTTAAATACCTACCCATCCAATAGGGCAAAAGCCAGTAAACGGGTTCCTTTTCCTGTGCTGGGTCACCGGCAACTGCAACATACGGATTTTGATCCCATCTTGTGGTCCGGTACTCGCTTGGGGGACGCAAAGCAGTCTGTAACTCTTCCAAAATTGGTTGCCGGACAACATTAAGATCTTCCCGCTGTGCATTATCAATATACCAATCAACCAAATCCAATGGGGCATCCTTTAAAAAATCAATAGAATTATCCAACTCATCCGAACCTCCAGTTAGCAGGTTATAGGTGAAATTGACCAATGGACTTTTCGCCTTTTTATGTTTATGGAACCATTGGCCTAAATGGTCGCGATATGCCTTGTTCAACACTGGGTCATCTTCATAATTTACCAGGGTTGGATACATATACAAAGACAGAAAGATATCAAAATAAGTTTCCCATGAGGGATTGGTATGGTGCAACATTTTTGCGTTTTCCAAATATCCTTCTTCCCTTATCAATTTCAAATATTCTTTTTGATACTTTTCTTTTTTTGTGACGTGATAGGTAAATTTTAAGAAAGCAAGCAATTCCAAGGAATTTAATGCCCTTTCCGGGGACCAATCTGGATCGTGGTTAAGAATATTCGGGGACCAAACACCCCATTTGGTATGGGTTCCATCAACATCCACAAGATTAAAATCATTTCTTATCAGGTGGTCCATGATTTTGCTAAAATGACTAGCAACACGTTGCTTTTCTTTATCGTCTGCCACTAAGTTATAGTAACAATAATACCCAAATAAATGACCGGAAATTTCATCACTGCTGGTATCGCCTTTCCATTTCCATTTTCCATCCTTGGAAACATGCCAACGCTTTTCAACCGGTTTTTGTCTGGGATTTGCAATTATTTCCTCCGCCAATTCCCGTTCGGTGTAAGTTCGGTTTACATCATGTAAAGGATTCCAAGAAACAGGTATTATAGTTCTTGCAAAAAAACCATCTTCCCCCGTCACTTCCCTCAAAAGTTGTAAAAAATTATAAGCCTTTTTGGCCCTTTCCTTAGCCTCCGGATCCTTGGTGGCGGCATATCTAAAGGACTCCATTGCCAAGTAGTTGGAAGTAAACTCGCCGTCATTATCATCGTCCTCCTGCTGAATGGTTGTGGTATCACCAGGTGTCACCAATTTTGACCTGGCAATGATCCACGGTTCCCTCACATGGCGCCGAATTAGTTGGTCGTAAAAATAATCTGATTTTTCGGCAAGTGTCATCTGTCTCTGTTTTATGGCACTTACCCCATTGGATGTTGCTATCCATGCATTTCCATCTTCATCAAAGGCTATATCCCTTACCTCGTTTGAGACCAGCCAACGTCTACCTACCCTTACGGAATATTCTTTTTCTCCTAGATCAAATCTAGTAATCCCATATTGTGTACCTACCCACATTCTGCCATCGGGGGCTTTTGCAACAGTATTTACGTTGGAATTGGTTATACCATCTTTAGGGCGCTTTTCATCTATCATCGCCTTTTGGTTTCTAATTGAAACCCCTCCCAAACCGCCAAGCCATAAGTTTCCCTCTTGATCAAAATCCATCCCCCTCAGGTAGGCACTTATGAGATCATCGTTTTCTTGGTAGGCAACCGTTCTTTCGTCATTGCAGTGGTAAAGGCCAACATCCGTGCCTATCCAAAGTCCACCTTTATTGTCTGACAAAACCGTGCGAATACTGCTTGCTGTTTTATACTCCTTTTTTGACCATTTTTCATTCTTATACAGCCATATCCCATAAGGTCCAAGGGCATAAATACCCTCTTTTGCCGATACTATTTTTGCTATGGGCGGTATTGGTCCCTCCATTTTATCAATACTACCTTCCCGATACTTATAAACCCCATTCCAAGTAGCCATCCAAAGGTTTTGCTCCTTATCAATCCCTACGTCATAGGCAGGACCTTGATTCTCTCCCCCAACTGCTATACTCCATTCCCCCGAACCGGTTTCTTTTTTATAAACGCCATCTTTTGTAGCAATCCACATGGATCCGTCCAAAGTTGGTTGAATTGCCCTTACATTATTGGCGTCTTCGTTATTCTCTGCAATACTAAAACCCTCATGATATTCTTGAACAAAAGGTCTGTCTACATAAACTGCACTCTGGTTTACGATTAGATCGACTCCTAAATTTTTATTTTGGCCAAAAGAAAGAATAGGAATTAGAAAAAGTAAGAAAATGGTTTTTTTCATTGGTGGTAGTTGATCGGTTTGGTATCTATTGTAGATGAAACGTTGTTATAAATTTTATAATTTACTGAATTACATTTGTTTACACCTTATTCTAAGTCTCCTCAGGAAGAGATACAAATTAGTACAAGTTTCCTGTTAATCCTAGCCAAACAAAAACTAGTATTAAAAAATTCCAAGGAAGACTCATAAACCGCTCACCAGCTAAATTGCATTAGGGCATTATTGTTGAATAATCATGTTTTAAATTGCTATTTTAGTATTGAGCAGCAGTTATGAAATAGTATTTCAGACTATTTTTCCCACAATCCAACAAATAATAAAGTATTACCAACTTTTAAAAAACAAATGACACAACCAACCACCTATATTCCTCTTCCAGAATTGCAGGAGTACATTGCCGGCTATGTTATTTTGAAAATTCCAGAAGGAATCATCGAGCCCTATTTTTTACCTCCTTTAGGATTGAGCGGATTTATTATCCAATCTTTAAACACTAAAAATAAATTTATTGCAAAAATAGAGGGAGAAGATTTCTTTACAGAAAGTGCTGTGGTAACTGGACAAGTTACCTATCCAATTTATGGGCAAATCATTGGTCAATCAAAAACAATTATGGTATTTGTTCAGCCTCTGGGTATGCATCAATTGCTTGGGAGCGAAATGTCGTCCTTAAAAAACAAGTCTATCACCTTAATTGACTTTCTAGGCAAAGAGAAAGCTGATAAACTGTTGGATAAATTTAGGGCAAATCCAAACAACGAACATCAAATAGAAGTATTGAATCAATAGCGTCCTAAACGTTTAAAAAAGAGAAAGGGAATTTTGTTCCTCAAAGTTACCTTTGTGGTGCAACACAAAACTCTTCCTTTCTCTATGGTA
>Ga0222651_1001671_pt1 | contig 10544 bp, 10 predicted proteins | sample AntAcemetagen369_FD_179855 | JGI IMG/M metagenome (GOLD analysis project Ga0222651, IMG submission 179855) | Saline water microbial communities from Ace Lake, Antarctica - #369 | ecosystem: Environmental > Aquatic > Non-marine Saline and Alkaline > Saline | place: Antarctica: Ace Lake...
AATCTGCGGCTGCGTATCGTCCTTTCGAATCTGTGAAATCGATGCAAGCGGTATGTGAGGCGGTGCTCTACGGCGCATCGGTCGAGGGGCAGACCGCGCTCATTCAGGCGCACCCCGATCTGGCCGCCAAGTTGGATGAATTGGCGCGGTTGACCGAGTTCTCCCAAGCGGAGCAGGCGCGGGCGGGCTTCGCTGCGCTGCCCGCGGATTCCATTGCAGAGCTGCGCAAGGCATTGGCCGCCTATCGTCAGCGTTATGGGCATCCGTTTATACTCTGCGTCACCGAGCACCGCGCCGAGGAGGTGCTGCCTCTATTGAAAGCGCGTAGTCACGGTAGCGCCCAAGCGGAGCGTATGGCCTGTCTTTATCAAATAGCGCGTATTGGCTGGCATCGTCTTGGCGGCCTACTTAATTATATTTCTAAATAATTCATCTTTATGGCTGGTAAATTAAGCACCCACGTTCTCGATACTTATAAAGGTCGCCCCGCAAGCGCTGTGGCATGGTCGCTCGAATACTTGCAGGCAGGCGCATGGATGCACTTGAGCGGGGGTGTGACGAATCAGGACGGGCGCACGGACGATCCACTGCTGCTTGGGGATGCTTTGAGAACGGGCAGCTATCGGCTGATTTTTGAGATCGGTGCCTATTTCGAGGCGGAGGCGGTGGTGTTGCCCGAACCACCCTTTTTAGGCCAAGTAGTCTTGCAGGTGAACCTTTTGGCAGGTGAGCAGTATCATGTGCCGCTCCTGACATCTCCGTGGAGCTATTCAACGTATCGCGGCAGCTGAGTGATGGATCGACTCGAACAAGCGATTCAGTCTGCGGGTGCTCGAATGATCGAGCGCCTTGAGAGCCTGCGTGGCGTTTCCCAGAATAAGGAATGGCTGGAACGGATACTTTTTTCGTCAGCGGCGGAGACAGCTGCCCAGCGCTTGCGCGGCTGGATGGAATTGGCGGGTATGCAGGTCAAATACGATGAATTGACCAATGTCTGTGGGCTATTGACGGTCTCGGAGGCAGGCGCCGACGCACCGCGTATCCACATCGGCTCCCACTACGATACCGTCATCAACGCGGGTGCTTATGACGGTGCCCTAGGCGTCGTCATGGCCATTGCGGTGGCAGAGGTGGTCGCAGGCGCAGGGCTGCCTTTTCGGCATAATCTGTCAGCGCTGGCTTTTTGCGATGAGGAAGGCGTTCGCTTCAATACCACCTTTCTGGGCAGTGCCTATCTGAGCGGTCAGTTCGAGCGAGAATGGCTGGTTAAGGAGGATAAGTCGGGCAAAACGCTCGGGGAGTGGCTGGTCGATCGTGCCGAATCGATTGATGCGGTGCTCCATGCAAAACCTTTTATTCGGGCAGAAGATTTTTTTCTCGAAGCGCATATCGAGCAAGGCCCCGTATTGGAATCGACTGGTCGGGCGCTGGGAGTCTTTACGCGGATCGCGGCGCAGATGCGCGCGGAAGTCACGCTCACTGGGTGTGCGGGGCATGCTGGCACCACGCCCGCCCGTTTGCGAAGAGACCCACTGCCCGTGGCGAGCGCGATGATTATCGAGGTCGCCCAGCTTTGTAAAAGCGACGAGCGTATCCGCGCCACGGTCGGACACGTGGAAGTATCGCCCAATGCGAGTAATGTGATTCCCGGGTGCGTTAAATTCTCAATCGACTTAAGGCATCCGGATGCGGCGGGATTGGATTGCGCGCACGATACATTGCGGAAGGCGATTGAGGCGATCGCCAAGCGCTCTGATGTAGCGTTTCACTATCAGATCGTGCACCAAGCTGCGGACACGCAGATGGATGCGGCGCTCACGAACCTACTAGTCGCCGCCTGCGAAGGACTGCAAGAATCTGCCATCAGTATGTTTAGCGGTGCCGGGCATGATAGCATGAAAATCGCTAAGGTCTGCCCGGTAGGGATGCTGGCAGTGCGCTGCCGTGAAGGACTGAGTCACCATCCAGATGAATTTGCTTCGGTAGCAGATTGCTTGCTCGCCTTTCGTGCAATGGTGTCCGCAGTGTATCAATTAGATCGAATAATGTAGTGGAATGATGGATACAATAATTAGAGAAGTGCAAATTGCGTCAGACCACGGCTGGCGGAAGATGGATATTGGCATTGAGCATGGCCTGATCGTCGAGTTGAGCGAGTCGCTGCTAGGCGGTGCGAAGCATGAGTTGGTCGGGGAGGGAGCCTATTGCCTGCCGGGAGGAGTCGATTTGCATGTGCATTTCAACGAGCCGGGACGCACCCATTGGGAAGGCTTTGAAACAGGTAGTGCGGCCGCGGTTGCGGCGGGGGTGACCTATCTCGCGGAAATGCCGCTTAATAGTATCCCATCGACTGTGGATGTGGCTGCGCTTGAGACCAAACTGGCAGCGGTGGCGCACAAATCATTCGTGGACTTCGGCCTTTGGGGCGGGGTGGTGCCGGGGAATGTCGACGACTTAATCCCTCTAGCTGAGGCAGGCGTCATGGGCTTTAAGGCATTTATGTCGCCCAGCGGCACAGATGATTTTACTAATTCTGATGCGGCTACTCTGAGGGCGGCCATGAGGCAGATCGCGCAGACGGGTCTGCGACTCGCCTTCCATGCGGAAGACCCTGCTGTGCTTCGTGCGGCCGAGCAGCGCTTGCACCAGCGGGTGTCTGCGTATGATTGGGAAGCTTCGAGGCCGGTCGCAGCTGAGATCAGTGCGGTGCAACTGGCCATCGACCTCGCGGGCGAGACGGGTTGTCCCATTATGATCGTGCATGTCAGCTCGCCCGAAGTGCTGGCAGTGATCGCTACCGCCAGAGCGCAGGGCGTCGATATCATTTGCGAGACCTGCCCACACTACTTATTACTGTCGACGGATGATGCTGAGGCGATCGGTAGCGATGCTAAATGCGCACCACCCCTGCGATCACCGCAGACTGTGGCAGGGCTGCGGGCGGCTTTACTGGATGGGCAGATCGATACGCTGGGCTCCGATCACTCGCCCAGCTCGCCGGAGCTCAAACAAGGCAAAGCGTTTTATGATGCCTGGGGAGGGATCGCCGGTATTCAACATGGCTGGCCACTGGTGCTCAATCACTTCGGTCTCGCAGAACCCATCATCTTGCAACGGCTGCTAGCGGTGGGCTGTGAGAATCCGGCTAAGATCATGGGGCTGAAGCAAAAGGGTGCTTTACGGGTTGGCATGGATGCGGACTTTTCACTCATTCGCCAGCAGCAGGCACCCGCTCGCATTGAAGCCGCCTCGCTCCTGACCCGGCACGCGCGCTCGGCCTATGTCGGCACCGCGACGCACTTGCTCTGGGAGAGCACTTGGCTACGTGGGCAATGTGTCGTCAAAGGTGGTGTGCGGCAGTCGGCTCCTGCTGGAAAATTCATGCCCGGCTCCTGTTCGATATGAGAGCTTTAAGTCTATTTGAATGGCAAGCCTTGGCGGCTAGCGACGCACCCGCATGGGAGGCGCTCCTCCGCGAGAATGTCGACGAGTGTATCCAAAAAACGGCTACGTCTGTGGTGAGCGCTGCTACACTGGATACTTGTAAGCCAGGCCTAGGCCTGCTCGCAGGGGTGCCCTTCGCGGTCAAAGATCTTTTCGATCTGCGCGGCTACCCGACTCATGCTTCTTCGATCTTACCAGAGCTGCTCACTAAGGCGGTCGACCAAGACTCGCAGCTTGTCCAGCAGTTGCGCGGCCTTGGCGCGAGTGCTGCCTTTAAGGCTCAGATGAATGAGTTTGCCTACGGCCTCTCTGGCGAGAATCCACACTATGGCGATTGCGAGCACCCTTTTCTAAAAGGCTGCTTGAGCGGTGGGTCGAGCAGCGGCTCGGCTCACGCGGTGGCGGCGGGCTATGTGCCGCTGGCCTTTGGCACGGATACGGGGGGTTCCATTCGGCTGCCCTCGGCATGGTGCGGTATTTTTGGGATTCGGTGGGAGCCGGGCTACTATATGCAGGGTGGCTTTCCGCTCGCCCCGAGCTTTGATGCGATGGGCTGGTTGACCCGCAGTGGCGATGAAATGGCTTTCGTGATACGTGCCTGGTTCGAGCAAATTAAGAATGCCTCTGCGCACGATTTGCAAAACTCGCACGCTTCGCAAAATTCGCAAAATTCGCAAAAGTCGCTGAAGGGTGCTCTGTTTTTACCAAAGGATTTGATTCTGCCTGAAACGGGCAGGGCGATTGAGCAATTCGCAAAGCAGCTGGGCTTAGAGGCCAGCCAAGAATTTACTCACTTGCGATCTTTGCTGCCGAAGTGTCAGTTCGCTTTCAACGTGCTCCAGAGCCGAGAGGCCTTCGCCATCCATGCGGACTGGCTGGAAGTGTGGGGCGATCACTACAGCCCAGCAGTCAAGGAAAGGATACTGCGCGCCAAAGAGTGGACGCCTGCGGACGTCGATACAGCCGTGGCCACTCGGAGTGAGATCACCGCGTGGTTTGCCGAGTATTTCGAAAGCTATGATTTCCTCGCAATGCCGATCTGCCCTGGGCCGACGGTGCCACTCGCTGAGGCAAAGCCTGAACTGCGTGAGCAGACGCTTCAGTTGACGACCCCGGCTAGCCTCGCAAGTTTGCCAGCACTCTCCATCCCTGTTTGGCTAGACGCGCGGCGAAGCGTGGGGCTACAATTTATTTTCAAAACGACTGCGCCCGACGTCCCTTTAGCTATTCTGGAATTATGCAAAAGCATTTAAAAAAGCACGCCTTCACTCTCTGGCTCCTACTCGGGGTGGTGCTGGCGATCTTATTCCCTGCGGCGGGTGCGAAGGGCGGCTTCTTGCAGCCTGAGATCACGACGGAACTAGGCGTGTGGCTTATCTTTTTCTTGCAAGGGCTCTCCTTGCCCACGAGCGAGTTGACGACCGGCTACAAACCAAAGCGCCTACACGTGTTTGTGCTTTCTTGGAATTATCTTTGGTTCCCCCTGGTAGTAGGCTTGATGCTTTTGCCCCTATCTCTGATCTTACCCGCTGAGTTGCGGCTCGGGTTTTGGTTACTGGCAATTTTGCCGACCACGGTTTCTTCGGCAGTTGTTTTTACCACAGTTTCCGGCGGCAACACCTCGAATGCAATTTTCGCGACAGTCTTCTCTAATCTGCTTTCAGTCCTCTTGGTGCCGACCATTGCGGTGGCCTATCTCGCTGCCGAGACTGAGGCGAGTGTGGCACTGCTGCCGTTGTTTACAAAACTGTTTTTCTTGATCGTGCTGCCGCTGATGATAGGGCAAGTGATCCGAAAGTTTCTGCCCCAGTTATCGGCAACGGTTTCGAAGCATACGAAGTCCTGGGGCAACTGGATCATCATCTTCATCGTTCACTGCGCGTTTGCGGAAAGTGTGAGCTCTGGCTTTTTGGATCAGTTGAGCTTAAGTTCTATCGTCGCAGTCATCGCCAGCACGGTATGTGTGCTGCTCTTCGTCAGCCGACTCGTGTGGTGGAGTTCAGCGTGGTTGCAGCCTACCCGTGAACAGCGTATCACGGCATTTTTCTGCGCTAGCCAGAAATCGCTAGCGACGGGTCTACCCTTGGCCACCTCAATCCTTGCGGCCGCGCCTGGGGTGGTCGATGCGGCGGCAGTGTTGATTCCCTTGATGTGCTACCATCCTGCACAGCTTGTATTGGCGGGGTTTGTCTCGGGGCGTTGGTCGGAGCAGAAATCGCGGGTCGAAAGTGCTCAGGTATCGTGATCGATGGACTGACCCCATTTCTTGCTCGGCAGCTCTGAGGGACTTTTGTTTTTTTTGTAAAACATGGAAAACTGGACTGGTGCCATCTGTTGCTCCGCTCGTCAGTAAGACTCAGTTCGTTTTCTTCACTCGCTCTAGAAATTCACGAGTCGAGTCGCCCTTCAATCAAGCCGAGTGGCAGGGGGCTTGGTTGTTCAGGCTTGGATTGGATTGCGATGCTTTGTCCGGCATTGGAAGCCTTTTCAAAGGCACACATAACTTCTAGCACGTGGTAGGCTAACTGACCACTGGTGCGGTGGGGGCGCTGCCCCTTGCTTAGAATACTGTAGGCCATGTCGGCCGCTCCGATGCTCCGCATGTTGGTGGCATAGGGATGGCTGAGCGCTTGTGGCTGCCATTCAGCTGAGGTCGGCAACCATATCTCAACCGGCCCCCCAAAGGTATTTGGATCCGGCACTTTGATTGAGCCTGCGGTTCCATACAGCTCAATCGGTTTGTGAGAGTGTTTGCAGACGTCAAAGGAGATTGTTATCGAAATGGAAGCACCACAGTGAAATTCGAGAATTCCGACATTATGAGTAGGAACGTGTACGGGAAGTATTTGGCCGAAGGCTTCTTTGCTCGTTGCAGTTCGGTTCTCGAATGCCTTTGACGTCACTGCACTGACGCTGCGAATTGGGCCGAGTAAATGTATCAGGGTAGTGATGTAGTACGGGCCCATGTCAAAGAGTGGGCCGCCACCTATTTCATAAAAGAAGCTTGGGTTTGGGTGCCAGCTCTCGGGGCCTCGGCCCATCATATAGGCACTGCCGCCGACAATGCGTCCGAGCCAGTTGTCGTCGATTAGCTTGCGACAAGTTTGTAGGCCTGCGCCTAAAAAGGTATCAGGGGCACAACCCACAAGTAAGCCTTTCTGCTCTGCCAAATCAATGACTGCTTTGCCATCGGCTAGGGTGATGGCAAGCGGCTTTTCACAGTGCACATGCTTGCCTGCGTTTAAGGCCGAAATACTGACTTCAGCATGCACCGCTGGGATTGTTAGGTTGATGACGAGATCCACATCAGGGTTCGCCAGTAATTCATCGACACTCTGTGCGATGCATCCATGTTCCTCGGCTTTCGCCTGGGCGATTTCTGGCTTTATGTCGGCACAGGATACGATGTTTAATACTTCAAAGGTTTCAGCCCCCTTGAAATAGGCGTTTGAGATGTTGCCGCAACCGATGATACCTACACCAATCTTATTTTGTGAATCTTTCATGCTTTTATTTTTTTCGGGAGATTAACGTGTTCCTTGCGCGATGCCGTTGCGGGTCAGATAGTCGTAGCTAGTTTGAATCGCCTGTATGATGTCGCCATCGTAACTGTCGAGTTCGACTGCGATGTATTCGGCGTGAGAGGCTACTTTAGAAGCGGCGATTAGATCGACTTGACCCTTTCCTGCAGGTAGGAAGGGGACCGCATTACTGATCATTATTTTGCCATCTTCAGTTTCTGCTTCCGTGAATGTATCCTCCGCACGCACGACGCCATCTTTGAAGTGAAGGGCTTTGCCGCGGGCGCCGATTTCTTGCAGAAATGCAACCGGATCACGTCCAGCTTTGGCGACCCAAAATAGATCCGCCTCCCATAGTACAGATTCGGGAGTATTCTCTAGAAACACTTGGTAGCCGGCGCGGCCTTCGATATCCAGAAGGTCCCAATCGTGATTGTGGTAGCCGACCTGTAGGCCATGCTTTGCGGCGTTTTCGGCTGCTTCGCAATAGAGCTCTGCGGTTGCTTTGATTGCATCGATGGAGCTGAAGTTTTCCTTGAACTTTGGGGGGCAGCCAGTGATTAGGTATTTATGGCCAAGCATCAGGGCTTGCTCTATGATTTCGTTCTTTTTGTCGCCAATCGGAAGCGCTATGTGCGCTGTGGGTGCATGTAGGTCTAGTTCTCCGAAAAGTTTTGCTGCTTTTTCAGCGCTGTATCCGGGAAAGCCAGCGGGCTCGACTAGACCGAATCCCATTGCGGCGATGGTGCGTAGTGTGCCTTCGTAGTCGTCGCGGGCTAGGTCGCGAACGCTGTAGAGTTGAACGGTGATTTGTGGAATCATGATATTATTGGGATTGATATGATATTGATTATTGCTGTTGTATTTCCTTCGTCCTTATCAATATATACGATGCTATGTCTTCTGTAAATTGACAAAAACTATGATTGTTAGTCAAAACCTCAACCTGCGTCTGAGTTCAGTCGGCTATTACGTCAGTCCCGAGGGCGGCGCAATTGCAGCCAGATGTATTGCGCCAGATCAATTATGCTTCGAAATGATCACCCATGGAATGGTTTACGGGTTTGAGCTGGAGCCCAGGGCACATGGGGCTGGGGCGGTTTTTATCCATCGCCCTGGAGAGTGGACTGTTTCAAAGACGCCTGAGAATGCGAGCTATTCTTGTTTTATCGCTACCTTTGACTTGGGTGGAGCAAAGATGGCGGTTGATTGGCCGCGCTGCTTTATGTGGGATGATGTGACGATAGCTGCGCTATTTTCTTCTGAGATGCTCTTTGCATTTCACAATCAGGAGTTGGATCACGGTGTGCTGGGAGAGTATATCTTGAGTCAATTTCGATTTCGTTTAGAGACGTCAACGCGTCAGTTGCGGCAATTTGGCGTGCCGAATCAATTGATTAAAGTGATGGCACATTTGGAAGCCAATTTTGGTGCGGCGATTTCAGTTGAGGATGTGGCGGCTCATGTTGGCCTGAGTGCGTCCTATCTGCATGCGCAATTTCGTCAGGATCTTAATCAAACCCCATATCAGTACTTAATCAGTGTGCGGATGCGAGCTGCCGCTCATATGCTCGTAAGCTCGGACGCACCAATTAAGGCGATCGCCTGTGATGTTGGCTATCCGAACACTGAAAGTTTTTGTCGGGCTTTTAAGAAGAAATATATTCGAACGGCTGCAGCGCATCGTCGACTCTACCGACATTACGACGCTATTGGTTAGGAACTGAAAAAAGGGTCGTAATTTAAAGGAGTAATTTAAAGGACACCCACATAAATTCCTCAAAATGCTTGACCGATGGGCGCATGGTGAACAAAAAGGCACCTAAGGATGCCAATTGCTCGAAAAACAGTCGTGGATGTAGGCCAGGTGGGAGTGTATCACTGTATTTCCCGCTGCGTGCGCCGTGCGTTTTTATGTGGGGTCGATGACTACACGGGGATCAACTACGAGCATCGCCGCGCGTGGATCGCGGACCGCCTGAAAACGCTGTCCTCGATTTTCGGCATGGAGGTGTTTGCGTATGCGGATCTGAATCCGGTTCGGGCGAGAATCGCCGATACGCTGGAAGACTATGAGTTCACGAGTGTCTACGACCCCATGATAGCAGAAAGAGCCAGTAAGCGGGTTAAGGAGTCGCGGAAGCTCGCAAGCCCGACTGCAGGCGCAGCGTGCTATAATTGGCAAGGAAGAGGACGCCGCGAAACGCGCGGACTGGCTCTTGGACTTCAATGGATCGGAAAGCCCTTTTGAGGGCGTGGATTTGGGGTTTTACTTGTCCCTTGTGGAGTGGACAGGGCAGAATATCCGTGAAGATAAGCCCGGCTACGTGCCTTTGGGGCTGAAACCGGTATTGGAGCGATTTAACCTGGATACGGAAAACTGGGTCCGCAATGTCGAGAGCTATGGCGGTCTTTTTTACCGGGTCGCCGGTCCGCTGGAGTTGATCCTGGCCAGGGCCCGGGAAAAGGGCCAAAGCTGGTTGAAAGGGCAAAGTGGTAGCAGGCAGCTCTACCACGGCTCAAAACAAGCCGCATAGGGCGGTTTTGCTCAGCGGGAGCACCAAAGTAGGACCCAATCGGTAGTGATTGGCACCGAACACTATCCGTTGCCGAGGTAAGTCCTCGAACCGGAGCTTTACTTGCCGAGGGAAGGCAAGTTTTGGGGCTATGCTTCGAAATTAACAGCAGTTTAGATTGATCCGTTGTGGTGACTTAAATATGTGGGTGTCCTTTAAATTCTTCTTTAAATTCTAGATTGGTCCGTTGTGGTAACTTAAATATGTGGGTGTCCTTTAAATTCTTCCTTTAAATTCTGCTGGTGGTCTAAGCCTCCCCCTCGCTGTGGAATATCGAGAGCGTCTTGATTTAGCGGGCTGGATCCCTTTGCCGATGACTCACTTTACAAGTGGTGCTGCGAGCCTAGACCAAGGCAGCACGGGAACGGCGATGTTTTCTTTCCCACAGGCTACTCAGGGTTTTATCCGATTCAAGGTGCAACGGTGATGTCAACGATCACTCAAAAAACTATGAACTCGTCCAAATCGTTACCGATTCGGCTACCATATCTGAATATCTAGCCCTTTCGGTCACTCCAGTTTGTGCGATCTGACTTGGTTGGCGTAAATTGTGCTAGTTTTTGCAACAGTTGTGAATGCGCGAAAACTTTTCTTATTGTTGGTAATTTTTTGTTGTCTTGGAACGTTGAGAGCCGACGTCTCTGAGGGTTACTATCCGCTCGGGTGTTTTTATGTGGGGGAAGACCAAATTTTTCTGGTCGTAGGAGCGAAAGGGAATCGGGCAATCGCCAAGGTTGATGGTAAAGAGGTGAGGGTAGGTTTGCCAGATATCCGCTTCGGTCGTCTAGACAGCTACAAAGCTGGATTCATTGAAATTGTCGACGCTTCGGGATATACTTTAAGTTCCTTCGCGCGTACCGTCACGGCGAACAGCTCGGGAGGTAATGCACCGAACCGGGGGCACGTGCGATTAGAGTTCGTGTCGGAGCAGGCGGTTAAGGACGGCTACGCGCTCATAGTCAGCGGCACGAAAGCGGGTTTGAAATCAAAGGATCCTGATGAG
>Ga0222651_1001674_pt1 | contig 10534 bp, 7 predicted proteins | sample AntAcemetagen369_FD_179855 | JGI IMG/M metagenome (GOLD analysis project Ga0222651, IMG submission 179855) | Saline water microbial communities from Ace Lake, Antarctica - #369 | ecosystem: Environmental > Aquatic > Non-marine Saline and Alkaline > Saline | place: Antarctica: Ace Lake | collected...
CTTGAGTAAAATGAAAGAATAATTTAATCATTGGTTTTACTGGATTATTCCCACTAATTAAAGCTATTGATCAAAAATACGACCAATCAAATTAATCCTAATTTTTTATCAACCCAACAATAAACAATAATCCCAGTTCAGAGGTGTGAAAAATGTAAAATTCTTCCTTTATAGATTAGCCACAATATTTGCATAAACACAACAATTGTTCTTGATCCGAATATTATTCAGTGTAACAAGTTAAAGCATCAAATTAGATCCAACTCATAAATGCCAACTATACTATCTTAGATGACATCCTGAGATTAGAAACATAGGAATTTTACTTTGCCCCTCCCACTTTATGGTACAACCTATAAAAAAGAAAGGCAAAGAGAACGCCCACCGCTGCACCTACCAACAGATCCAAAGGATAGTGTACGCCCACATAAATACGGCTCATGGCAAACATTAGCGGCCAAATAAAAAAGACATAACTCCACTTGAATCTATCCCTAAGAAATAGATAAACACTGGTAGTAATACTGAAAGAACTGGATGAATGACCGGAAAAAAAACTATATCCGTCAGGACTTTTGAGAATACGGATCAGGGTGTTAATTTCCTCGGTGTTATTGGGGCGCAAGCGCTCTACCCATTCTTTGGTAACTCCGGTAAGTGCCGCAACCAAGACCAGAGTGATGAGTACTGTTCCCAACACCCAAAACGCCTCCAGTTTAGGGTAAGCCCTAAAAATAAGCACTATAAATAAAATAAATAGGGGAATCCAAGTAGTAAAATTGGTGACATAGGACCAAAAGACATCATAATCTTCGATGCCCAAACTGTTCAAATAAATAAAGGTATCACGGTCCCAATTTAAAAGTTGGTCCAGCATTCTACTTTCTTTTCACTACGCCGGTTACTTCGTCAACGTTCTCCTTAACTTTTTTGATCTCGTTCCTTATATCGTCGGTGAAACTAGTGTCTATACCTTGCTTCTCTGCACTTTTCTGAATCTCTTTCTTAATATCTTCTGTGGCATCCTTTAGTTGCCGCATGCCTTTACCCAATCCCTTGGCTATCCCCGGAATTTTATCGGCACCAAAAACCATTACCACGATAAACATGATAAAAAAGATCTCTCCTCCGCTAATAAATAGAATTATCGTACTTAACATAAGACAAATATAATGAGAAGTTTGACAGATGCATAAAAAAAATGGTTAACTTTTTTTATACCAGCAAAACCCCATAAAACAAAGGGAATACCTATCATTTAAAATATGTTTGACCAAGCCTAATTCCTTTAGTTCCACGCTAAGCTTGTACATCCTTGGGATAGCACTTTAGAAGAATAACGCATAAAAAACCCGATATCAGTATGGCCATAAGGCAATCCGGTATCGAGTTTTAAATTAAATTCGAGCATCAAGTTTAAAAATGACGCCAGTTCCGAATAAAATCTTTCAAATTAAAAAAAGTCTTATTTCCCTTTTATATTCTCTTTAAAAAGCTCGAAGTCGGATTTAACCTCCTTCATTGGCCATGAATTATTGGTGGTATCTATATCCGCTGTTTCGGCCTTTGGATCCACTTCAATCCCTATCAACTCCTTACCGGAAGCTATAACACGCTTTACTTCCTTATCATTTTTTCTCCAAATTTCCGGTGGATAAGTAATATTTTCCTTACTGCCATCCGCATAGGTATATTCCACGATCAAAGGCATAGGAATTCCTCCCGGCTTATCAAAAGTAACCTCATAGAAATATTTTGGCTCAACAACGGCATTGCGTTCCGCGGCCGACATATTGTCCATCATAAACTCCGTTAAATTTTTGGAGTTTTCCGTAGGCGCTTTTCCCTTTAGGTTAGCATCGAAATCTTCACTATCCTCTTCGGCCAAATAGACCAAAGGCGGTAAATCCTCTTCCTTAATGTTCCTTTCCGCCATTAGCTCGCGCATTTGCTTGGTTGGCTTATCCGAAACATAGTATTTTTTAACTCCCTTTACCCCAATATCCACGTAATCCGTGGTGTAGAACCAACTTCTCCAATACCAATCCAGATCTACTGCCGAGGCATCTTCCATAGTTCTAAAGAAATCTTCTGGGGACGGATGTTTAAACATCCAACGATGGGCATAGGTCTTAAAGGCATGATCGAACAATTCCCTACCCATTAAAGTTTCCCTCAGGATATTTAGCGCAGTAGCAGGCTTGGCATAGGCATTATTCCCCAATTGGTATACATTCTCAGGATTGGACATAATTGGCGCTATGGTACTCTGATCTCCGGACATATAAGGTATGACCTTGGATGGTTCCCCTCTACCTGAAGGATATTTACTGTTTGGAACAATTGCCTCGGGATAAGCTACCCCAAATTCCTGTTCGGCCATATACTGCATAAAGGTATCCAAACCTTCATCCATCCAACCCCATTGGCGTTCATCGGAATTAACAATCATGGGGAAAAAGTTATGTCCCACTTCATGTATAATTACAGAAATCATCCCATATTTTACTCGGTCCGAATAGGTGCCGTCCTCATTGGGCCTCCCGTAATTCCAACAGATCATAGGATATTCCATTCCCTGATTTTTGGCGTGGACAGATATTGCCTTGGGATAAGGATAATCAAAAGTATGATCGGAATAGGACCTTAGGGTATGCGCTACGGCTTTGGTAGAATACTCCTCCCATAACGGATTCCCTTCCTTTGGATACATGGAAATGGCCATTACATCCCTGTTACCAATTTTCACCGCCTGCATGTCATAAATGAACTTACGGGAAGTGGCAAAACCAAAATCCCTAACATTTTCTGCCTTTAGCTTCCACGTTTTCTTTTTGTCCGAGAATCCTTTTTCAGCCTCTTCGGCTTCGGCCTGACTTACTATGATTACTGGCTTGTCATAAGATTTTTTTGCCTTTTCATAGCGACTTATCATTTCCTTGGAAAATACTTCCTTTATATTTTGAAGCTCTCCGGTACCATCCAAAATATGATCTGCAGGAACGGTAATATTAACCTCGTAATTACCAAAGGGAAGGGCAAATTCCCCACTGCCCCAGAATTGATGGTTCTGCCATCCTTCTATATCGCTATAGACGGCCATTCTAGGGAAAAATTGAGCTATAACATAAGCCCTATTCCCATCCTTTGGAAAATATTCATATCCCGAACGGGCCCTATCTACAGTGTGATCAGGAATATTGTACCACCATTTTATAGAGAAGGAAACCTGGCCCTTACTTTTTAAAATTTCGGGAAGATCTATCCGCATCATGGTCTGGTTAACGGTATATGGCAAGGCTTTACCATTGGCACCCCTAACATATTCTATATTAAAACCACCGTCGAAAGTCGATGTCATATATTTTTTTGCAAATCCGGCCACCGGTTCGGCTAAAGGAACTCCCTCACCATCGCGCAGAGGAGATTTGGAACTCTTGGAACGTACGTTCTGATCCAATTGCACCCATAAAAAAGTAAGGTCATCGGGTGAGTTATTGGTATAGGTTATGGTCTCAGAACCATAGATTTTGGCATTTTTATCATCGAGCTCAATATCCATCTTATAATCTGCCTGTTGCTGATAATAATCAGGTCCTGGTGCCCCAGAAGCCGACCTATAGGTGTTTGGGGTAGCAAATTCTTCATATAGTTGCTTGAATTTACTTTGATTAAGGTGACCTGGCTCCCTTTCCTTATTTACTTCATCCTGGGCAACAGCAAGAGCCGCAAACAGGAACAATACCGAAGCAAAGACATGTTTCATTCTACTCATATTTGAAATTGATTTTTTTAGCATGGGAATTTAACAATTATTGAATTCATTGTTATGAATTACTTTAAGTTTAACATACCTTTATTATTCTCACGTATAAGAACAAAACTCTTTTTCTCCCCCAAGATCCTAAAATGGACTACATTCTTCTGTTCCTCAAACATATCCATTAATACTTCGTTCTGTACCGAAACCGAGCTAACGGAGTTGATATCTATTTTAGGAACCTCCAAGTAAATTATCACAACATCATTGTCATATTTTTTACCCAAAAAATTATAGGCCACATTCTTACCGTCGACCTCAATTGCAAACTTGGAATTTAAATATTTCTCAATGTATTCATTGGCTTGGGAAGACTCCTCCATAGTCGCCAAATTACCCTTAATATCATAACGTTCCATCAGAAGTTTATCCACATCATCAATAAAAATCCTAGTAGTGATCTGTAGTGCCTTGTCCTTCTCGGAGTATTCAATACTGGTTACACTTAAGTAAAATTTATGTGCTACCGTGAATGCCAGCAAGGGCAGCAACAGTATTAAAAGCGACTTTTTTTTAAATTTCATATTATTCTTATATTCCTTTATGAAGCAATGATTGTGCCATTTTATACTGAACTTTGGGTCAAATTTTCAGTTTACTACTATAAGGTCGTCCACCTATGTCTGGGACGTATTTATCGTTACTTCGCGTGATTTTATGTAGCAGCGCGGAATAAAATTGTATCGAGATGGGACGGTTGTAAAAATACCAGTTCTTGATACAAAATGCTCTCTGCCATTTGACTTGAACTGACGCTCGTACAAACAAACCAGTCACTTCGACATGAGCCCTTTTTTTTAGGGCTCCCGATAATTATCGGGAGAGAAGTCGCACATATTTGGTCAGAGCCTCTTGTGTGATTTAGCTTATGACATTTCTATTTAACGGGTATTCGCGAACCTTCGGTTTCTCAATCCGTTCGAAATGAATGGTGACCAATATTTTCAACTCACTTCATTTTCAACTCCGCCTGGCTTCCGGCAGGTAAACTCGAAATTACAGTCCATTTTCATTTTCTTTGCTCGCCCAAAGAAAACGAAACAGGACCGAAATGACAAGGTACTGTGTACCTTGGATTAGAGGTGCCAGCAGCGGCGAGGTCGAAGGCGCCTTAACCGAGGTATTTTTTCGACACCGGGGTCGAAAAACCGTGTACGAAACTCCGCGTCGTCCCTTTTGGGGACTCCTGTTCTCGGAGCTTTCGCCCACTATACTGCGGTTAAAGGTTTTTGGCTGCGCCTCTTTATATTTTTTACTAAATTTAAAATAGTGAACTGTATGTTTACTATTTATTACTTCTTATCATATATTGTTCACTGGAACAGCCAGGCTCAATCTCCAAGCACTTCATCCGGTGGCTGAGCGTAGTCGAAGCCACCTTCTACTGCTTAATAAAAACTAACGACTGACAACTGTTCACTGACTAATGTTCACTGTAAATTGTTCCAACAACTGCCCACTGAAAACTGCCCACTGATTACTGTTCACTACCAACTGTTCCTCACTCCATCTCATTATTCTTCCGATATATCAGGCTTTTATGTTTTATAAAATCCCAAATGGCAAATAGATCTTTGCTATCCACTGTAGCATTAAAATTATCATCGAACTCACAGAAATACAAAAAGTCGTTTATTTTTTCCAACGGAATCTTTAGTTGCAATACAAACAGGCTATCGGCAAATTCTGTTCGCAACTGCTGTGATTTATTATATTTAACATCCCTTGCCACCCGTTTCTTTAACATTTTGGTTCGGCCGGAAATGGCATTGATAATAGGATTGAAGGGGATACTGGTAAGCATGCCTATAGACAAAGGTCCCATGGAAGCTTCCCTAAGCAGCCTTTCACTCTGCATCAAGGGCTTAACATGGGCATTGGGCAGCCCTAAACTAGAGGCGGAAACAACTGGTTCCACATCCATGTTCCGCATGTCCCTACCCAGTTCTCCTGTTAGATTATAGGGCATTACAATAACTTCATCCAAAGCAATATTGGATTCCTCCAAGGGAATGGATAAAAATTTACTCTCCAGAACACTGGTGTTTACTACAATTTCTTTGCTTTTATATTGTACTGCGGAAAAAACAAGGGTATCGTTCAGGCGCACTGCAATGGAGAAAAATCCGTTAATATCGGTAATCGAAGCCTTTTTTGTAGTGGTATTAAGTACGTGGGTCGCAGCCACATCCCCATCGTCACTATAGACCTTTCCTTCCAAAGTTTTGGTGAAATCCTGCGCCATTAAATCTTGGGCAAATACACCAAATAGGATGAAAACCAAATGTATTGGGATATTACGCACTACGTTCTATGTTATTGAAGATTATTGCTCTACCTAGACGATATTGAAATTATTTTGGAGGTTGGACACTAGATTTAGACTATATATTTAAGACATTTATAAACTCCTATCAAGTCTCATTTCTCAATACTCCTTGCCTACTTCATCCGGTGGCTGAGCGTAGTCGAAAACACCTGCCACTATCAACTTCGCAGCAACGGTTCTCGATACAAAATGCCTACCGGCATTTCACTCGAACTGACGATAGTACTTTCTGCTTCCAGCCACACACTGAAAACTGCTTACTGTACACTGACCATTGTTAATTGTTCACTGTAAATTGTCTCAACAACTGTTCACTGCTTAATATCAATTCTCCTCCATTTGCTCCAAATAGGTCTTGCTATGGGTAACCAAAAAATCTATGAGCTGAAATTCATTGCGCTTTTGCAACAAGGACCTTTCTGGCAATTGGGTATCGCAATACAGTAAAAAATCGTCTATTTTATCTTGTGGCAGTTTCAGGTCCAGCACAAAAAACTCATCATCATATACCTGCCTCAATACCTCACTTACCTTTAAGGGTTCGCGCTCTACCTCGGCATTATTTCCTTTGGCGGCGAGCATTAAAGCTTTAAAGATATTCACGAAATTAAGTCCATCCTTCATACCCTTATCCGCATCTGACAAGGCTATATTCTCCACAGCGGTTAAACGGTCCGTTTCATAATCATATTCCTTTGCCAGGAATTCCTTGTTTTGGGCCTGTAGAAATTTCTCCTGGTTTTCCGGTGTTACCAGTACCTCGTCCAGTTCCGTTACTTTTTCGGTCACCTCTACGACCAGCCTATTTTTATCCAGGATTTCTTGGGTAATCTTAACTACCATCATTTGATAGTTTATTGCCGTAAAGACCAATTCGTCACCTACCTTCACCATAATTCCAAATTCCCCTGTATCATTGGTAATCGTGGCTTTTTCCGAGGTAATATTAATGACATTCTCGTTAGGAATGTTTACACTTCTATAAAGCACATGTCCCCTCAAATATTGTCGGTCGTCATCCTGGGAGTATGAAAATGTTACACTAAAAAGGAAAAGAAAAAGGAGTATTCTATTTTGCATTTTTTTATTTAAAATTAGATAAATTAAGCATCAAACATCTTATTTTCTTATAGAAATAAACTTAAAACTCCTTTTTATCGCATTAGGGTATAAAGAAAATGCAAGTTGAGAACAAAAAAAAGACATTCACCTTTAAACTTTTGTTAATTTGTATTCACCTCACCCGGAACTGCCTAAAAAGACAGTTCCGACCTCTCCAAAGGAGAGGTAAACCCGTCCGTACCGGCACGGGCGGATAGGAAACCCTGTCTGACGAACAGGCAGGCCCGATGCAGAGCCATAGTGGAAACTTTAGATTGAACCAGAGACAAGTAATACCACCATATGAAAAAAATATTATTGGCCAGCACCTCTACCCTTTTTGGACAGGGGTATTTGGAATATTTATTGGAAGAGCTGCAATCTTTTTTCGCAGAGATCTCCACCATTACCTTTATCCCTTATGCCAGGCCTGGTGGTATTTCACATGAGGCCTACACCCAATTGGCGCAAACGGCCTTTTCTAAAATTGATAAAAAAGTGGTAGGCCTCCACAGCTTTAAGGACCCCTTGGAGGGCGTTGCCCAAGCCGAAGCAATCTTTACGGGCGGCGGCAATACCTTTCTACTGGTACAACAATTAGATGAGTTGGGACTAATGAATGTTTTGAAGGAAAAAATAGTGCAGGGCACCCCCTATCTTGGCACCAGTGCCGGTAGTAATATTGCCGGTCCCAGTATGAGGACCACCAATGACATGCCCATTGTATACCCTCCCGGTTTCGACACTCTGGGGGTGGTAGATTTTAATCTTAATCCGCATTATTTAGATCCGGACGCCGGTAGCAAGCACAAAGGCGAAACCAGGGAGACCAGGATCCGCGAATTCCACAGTTTCAATAGTACCCCGGTAATAGGGCTCCGGGAAGGCAACTATATTATGATAGACGGAAACCAGAAAACACTTAAGGGTGAGGGTACTGCACGTATTTTTGAACAAGGGAAAAAACCTTACGAAAGTAGGAATATTCCCTTTTAACGGAAATCGAATTCAGTTCAACTAGTAGTAATGTATTTTACCCGATTAAACTGTGTTTATCGTCCGATAATTTTACTTTTGTTAGCCCCGTGTCACAAAGTACAACTGCCCAATTTTTTGGGTCGAATGTATTTGTGCGCTGCGCGATGTGCTAGGACCTATAAGCTTGCACTATAAACCCTAGGAAAAACTAAAAAAATTGAAAATGAAATATTTATACCTCCTTTTTTGCCTGCTATTGGGAGTATCGCTACAGGCTCAGATAAAGATCGGGGATAACCCACAGACCATAGACCCCAGTTCGGTTTTGGAACTGGAAAGCAGTTCCAGGCTATTGGTGATTACCCGTGTAAACACCACCGAAATGAACGCCATAACGCCATCTGCAGGAGCCATGGTGTACAATACGGACGTACAATGTATCCATTATTATACGGGGACGGAATGGAAGGATATCTGTGATGCCGTGGCCGGTTCCATTACCTTTACTTCGGACGATGGCACTGTTGTAATTACGCCTAACGGAGGCAACAATTACGACATTAAGGTGGGGCAGATCACGGGTATGAACATTGTAAACGAAACCGTTTTTGGTGCCGATATAGCTACGGCCACCATTGGGGAGAGACAATTGGCCCCCAACTCCGTAGGCTCTTCGGAACTGCAGGACAATACCGTAGGGAAAGACGAAATACAGGAGGCTGCCGTGGGCACCTTGGAAATTATAGATGGTACCATTCAGCCGAGCGACATGCAGCCGGGCGCCTTTGATCAGTTATTGACCACGGATGCGGCGGGCAATGTGGTATGGCTCAACAAAAGTGACCTTGGCGCCACCCAGGCGGACCAGACCACGATTACCGGAGCAGGCACAACTACCGACCCCATTAAGGTGGCCGATACCGTAATTGGCGAAATCCTGGCCAACACCAACAGCATTACTGTAAACACCAACAATATTGCACAGAACAGCAATGATATTGCCGATATAAATACGGCACTTGGCACCAAGGAAGACCTCATTAACAAATCCGATAACATCGCCCTAGGAAATTCGACCACCCTTTACCCTACCCAAAATGCGGTAAAAACCTATGTGGATCAATTGGCAGGAGCAGCTAGTACTTTAGCGAATGGAAACATTTTTGTGGGAAGCGCCGCTGGTGTCTCCACAGGAGTTACCATGAGTGGAGATGCTACTATTATTAGTTCTGGAGTTTTGACTATAAGTGATGATGCCATAACCTCCCCAAAAATAGCCCTTAATGCGGTGGGACAACCCCATTTAGCGGACAATGCGGTGATATCCTCAAAAATTTTGAATGGCAACGTTACCCCCATTAAAATTCTACCGGGAGCAAATAATGAAATCATGACCACCAATGGTCTTGGGGTGGTGTCTTGGCAGCCAATTTCTGCGGTAGGTGGAATTCAGGATCTGGCAAGTGTATTAGGCTTTGGAACTAGTGCCGGAAACAACCAAATAAACAATTTAGCGGACCCAACTGCACCACAGGATGCTGCTACACAGGCCTATGTGGATGCACAAGTTGGTGGATCTTCCCAGACTATTGTAAGTGGAGATACCCCAACAAATTCGATAATCGCTGGTACGGATGGCGGCGCATACTATGTTGATGGGGATGATGACGATACTAATGAACTTACAGATATTGAATTTAATACTTTAACCAACATTCTTTCTTTAACCAATCCTGTAACGGCCATGGGTGGGGAAGTAGATTTAAGCAGTCTTGCCAACGAATCTACAGTGGAAGCCGATGGTACAACCATAACTGGAATAGGAACCAATGCCGATCCTTTCAAAATTGAACCTGGGGCGGATGGTGAATTTTTAAGTACTACAGCCGGGGCAGTTTCTTGGACTACTATACCAACAGGATCCGTTGAAGAAGTGGACGGTTCTACCATTACAGGAATAGGAACCAATGCCGATCCATTTAAAATAGAACCAGGGGCTGATGGTCAAGTATTAAGTACAACAGCTGGTATAGTTACATGGGAAACTTTGCCAACTACATCCATAGAAGAAGCCGATGGCACAACCATAACAGGAATAGGAACCAATGCGGATCCATTTAAAATAGAACCTTCTGCAGTTTTGGGCCAATTTCTTAGAACAGAGCCTATAACTGGAGATGTTATTTGGGACGATTTACCAACTGGTACGGCAGGAGCTGTAGGTTCAGATGGCATAACCATTACTGGTGACGGTGTAGCAACAGACCTACAAGTTATAGATGGTGGTATTACGACTACGCAAATAT
>Ga0222651_1001686_pt1 | contig 10496 bp, 8 predicted proteins | sample AntAcemetagen369_FD_179855 | JGI IMG/M metagenome (GOLD analysis project Ga0222651, IMG submission 179855) | Saline water microbial communities from Ace Lake, Antarctica - #369 | ecosystem: Environmental > Aquatic > Non-marine Saline and Alkaline > Saline | place: Antarctica: Ace Lake | collected...
TCCGACCTCCTCGGAAGTCAGGTGAGTGACCGGGTAACGGTTCGAAGACTGGTTGCTGGCGGCTTCGATAGACTTGAGAGTCATCGGGTAGTAATCGGGAGTGGTTGTTTCTTTCTCAAGAATACAGCCAAGCACACGACTCTCTACGAAGTCCAACTGCTGTTCGGGAAAACGCTTGATCTCGTCCATGGAGAAGAGGGTAGCGTTGCTTGCCAAGAATGAGGAGGCCGGAATTAAGAGACTTTCGCTTCCAGATCCGAAAGCCTGGAATCAAAGGAAAAGGGAGTGTTGGATAGGATTGCCACTTCTAGAAAATCGGGGGAGACGGCGGGAGCCCGTTCTCGTCAGGCGAACCAAAAGTTCGAGAGCTGCAAGGGCGCGGCTTGTGGCAAGATAAACGATGGGGCGACCGGGTGAATTCCAACGTCCTCGATAGAGGTGGGCACCCTCACCTGAGAGGGCCGTTTTGACCCACTTTGGAGCAACCAGCCGATAGGTTAAGATTGAGTCGGTCGTCTCGAGGAGGTTTCTGAGTGTCGCAAATTCCCAGAAGGAGAGCCCCTCTCGGATTCTCTCCACAACAGGGGTCTGAGTCTCGGTGGCGGCTTCAGCGACGATACTTCCCTGCGCATCACCTTTCTGATTCCAGTCCTTTGGGAAAAAGAAATGAGTGATCGGCTCATCGCTATGTTCGATATCCAAACGGTCGTGAGGGGGACATTATCCCGTCAATTCATTTCTAGGGTTGTTTTATTACAAAAGTAGGAAGATTGAGGTTGAGGCGAATCGCGGCAATTCGAATTGCGGCGGTGAGGCTGGTAGTTAGGAGGATGTTCAGCCCGGTGCTTAGTTCGAAATAGTCGAGGGCGAGATACATGAGTCCGCCTGCGAGAGCGGCGGTTGCGTAGATTTCCTTTCGGAAAATCAGGGGCACTTCGGTGCGGAGGAGGTCACGAATGACCCCCCCGAAAGTCGCGGTGACCATCCCCATCCCGACGCAGGCCCACCAGGCAAGACCATTGGCTTGCGAGACTTGCACGCCGATGCAGACGAAGACTCCGAGCCCGAGGGCGTCGAAAATAGAGACCACGCGCTCGCCGCGCTTCCAGATCGGCTCGGCGTAGAAAGAGGCCACGGTAGCGATTGCGGCAATGATGACATAGGCAGGATCGGTGAGCATCGGTGGAGGGGTGACCCCGATGAGGAGACTGCGCAGAGTCCCGCCTCCCACACAGGTCACGGTGGCGAGCATGAACATCCCGAAGAGATCCATTTCCTTTTGTCGCGCAGCGACCGCACCCGAGACCGCGAAGACAAATACCCCGATTAAGTCGGCGAGATAGAGAGGTGAAATCACGGCTCAACTGAGGCATTTTGTGTCCGCTCTGGCAACTCTAGTGAAAGTCGTGTGAAACGGTCGCGAGATCACCCGAGAGGCCCAGAGGTTGTAGTGAGGTGACATAGACCATCGGTTGCCGGCCCTCGGTGATTTGGAGGCGGCCTTGCACGAGGAGGAATGATTCGCTCGTGATGACGAGCTTATAGGCATGGAAGGTCTTGCGTGGGATGAAGAGGTTGGCGATGCCGTATTCGTCCTCCAACGAAATGAAACAGTGACCTTTGGCGGTGCCCGGACGTTGCCGACAGATCACCAGACCGGCGATGACGAGTGGCTTGCCGTGGGGCATTTCAAAAAGGCTGGCGGAGGTGGCGAGATCGACCTTTTGCTCCTTGCGCCAAAGTCTCATCGGGTGTGGTCCGGTGGTGGACCCTTGGAGTGCAAAGTCGGTATTGAGGCGCTCAGCGGGTGTCATCATGCCCAGGACGTGCTCCTTGGGCGGCGGGGTGGAAAAGAGATCATCGAGCGGTAATTGCTCGGCCTGCCAAAGCGCATCCCGGCGGTGTTCGATTTCGGGGAGGTCATTGAGCGAACCGGAGGCGGCGAGGAGGCGGCGTTCTTTCACGTTGGGGCGGACTCTTCGCAGGAGGTCTGTGAGCGAGGTGAAGGTCTGCTGGGATCGTTCCTCGATGAAACGCTCCATCGTTTTTTGGCGCAGGCCTTTCAGGCGGTGTAAGCCTAGACGCAAGGTGTGGTCATCGATGACTTCGGTCGTGATCATGGAATGGATCACCGAGATGGGTTTGGTGCGGACTCCGTGGCGTTTCGCGTCCTGCATGAGGGTATTGACCGAGTAAAATCCCATCGGCTGGTTATTGATAAGTCCACAGTAGAATTCGGCCGGGCGATGAACCTTGAGCCAGCAGGAGGCGTAGGCGATGAGGGCGAAGGAAATGGCGTGGGATTCCGGGAAGCCATAGAGGGCGAAGGAGCCGATGGAGGCAATGACCCGCTGCTGGACCTCAGGCGAAACACGGCGCTCGTCCATACGGGTTTTGAGTTTTGCAACGATGGCATTCATGCGCTCGTCCGACTTCTTAAACGACATCGCCTTACGCAGGAAATCGGCTTCCACGCCCGTGAAACCCGCAATCACCATGGCCATGCGGAGGACTTGCTCTTGGAAGAGCGGGACGCCGAGGGTGCGCTTCAGGATAGGCTCGAAATCCGGGTGGATGTATTCCACGCGCTCCCGTCCGGTGCGGCGGTTCAGATAGGGGTGGACGAGGTCGCCCACGATGGGGCCGGGCCGGATGATCGCGACCTCGACCGCGAGGTCGTAAAAGCGACGAGGTTGCATGATGGGAAGGGTCGCCATCTGGGCGCGCGACTCGACCTGAAAGGTGCCCACGGTGTCGGCCCGGCAGAGGAGATCATAGGTCGCGGTGTCGTCTTTGGGGATCTTGGCAAGGTTCACAGGGTGGCCACGACGCTCGCAAATTCTCAAGGCGTCCTCCATCGCAGCGAGCATACCGAGGCCGAGGAGGTCGACCTTGACAATGCCGAGATCTTCGCAGTCATCTTTGTCCCATTGCAGCACGGTGCGATTCTCCATCGCGGCGGGTTGGAGGGGGACGATGTGGTCCAAGCCATCGTCGCAGAAAACCATCCCGCCTGAGTGTTGCCCGAGGTGGCGGGGGCAATGGAGGACGGCGTGGTAGAGTTTGAGGAGGGGTTCGAAGCGAGGGTGGGAAGGGGGAATGCCTGATCGCGCGATCGTTTCTGAGAGGCCGGTGACCTTGTCGGAAGGGTAGTAATTGCTCATCGAGAGTTCTTCGGCCGCGGGGTCGCGGGAGGCATCATGGACCTTGGGGGAGGCGCAGAGGTCGGTGAAGCGATTGGCGATGGATTCCGGGAAGCCGAGGATTTTGGACATCTCGCGAAAGGCCGAGCGTGGTTTATAGGTGATGACATTGGCGGTCATGGCGGCACCGCGGGGAGCGTATTTTTGAAAGACGTATTGGATGACGGCTTCGCGGCGCTCGCCGGAAGGGAAGTCGATATCGATGTCCGGCCAAGATTGTCGATTCTCGGAGAGGAAGCGCTCGAAGAGGAGTCCACCCTCAACTGGATCGACACTTGTTACGCCAATTGCGTAACAGACAAGCGAGTTGGCGGCGGAGCCCCGGCCTTGGCAGAGGATGCCTTGGGAGCGGGCGAAACGGACGATGTCCCAAACGATGAGGAAATAGCCTGAGAAACTTAGTTTTTCTATCGTTAGTAATTCTTTATCAATTTGTTGTCGGTGTTTTTCACTTAATTTACGGAATCGTTTCTTTAGGCCCTTTTGAACGACGATGCGGAGATAGTCACACTGCTCACGGTTTGTGAATAACTTGCCTGTTTCGGGATCGCGGTAGGACGGGAAGTGGTAGCCGAGGTTTGCGAGTGAGAAGTTACTGCACTCTTCGGAGAGAGACCGGGCATTGTGAAAAGCGTGTGGATAGTCTGTGAATAAGTCGCGAAGCGCTTCGGGGGATTTCAGGAAGCGCTCACCGTTGCTTTCAAGGAGGCGTCCGGCGTCGTCAAGGGTCTTATGCTCGCGGAGGCAGGTGAAAGCATCGGATAAAAGGCGGTCGGCGCGATGTGAATAAGTGGGGGCGTTGGTGGCGATGAGGGGGATTTTAAGAAACTCTCCGAGGTCGCGGAGGAGGCGGTTGGTTTGATCCTCGCCACGGCGGAAATAGCGAAAAAGAGCGATAGAGACATTGCCGGGGCCGAAGTGTTTGAGGAGTGATCTGGCGGCCCCGAGGAGTCTGGCCTTGGTGGGGTTGAGGAGAGACTCGGGAGTGAGGATGGCGTGGTTTCCGGAGAGATTGTGCTTGGCGAAGTTAGCAACATTTTGTTCACAATGGAGAATTGTGATGAGTCGGGAGAGGTTTTGGTATCCGATGCGTGATTTGTTCAGAATCGTCAGTTGGTGAAATCCTGAAATGGATTCGAGAGTCGCTCCAGTGATCGCTTTGAGCCCGATTTTCTGGGCTTCGGCGTGAGCGCGGGCGGAGCCGTAGAAGCCCATGTGATCGACGAGAGCGAGGGAGCGGTGGCCGAGCTCGGCTGCGCGTTGCACGAGGGCTTCCGGAGCGGAGGCGCCGCGGAGGAAGGAGAAGTTTGATTTAGCGAGGAGTTCCATGAGAAAGTTATTGGTTGGGAGTTGGAAGTCAGCAGTTGGGAGAGTCGCCCTCAGAACTGCTGACCCCCAACTTTCAACGGATCATTTTTACGCGTAAATGCCGGTGAGGTGCCATTCTTTGGGGGGGAGGAAGGCGAGTTGAATGAGGAGGGAGTCGTCGAGTTCGACGTCCCATTGGGCTTGTTGCCAGCCGTTTTCCCACCAGGAGCCGGAGAGTGGGTAGGGGCCGCGAGCTTGGCGGACGGGGCCTTGGTGGGGGCCGGTGAGGAGGGCGAGAGGGTGGTGATAGTGGCCACGTTTTTCGGAGGCCACGTTGATCTGGATGGGCGGGCGTTGGCGCTTGAGAGGAAGGTGAGAGACGGGGTGGATTTCGGGGACGGAGGGCGTTTTGAAATCGGGCGTGACCGGACTGAGCGAGATAATATCGGGTCGGTGGGTGTCGAGTTGGTGCGGGATGCCGAGGTTCCCGGGGCCCACGATGGCGGTGAGGCGGCGGAGGGTGTCGGCGAATTCGTTGGGGTCCTTGAGGCCGCGCGAGAAGAGTTGGTGCTGGGCGTGGCGTGGGAGGGTGGGAATGAGTTCGAGGTGGAATTCGGCCATGGGGGCGGGGGCTTTAACGGTATCGAGGTGGGTGTGGAGGGTTCGGAGGAGGACCTCGGGTGAGAGGGTGGGTTCGGAGAGGATTAATTTGCGGGCATGGGCCGCGCCGTTATCGAAGGCAAGGGTGAGCCGGAGTTCGGCGGCGGCGCGTTGGTGGTGGCTGAGGCGATTGCAAAGAGTTTGGAGGAGTCGTTTTGCCATGAAGAGGAGGGGTTCGTGATTCTCGACCGGGGGTTCGAATTGGTGGGTGACACCGTAGTGATCGCGGGCGCGGTGGAGTTTGAGGAGGCGGTGGTGCTTGCCGAGAGCGATGTCGTGGAGGCGGGCAAGTTCTTGGCCGAGGCGCTCGGCGAGGCCTTGGCGGGGAAGTTTCACGAGGTCGGCGAGGGTTTGAAGGCCCCAGAGTTGGAGGACTCCGGCGTGTGGGAGGGGGAAGGTTTTGGCGAGGGCGAGCTCGGCGAGGTTGAGGGCGAGAGGGGTGCTTTGAGAGGAGAGCGAGGCGAGGTGGGCAAGATCGGGGGTTTCACCGAGGCCGATTTGGAGGGGGAGACCGAGGTAGGAAGAGGCCTCCACAGTTTGGGCGAGCCAGTCTTTTTCCGAAGCCATGAGCATGGTGGAGAGGTCGAGGAGATAGGTCTCGGGCGTGGTGAGTTCGAAGTCGGGGACGAGGGAATCGACGAAAGCGAGGGTTTCTAGGCGGGCCGATTTTTCGGTGGTGGGATTGGGATCGAGAAGGAGGAGGTCGGTGCAGCGGGCCAGTCCTCGGGTGGTGCGAAGTCCGGGTTGGATGCCGAGATTTCGGGCCGCGAGGTTGACGGCGATGAGGTGGGACTTTTCACGCTCGCCGGTGGAGAGGAGGGCGGCGGGTTGGGCCGGCGCGGTGCCATCGCGGGCGAGGAGGGCGCTGAGGGCGAGGTCGCGGAAATGGAGGGCGGCGTAGGTCATGGGGTCATGCTTTTCCGGCGAGTTGGGTGGAGGCCTCTTGTTGGAATAGGAGGCTGGGGAGTTTGAGTTCGAGGTGATCGAGACTGAAGCGACCGGTGAGGGTGAGGCGGCGGTGAGGAGTGGGGATGAGGGGGCGCGGAGTCAGGGCGACGAGGGCCGCGCCGGAGTCGCGCGCCTGAATTTTGAGGCGATGCCAGAGGGCGTTGGGGATTTGGCGGAGTTCGCGTTCGGAGACGAGGTGGAGATCGAGGAGGATGAGGGGGAGGTTCCCATCGCTGAGGAGAAGGTCGGCGCATTTGAGGGCTTGCTCGGTTTGGGAGCAGCGGAGCCAGATGAGGTGGCGGCATTGGGCGTTGCCGTAAGAGCCGGGGTCGAAGGTGTCTCGGCCATCGATGAGGGCGAGGGGGAGAGCGCGTTTTTCGGAGAGGAGTTCGGAGATGACGAGGGAGGCTCCGGCGGACTGGTGGGGCGAGATGATTTCGCTGAGATGGCCAGGGGCGAATTCGAGGGGGGCTTGAGGAGAGGGTTCTGCGGGGGCTGGGAGAGGGGCGCGATGAGCGGCCGGAAACTTCTCGCGAAGTTGGCGGCGGAGTTGCTCTATTTGCAGGACGCTCAAAACATGTTCAATAGAACATGTTACTCTGAGTGAGTCAAGAAGAGGGCATTCTAACAGTGGAGAGGAGGCTTACTTGGTGGGGAACCACGAATTTCACCAGTCTGGTTTTGAGGGATGGGCCGCTCGTGAAATTAGGGAGTCAAGAAGCGGGTTGAAGTTGTGTTTGTGCAGAGGAGGGATTATTCCTCGAAGAGATGGCTGTGGAAATTGTTGAGCTTGTGTTGAGTCCTGCGGAGGCTGCGGATGAGGAGGGCTGGGCGTTGAGATTGGGGAAGAAGTTACCGGTGAAGCCGGAGCGGATGAGGGGGTATCGGCTCTTAAAGCGGTCGCTGGATGCGCGGAAGCGGCCGGTGAAGTTTCGACTGCGCTTTGAGGTGGGGGTTGATGAGGAGTTGCCAGTGGAAGAGAAGGCGATTTGGGAGAGGCCCGCTTTGAAGGGGGAATCGGAAGAGGTGGTGATTGTGGGCTGTGGTCCGGCGGGGATGTTTGCGGCGCTGCGGTGTTTGGAGTTGGGATTTAAGCCGGTGGTTTTGGAACGGGGGAAGGATGCTTCCTCACGGCGCTTCGATTTGGGGCCGATTTTGAAGGAAGGGCGGGTGATTGAGGAGTCGAATTATTGTTTTGGCGAAGGTGGGGCGGGGACCTTTTCGGACGGGAAGCTTTATACCCGGGCCACGAAACGGGGGCCGGTGGCGGAGGTTTATCGGACCTTGGTGGCGCACGGGGCACCGGAGAAGATTTTGGTGGAGGCGCATCCGCATATTGGGTCGAACTTGCTCCCGAAGGTGGTGATGGCGATGCGGGAGTCGGTGAAGGCGGCGGGGGGCGAGGTGCACTTCGGGGCCAAGGTGACGGAGTTTTTGATGTCGGGCGGGAAGATCGAGGGGGTGGCGACTGCGGATGGGCGGGAGTTTCGCGGGAAAGCGGTGATTTTGGCGACGGGGCATTCGGCGCGTGATATTTATGAGCTTCTGCATGAGCAGAAAATTTTACTGGAGGCCAAGCCCTTTGCGGTGGGGGTGCGGATTGAGCATCCCCAGCCTTTGATTGATCGGGTGCAGTATCATTTGCGCGACGGCGAAGAGCGGGGACGGGATTTACCGGCGTCGCGGTATCGTCTGGCGACGCAGATGAAGGGGCGCAGTGTCCATTCCTTCTGCATGTGCCCGGGGGGATTTGTGGTGCCGGCTTCGACAATGAACGATGAAGTGGTCGTGAATGGAATGAGCCTTTCGCGTCGGGATTCACCCTTTGCAAACAGTGGCATGGTGGTGGGAATCGAAGCGGAAGATGTGCGGGGGTTTGGTGGGAATGATGTTCTCGCGGGGATTCGTTATCAGAAGCACATCGAGCAATTGGCGAAGAAGGCCGGGGGCGGTGGGCAGGTGGCACCGGGGCAGAAGGTCTCGGACTTTTTGGCGGGTAAGGTTTCGAAGCAGCTGCCCAAGACGAGTTATTTTCCGGGGTTGAATTCGGTGCGACTCGATGAGGTTTTGCCGAGGGAGATTAGCGGGCGACTGGCGGGTGGCTTGCGGAAGTTTGGCAAGATGATTCGTGGTTATACTGGGCCGGATGCTTTGCTGATTGGCTTTGAGACGCGGACGAGTTCGCCGGTGCGGATTCCGCGCGGGGAGGATTTGCAGCATCCGGAAGTGAAGGGGCTTTATCCCTGCGGTGAGGGCGCTGGGTTTGCGGGAGGAATTGTTTCGGCCGCGCTGGATGGCCGTCGATGTGCGGAGGCGGCGCTGGATGAAGTAGGATAGATTATGGAGATACGGAATCGCGAAGAACAGGAACCGTTTACGACGAAGGATGGTTCGACAATCCGGAGCTTGCTGGATTTGAGCAATGCACCGGTGAAGCAGCAAAGCTTGGCCGAAGCGAGCTTGCCGGTGGGTGGTGCAACCGAGAGGCATTACCACAAGGTGAGCGAGGAACTCTACTACCTGCTGGAGGGCCGAGGCGTGATGGAAATCGATGGCGAGGAGCGCAAGGTGGGGCCGGGGGATGCCATTTTGATCTCGGCGGGGACGTGGCACGAGATTCGGGCGACGGAGGAGATGAAATTCCTCTGTTGTTGTGCGCCGCCCTATGCGCATGAAGATACCTACTTTGAATAATCGAGTTCGGGCTCCGCGTGCCATTCGTGGGGAATGTCGCGCATCAATAAGGCGTGATCGAAGGTGATGGCGTCGGGTGGGAAGATCTCCGGATCATCGAAGAAGGATGATTTGATGGCGTGAACCTTGAGTGGGGAAGCTTTCCATGTGGGGACTTTGAGGAGAAGGCCATCGAGTCGGGATGAATTGGGTCGCGAGGAATATCCGATGCAGCCGTTCTCGAAGAAGCGGGATGATTCCTCGAAAGTGTCGAAGATGGAAGTTTCCGGGAAGGTTTGGCTCTCGCGGGCATGGACTTCAACGAGCGGAGAGTTATTTGAAGTGACTTTGAGAGAGATTTCGCTGTTTTCGTCACGGACTTCGAATCGCGAATGGTGGTGGACACCGGGGAAAATGCGGCCTCCGGCGAGGGAGTTTAGGAGGGAATCGGTATCGCGGCGGGGGACGAAAACGCCTTCTTTCAGAGTGCCGTTTTCATCCTGCCATTCGACAGCAATACGATGGGCGGAGTTCTCGCTGGAGATGCCGGTGAAGGAGGGCAGGAATATCGGCCGGACTTGCTCCAAGCGGATGAGGCAAATCCCCGCGATGGCATGTCCCTTGACCAGTTTTGGACGAAAGTTATCCGGAAGAATGGGTTGAATGATTTCGGGCGAAACCCGGTAATTCAGGAGGAGGCGACGCCGGATGATTCCTTTGATCGCGGGAATTTTCATGGGGATCATTTTGCGACGAAGTGGATGACTTTGTCGAGGGCGGAGAGGTGGAGTTCACGGAAGGCCCCGGAAAAAAGAACGGCCGACCCTGCTTCAGGCAGGATCGACCGTTTTGAAATTTTTGGCAGGGCTTTCTAGCGGCGGCGACGAATGATCATCAGGCCACTTAAGAGAACGAGCAGGCTGCTGGAAGGCTCTGGAACGGCGATGATTGAGAGAGTCGAGGCACCACCTGCGAGAGCTTGAATTTCGGATTCCGCAAGGGCGACATTCCAGATTGCAAATTCATCAATGCGACCACCAAAGCTGACGGAGTTGTCATACTGCGCACCGACGTTGACGACACCCGTGAGAGTCGGGATAGCAGCTGCTCCGGTGACCTGTTCAGCGGCCATGACACCATCGATCCAGATCTGTTTATTGCCGCCGTCGACTTGTAAAACGATGTGGTGCCAGCTGTTGAGGAGAGAGGTTCCCACAGCTGTCGTCAAACGTTGAGGCGGGTCACAGCATCCAGCGTGATCGAAGTAGAAAGTGCCATTACTCCACGGAGCATGTGCGCCGAATCCCCGCCCGGTAGCTCCGTCAAGGATTCCAAATGGGGTGGTAGCGGCGTTGGCTCCGGCGCCATCTCCGAGATTGAATTGCCAGAAGCTGACCGCCATTGAGTTATTGGCCGTCGAGGAAGTAAGGGCCACGGTTGAAACGGATCGTGCGCCGCCACCGGAAGCGCCCAGGTCGAGGGCTGAGTCGCCTATTGCGCTGCTGTAGCCAGCCCCATCGGCAGAGATGACGGCCCCATCGGTCAAGGCTCCGGTGGCACCGTTGCCGCTGCCATCGTTGCTGTTCCCATTGAAATCATAGAGAGCCAAGAGATTTCCGGAGGTGACCGCGGCGCTTGCGCCCCCGAGAGAGAGGGCGGTGAGTGTGAGTAAAGTCGTTATCTTCTTCATGTGCTTCTGAGGTT
>Ga0222651_1001689_pt1 | contig 10475 bp, 11 predicted proteins | sample AntAcemetagen369_FD_179855 | JGI IMG/M metagenome (GOLD analysis project Ga0222651, IMG submission 179855) | Saline water microbial communities from Ace Lake, Antarctica - #369 | ecosystem: Environmental > Aquatic > Non-marine Saline and Alkaline > Saline | place: Antarctica: Ace Lake...
CAGCGGCCGCCAGAGGCTCGGCCAGCGCGGCCTCAAACCGGAAACCCTGCCGCCACCGCTTCCTTCATCCTTCTCTCTTGCCACTCTGCAACGCGGCCAACTCGGCGACGAGGCGCGGGCAACAATCCGGGATTTCCGGACACTTCGATTTGAAAGAAGCATCCCATGAGCGAGGAACACATTGCCCTTTTTCATGAATCATACTTGTTTTCCTTACTTTTTACGCTTACTTTATCGCAATGAAGGCAACCCTTACTTCCAAAGGCCAGATCACCATTCCTGTCCATGTTCGCAACCGGCTGCACCTCAAACCAGGCGACGTCCTTGAGTTCGATGAAACCGCCCCCTTCCTCAAAGCCACCAAAACCATTTCGCCCCAAGCTTGGGAAGAGTTTGGGCGTGAGGCCAAAGACCCGTGGGAAGGCAAGGATATTTACGAAATCATGGACGAGTTGCGTGGTCCCGTAGAGCTGCCAAACCCTGCTCAAACTTAAGATAAACCCGCCATGCGCACCGCCTTGGACAGCTCCGTCCTCATCCAGCTCTATCGCAAACAGCCCGGCTGGGAAATCTGGCGCGAGCTTTTGGCAAAAGCCGCCACGGAAGGTGAACTGATTATCTCCCCGGTTGCTTTTGCTGAATATTCCACCGCCTACCCCACCGTTGCTTCGGTCCAAGCCGACTTGGCCCGACTTCAAGTGAATTATGAGCCGATAAAGCCCGAAGCGGCCTATCTAGCTGGCCAGATGTTTTTGCGCTACCGGCGCGAAGGCGGACCGCGCCAGCATCTCATCCCGGACTTCCTCATCGCCGCCCACGCCAGCGCCCAAGCCGATCGCCTCGCCGCGATTGATCGTGGCTACCTTCGCACCTATTTCCCCGCTTTGCCCCTGCTCCAGCCCCCTGCTTAATCTCTCCCATTTTATGAAACCACTCACTGCCGACGCCAGCGCCACCACGCTTTCCAAGAAATCGAAATCAAACGCTTCATCATTCATCCTTCCTCCTTCATAGTTTTAACCATGCTCGGCAGCACCCTTTCTAACGACCCGTTGCCGGACAAACGCTTCGACTTCCAGTTCGTCAATCCGCCCTACGGCTATGAGTGGAGCAAGGACTACGACGCCGTCACCACCCGCGAGCCCATGCAAAATAACCCCAGCGTCCGCCAGAGGCTCGGCCAGCGCGGCCTCAAACCGGAAACTCTGCCGCCACTGATTCCTTCATCTTTCTCCCTATTTCCTTTTCAACGCGGCCAGCTCTTCTCCAGCATGCAGATTCCCGTCTGCCCTGGGTTCCTCGCGAAAAAAACACCTGCCGGGCCTCTCGTCATAAACGAAATGGCACTCTCCTATGCCCTCTGACCTCGTCCCCTCCGACTACGCTGCTTGGTTGACGGACCTTAAGGCCCGTATTCATCAGGCGCAGCAACGCGCCACGCTCTCGGTCAACCGTGAACTCATCGCCCTCTATTGGCAGCTAGGGAAAGACATTCTCACCCGTCAGGCCGAGCAAGGCTGGGGTGCCAAAGTCATCGAGCGTCTCTCCCGCGACCTTCGCGCCGCTTTCCCTGAGATGAAAGGTTTTTCCCGCGCCAATCTGCTCTACATGCGCGCCTTCGCCGAAGCCTGGACCGATCCCTCAATCGTCCAACAGGCTGTTGGACAATTGCCTTGGGGCCACAACATCGTTCTCCTCACCCGGCTCAAGGCTCCTGAATGGCGACTCACCTACGCCCGGCAAGCCATCGCGCACGGCTGGTCACGCAACGTCCTGAACATCCACATCGAAACCCAACGGCTGGAACGCGAGGGCAAAGCTATCACCAACTTCGAGCTGCTGCTGCCCCAACCCCAGTCCGACCTCGCCCGCGAGTCCCTCAAGGACCCCTACCGCCTCGATTTTCTCGGGCTCGGCAAAGAGGCCGAGGAACGCGCCATCGAATCCGCCCTCGTCCAGCACATCACCCACTTTCTTATCGAACTCGGAGCCGGCTTCGCCTTCGTCGGTCGTCAGGTTCCGCTTGAAGTGGGAGGCGATGATTTCTTCATCGATCTCCTCTTCTATCATCTGAAACTCCGCTGCTACGTCGTGGTTGAACTCAAAGCCGGCCCCTTCAAGCCCGAGCACATCGGCAAACTCGGTTTCTACCTCAGCGCCGTGGATGCCCAGATCAAACACCCGGACGACCAACCCACCATCGGCCTCCTGCTCTGCAAAAGTAAAAACACTGTCGTCGCCGAATACGCCCTGAGGGACAGCACCAAACCCATCGGTGTCGCCGAATACCAGCTAGTGCAGTCCCTCCCCGAGCGCCTCCAAACCAACCTCCCCAGCATCGAGGAAATCGAGGCCGAATTTGCTGGAGAAACCCTTCCCGAAGATGAGTCCCATGAATAGCAGCACCCTCTCCAATGACCCGTTGGCGGACAAACGCTTCGACTTCCAGGTCGTCAATCCGCCCTACGGCTACGAGTGGAGCAAGGACGACGACGCCGTCGGCACCCGCGAACCCATGCAAAACAACCCCAGCGTCCGCCAGAGGCTCGGCCAGCGCGGTATCAAACCGGAAACCCTGCCGCCACCGCTTCCTTCATCCTTCTCACGTTGCACTTTTCAACGCGGCCAGCTCTTCTCCAGCACGCAGATTCGCGTCTGCCTCGGGTTCCTTGCGAAAAAAACACCTGACGGCCCTCTTGTCGTAAACGAAATGGCACTCGCCAACATGAATCTTGCCCTGCGCGGCATCGAGGCCGCCCGAATTCCCCTATGAGCCTGGTAAAATCAAAACAACGCGTCGCTGACCACGGGGAGGTCTTCACCCCCGCGTGGATGGTTGAGGCTATGCTCGACCTCGTGAAGGGCGAGACCGAGCGTATTGACTCGCGTTTTCTGGAGTCGGCTTGCGGGGACGGCAACTTCCTCGTGCAGGTTCTTCGGCGCAAGCTCGCCGCCGTGGAACTCAAATACGGCAAGTCCGATTTCGAGCGGCAGCACTACGCGTTGCTCGCGCTGATGTGCCTCTATGGCATTGAGTTGCTGCCGGACAACATTGCCGAGTGCCGCGCGAACCTGCTGGAGATCTTCGCCGAATATTTGAACCTCGCTCCGGCGGACGATTTCTATCGCGCCGCCGTCTGCGTGCTTTCGCAAAACCTCATCCATGGCGACGCCCTGACGATGCGAGCTTGGGACGGCTCGCCCATTAACTTCGCCGAGTGGGCCTATCTTTGGAAAGGCCGGTTCCAGCGGCGGGATTTCAGCTTCAAAGCCCTTACTCAGTCCTCAGCTTTCAGCACCGAGGGCGAACTCTTCGCCCAACTCGGCAAACACGACATCTTCACGCCCACCAAGACCTACCCGCCCATGACCGTGAGTGAGTTGGTCGCCTCGGCTTAGGAGGCAACGCTATGATCCCACAAGCCAGCTTTGCCTTGCGCAACCGCAACCCGGACGTGCTGACGTGCATCGCCAACCTCTCCAACGACGAGGTGTTCACACCGCCTGAGTTCGCGAACAGGATGCTGGACACGCTGACCGAGGCGTGGGCCGCCAACCACAAGGGCGCGAACCTCTGGGCCGACCAGACGGTGGAGTTCCTGGACCCCTGCACGAAATCCGGCGTGTTTCTCCGCGAGATCACCAGCCGCCTCACGCAGGGATTGGAGCAGGAGATTCCGAATCTGGAGAAGCGCGTGAATCATATCCTGACCAAGCAGGTGTTCGGCATCGGCATCACGCAAATCACCAGCCTGCTGGCGCGCCGGAGCGTCTATTGCTCGAAGCACGCCAAAGGCGAGCACTCCATTGCCAAGGGCTTCGCCACCGACGACGGGAACATCTGGTTCAAGCGCCTCAAGCACACGTGGGCCGGGGAAAAGTGCAAGTTTTGCGGGGCGGGAAAATCAGTTTTTGATCGTGCGGAAGGCTTGGAAACCCACGCCTACGCGTTCATTCACACAGACAACATCAAAGCTCGGCTGGCCGAGCTATTTGGAGGCAATATGCAATTCGACGTCATCATCGGGAATCCACCTTATCAATTAGCGAGCGACGGCGGCACACGCGACATTCCTATCTACAACAAATTTGTGGAGCAGGCCAAGATGCTTCAGCCGCAATTCCTCAGCATGGTCATCCCTTCGCGTTGGATGGCTTCCGGCCTTGGTCTTAGCGAGTTCCGCCAGACGATGCTTGGTGATCGGCGCATGCGCGAACTGGTGGATTATCCGGCTGCAAACGACGTGTTCCCAGGTGTCGAAGTCAAGGCCGGAGTCTGCTACTTTCTTTGGGACTCATCTCACGGCGGTGACTGCAAGGTCACAACGATTCGTGGTGCTGAGGTTGTTGGGCCGATCCAACGTAAAATGGGCGAATATGACGTCTTTGTGCGGGACGCGCGCGCCGTGACTATCCTGCATAAGGTGCAAGCCAGAGGTGAGGCGTCCATCAACACGATCCTCGCCCGTGACAAAGAGTTCGGCTGGACATCTAACTTCGACGGCTTCCACGAAAAGGAGCGTTCGGGCGATGTGCCACTCTACTATATCCGCAAGATGAAGCGCGACGTAGGCTACATCGAACGAGATGCGGTGACCAAGAGCTCCCATCTGATTGACCCTTGGAAAGTCCTCGTCCCCAAGGCGTTTAACGGCGGCGACGCAGTGCCTCATCAGATATTGGGAAAGCCACTGATTGCGCCGTCGCCGTCTGTCTGCACCCAGTCCTTCCTGTTCTTTCACGTTGGCTCTCGCAAGGCGGCCATGAGTCTTCAGTCGTATTACACGACGAGGTTTTTTCGCTTCATTGCTTCGTTGCGAAAGATCACTCAAGACGCGGCCCACTCCACTTACGTTTGGGTGCCAATGCAGACATGGGATCGCACTTGGACAGATGAAGCTCTTTTCGCGAAATACGGCATTACGCAAAAGGAGCAGGCACTCATTGAATCTCAGGTCAGAGTTATGAACCTCGACGAAAGTGCCGATGGATAAGCCCGCCATCGACCAAATCGTCGTGCTTAAGCCCTAGACCTGGAAAAGCCCATGCCGAAAAAGAAATCACCGGACAGCGTGCGCATCCGCAACAGCACGGCGGAGTTTCTCACCTTTGCCTACCAGACGGGCGGCGACGGCGTGGACGTGCGGGTGCAGGACGGCGCGATCTGGCTTTCGCAAAAAAACATCGGGCAGGTCTTTGAGACGACGCCGGAAAACGTGCTGATGCACTTGAAGAACATCTACGCCGAGAACGAGCTGTCTGAGACGGCAACTGCTAAGGAATTCTTAGCAGTTCAAACCGAAGGGAAGCGCCAGGTGCAGCGCAGCATCCTGCATTACCATCTGGATGCGATCATTGCGGTGGGTTACCGCGTGAATTCCAAGCGGGCCACGGCCTTCCGGCAATGGGCCACGGGAGTGCTGCGGGACTACACGCTGCGGGGCTATGTGATGGACCGGAAGCGCATGGAGAACGGCGCGTTCCTGGACGAGGATTACTTCGAGCGCTTGCTGGAGGAGATCCGGGAGATCCGCCTGTCCGAGCGGCGCTTTTACCAAAAGATCGCCGATATCTATGCCTCAGCGATGGATTACGACCGGGACGCGCCGATCACCCAGGCGTTCTTTGCCAAAGTGCAGAATAAGATGCACTACGCCGTCCACGGCCACACCGCTGCGGAGCTGATCGTCAAGCGCGCGGACCACGTAAAGGAACGCATGGGACTGACAAACTGGGTCAAGGCCCCCGCCGGCAAGATCCTAAAAAGCGATGTGGTGGTGGCCAAAAATTACCTGACAGAGACGGAACTCGCTGACCTGGGGCGTATCGTGAACGCCTACCTCGAACTGGCGGAAGGCCGCGCCAAACGCCGCGTGGCGATGACGATGGAAGACTGGGCCAAGCGGCTGGACATCTTCCTCTCGGCGGATGAGCGTGAAGTGCTGCAAGACGCTGGGCGCATCAGCGCAGAAATCGCCAAAGAGCACGCTGAAGGCGAGTTTGAAAAATACCGCGTGATTCAGGACAGGCTGTTCCAAAGTGATTTCGACACCTTCGTGGCCTTGGAGAAAGGGGAGGATGGCAAAGACAATGAATAAGACCATCGAACAAATCCTTGTGCTTAAGCCGGAGGCCCGGCCGCGCATGCCGAAAAAACAATCACCGAACAGCGTGCGTATCCGCAACAGCACGGCGGAGTCTCTCACCTTTGCCTACCAGACGGGCGGCGACGGCGTGGAGGTGCGGGTGCAAAACGGCACGATCTGGCTGTCACAAAAAAACTTGGGCGAGCTGTTCATGACCTCCAGCGATAACATCGGACTGCACCTGAAGAACATCTTCAAGGAGGGTGAATTGAACGCGGCGTCAGTAGCCGAGGAATTCTCGGTAACTGCTAAGGAATTCTTAGCCGTTCGAACCGAAGGGAAACGCCTGATGCTGTCCAACACTGTGAAATACAAAATAGGAGGGAAACAATGACCAAGCCGAAACGCCAAACAGCCGTGAAGAAGGCGGAGCAGCCAGACCATCTCTTTGGCCGTGTCGTCTCCATCGTCGAACAAGCGCGGGGGAATGTGGTCCGTGCGGTGAACTCCAACATGGTGCTGGCCTACTGGCAGATCGGGCGGGAGATCGTCCAGGAACTCCAAGGCGGCGAGGAGCGGGCGAAGTATGGCAAGCAAGTCATGGCAAACCTCGCGAAACAGCTCACCCAGAAGTATGGCCAAGGATTTTCGGTCACCAATCTCCAGAACTTCCGGAAATTTCACCAGGCATACGCCCAGCGGCTGCCTCAAATTCAGCACCCGCTGGGTATCAAATTCGGTTTGGGTGGTGCAACTCCGCCAATTCAGCACCCACCGGGTGCTGAATTGGAAGTGGCGCAAATTCGGCACCCAATGGGCGTAGAATTGCCAGCCTTCTCCCCGCAGCTCACCTGGTCGCACTACCGCGCCCTGATGCGGGTGGAGAGTGTCGAAGCCCGCGATTTTTACGAGCGGCAGGCCATCGCCGGGGGCTGGGACAAGCGCACGCTGGAGCGGCAGATTCAGTCGTTCTATTTCGAGCGGCTGCTCAAGAGCGCAAAGCCGGAGAAAATGCTGGCTGAGGGACGCAACCTGCAAATTCCCGGCAGCTCGCCCATTGAGGCATTGAAACATCCGTATGTGCTGGAGTTCTTGGGGTTGCCGGATGTGGCGGCGTTTCACGAGTCGGATCTGGAGCGGGCGATCATCACCCACCTGCAACGCTTCCTTTTGGAACTGGGCAGCGGCATTGCCTTTGTGGCGCGGCAGAAGCACATCCGCATCGAGGAGCAGGACCGCTACATCGATCTGGTTTTCTACCACTGCCGCCTGAAGTTTTACCTCTTGATCGATCTCAAGGTGGAGGAGCTAGCCCACGCGGATGTCGGCCAGATGGACGGCTATGTGCGGATGTATGACGGCCTCTTCGTCGCGCCGGATGACAACCCGACGATCGGCCTCATCCTCTGCACAGAGAAGAACGAGACGGTGGCCCGCTACTCGGTGCTGAATGACCGGAAGCAAATCTTTGCCTCCAAATACATGCTGTGCCTGCCGACGGAAGAACAACTGCGGCGGGAGATCGAGCGGGAGCGGAGGCTCATCGAGTCCACCCTGAAGGAAAGCGATGATGAATAAGACCATTGAACAAATCCTCGTGCCCAAGCCGGAAGCCCGGCCGCGCATCTACGCCTACTCCATCGCGGACCAGGCGCACGCGGGACTGCTGAAGGTGGGGCAGACCACGCGCGATGTGAAGAAGCGCGTCGCCGAACAGCTCAAGACTGCCGCGATCAAGAACTTCAAGATCGAACTCGACGAGTCCGCCGAGCGCGACGACGGCACGACTTTTACCGATCACGAGGTGCGCGCAGCCCTGGTCAAGAAGGACTTTGCGAAGACTGAACTGGAATGGATGCGCTGCACGCTGAAGGACGTGAAGACCGTGCTCACCGAGCTGCGCACCGGAAAGAAGTTCACCGGCACGCACTCGCAGACCTTCGCCATGCGGAAGGAACAGGCCGTAGCGGTGGACAAGACCTACGACTACTTCCACTCGATCTGGGCGGAGGACAAAAAAGCCGCCCCGCGCTTCCTGTGGAACGCCAAGATGCGCTTTGGCAAAACCTTCACCAGCTACCAGCTCGCAAAAAAACTCGGGGCCAAGCGCGTGCTGGTGCTCACCTTCAAGCCCGCTGTGGAGGACGCTTGGCAGACGGACCTCGAATCGCACGCGGACTTTGCCGGCTGGCAATACATGTCCCGCAATTCCGAAAGCGACCCGACCGAAATCTCCACGAAAAAGCCGCTGGTCTATTTCGGCTCCTTCCAAGACCTGCTGGGGCGCGATGCGGTTGGAAACATCAAGGCCAAGAACGAATGGCTGCACGTGGTGAACTGGGATTTGGTGGTGTTTGACGAATACCACTTCGGCGCGTGGCGCGAGACGGCCAAGGAACTGTTCGAGGGCGAGGAGGAGGCGGTCGCCAAGAAGGAGACCAAGCTGGAATACGCCGCCGGTCTGGAAGACGTGAACGAAGACCTCGGCGTGCTCTCGACGAAGGAGACCGAGTTCCTGCCCATCACCACCAAGGCCTACCTCTATCTCTCCGGCACGCCCTTCAAGGCGCTGGCCACGGGCGAGTTTATTGAGGAGCAGATTTTCAATTGGACCTACACCGACGAACAGCGGGCGAAGGAGGAGTTTGCGACGAAGAACCCCGCCAAATGGAATCCATACGGCGCGCTGCCGCAGATGCGGCTGCTCACCTATCAGATGCCGGATGAACTGGTCGCCATCGCGAGCGCGGGGGAGTTTGACGAGTTCGACCTCAACGCGTTTTTCGAGGCATCGGGCACGGGCACCAAGGCGGAGTTCAAGCACAAAAGCGACGTGCAGAAGTGGCTGGACATCATCCGTGGCGGGTATGCTCCCAGAGCGGTGGAGCATCTCAAGACCGGCACCCGGCCTCCGTTTCCGTATTCGGACGTGCGCCTGCTGCCGTATCTCCAGCACTCGTTCTGGTTCCTGCCCAACGTCGCGGCCTGCCACGCGATGGCGAATCTGCTGGCCGAGAAGCACAACGTCTTCTGGCACGACTACGACGCGCTCGTGGCCGCTGGCGCTGCGGCGGGCATCGGCTTGGCGGCGCTGCCGCCCGTGCGTGAGGCTATCGGAAGCGGCTTCGAGACCAAGACCATCACGCTCTCGTGTGGCAAGCTCACTACCGGCGTCACTGTGCCGCAGTGGTCGTCGATCCTGATGCTGCGCAATCTAAAGTCGCCGGAGACCTACTTCCAGGCGGCGTTTCGCGTGCAATCGCCGTGGTCTATTAAAAACCCCAACGGCGACAATCCAAACGAGGAGGAAATCCTCAAGCCGATCTGTTTCGTGTTCGACTTCGCACCCACGCGGGCGCTGCGGCAGCTCTCCGAATACGGGATAGGGCTTTCGCCCAACGAGCCGAACCCGGAGAACGCCGTCAAAGACCTCGTTTCGTTCCTGCCGGTGCTGGCCTACGACGGCGCGAACATGACGCAGATTGATGCGGGCGGCATCCTCGACATCGCGATGGCCGGAACCTCGGCCACATTGCTCGCGCGCAAGTGGGAGAGTGCGCTGCTCGTGAACGTGGATAACGACACCCTGCGCCGTATCCTCGAAAACCCCGAGGCGATGGCCGCCATGGAGCGCATCGAGGGCTGGCGCGCGCTCGGCGACAATATCATCGAAACCATCATCAACAAGAGCGAGCTGGTGAAAAGACTGAAAAACAAGGCGAAGGGAAAGGACCTGTCGAAGAAGGAGCAGAAGCAGCTCACGGCCGAGGAGAAGGAATACAAATCCAAGCGGAAGCTAATCCAGGAGAAGCTCATCAAATTCGCGACCCGCATTCCGGCCTTCATGTATCTGACCGATTTCCGAGAGAACACGCTGCAAGACGTGATCACCAAGATAGAGCCCGGCTTGTTCGAGACGGTCACGGGTCTAACGGTGAAGGATTTCCACCTGCTCGTGCGGCTCAAGGTGTTCAATACCGAGCAGATGAATCAGGCGGTATTCGCATTCCGGCGTTATGAGGATGCCTCACTGCGCTACTCAGGCATCGAGAGCCACGAGGGGCTAACGCACTACGGTCTGTATGACACCGTGGTAGCGCGGGAGTGATCAAAGCTGGAAGGAAAAACGGGGTCAGGCGTTGGAGCGAAAAATGGGGTCGAGCGAAAAATGGAGGGGGGCAGAAAAAGCGAAAAATGGGGTCAGGCGTTGTAGTTTGTAGTTAGGAAAAAATCACCCGCTCGCGGTAGCGAAAAACGGGGTCAGGGGGGCAGAAAAGGGTCAATCCTTACTGTTTGCACTAATTAGATCGAAGAGTTTCCCCGCCCCTGGACGCGACCCCTGCCTTAACTCCGCACAATACCGGCTCACGGCGGACTCTGCCCCCATGT
>Ga0222651_1001691_pt1 | contig 10460 bp, 10 predicted proteins | sample AntAcemetagen369_FD_179855 | JGI IMG/M metagenome (GOLD analysis project Ga0222651, IMG submission 179855) | Saline water microbial communities from Ace Lake, Antarctica - #369 | ecosystem: Environmental > Aquatic > Non-marine Saline and Alkaline > Saline | place: Antarctica: Ace Lake...
CGAATTTCGGCCTAGATGCACGACTTTTTTTATGTTTTGTCATATAACCTTGCACTTGATCTGATAAATTTAGCATTAATTGCCAATAAACACTGAGGATTCGGGTTTTTCAGCAGACCCTAATTAATTTTTAAAGATAAACCCAGATAAAATTAGTCCTGCAAGGATAATCAACAAGACAGCTGTAATAATGACCGCTCCTATTTTAGTCTTTTTATTATCCTGAAAAATATAATTATCCTTTGGGTCATTTGTATCTTTTAAGACTTGAGTATTTTCTTCTCCCTGTTTTCTGGTCATATTTCAAATTTTATTGATTATCCAAAATACACCTGCCGAACAACATCTCTTGATGCTATCAACTAAAATCTTAACTCTATTATTCTGAAATAATAAAAATTGGATACTCGAGAAAATTTCTGAATACGGCTATCATGGAAGCAGAACCAAAAAGGTATTTTACCGTCAAAATTTCTACCTAATCCCTAAAGATATACAGCTATAAATAGAGCGTATGTAATTCAACTTAACGTCAACCACTTAAAAAGCATAGTCGACCCTACTTAGAAAAGAAAAAACCCCGAGGTTTAAATTCGGGGAATATATAGTTGACATTGGTTATAGTACCACCAGCACAAAATAATTCTTCTTCCCGCGCTGTAACAACACAAATTTATTGTTGATAAGGTCTTCAGTTGTAATAATATAATCCTCCTTGACCTTTTCCTTGTTTACGGAAATGGAATTTTGTTTCAATTCTCGCCTAGCCTCTCCATTAGATCCTAAAAATCCAGTTTTTGCAGCCAAGGCCCCTATCATATCCAGCCCATTTTCAATGTCTTCCTTAGACACCTCCGCCTGTGGCACACCTTCAAAAACATCCAAAAATGTCTTTTCGTTTAGTTTTTTCAGGTCCTCTGAGGTCGATTTTCCAAATAGAATATCACTGGCCTTTATGGCGTTGTCCAAATCTTCCTGTGAGTGTACCATTACCGAAACCTCATCTGCCAAACGCTTTTGAAGGACTCTTAAATGTGGGGCTTCATGATGGGTTTTTACCAAATTTTCTATTTTCTGCTTTGGTAAAAAAGTGAAGATTTTAATATATTTTTCGGCATCCTCATCCGAGGTATTCAACCAGTATTGATAAAATTTGTAGGGTGATGTTCTTTCCGAATCCAACCAAATATTGCCACCTTCAGACTTGCCAAATTTGGTGCCATCGGCCTTTGTAATCAAAGGACAGGTAAGGGCAAATCCTTTTCCACCTCCAATTCTACGAATCAGCTCGGTACCAGTAGTAATATTGCCCCACTGATCACTACCTCCCATTTGAAGGGTACAGTTATGCTCCCTGAATAGGTGTAAAAAATCATATCCCTGTACCAATTGATAGGTAAATTCCGTAAAGGACATGCCTTCCTTGGCTTCAGCGGACAATCGTTTCTTAACGGAATCCTTGGCCATCATATAATTTACGGTGATGTGCTTACCTACATCCCTAATAAATTCTAAAAAAGAAAAATCTTTCATCCAGTCATAGTTGTTCACCAAGACGGCACTATTTTCCTTTCCACTGTTAAAGTCCAAAAAACGGGAAAGCTGTTCTTTTATAGCAGCCTGATTATGGGCCAAAGTGGCCTCGTCCAACAGGTTACGCTCTGTAGATTTTCCTGAGGGATCACCGATCATTCCTGTTGCGCCACCGATCAAAGCATATGGTTTGTGCCCTGCCAATTGAAAATGGCGAAGCATCATTACCCCTACCAAATGTCCTATATGAAGCGAGTCCGCCGTTGGATCTATTCCTACATAAGAGGATTGCATTCCGCTCAACAAATGTTCTTCCGTCCCGGGCATTACGTCGTGCAACATTCCCCTCCAAGTTAATTCTTCTACAAAATTTATAATCATGCTTTAAATATTCCATTTCAATAATAGCTACAAATATAAAATAAATAGGTTGCTTAAGTCCTGCTAAAAAAGGAATAAATTCGAGGCAATTGAGTAAATTTACGCCATGATTTTAGTCACAGGCGGTACTGGTTTGGTAGGAGCACACCTTCTTTTGCACTTATTGCAAAATTGTAGCGCGGTCAAAGCCATTCATAGAAAAAAGAGCAATTTAAAAGAAGTAGAAAAGGTTTTCGGCTTTTATAGCGACCAACCCCAAGAACTTTTTCAAAAAATCTCATGGATAGAGGCGGATCTCAACGACCTTCCGGCACTGGAAATCGCTTTTGAAAATGTCACCCATGTCTATCACTGTGCAGCCCTAATTTCTTTTGACCCTAATGATTATGAGCTCTTGCGTACCATAAATATTGAAGGCACAAAGAATATTGTAAACCTCTGTATTGCCAATGGTGTAAAAAAATTATGCTACGTAAGTACTATAGGTGCCATTGGGCGAACCATTGACAACCAAGAAGCCACGGAGGAAACCGATTGGAATTCCCAGCAGAGCAATGTTTATGCCTTGACCAAGATGGATGCAGAACTAGAAGTCTGGAGGGGAGCTCAAGAAGGCATTTCTGTTGTAATTATAAATCCAGGGGTTATTCTAGGTCCTGGTTTTTGGCATACTGGGACAGGGACATTGTTTAAAACTGCTTTTAAAGCACGTAAGTACTATCCGCCAGGAGGAACTGGTTTTATTACCGTTAGTGATGTGGTAAATATATTGGCCCAATTAATGGAGTCTTCCATAATCAATGAAAAGTTTATCCTCGTGGCCAAACATCTTTCCTACAAAGAAATTATTCACAAAATCACAAAGGCCTTTGGAAAGCCTGGTCCCAGTAGGGAGCTTAAATTTTGGGAATTGGAAATCCTTTGGCGATTGGATTGGCTTAAAAACATTTTTTGGAAAAGCGGAAGAAAACTTACTAAGAATTCGGTTACTTCCCTACGAAAAAACCAAATGTTCAATAGTGACAAGATCAAAAATCAATTAGGGTATTCCTTCGAAGATTTGGACAATTCCATTGAGCTGTCCTGTAATAAGTTTATGGAAGGGAATCCTTAGTTTTTACCGGATTTTTTTTAAGGTTGGGATTCGATTTCTCTTTCGCTTCGATCAAAGAGTCCTGCTTCTGCTTCCTTTCTTCTTCAAAACCCTTCTCATCCTTCTCCAATTTGTCCTTCACTTGGGTATAAATAGACTCATATACGGTAGGGATTGAGGCATAATAAGTATCGCTTCCTACAAATTGAACGCTATCAATCCCATATTTGGTGTAGATATACTCCATAGGTTCAATTTCATATTCGTTTAATATGCTTTCATAAATTATCTTGCTTGCATTTAACAAGGAAATATCATATAAAATAGCGGCCATTTTATCCTCTGGAATAAGATTTTCCGGTTTTTCCACCACCTTTTCATTACAGGAAAATAACAATCCTAGAAAAATGGGGACTATAAATTTTTCCATTCTCATCTATTAAAAGTTAACCTCATGGCGTTTCTCTCTTCTGAAAAAACACCGTTTTCATAGGCCAAATGGCCATTTACAAAAGTATGGGTTATCCTGGATTTAAACGAATTTCCTTCAAACGGTGACCATCCACATTTATAGGCAATATTTTCTTTGGTTACCGTCCAGGAATCATTAAGATCCAACACCACAAGATCCGCATAATAACCTTCCCTTATAAATCCGCGTTTTTTTACTTGGAACAATTTTGCTGGATTATGGCACATTTTCTCCACAATTTTCTCCAAACTTATCCTTCCGGAATGATAGTATTCCAGCATAGCAGGCAAGGCATGTTGCACCAAAGGACCTCCTGATGGGGCCGAGGTATACACATTATTCTTCTCTTCCAAAGTATGGGGTGCGTGGTCCGTGGCAATAACATCTATACGGTCGTCCAATAATGCTTCCCAAAGCTGATCTCTATCTCCCGCAGTTTTAACGGCAGGATTCCACTTTATCAAAGTTCCTTTGGTGTCGTAATCCACCTCTGAAAACCAAAGATGATGAATACAGACTTCGGAAGTAATTTTTTTATCCTCAAGAGGGATATCATTTCTAAAAAGCCCAGTTTCCTTTCCTGTAGAAACATGAAAAACATGAAATCTTGCTCCTGTTTTTTTGGCTAGGGCTATGGCCTTTGAGGAAGAAAGATAACAGGCTTCGGCACTTCTGATCAATGGATGGTATTTTACGGGAATATCATCACCAAATTGGGCATGATATTTTGTAAAATTTGCCTTTATGGTGGCCTCATCCTCACAATGTGCGGAAATTACCATCTCGGTATTTCTAAATATCTTTTCTATTACCTCCTCATTATCCACCAACATATTACCCGTCGAGGAACCCAAAAATAGTTTAACTCCGGAACAGGCATTCTTATCCAATTTTTTAATCTCCTCCAAATTATCATTGGTACCCCCGAATAAAAAGGAATAATTGGCGAAGGCGGAATTTCTTGCCAATTCAAACTTTGCCTCCAAAGCTTCAATGGTCGTCGTTTGGGGATTGGTGTTGGGCTGCTCCATAAAAGAAGTAATTCCACCAGCTGCCGCTGCACGGCTCTCCGTACCAATGGTTCCCTTATGGGTTAGACCTGGCTCCCTAAAATGTACTTGATCATCTATGACACCTGGAATCACGTATTTCCCGTCCACGTCTATGACCTTTGTGGCAGCATCCACAGAAATATTTGCCTCTATTTTAATAATGATATCATCTTCCAGTAAAATATCACTAGGGAACACTCTATTGTCATTGACAATTGTAGCGTTTTTCAATAGTATCCTTACCATTCTAAAATTTATTTTTATGAAATAAACTGCTTATCTTCATCTGAATTACCCCGAAAACGGCCTCACTTATAATGGAAGCACTCATCTTGGATTTACCCCTTATTCTATCGGTAAAAATAATAGGCACCTCTACAATTTTATACTTTTTTAGATGGGCTCTGAACTTCATTTCTATTTGAAATGCGTATCCTATAAAATTAATGGAATCCAAATTAATGGTTTCCAAAACCTTTCGCCTGTAGCAAACGAACCCAGCAGTTGGGTCATGAACCTTCATTCCTGTAATTAATTTAACATAGAAAGAGGCTCCATAAGACAACAATATCCGGTGCAAGGGCCAATTTACAACATTAATACCTTTTTTGTATCTGGAACCCACAGCCACATCTGCTCCACCAATACAAGCTTCTCGCAGTTTTATAAGGTCTGAAGGGGCATGGGAAAAATCGGCATCCATCTCAAAAATATATTCATATTTTCTTTCGATTGCCCATTTAAACCCGTGAATATAAGCAGTTCCCAATCCAAATTTATCCTGTCTTACCTCTAAAAACAAACGATCCAAATATTGTTCCTGCAAATTTTTTACCGCATTTGCAGTGCCGTCTGGAGAATTATCGTCTACAACCAGGATATGAAAATCCTGCTCCAAAGCAAAAACGGAATGAATAATGAGTTCAATGTTTTCAATTTCATTGAAGGTAGGAATAATGACTAAGCTATCCGCCATTTAGGTATTGCAATTTTAGCAAAAATAGTATTTTAAAAACTGTAGCGAAATAACATGAGGGTTTTATGATTTTTTTTAAGATTAATATTCATCGGAAGTTATCATTTATACTGCCCAGATAGAAATATTTATTAGTTCCCTATATAAATGAAGAAGAAATACCCCACCTAACAAGGTTATAAAAACTTGCAGTTTCTTTGCAAAAAGCAGGGAATGAAGGAAGGATTCATCTATTTTTTCCATTAATCTAGTCTTAAAAAAGCTTAGGTTTGGGTAAGATTTCCGGTTCCTCATTAAAAATAGCAAAGAAACCTACATCCATCAAGTAGAATTAAACTGTTGCTGGTTGAACTAAATCTCACGAAGAATACGTTCTTACCTTCTTCCATACCATCATAAAACCGGATAAGATCAAGGATAAAAGGATAAAAGGAGGGCTATTGGGAAAATGAATTATATTTGGGGTATCCAGAGAAATAAACCATAGGCTGTGCAAATAGAAGCTATTTTAAGAAATCAGAACGCTGAAGATTGGATAACAATTATCCTTTTTTCCAGTGTCTTTTTTATGGTGCTCGCCAAAACTAGATATTACAGCCGATTTTTAAATTATATCATCCTGCCGTTCAACAACAAGTATATTTTCCTTTACCAAAAGAAAGACAGGCTCTTTAATTGGTTTAATATTTTTTTCAGTATTTTCCAATTGCTTAATTTCTCGCTTTTCATCTATTTTGTAAACAAAATATTTTTTCAATTTCCAGGAGAAGAACAAATTGGACTCTATATAATTATTTTTACATCGCTATTTTTATTTCTGGTCATTAAACTTCTTTTGCAATTTGGCAATGGCTTTATCTTTAATGCCAACAAGACCATTTCTGAAATCGTTTTTAAAAAACTCTCCTACCTCAACTACAGTGGTATTGTCTTGTTATTTGCCAACCTTATATTAAATTTTGTCCTACAAGAGTCAAAAGCGGTAATTTTCATAGGTATTTTGTTAGTATTCATTATAAACGCCATTGGCTGGATAACGACATTGAGAAATCATCAAAAATTCCTTGCCAGTAATTTTGTATATTTTATTTTGTACCTTTGCGCTCTTGAAATAGCACCAATTATTATAGTTGGTAACTATCTAATAGACCGAAACCTATGAAAGTAAAAACTATTTTGGTTTCACAGCCAGAACCTAAGATGGAAAACTCCCCATATTCCAAGCTTATAGATAGGGAGAAAATAAAAGTCGATTTCAGGCCTTTTATTCACGTGGAAGGAGTTGATGCGAAAATGGTTCGACAACAAAAAATTGATCTTAATAATTTTACCGCCATTATTCTTACGAGTAGAAATGCGGTTGATCATTTCTTTAGGATTGCGGAAGAAATGAGGTTTAAAGTGCCTGATTCGATGAAATACTTTTGTCAGTCAGAAGCAGTGGCCTACTATCTTCAAAAGTACGTTGTGTATCGCAAGCGTAAAATTTATGTTGGAAAAATGAATTTTCCAGATCTAAACGCTTTGTTCAAAAAATACAAGGACGAGAAATTTTTATTGCCGTCTTCGGATGTTCTAAAACCTATTGTTCCCGAAACATTGGATAGTTTAGGTATCCATTGGACAAGAGGTATATTCTACAAAACGGTAATAAGCGATCTATCCGATCTACGGGATGTATACTACGACGTTTTGGTATTCTTTAGTCCCTCTGGTATAGAATCACTTTTAAAGAACTTTCCTGATTTTAAACAAAACGAAACGAGAATTGCGGTTTTTGGAAATTCTACGGTAAAAGCGGCTACGGATGCTGGTCTTAGAATAGACATTCAAGCTCCAACCCCCGAGACTCCTTCTATGACCATGGCCCTTCAGAGATACATTACCACTGTAAACAAGAAATAATCCAAGGCCCTATTATTGAAACAATAATTAATTAAGCCATTGAACAATATAAAAAACCCCGAGACAAGCCTCGGGGTTTTTCGTTAAAAAGCGTATCGTTGTGGTCCACCTCGCCTAATTTCTTCATTGGCATAGGCTTCAAATTTCTTAAAGTTTTCACGAAAGGCATTGGTTAATTTAAACGCGGTCTTATAGTAGGCCTCGTCATTGTTCCAAGTTGCCCGTGGACTTAACACACTAGTAGGTACCCCTGGGCATTCCCTAGGTTGTGCCACTCCAAAAACCGAATGGATATGGTATTTGTCATAACTGTACAATCCCAATTCGCCACTAAGGGCCGCATGGATCATGGCACGGGTATATTTTAATTTCATTCTGGTACCCACCCCATAAGAGCCTCCGGTCCATCCCGTATTTACCAACCAAACGTTAACCCCTGCATCCAACATCTTTTTACTGAGCATTTCAGCATATTTTGTGGGATGCAAAGGCATAAAAGGGGCTCCAAAACAGGCCGAAAAACTAGGTACGGGCTCAACTACCCCTGCCTCTGTACCCGCCACCTTGGCCGTGTATCCAGAAATAAAATGATATGCGGCCTGACTTGGCGTTAATTTGGAAATGGGAGGCAGTACCCCAAAGGCATCGGCAGTGAGAAAGAAAATATTCTTCGGGTTCTTGCCAATGGACGGTACCTGAATATTATCAATATTATAAATGGGATAACTTACCCGAGTATTTTGGGTAATCGAAGTATTTTCAAAGTCGACCACCCCATTGGCATCCAGGACCACATTTTCCAAAAGTGCCCCTTTCCTAATGGCCCCATAAATTTCCGGCTCATTTTCCTCAGAAAGGTTTATGACCTTGGCATAGCAGCCTCCCTCAAAATTAAATACCGAATTATCCTTAGTCCAACCATGTTCATCATCCCCGATCAATTTTCTATGCGGGTCTGCGGACAAAGTGGTCTTACCTGTTCCGGAAAGACCAAAAAATATAGCAGTATCCCCCTCGTCACCAACATTGGCGGAACAATGCATGGGAAGGCAATTTTTAAACACTGGGAGAATAAAATTAAGTGCCGAAAATATGCCCTTTTTAATTTCTCCAGTGTATCCCGTACCTCCTATTAAAGCTATTTTCCGAGTGAAATTCAATATGGCAAAATTATGCTGTCTGGTCCCATCCTCTGCCGCCTTAGCCATAAAACCAGGGGCATTTATCACCGTCCATTCAGGATCAAATCCAACCAATTCGTCATTTGTAGGCCTTAAAAACATGTTATAGGCAAACATATTGGACCAGGGGTATTCATTAATAACCCTGATATTCATTTTATATTCGTCGTCGGCACAAGCAAAACAATCCCTTACAAAAAGCTCCTTTTCATTAAGATATTGTATGACCTTAATGTATAGAGCATCAAACTTTTCGCTTTCAAAAGGTATGTTGACATTGCCCCACCAAATTTTATCGATAGTTATATCGTCCTTAACTATAAACCTATCCATAGGTGACCTACCTGTAAATTCGCCCGTATTTATTGCCAATGCCCCGGTAGACGAGGTTATACCCATACCCCTTTCCACAGTAATTTCATGCAGTCTGGAAGGCGATAATTGATAGTAGATCTTTTTTGTAGTAATACCATACGCACTTAACGAAATTGATTGCGCTGACGGGGTTGATGCATTCATAATAATTGAGTTTTAATAGAAAAATAAAGGCTCTAAGAGCTTGTTAATTTTAATTCGATGGATTTTGATTAAGGACCCTAATTCCCAAAAGTATCCAACCCGTGACCAATAGAAGACCACCAATGGGAGTCAATAAGGCTATTTTCTTAAAATCAAAACTTGTTAGGGCATTGGTTGCCAAAAGATAAATTGAAAAGGAAAAAAAAACTATTCCAGCGACAATGAAATAATAAACAAGCCTTTTTCGTTCTTCTGCCAATAAATTGAAACCCCCTAAAATCATTAGGAACAATGCATGGTACATCTGGTATTTTACTCCTGTTTCAAATGTACCGATGGCCGTGGCATCCAACATTTTTTCCAGACCGTGTGCTCCAAAAGCCCCTAAAAGAACTGCCGTTAGTCCAAAAAATAGCCCAGTTCCAAAAATTGTTTTGTTCATAACTTATTAATGATTTTTCTTTACAAATATAACAATTGGATACCTTAGTATCCGTTAATTACAAAAGTTAAAAACCAATGCGGCGAAAAATACTTGTTGTGGGCACAGGGAAATCCACCTCTTATTTGTTGGATTATTTACTGCAAAAAGCAGAAGAAGAAAATTTACATCTTACTATTTGTGACCTAAATACCGATGCCCTACCTGACAAAATAAAATTACATCCGGCATGTACTGCCCTAAAATTAGACATTTTTCATGATGTGGCCAGAAGAAAGGTTATCAATGAATCGGACGTAGTGGTCTCTATGCTTCCTGCCCGGTTTCATCTCAAGGTTGCTATAGACTGTTTACAGTTTGGGAAACATTTGGTTACTGCCTCTTATATAAGTGATGAAATAATGGCCTTAGATCAACAGGTAAGAGAAAAAGGCCTTGTTTTTATGAACGAAATTGGATTGGATCCAGGAATAGATCATATGAGTGCCATGCAAGTTATAGATAACATTAGGGACCAAGGCGGTAAAATGATTCTATTCGAATCTTTCACCGGGGGTTTGGTGGCCCCTGAAAGCGACAACAACCTATGGAACTATAAATTTACCTGGAACCCCAGAAATGTTGTTGTGGCCGGCCAGGGTGGTGTCGCTAAATTTATACAAGAAGGCACTTACAAATACATTCCCTACCACAAACTTTTTAGAAGAACCGAATTTTTGGATGTTGAAGGCTACGGGAAATTTGAAGTATACGCCAATAGGGATTCCTTAAAATACAGGGAAGTCTATGGACTTCAAAATGTGCTTACTTTATACCGTGGAACTATGCGAAGGGTTGGTTTTTCCAAGGCTTGGAATATGTTTGTGCAATTGGGCATGACAGATGATAGCTACACCATAGAGAATT
>Ga0222651_1001701_pt1 | contig 10423 bp, 8 predicted proteins | sample AntAcemetagen369_FD_179855 | JGI IMG/M metagenome (GOLD analysis project Ga0222651, IMG submission 179855) | Saline water microbial communities from Ace Lake, Antarctica - #369 | ecosystem: Environmental > Aquatic > Non-marine Saline and Alkaline > Saline | place: Antarctica: Ace Lake | collected...
GGTTTAGGGATGAGGTTTACAGAGCGCTGGCATAAGGATAATTGTTCGGTGCTCACTTCGGAAGGTAACGATCGCCTTACGGCAGACGGAACCAATGCCCGTTGGTGTATGGTAACTGGGGAATCCTCAGATGGCAAAGGGACCAATGGTGTTTTGTTTTTAAGTTATCCCGAAAATAGGTCCCACCCAGAACCAATGCGTATATGGCCCATTGATGGAAATGGGGGTAGAGGGGATATGTTTTTCGAATTCTGTCCTATACGTCATGAAGAATGGAAAATTGAACCCAATAAAGACTATCGTTTAAAATATAGGATGGTGGTTTTTGATGGCAAACTTACGGCCGATGAAGCGGAATCGTATTGGAAGAGTTTTGCAGGGGTGCCTAAAATAATTAAAGAGTAAATTATAGTGTGGGGCTATAGCCTACGCTTTCCACTGAATAGTTAATTAATAAAAAAGTAAAAAAATGCAAAGAAGAAAGTTTATTAATAACTCCTTGTTGACCACTGCAGCCGTTGTTGGATTTCCAACCATTGTACCTGCTAGTGTATTTGGGAAAAACGCCCCTAGCAATAAAATTAATATCGGACAAATTGGTTGTGGCCGAATTGCCCGTGATCACGATATTCACGATACCATCAGATTTGATCAATCCCGTTATATTGCCGTTTGTGATCTGGATTCAAATAGAGCTGCCGATGCTAAGGTTTTGGTTGATGGCTTCTATAAGCAGAAAACTGGGAAGGATAAATACATGGACACCAAGATTTATGATGATTATCGTGAAATGTTACTTAATAAGGACATAGATGCCGTGGTTATCAGTACGCCTGACCATTGGCATTCACAACCAGCAATGGAGGCTGCATTGGCCGGTAAGGATATATATCTTCAAAAACCAACGTCGCTTACAGTAAGGGAAGGTCAGCAATTGCGCGATGCGGTGCAGAAAACAGGTGTTATACTTCAAGTTGGTACCCAGCAAAGGGCTATGCCTCAATTTAGAGTCGCTGCCGAGTTGGTCAGAAATGGACGCATAGGAAAAATACATACTGTCAAAATCGGACTTCCTGGAGATCCAGCCGGACCGGAAGCTCCTGCCATGCCAATACCTAGTAATTTGAATTTTGATATGTGGTTGGGGTCAACACCAGAGGTTCCTTATACCGAGATCGGAGTGCACCCTCAGCAGGGTTACGGTAGACCGGGCTGGCTACGTTCTAGAAATTATGGCGCTGGAATGATTACCGGTTGGGGGCAACATCATTATGATTCGGCAGCTTGGGGAATGGATACCGAACTTACGGGGCCAATTTCTGTAGAGGCTTTGGCCGAATTTCCAAAATCCGGTTTGTGGAACGTACATGGTGATTTTTTCGTGAAACACGAATATGACAACGGAATTACAGTTTATACCAGTGGCGGCTATACTAATGGAATACGTTATGAGGGAACCGATGGTTGGATTTTCGTATCCCGAGGTGCTTATCAAGCCTCTGCTTCAGATCCGGTAGATCAGGAAAAGAGTAGTAAAGCACTGAATGCTTCTGATTCCAAGATATTGGAATCGGTTATTGGTGAGAACGAGACCCATCTGTATAACATTGATGATCAGCACGGTAACTGGTTAGATTGCATTAAAACAAGAAAAGCTCCAATTTCACCTATAGAAAAAGGGCACAAGGCCTGTGTAACTTGTTTAATCAGTGATATTGCCATGCAATTTGATAGAAAGTTGGAATGGGACAATGAGAAGGAAATGTTTATAAATGATAATGAGGCCAACGCTATGCTGCACAGGGATCAGAGAAAACCTTATGGTACAGATTATGTAAAAATTTAAGAAACGTTGTATATTTATTGATCTAAAACAATTCCTCCTTTTGTCAAAAAAAACTTGAAGAGAGGAGGGTTTTGTCATTCTTTACAAAAAATCCAATAAATGAAGTATAGTATATCTACCCTCCTTTTAGTATTGTGTCTTGGTTGCGGTCAAAAAAAAGAAGAGGTGAAAGTAACTGCCGAAATTGCTCCTGACATGGTGAAATTAATGACTTTGGATCCAGGGCATTTTCACGCCGCTTTGGTTCAAAAAACTATGTATAAGGCTGTAGATTCCACCATTTATGTTTTTGCGCCAGAAGGCCCAGAGGTAAGAGATTTTTTAAGTAAAATTGAATCTTATAATTCCAGGTCCGAAACCCCCACCGATTGGAAGGTGAATAATTATTTTGGGGATGATTATTTAGAAAAAATGATTGCCGAAAAACCAGGTAACGTCATGGTGGTGGCGGGTAAGAACTCCAAAAAGATAGATTATATTTTAGCGGCCGTGAAAGCAGGTTTAAATGTTTATGCGGACAAGCCATTGGTAATTAACCCAGAGGGTTTTCAGAAATTGGAAGAGGCTTTCAAAATAGCTGAAGACAAAGGGGTGATGATTTATGATATAATGACAGAGCGTTTTGAGGTTACTACCGGAATGCAAAGGCAGTTTTCCATGTTGCCAGAAGTATTTGGACAAGTGTTGGAAGGAAGTCCTGAAGAACCTGCCATAATAAAGGAAAGTGTACATCACTTTTTTAAGTATGTTTCCGGCCAGCCATTGGTAAGACCAGCATGGTTTTTTGACGTGAATGAAGAGGGCGAGGGAATTGTTGATGTAACCACCCATTTGGTGGATTTGGTACAATGGGAACTTTTTCCAGACCAGATCATTGACAGAACGGATATAGAAATGGTAAATGCAAGGCGTTGGCCAACAGTTTTGACTTTGGATGAATTTACAAGGGTGACCGGGCTGGAAAGTTTTCCCGATTATCTTAAAAAGGATATCGATGGTGATAAACTTAAGGTGTATTGCAATGGGGAAATGCTTTATAAAATTAAAGGGAAGTATGCCATAGTATCCGTGATATGGAATTATGAAGCTCCTGAGGGTACAGGTGATACCCATTATAGCATTATGAGGGGTACTAAAAGTGATCTCATAATTAAACAGGGCAAGGAAGAAAACTATAAGCCCACTTTGTATATAAAATCCAAGGTTGGAGAAAATTTTGATGATCTAATTACAAAAGCACTTGAGCAAACAATAGATTCTAAATTTCCAGGGACCAAAGCTGAAAAAGTGTCAGAAAATATGTGGAAAATTAATATTCCCGATGAATTTAAGATTGGTCATGAGGCTCATTTTGGCCAAGTTACCCAAAATTATTTACGCTATTTGGAAGAAGGTGAATTGCCCAACTGGGAGATACCCAATATGATCACCAAATATTACACGACTATTGAGGGCTATAAAATGGCTAAAAAATAAGGCGGTAGTAGGTTTCACTTCATTTTAAAGTTAAACTAATGCGGATTTTTTAAACAATGCAGACCGCTGCATTTATTACTTTTGGGTAAACCTTATATATTTTGCCCATAATTGTTGCCATATATTATCTTTGGGTTTCATTGAAGTAGAATAATAAAATTAAAATTGATGAGTGAGCTTTTTTCGATTGAAAATAGAATATATGCCTTATCCGGTGCAACTGGAACCTTAGGAGGATCAATAGCCAAATATCTTGTGGAAAATGGAGCCAAGGTATTGCTCTTGGGCAGATCCATGGATAAGCTAGAGGAAAAATGCAAAGAATTAAATGCCATTTGGCCTAATAGCGCTCATTTGTTTGTTCTTGATGTCATGGATGAAAAGCAATTATCCGAATTGAAGAACACTATTATCACTCAGTTTAAGAGGTTGGACGGTTTGGTAAATTTGGCAGGAGGTAACATTCCAGGTGCCACTTTGAAACCAGATCAAACGATTTACGATATTGAACTTGGTGACACCCAAAAAGTAGTGGATATAAATTTGTTCGGCACCGTAATTCCTACCATAGTATTAAGCGAAATTATGGCAAAACAAGGCTTTGGGTCCATAGTGAATATATCTTCCATGGCCGCTAAGCAAACCATTTCAAGAGTCTTGGGGTACTCCTTGGCCAAGGCAGGAGTAGATATTTTCACCAAGTGGATGGCCCACGAACTTGCCTCTAAATTCAGTGATAAGATCAGGGTAAATGCCATTGCTCCAGGATTTTTCATCGGCAATCAGAATAGAAGACTTTTAACCAATGAAGACGGTTCCTTTACAGATAGGGGAGAAAAAATTATTACCAATACTCCAATGGGGCGATTTGGGGATGCCTCTGAGCTTAACGGAATGGTACACTATCTACTCAGTGATGCTTCTTCATTTGTTACTGGAAGTATCTATGAGATCGACGGGGGGTTTAGTTCTTTCTCAGGGGTTTGATGTTTGCAAATGTGAAAATATGACAATAAAATATTGGACGGTAGAATAAATTCCCCTCTTGAGAAGCGCTAGGGGAGTGTATTCGGATCTAAAGTGCCTTTTATGCTTTACGCAGACAAAATACAGCCGAGAATTCCTCAATATTCCAAAAGACAACTTGTTAATAACGCTGATAATTGAAATATTTAAAGAAAACACTGCGGTGGTTCGGACCAAGTTTCGGGGTATCCCTAAAGGATATCAAGGAGCTTGGTGTTGCCGGTGTTGTAACTGCTTGCCATCAGGTGCCTATCGGGGAGGTTTGGTCTTCCAAAATAATAAGTGAACTTAAAGGGGAAATAGAGTCCAACGGACTTGAATGGTCCGTGGTAGAGAGTGTTAATATCCATAAGGCCATCAAATACGGTTTGCCCGAAAGGGATATCTACATTCAGAATTATACTGAAACTCTTAGGAATTTGGCAGAAAACAATATAAAGGTGGTCTGCTATAATTTTATGCAACTGATTGATTGGACCCGTACCAATTTAAATTATGAGCTTTCAACCGGGGCCATAAGTTTATTGTATGATCCCGTTGCCATTGCCGCCTTTGATTTGTTCATTTTGAAAAGGGAAAGGGCGGCGGAAGTTTATGGTGTGCCTATGGTTCAAAAGGCCGAACATTATTTTAATGCCTTAGATCAGCAGGAACGTGAATTACTTAAAAGTGCTATCTTGGCCGGGATGCCAGGTTCTAAGGAGGCCATTGCCCTTGCTGATTTTAGGTCGATCTTGGAGGAAGTCAGCAAGATTGAAAAACCGGTTCTAAGGGAAAATCTGGCGTATTTTCTAAAAGCCATTATTCCCGAAGCTGAGAAGTTGGGAGTGAAAATGGCATTGCATCCTGATGACCCACCATTTCCTGTGTTTGGTATCCCTCGTATTGCATCGACCTATGAGGATTTAAAATATATTTTGGATTGCATTCCTTCTCCTAGCAACGGATTAACCTTTTGCTCGGGCTCTTTGGGTGCAGTGGACACCAATGACCTTGTAAGGATTATTAAGGATTTTGGATCACAAATTCATTTTTTGCATCTAAGAAATGTGTCACGGGAGCAAGATGGTAGATTTTATGAAGCAGCCCATTTGGATGGATCAATACCTATGCCCAAGATAATGCTGGCGATCGTTATGGAGCAATTAAGGAGGCATGAAAGTGGAGTTGGTGAGGTGGCAATACCGATCAGGCCAGATCATGGACATGTTCTGTTGGATGACAAGAAAAGGAAAGAGGAGTTCTACTCTGGGTATTCACTTATAGGTAGGGCCATTGGTATGTCAGAGCTCTATGGTCTGGAAAAAGGTATAAGGGAAATGCTTATAACAACTACATCATGAAAATTTAAATGGGAGTGATAATAATTGAGGAAGTCTCAATTATTTGGCTAGGATTGTAAGGAATTGTTGTTAAAGTTTAAAAAAAGAGTATTTTTAAGTTTTCTAGAATAAAATTTAAAGGTTAAAAGCGTTAACGTTAACGCCAAAGTAAAAAAATGTATATGTTAGATTATAAAACCCTAGGAAAAAAATTAATTGCTGCCATTGGGATTTTGGCGTGTTTAGGTTTGTGCTCCTGTTCTGATATAACAGATCACAAAACATTATTCTTTGCCCATTCCTTGCCTATTACCCATCCAGTGCATAAAGGGATTGTGGCCATGCAAGAGGCTCTTAATGAAAGGTCGGGAGGGAAGTTGCAGATTAAAATATTTCCTGACGGCCAATTGGGTACGGAGAGGGAGGTGTTGGAATTATTGCAAATTGGCAGTGTGGCCATGACTAAGGTAAGTGCTGCCTCCATGTCCAGTTTTGCACCTGAGTATAGGGTATTGGGAGTACCTTATTTATTTAGGGACACAGAACATATGTTCCGTGTTTTGGAAGGTAAAATAGGAAAGGAACTTTTGGAAGGTGGAAGTGAATATTTGCTTCGGGGCCTTTGTTTTTACGATGCTGGGAGTAGAAGCTTTTACACTTTAGACGGCTTTATAAAGACTCCTGATGATCTAAAGGGTAAAAAAATCAGGGTAATGAACGATCAAATGGCCGTTAATATGGTGAACGACCTTGGGGGCTCCGCTACGCCAATGGCCTATGGAGAACTCTATACCGCCTTGCAACAGCGGGTTGTTGATGGTGCGGAAAACAATATCCCCTCCTTTGTAACCTCCAATCACTATGAAGTTTGTAAATTCTACACTGTAGACGAGCACAGTATGGTGCCGGATGTGGTGGTGGTGGGTACCAAGTTTTGGGATACTCTGAACGATACCGAAAAAGAGTGGTTGCAGGCAGCGGCTGATGAAAGTGTAAAAAAGCAAAAGGTATTTTGGAAAGAAACTGTTAAAGAAGGAATGGATATCATAGAGAAGGCAAATGTTAAGATCTATAATCCTGATAAAAGTCCTTTTGTGGAAAAGACCAAGCCTATTTTGGAAGAATTGATGGGAGACCCAAAGATGAAAAGAATAATCGAAGAAATTAACAATCAATAATGCAGACGACGTATAGAATATTGAATAGGGCTATTGAAGGTTTGTTAGTACTTATTTTTAGTTTGTTGGTACTGGATGTGGTGTGGCAAGTGGTTTCGAGGTATGTAGTGGGACAATCCAGCTCCTTTACAGAGGAATTTGCCAGATTTTCCCTGATTTGGTTAACGGTTTTGGGTGCAGCCTACATCAATGGACAAAAAGAAGGCCATCTATCCATGGATTTTTTATTGGCGAGGCTTCCGTTGGACAAACAAAAAAGGAGGCAAAGGATTATCCAGATATTTATGGCCGTTTTCGCATTGATCATAATGGTTATTGGCGGTGGTAATTTGGTTTATACCACCTTAAAGTTGGGACAATTGTCCCCGGCCTTATTGGTGCCCCTGGGTTATGTCTACGCCATAGTGCCCATTTGTGGCCTTATAATAATTTTCTTTTCCATTTATCACTTTAAAATAACCTTTAACGCCAACAACAATGAGCATTGAAACCATAAGTATCATAGTATTGTTTATTAGCTTTATGGGTTTGTTGGCCTACGGAGTACCTGTTGCGTATGCTATCGGTATTTCTACAACAATCACCTTATTGATCAACATAGCTTACATGCCCGCTACCACCACCGTAAGTCAAAGAATGACAACGGGTATCGATAATTTTGCCTTATTGGCCATACCCTTCTTTATATTGGCCGGGGAAATTATGAATCGTGGAGGTATTGCGAACCGCTTGATCGACTTTGCAAAATCGCTTATCGGAAGTTTACCGGGGGGAATGGCTTATGTAAATGTTATCTCTGCCATGTTATTTGGTGCTATATCCGGTTCTGCCATTGCCGCCGCTTCAGCAATAGGGAGTACATTGACAGAGAAAATGGCGAATGATGGTTATCCCAGGGAGTTTAGTGCTGCCGTAAATATAAGCGCGTCAACGACGGGACTTTTGATCCCGCCCAGTAACGTTTTAATAATTTTTGCCTTGGCCAGTGGGGGTACCGCTTCTGTGGCCGCCCTGTTCATTGCAGGATATATTCCTGGAATTTTGGTAGGCTTGGCTATTATGTTAATGGTCTATTTTTATGGGCGAAAAAGGGGATTGCCCAAGGAGGAAAGGGTGAGTTTTAAAAAGTTGTTTCGTGATTTCAAAAATGCCATTTTAAGTTTAACCTTATTGGTCATTGTGGTTGGGGGTATTGTGGCTGGAATTTTTACCGCTACTGAAGCTGCCGCCATTGCCGTAGTTTATGCAATTTTACTCGGTTTTGTTAACAAGGAACTTAAGTTTGCCGATTTTAGGCCCATACTTCTTCGCAGTGCCAAAACAACGGCTATTGTGATGTTCTTAATTTCAACTTCCATGGCCATGTCCTGGTTGTTCTCTTTCGAATCCATTCCACAATCCTTAACGGGCTTCCTTTTGGAATCTGTTAAAAATCCCCTATTGGTACTATTGTTTATTAATATTACGCTTCTTGTTGTGGGTACCTTTATGGATATGACCCCGGCAGTATTAATTTTCACCCCTATATTTTTGCCTGTAGTTATGGCATTGGGGATGCATCCGGTTCAATTTGGAATGGTAATCGTTCTCAACTTATGTATTGGGGTATGTACCCCGCCTGTTGGAACGTTGCTGTTTGTTGGTAGTGGCGTCGCAAAAGTACCCGTGACAAAAGTTATAAAGCCATTATTGCCATTTTTGGCTGCAATGACTACCGTATTGTTGGTCCTTACCTATGTACCGGAACTTTCCTTATGGTTGCCAAGAGCTTTTGGGTTGATCGAGTAAAAATCGCGATTTTCTAATCTATACCAAGTACTTATTACATTAATGTGATAGGGGCTTTTTTTGTCTTAAGTATTACTATTAATTTGTCTTGTCTCTTACCACTTGAAGGGCTGTTTGATAAGGTAATTATTGTTTTTTCGCTTACCTTAATTTAATCAAGACTTATTTGCAAGTTTAAGGATTTCGTTAATTCAAGATGAATATCATGGATGTAACTTTTATTACTGGATTCATTATTTTCAGTAATAAAAATTATCCTATTAGTATAATTTTTGTACTTTAGTGCAAAATTAATATTCAACACAAAGTTATTCTTAAACATGAACATTAACGACAGAAGTTACCCAAAGCAAAAACAGACCATTATTGGAATATGTATGGATGGAACCTCTTATCCATATTATGAAGGAGCAAAAGAGGTGATGCCTAATTTGCAACGTTTTATAAAGGAAGGTTCCATGGGAATGGTAAAAAGCGTTATCCCTTCTTTTACCAATCCGAACAATATGGCTATTGTCACTGGGGTTACCCCAAAAGTAAATGGGATTTGTGGAAATTTTTATTGGGATACCGAACTGCAACAGGAGGTAATGATGAACGACCCAAAGTACTTAAAAGTACCAACCATTCTATCTGAATTAAGTAAGAATGGCAGAAAGGTTGCTGTGGTTACGGCTAAGGATAAGTTGCGGAAAATGTTGGCCCATAATCTGGACGGAATCTGTTTTTCTGCAGAATTTGCCAATCAGGCTACTTTGGAAGAGAATGGTATTGAAAATGTGGAGCAAGGTTTAATGGGCAAGGAAAGACCGGGTATCTATGACCCCTATATTTCTGTATATTGTATTGAGGCCGGAGCTAAATTGTTAAAGCGGGAACATTTTGATGTTATGTATTTAACAACAACGGATTTTGTGCAGCATAAATATGCTCCAGGTAGTCCTGATGCGAACGACTTTTTATCTAAAATTGATCTTTGGCTTGGGGAATTGGACAAGTTGGGTGCCATTATCGGTGTAACTGCAGACCATGGAATGCAGGCCAAGACCAATCCGGATGGCAGTCCCAAAGTTCAATTTATAGAACAGCTTTTAGATGCCAAAAATATTAAATCAAGGGTAATTCTACCTATAACTGATCCTTACGTGGTTCATCACGGGGCCTTAGGTGGTTATGGTACTCTGTATCTGGAAGATAAATCACAGTTAAAGGAGGCCAAAGAGTATTTGTTGTCACTCGACGGAATTGAAAAGGTGCTGACCAATCTAGAAGCCGTGGAAGAATTTGAATTACCTGGGGATCGAATAGGCGACTTGGTGGTCTTGGCTGATTCGGCTACTACCATTGGAAGAACTCCTGATTGGCACGAATTGGATAAGGTAAAGGAAGGTTTACGTTCGCACGGTGGGGAGCATTGTCAGGAAGTGCCCATGATATTCAATAAGAAATTGAATGCTGAATACAGTGATAAACTGGCATCCGATACCAGTAGGAACTTTGATTTGTTTCACTTTTTAAGTAATGGATTTTCTAATTAACCATATAAAACACTGCTATGATTGAATTTGGAAGTATCATCAATGGAAAACAGGTAAAAAGTGGGGAATGGATAGATATTTATAATCCATTTACCAAGAAGCAGGTGGGCAGGGTTTCTTCCATAGATACAAAAACCTTGGATAAGGTTTTAACGGATACCAAAAATACCAAGATGACCCTCACCCGTTATGAGCGTTATGATATACTGAATAAGATAGCAAATGCCCTTGAAGAGCGTGTTGATGAGG
>Ga0222651_1001707_pt1 | contig 10393 bp, 9 predicted proteins | sample AntAcemetagen369_FD_179855 | JGI IMG/M metagenome (GOLD analysis project Ga0222651, IMG submission 179855) | Saline water microbial communities from Ace Lake, Antarctica - #369 | ecosystem: Environmental > Aquatic > Non-marine Saline and Alkaline > Saline | place: Antarctica: Ace Lake | collected...
TGAAGGTGCCGGTTTTTTTCTGGAATTGCTCGATTTTTTCAAAAAAGCGAAGGCGCAGGTGCTTTCCGAACCGGCGCAGCCCGTGCGCGACACTGCAAGGCCTACACTGCTCAGCCTCGGCATCTGGGGGCAGGAGTATGTCGACAAATGCCTTCAGTATTGTCTGCCGAGTTTGCTGGCAGACGGGAATGTCCCGGCTCTGGCGCGCGACGGCAATGTCATTTTCGATATCAGCACGTCGGAAACAGACCGGCTTGTTTTCGAATCTCATCCGGTGGTCAGCGAACTGAAGCGCTACGCCGATTTTCGGTACACGATTATTCCGGACACGTTGTTGCGGCCCGAAAGGACGGCATCGAACGCTGATGCTGACCGCTGGTGTATGGCCGGCATGCAGTATACCGCCGCGATTGCGGCGCGTCGTTTCGGCGCTGAATTTTCGATAATTGGGGCCGATAATATTTACAGCTGTGATTACCTTTCAGAAGCCAAGGCGCTGATTTCCAGTGGCGCTGGTGCCGTCGTGAACGGGGCATTGCGTGCGCAAGAACAGCCGATGGCCGCATATCTGGAAAAACAGGGCGGCCGAAACGGCAATGCCCTGGAAATCGACAGCCCGTCACTGCACGCCTATTTCGTGGAAAACATGAACCGGCAGTTCTTCACGCTGTTCATCCGGTCGGAGGCGGCAATCGTCAATCAGGACCCCGTCTCGATCTTCTTCAAGACGGCAACCGGCTTTGCGATGCACACGTTTCAGCTCAACGCCGTGATGATTTCGGCGGCGCTGCTGCCCGACGACTTCATCTATGATTACCATACCGCGGATGCCCGGTTCCTTGCCGAGATCACGGCGGGTATGAATCCGGAGGACGTCATTACGCTTGTCGATACCCCGGAGCGGCTTTTCTCACTCGATCTGGACGCCGGGACAGATGGTCTGGCCCGCAATTTCGGGGATTTTCCCGTCACAATCGACGATTGCGCGAATGTCGGTTTGAAATGGTGTAACCGGACGACCGATATCCCGTATTTCAAATGGGCGTTCCGCCAACGCTATCAGGTCGATTGCGGCAGCGAGGTTTCGGCGCTTCCGGATAGCGATCTGGATGAATTGGTGACGATTGACGATATCCTGCACAGAATAGACGGGAAATCGGCGAAAGCGATCGAAGGTATGAGGTTCCGGTCGCGCAATATTCCGGGCCTGACGCCGGATTAAGCGACCACATGCATTCGTCCGGTATATCGCCGTACCGGGATCGCTTCGCGGCCGGTACACCGTTGATTTGAGGGGAATTGTGGTGCGCCCAGGAGGAGAAAGTTCGAACACCCTCTTTGATACTTTGGCCGATTGGAATGACTGCCTAAAGAACGCCGATATCGACCTAGAGGGGCCGTCGCCATGAGATATGCGGACGGCACCCAAGCTATCAGCGGCGAGAGCGGACAGTTTCATAAGGCTGCCATTCAACCAACAGCCAAGAAAAAACGCAGTATCCCGCCACCGTTTTCGATCCGGTTCAGCGAGGAAGAACGGGCGCGGCTCGATAGGGCTGCCGGGACGCTTTCCCTTGCCGCCTATATGCGCCTGAAGCTTTTGTGTGATGACGATAGTCCTCCTCCGCGAAGAAACACCACACGCAAAAAGCAGCAACCGTCGACCGAGCTAGCCGTGCTGGCTCATATGCTTGGGAGCTTAGGCCAGTCACGTTTGGCGGCCAATCTCAATCAAATCGCCAAGGCAGCTAATATAGGCGCGCTGCCCGTCACGCCGGAACTGGAAGAAGAAATTAAAGGCGCGTGTATCGCCATTCAGGAAATGCGCCGCGAACTCATCTCCGCGCTGGGGGTCAAAGTACAATGATCCTGGTAGGCAATCAGCGCGGTGGAGCCAAGGACTTGGCGCTCCACCTGATGAAAGAAGAAAACGAGCATGTCGAAGTGTTCGAGATTTCGGGTTTTGCCTCGCAGAACCTCATGGGTGCGCTCAACGAAGCCTATGCGGTTAGCCGTGGAACGCAGTGCAGGAAATTTCTGTATTCCTTATCGGTAAATCCTCCACCAAAAGAGAAGGTCAGCACGGCGAATTTCATGACGGCCATTGATAAAGTCCAAGACGAACTGGGCCTTGCGGATCAACCGCGCGCGATTGTCTTTCATGAAAAGGAAGGTCGCCGTCATGCACACGTGGTTTGGAGCCGGATCGAAACCGATAAAATGAAGGCCGTGCAGATTTCTTTCGATCACAAGAAGCTGAAAACCATTTCCCGTGAATTGTTTATCGAACATGGCTGGAAGATGCCTCGTGGCCTGGTTAACAGCGAGGAACGCGACCCCAAAAACTTTACCCTCGCGGAATGGCAACAGGCCAGGCGGATAGACAAAGACCCGCGCACTATCAAAACCGCTATTCAGGACGCATGGTCGATTTCAGATTCAAAGGCGGCATTTACCCATGCTCTGGAAGAACGCGGCTATAAGCTCGCCCGTGGTGATCGGCGCGGCTTTGTCGCCGTGGATGTTCACGGTGAGGTCTATTCCATTCCCAGAATGGCCAGCGTGAAAACCAAGGCCGTGCGTGAACGTCTGGGTGATGAACAAGCATTGCCGGATGTCACGAGCGTTAAAGAGCAAATTGCCAATGACATGCTTCCCGTTTTGCAGAGATTTAAGAATGAACTTTCAAATCAATCGCAAGGGTACAACAGGGTTTTTGAGGAACGCCGTAAAATCCTTATTCAGCGCCAGCGCTTGGAACGTCAGAGCGTGAAGGATAATCAGGAACAACGCCGGATTGAGGAAAGCCGGATACGCCAAGCGCGATTCCGAACGGGCTTTAAGGGCCTGTGGGATCGCATGCGCGGCGAACATAAGCGTATTCAACAACAAAATGAGCAGGAAGCCGATATCTCCACTTCGCGTGATCGCGGGAAAGTTGATCAGATTTCTTTCCGTCATCTGGATCAGCGCCAGCGCCTTAATATTTTCAGGCGGCAAACTCGTCACGAATATACGCGCGAACGTCAAAGGCTTGAGCGGGACGGCAAGGCCTATAAAGATATGCGCCCACCCCGCACGCGCGATGGCCCGGAAATGTAGCTGCCCTAACGGTCTCACCGGCAAGCATAAACAAGCCTCTCACCGGCAATCGTAGTTTCTGTGTAATCCAGCGCCAGGTCACGGGATATGGCGTCATAGTCGATATAATTTTGTAACGATTCAGGGATTTCGCCAAACAATCCATCATCGACAAATTGTTCCGCTAACTCCTTCAGCGTGTCCACACGGTAGATATCGACTCCAACATCGAGTGGATCATCCGCCACTTGGCTATGAGAATAACCACATTCGCCAACCGCGATGACATAGCGCTGTTTTCTGTCTTCGTCCCACTCGTCCACCGCTTCCAAATATTCCCCAAAATTGACTTGGTTCAGCTCCCACGCCTTGGCTAGCGTGGCATCTATTTCCTCGCCATCGATAAATTGAATCTCGAACTCCTCGACCTTCTGGCCATAGTCATTTACGGCCTTGGCCGCCTTTGCGTGATACTGCTCCGCTGTGTCGAAATAGAATCCGGTGGCTGAAATATCGTATGGTTGGGCAAATAGTGTTGTGGTCATTTTCGTTTTTCCTTTGGGTTTACGGGTTGCGCATATGCAACCCTTGCCCTTTGGCGAAAACGGGGAGTGCAAACGGAAGGAAAAATCGGCGAAATTTTGTTGTCTTTCCTAGCCTTGCGACGGCAAAGCAGGAAAATCTTCGCTCTATTTTTGCTGAAGTGCGCTGAGGGGCTGGCCCCTAAGGCTTTGCGCAAGGGCTTCAACGCCTTCGCGGGGACAGGCTATACCGCATGGCCGAAACACGGCCTATAAAGCGGACATAAATACCCTATTTATCAAACTAGGAAAAACTACAACTATATGTTATATATACTATTATGGATGATTCTAAAGCGGACACACAAGAGGACAAAAAAGCGGCTGAGGATCGCGGTGAAACGGTTACTCTCATGGAGCCCATGCTGGTGCGTGAGAACGCCAAAGACCGAGAAGAGCTGGCTGACCTTGCCCTGGAACTAACGGCGCGCTCAACAGGACTGCGGCGCAGCTTGCCAGACGGGATTGTATCGGCTCTATCCGATCTTGTTCGCTCCATGAACTGTTATTACTCGAACCTTATAGAGGGGCATGATACGCACCCGGTCGATATCGAGCGCGCCCTCAATGAAGATTACAGCCAAATCCCGGAAAAACGCGACCTGCAACTAGAAGCGCGCGCCCATATAGAGGTACAAAACTGGATAGATCATGACGGCCTGGTTGGAAAAGCTACGTCACCAGAGGGAATCCTCGAAATTCACCGTCGGTTTTGCGATCTGTTGCCAGAAGACATGCTTTGGGTCGAAAATCCGGAAACCAAAGAACGCATAAAGATCATCCCCGGCGAACTGCGGCAACGCTATGTACAGGTAGGCAGGCATGTCCCGGTCAGTTCCGGTGCGCTTATACGCTTCATGAAGCGCTTTGATGATGCGTACAAGAAGCTTGGAAAGGTAGATTCGATTATTGCGTCGGCGGCCTCCCACCACCGTTTGCTATGGATGCACCCCTTCCTTGATGGAAATGGCCGCGTCGCAAGATTAATGTCTTATTCAATGTTGCGCGACGCTCTTGATACCGGCGGCGTTTGGTCCATCGCACGCGGCCTTGCTCGCAACGAAGATAAGTACAAATCGCACCTTGCCGCTTGCGACCTGCCCCGAAGAAACGATCTTGATGGTCGGGGACATCTGAGCGAGAGCGCCTTGGCCGAATTTGCAAAGTTTTTCCTGAAAATTTGCATCGATCAAGTGAGTTTCATGGAAGAATTGGTACAACCGGACCGTCTGCGTGACCGTATCCTAATCTGGACGGAAGAAGAAATCAGGGCCGATGCCCTGCCCAAGAAATCAGGCACCATTTTGGAAGCGGTGCTCTATCGCGGCGAACTACCCAGAAGCGAAGTCGCTGGCTTGCTTGGCACAAGCAATAGAAACGCCCGTCGCGTAACCTCGGCGCTACTTGAAAGGGGCGTTCTTACTTCCGCAACGACGCGCGCACCGTTGCGCCTCGCCTTTCCCGCGAAGCTCGCCTCACGCTGGATGCCGGGACTATTCCCTGAAAGTGTAGAATAGCGGGAAACCGCTCCAATTTTTGTCCCTAAGATTTGCGCGCGGCCTTCCCTTCCTTCGCGGGGACGGGAACATATGGCAGTTCATGCGCGATAACTGGCTCAGCAACCGCATTTTCAAATCATACGACGAAATCGTCGCGATCTCATCCGAAGCCTGGAACAAACTGATCGATCAACCGTGGACAATCATGTCAATCGGAAATGGACGCATGGGTTCTGATCAATGCAAATTGGTATAAGTCTTAGCGCAAGGGATCGTCACCGGAGGGCGGAGACGCTCTTTGCGACTCCGGGAGCAAAGCGAGTAGAGCCCGGTCCGCGAAGTGGGTGCCCCAAAAACTAAAGGGATTTGACTTTTCTCACATTATATCACATAATGTCACATAGATTACTTGGACAATGTGAGATGGATAAGCAAAACGAACGACTGAGCAGCCGACTGACCTTCAGCCCTGAGCAAACTGAAGAGATTTACGCGATCCTATCAGAAATCGACGCCATCAAGAACGCATTTCGCTTGACCGATAAGCTTCTGCCCCAGACCATCAACAGGCTGACCCAATCCGTTATTGTGACCTCTACGGGCGCATCGAATAGGATCGAGGGCAACCGCCTGTCCGATGATGAGGTCGAAGCGCTTTACCGCGATCTTCATATCCGAAAATTCAAAACCCGCGATGAGCAAGAAGTAGCGGGATATCTCGAAATGCTTGAGCTGGTTCTGGATTCCTACGACGACATGAAACTCGGTGAATCACTGATCTTGCAGCTCCACCGCGACATGCTTAAATATTCCGACAAGGACGAGCGCCAGCGGGGGGCTTATAAATTCGGACCTAACCGTGTCGAAGCCAGGGACCAGGACGGTAATGTTATCGGGATCATTTTTGATCCGACGCCGCCCCATCTGACACCAAAGGAAATGCAGGAACTTGTCGAGTGGCAACAATGGGCGGATGAAGAAGGCTTCAAACACCCACTTGTCCGCATCGGGAATTTCATATTCGAATATTTGGCCATTCACCCATTTCAGGATGGAAATGGCCGCACAAGCCGCCTTCTAACCAATATGCTCTTGCTTCAACAGGGCTATATGTTCACGGCGCTTGTCTCTCATGAAAAGCTGATTGAGGATCGAAAAGCGGATTATTATCTGGCGCTCAATCAGGCGCAATCGAGCTGGAAATCTGAGAACGAAGATATTTTCCCATGGCTCATTTATTTTCTGGAAATCGTCAAAACGCAGGCAACCGTGGCTCTCGCCCTTATTCGGGAAGACCAAATCGAAAACCTTCTTTCTGAAAAACAGCTTGCACTGTGGCAATGGGTACAAGCACGGAACGAACCTGAATTCAGCCGCAAGGACGCCATTGAAGCTTTGGGCTTTCCACCGCGAACCGTTGAGGCAATCATCAAAAAGCTGGTGGGTTTAAAACGCCTTGAACGTATCGGCCAGGGCCGTGGAACACGTTATAGGCCAGTTTTGTGAAGTTGCTTCCAAAACCCCTGCGAAGATTAATCGGCGATTTACTCTGCCCGCGCCTGAAGGTTTTGATGTCTGGAATGCACCGAGGGCTGCGCTCGGGTCTGGTTTTCTAGCTCAGGGGCCTTCAATTTTCCATAAAAATTATGCATCACTAGAGATGATGCATAATTTTTTATTGACATTGAGAGCTCGCTCTCTATATATAACATCATGACTAATGATGCGTATATTTATAGAGAGCTCAAGGGGCTTGCTGCCGTGTCGGCAGGCTATCCGCTGCGCCGTTCAGTCGACACCCTCGCGGAGGGGAATGTCAGCATGATTCAGCTCAGAAATGCCAATGACGAGACCGGCGTAGACTGGCAATTAGTAACCAAAGTTACCCTTCCCTCCAAGAAGACGCCAAACTGGCTTCAAGGCGGAGATATTCTTTTTGCCGGTCGGGGCGCGAACAATTTCTCCATAGCTCTCGTATCTCCCCCGCCGAGGACAGTCTGCGCACCGCAGTTCTATGTGTTGAGGATTAAAGACAAGCATAAAATTAGCCCTAATTTTCTTGCATGGCAGATGAATCAAAAAACGGCGCAAGACCATTTTAAGAAAACGGCGGTTGGCTCACGCATGATGAATATTCGCCGTTCCGCTGTGGAAAACTTGGAGATTTCTGTTCCGTCCATACACAAACAGGAATTGATCGTTAAAATGCATCATGCCGCGATTGCTGAAAAACAGGTTTTGCGAGCACTCATAATAAATAGAGAAATCCAAATGGAATCGGTCGCCGCCGGTCTCCTACAAGAAAGTACGAGGTAACACAGATGGCAGAACAAATTAGACAAGACGAGATCAACAAAGCTGTTTGGGCCGCATGTGATACGTTCCGGGGCACTGTCGATGCCGCGATCTATAAAGATTACGTCCTCACTATGCTGTTCCTGAAATATATCAGCGATGTCTGGCAGGATCATTATGATGGATACGAAGAGGAATACGGAGACGAGCCCGAGCTTCTTCAGGAGATGATGAAAAATGAGCGTTTTGTCCTGCCGAAAAACGCTAACTTTTACTCTCTTTATAAAAAGCGTCATGAAGCGGGGAATGGCGAACGAATAGACAAAGCGCTTCACGCCATTGAAGAAGCAAACATCGCCAAGCTGCGGGACGTTTTTCAAGATATCAGCTTCAATTCGAACAAGCTGGGCGAAGAATCGCAGAAAAATGAACTCTTGCGTCAATTGCTGGAAGATTTTGCAAAGGACACTCTGAACCTGGAACCCAGCCGTATCGGCGCGCTGGATGTCATCGGCAATGCTTATGAATTTCTAATCAAGAACTTTGCCGCTGACGCCGGGCGCAAGGCTGGGGAGTTCTATACGCCGCCCGAAGTCTCATCTCTTATGGCGGAAATCATGGCGCCCAAGGAAGGCGATGAGGTTTGCGACCCAACCTGCGGCTCCGGTTCTCTGCTTATGAAGTGCGGCAGGCTCATTCAGGAACAAAATAGCGGATCAAAAAAATACGCCCTCTATGGCCAGGAAGCGATTGGCAGTACATGGGCGCTGGCCAAAATGAACATGTTTCTGCACGGTGAAGACAATCACCGCATCGAATGGGGCGACACAATCCGCAACCCCAAACTGCTTGATGGCGAAGACCGCCTAAAACATTTTGATATCGTCGTCGCCAATCCGCCTTTTAGCCTCGATAAATGGGGGCATGGATCGGCGGAGAGCGATCCATTTAGCCGTTTCCGGCGCGGTATCCCGCCAAAGACCAAGGGAGATTACGCTTTTATCCTGCACATGATTGAAACCATAAAACCAAAGACCGGGCGAATGGCTGTAGTCGCGCCCCATGGTGTTTTGTTTCGTGGCTCATCTGAGGGGAAAATCCGACAGAAACTGGTGGAAGAAAACCTGCTCGACACGGTGATTGGCCTGCCGGAAAAGCTCTTTTACGGCACCGGCATTCCGGCGGCGGTATTGATTTTCAAGAAAAACAAATCTGACAACAAGGTGTTGTTTATCGACGCCAGCCGTGAATTTACTCAGGGCAAAAACCAGAACCGGCTTTCCCAGGACAACATCGAAAAAATCATTGCGACGTATAAGGCCCGCGCGACCGCTGATAAATACGCCTATCTTGCCACGCCGGAAGAGCTGGCCGAGAACGATTACAACCTCAACATTCCCCGATATGTAGATACGTTTGAGGAAGAGGAAGAAATCGACCTGATAGCGGTACGCGTCGAGCGCGAAAAGCTGAAAGTCGAACTCGCCGAGCTTGAAACCAAAATGGACGGATACATCAAGGAACTGGGGTACACCGCATGAGCGAATTCACCCCGACCGGCGAGTTAATCCTATACCAGACCGAGGACGGCTTGGCGGAGGTCAATCTTCGCGCCATCGACGGCACTGCATGGCTAACCCAGGCGGATATTGCAGACCTGTTTGCTTCCACCCCGCAAAATATCACCCTTCACGTCAAGAGCATTTATGAGGACGGGGAGCTGGAGCAGGTTTCAACTTGTAAGGATTTCTTACAAGTTCGAATAGAAGGGGAGCGAGAGGTAGAGCGTTCGCTCAAGCACTATAATTTAGACATGATTCTCGCCATTGGCTACCGCGTGCGTAGCCCTCGCGGCGTGCATTTCCGTAGATGGGCGAATACTGTTCTCAAGGAGTATCTCGTCAAGGGCTTTGCGATGGATGACGCAAGGCTAAAACAAGCCGAGAAATGGGATTATTTCGACGAATGGCTGGCGCGCATCCGCGATATTCGCGCCTCCGAAAAACGCTTCTACCAAAAAGTCAAAGACATCTACACCACCGCCATTGACTACGACAAAGGCGCTGATGAGGCGCAGCTTTTTTTCAAAAAAGTGCAGAACAAAATGCTCTGGGCGGTGACGGGAAAAACCGCCGCCGAGCTGATTAAAGGCCGCTCAAACCCCGATATAGTCAATATGGGTGTAATGGCGTTTAAAGGCTCTATCGTGCGCAAGGGCGATGTGGGTATCGCCAAGAATTATCTGAACAAGGACGAGGTGGAGGAGCTGAACCGCATCGTCACCATGTATCTGGATTACGCCGAAGATCAGGCCACGCGCCGCAAGCCCGTCGCCATGGCCGGGTGGGCGGACAAGCTGGACGCGTTCCTTGAATTTAACGAGCGCGATTTGCTGACCCATGCAGGCAAGGTGCAGATGAAGGTCGCGCAGAAACTTGCCGCCGAGCGTTACGATGCGTTTGACGCCAAGCGCAAGGAAGCGGAAGCCCTTGCTGCCGATGAGGAGGATATTGAGGCGCTGGAATCCTTTGCCAAAGAGCTGGAGCAAAAAAGCGGGGGTGATGATGGACATTCCTGAGGGTTGGACGGCAACAACATTTGGACATCTCGCTGAATTCAGAAACGGTTTGAATTTTAATAAATCCTCTACTGGAGAGGTTATTAAGATTGTTAGCATTCCGCATTTTTGGAATCGAGAGATTTCAAGCGATCATCGAAATATCAACACAACACGTATTAACGGCGAACTATCAGAGTTAGATTTACTTAAAAATTATGATCTTCTTTTTGTACGTTCTAATGGTAACAAAGAGTGAATAGCCCCTAGATTCGTAGACGCTTTCTTCCCTAATTTTGAGGCAAGGAGGCCATGATGGGCAAAGGTAATTTCGACGACGATTTCAAACGGGACGCGGTGGCGCAGATCACCGAGCGGGG